>Ga0101945_1000048_pt1 | contig 338419 bp, 352 predicted proteins | sample DewCreD2012metaG_2_FD_75246 | JGI IMG/M metagenome (GOLD analysis project Ga0101945, IMG submission 75246) | Hot spring sediment bacterial and archeal communities from British Columbia, Canada, to study Microbial Dark Matter (Phase II) - Dewar... ... | reverse complement strand
CGTGGCCTCGGTGTTCGCCTTCGTGACCCTGAGCACGGGGCTGTTCAGCGCCGAGCGGAGCAAGGAGACCATCTTCGCCGGCCTGGCCAAGGCCCAGTCCAACCTCGAGCTGCACGGCTCCGTCGTGCTCACCGGTGTTGTCCTGACGGGTTCCGACGCCACCGACGGTTCTCTCACCTTCCAGCTGGCCCTGGCCGCTGGTGGCTCGCCCATCAGCCTGGACCCGGCCGCCACCAACAGCCGCGTCGTCATGAACTTCACCGACGCCAACAGCCGGGTGGAGGACGTGACTTACACCGCGACTGACATCGTTGGCGACGGGGACACGATGCTGGAGCCGGGCGAGCTCTTCACCATCACCATCGACCTCGGTGGCAACAGCCTGGTGCTGAGCCCGAACGAGCGCTTCACCATCGAGGTGGTGGCGCCGCAGGGCGGGAGCATGCTCATCGCCCGCACCATGCCGCCGGCCATCGACCCGGTGGTGGACCTGCACTAAGGGGGCAAGGGGCGTCCGGGGCCCGGCCCCGGACGCCCCCACCCCATGTTTCGGGGGTGAGCGAGCGATGGACAGCGACAGCCGTCTGGAAGTGCTGGAGGAGGAGCTGAGGCTTCTCAAGGCCGAGGTCAAGAGCGTGCTGCTCGATATCCGGGAGGCGGTCCTCTCCCGCGCCAATCCCCTCCGAGCGGGACTGCCAGCGCTGGAGGAGGAGAGGCTGCCCGCCGCCGATAACGGGCTGAGCGGGCCAGTGGAGGAGTCAGTACTGCCCCCGCCGGAGGAAGAGAAGGCGCTCACGCCGGAGCCGGAGCCCTCATCCTTCTCTGGCCGGCAGGAGATGCCCCAGTCCGACCCTGTCCAGGAGCGGGCGCCCGAGCCGCCGCCCCTGGGGCAGGCCATGTCCCAGTGGTCGGGGCCGCCCCTGGCCGGTGGCGACTTCGTCGCCTGGCTCGCCAATTCGATGCGCGAGCTGGGCCCGGAGCGGCTGGGGCATCTCCTCGCCATGTACCGCCTCCTCAAGCCCCTGCCGGCCAACGTCAACCTGGCGCTGGGGCACCTGCAGGAGCTCATCGCCAGCAGCAGCGACCCCGAGCCTTCCTGGCTCAAGGCCCTGGTGGAGCTAGACCGACTCTCCCGCTAGCGCGCCGGCCATGGATAAGGTCTTGGTGACGGTGCTGCTGGTGATGGCGGGGATCGTCTCCGCCACCATCGTCGTCAACACGGTGGTCCCTGCCGTCCAGAGGGCGGGCGGCGACGTCATCTCCATCAGCTCCGCTGTAAGCGACCGCATCCGCACCGATGCCCGCATCATAGAGATAGCCGCCGAGGCTGGCTCGACTACCGTCCAGGTATGGGTCAAGAACGTGGGCTCGGCCACTATACCCAACCCGGAACGGATGGACGTATTTTTCGGGCCGGTGGGGAATTTCGCCCGCATAGCTCCCTGCTCCCAGACCGGGAATGCGCCCCCTTGCTGGCAGCTGGCCATCGAGAACGATACCGAGTGGGCGCCTTTCGCCACCGCCCGCCTGACTATCGAGCTGGCGTCGGGGCTCAGCTCGGGCCAGGACTACATCGTGACGGTGGTCCTGCCCAGTGGCCTGCCCATCAGCACCACCTTCTCGGTGTGAGGCGCCATGGAGCATACCGTCCCGGCCCTCATCGTCGCCGCCGCCATCCTCATCGGCGGACTGGTGATGACCGGCGTCACCACTGGCGCCCTGGAAAGGGTGGACCGCTCCTGGCGCGACATGCTGACGGTGGCCGAGGAGCGCATGGGTACGGCGCTGGAACAGGTGAGCACCGACCTGTCGCCCGACGGCAGCCAGGTGACCGTGGTGATGAAGAATGCCGGCCGGGTGGCCGTAGCCGACCCGCGGCTGATGGATGTCATCATCAGTTACAGGGACACCGGCGGCCAGCAGCACAACCTGTGGCTGCCTTACGCCGACGGCCCCCTGCAGGACAATACGTGGCAAGTAGCCTCCATCAGTAACGATCGGCGCAATCCGAGCATCTTAGACCCAGGGGAGACCATGGAGCTGGTGGTCAGGGTCTCGCCGCCCATCGACACCGCCAACAGCGACCGGTGGCTGGTGGTGGCCCTGGCCAGCGGCGTCACCTATACCGTCTATTTCTGAGGGCGCGGCATGGTGGCTGAAAGGGAGATGTTGCCGGAAGACGAGGAGGAAGAGGAGGAACAACAGCAGCGTCTCATTGCTCCGGGCATCCTGGAGATGGACAAACGCCTGGGGGGAGGCTTGCCGCCCTCCTCGCTGACCCTCATCGAAGGGGACCCGGACGCCGGCAAGAGCGTGTTCACGTTGCAACTGGTGCACGGCGCCCTGAAGGAGGGCTATCGCTGCGCCGTCTTCGTCTCCGAGGCGCGGGCCAGGGAGGTGCTGGAGCAGATGGACGGCTTCAGCATGCCCCTTTCCGATTACTATCTCTTGGGGCGCCTCGCCCTGTTCGAGGCCGACTTCCGGGGCGACCGTCAGCAGGCGGAGCTCCTGTCCACGCGCTTCCTGCAGTATGTAGCGTCTTGCCGGGACTACGAGCTGTTCGTGGTGGACTCCATCACTCCCCTCATCTTCAATTTCGACGAATGGTATGTGCTGTCCTTCCTGGCCAAATGCAAGGAGCTGGCCGACGTTGGACAGACCATCATCGTCACCCTGCACTCGTATGCCATCAACGAATCGCTGCGGCTGCGAGCCAACTCCATCGTCGACGCCCATCTGCGCCTGCGCATCGAGGAGCTGGGCAAGCAACTGGTGCGCACTCTGGAGGTGGTGAAGGTGCGGGGGGCGGTCCGGACGGTGGACAACGTGGTCAGCTTCACCGTGGAGCCGGGGGTGGGTATCAAGAGCGTCCCCATAACTCGCACCAAGGCATAAGGGTGAGAGGATGCCTGCGACACGCCTCCCCTTCGAGCTGAAGGCGTGGCAAGGGGAAGGCCACCACGAGGAGGCCTGCCCCGTTTGTCGTTCCCTGACCGAGGAGCTGCGGGAGGAGGTCGCCGCCAGCCCGCACCTCCTCCGCTACCTCCACTCCCTGCCCTTGGAGGAGTGGGGTATGCCACAGTTCCACAGACGGCTGGAGCGCAAGATGGGGGAGACGGGGCTGCCCAACGTCCTGTACCCCATCGGCGGCGGCATTTACGTCCACGTGTTGGGTGACCCTCAGGACGCCCGCAATTTCTACATACCTATCGAGCCCGTCATGGAGCCGGCGGAGATGGGGCCGCTGTTGGAGGCGCTGGAGGACAGGCTGGTGGACGTGGTCACTCGCCTGCCTCACCCGCAAACGTTGGAGGAGAGGCGCCAGGTGCTAGAGGAGGCTATGCGGCGGGTGGTGGTCCTGAACGGCCATCGGGCCCATTCCAACAGCAATTCCCGTGGACTCCTGGGGCGGGGAAACGGCAAGCTTCACCTGAGCCCCACCCAGTTCGAGGCCCTGCGCTATCTGGTCCTGCGGGACAAGGTGGGCCTGGGAGTGCTGGAGCCCTTCATACTCGACCCCTACATCGAGGACGTGAGCTGCAGTGGCCTGGGGCCCATCTTCATCGAGCACAAGGTGTTCAAGGCCCTCAAGTCCGCCATCGCCTTCGAGGAGGAGGCCGACCTGGACGTCTTCCTCCGCCGCCTGTCGGAGCGCATCGGCAAGCCGGTGACGCACCGACGGCCCATAGTGGACGCCACCTTGCCTGATGGCTCCCGTATCAACATCGTCTACGGCTCGGAGGTCTCAAAGCGGGGCAGCAACTTCACCATCCGGAAGTTCTCCACCAAGCCCATGAGCGTGCTGGACCTGGTGGAAGGCGGGAGCCTGGACTACCGCATGCTGGGGTACCTCTCCATCGTCCTGGAAGAGGGCATGAACATGTTCGTGTCGGGGGAGACGGCCTCCGGCAAAACGACGCTCCTCAACGCCATCACCACGTTCATTCCGCCCGAGTTCAAGATCGTGACCATCGAGGACACGCCGGAGCTGCAGGTCCCGCACCCCAACTGGACGCGGGAGGTGGTGCGGGGCACCACCGAAGACGGGGCGGCGGTGACCATGTTCGACCTGCTGAAGGCGGCCTTGCGCCAGCGCCCCAATGCCATCCTGGTGGGCGAGATCCGGGGCGAAGAGGGCAACATCGCTTTCCAGGCCATGCAGACGGGGCACCAGGTAATGGCCACATTCCACGCCGCCACGGTGGAGAAGCTGATCCAGCGCATCACTGCTAACCCCATCAACGTGCCCAAGAGCTACGTCGATAACCTGAACGTGGTCATCATCACCAGCGCCGTGCGGCTCAAGACGGGGAAGCTGGCACGGCGGGTGCTGTCCATCAGCGAGATCTTCGGCTACGACTCGGTGACCGACTCGTTCTCCTTCGCCGAGGTGTTCCGGTGGGACCCCGTGTACGACCGCTTCGAGTTCACGGGCTACATGAACAGCTACCTGTTGGAAAACAAGATAGCCGTGCGCCGTGGCATTCCGGCCAACAAGCGCCGGCAGATGTACCTGGAGCTGGAAAAGCGGGCCCGGCTGCTGGAGGAGCTACACCGCAAGGGGGTCAAGGACTTCCATGATCTCTACCAGGTCCTTGCCAAGGCGAGGCGGCAGGGCCTCTTCTGAGGCCGGGGCGGCGGTCGTCTCCCAGGCCCTGCCCAACTCGCGGTCGCTGCTTTTCAATGCCAGCGCGTACCGCTACGACTTGGTCTCGCTGTTCACCCATCTGGCAGCGGTGGCGACGGCGCACATCGACCGCGCCCAGCTCTTCGAGCGCGCGGCGACGCTGGGCTACCGGGCCTCGCCCTTCTTCGGGCAGGTGCTGGCGCTGGTGCGGACGCTCTCCTATGACTTCGCCCACGCCTGTCACCGCGTATCCAGTATGGCCAACGAGGAGACCATACGCGCCATCCTGTTGCGGTTCGGCAACTCCTTGGCCTCGGGGGAGGCCGAGTCAGCCTTTTTGCAACGAGAGCTGCGGGTGCTCATGGGCGACTACGTGAACGAGTACGAGCGCGACCTGGAGTCGCTGCGCAAGTGGACCGATGCCTTCGTGGCCCTGGAGGCGGCGGCCATCATGATAGTGCTGGTGGCCGTGGTCTCCAACATGATCTACGACCTCGGCAACCTGTTCCTCATACTGACCGAGGTTGCCGTCCTGGCCGTGGGGCTGATAGGCGCCTGGCTCATCTGGCGAGTCGCCCCTGCCGACCCCATGATGCAGAAGCTGTCCGATGCTACCCCGGCCCAGAAGTTGCTGCGGGCGATGTCCCTGGTCTTCCTGCCCGCCTCGCTAGTGGCGGGGGTGATGCTGTACTCGGTCACCGGCCATTTCGGCATGGCCATCACTGCCGCCGCCCTGCTCATGGCGCCCGTGGGCCTCTACACCTTCCTGCAGGAGCAGAAGGTGAACAACCGCGACCGCGACATCGCCGACTTCGTGCGCTCGTTGGGCAGCGTCACGGCAGCGCGAGGCAGCACCGTAGCCGATAGCTTGAAGCACGTGGACCGGCGCTCCATCGGCTCCCTGGAGCCGGAGTTGAGGCGGTTGCTCCAGCGCCTCGAGTCCGGCGTGGACACCGGCCGCGCCTGGGCCAGGTTCATCGCGGAGACGGGCAGCGACCTGGTGCGCAGGGTGGTGGGGGCCTTCTGGGACGCCATGCGCCTGGGCGGCGACCCGGCCCGCGCCGGCAACCTGGCCGCCGACCTCGGACTGCAGGTGTACCTGTTGCGCTCCAAGCGTCGGCTGGTCTCTTCTACCTTCCAGTTCGTTATCGTGCCCCTCCACGGCGTGCTGGTGGTGCTGCTACTGTTCGTCAACGAGGTAGTGGCCAACTTCAACACGCGACTGCTGAGCGCTCAGAGCGTGATGTCAGGTGACATACCCAGCAGCTATAACTTGCAGCAACTGGGCGTACCCACGGGGCTGGCCTTCCAGCAGGTGGACGTCCATTTCCTTCAGGTTACGGCTGTCATCGTTGCGGTGGGGCTCACGGTCATCAACACCTGGACGAGCCAGGCGGCAGCGGGCGGCAGCAAGTTCAAGCTGGCCCTTTTCGGCGCCCTGAACCTGGGCGCCACGGGCCTGGCACTGGTCATCGTGCCGGTAGTCGGGAAAGTGCTGTTCGCCATCGGTCTGCCGGCCACGAGCTGAGGAGGGGGTCGTCATGATAGCGTCGCTGACCGGGAAGCTGCCAGCGGTCGTGGGCTGGCTGCTGGCGTTGGCCACGGCCCTGGTGGTGATCGGCGTGGTGGCAGCGGGGTTGCCGCGGGTGCTGGGCCTGCGGGCCGAGGCGGTGGGCTCGCGTCTGCGGGTGCCCAGCCTGGCCCTGGCCCAGGCCAAGACGGAGGTGTTGCCCGGCGACCTGGTGCTGTTCGCCGGCGACGGAGAGCTGGCGCGGGTATACGAAGTCCTCGCCCTCCAGCGCAGCGGTGACCGCTACACCCTCATCGTGGGTAGCCCCAGGGGCGGGGAGCCGCTACCGTCCCCCGTGAACGTGACCGGCGAGGTCTTGGTGGCTCGTACGGTGCTGCCGCTGCTGGGCTACGGGGACCTGGTGCTCTCCGACCCCGTGGCCAGGTGGAGCGCGCTCGTCTTGCTGGCGGCCGCCCTGGTGGCGCTGTCTTTCTTCGCTGCGAAGTCGCGTTCGTCCCGAGCGGTGGGGGCCACGTCACCACCGACGGCCGAGGCCGTCCCTCCTGCCCCGGCCGGGAGGCTTGCAGCCTTCGCTCCGGCGGGAGGGCCTGTCCTGATGGAGGCCGCCCCTGTGTCGGCCGCTGACGACGTCCCGTCGCCGCAAGAGGCCCTCGCCGCGCCCGAGGCCACTGCCGACGACGAGGCTGCTGCCCAGCAGGAACTGGCAGCTTCGCCCGACTCCAGCCCTGCGCCCGAGGTGCCCATGGCCCCCTCGGCGGTCGGCCAGACCGAGGACGGGGAGGGCCTGGAGGGAGACCTGCTGGCCATCTTTCAAAAAGTAGCCAGCCAGGTGCGGGAGCGAACGTTGGCCTCAGAAGTCGAAGACGTGCCCATGGCGGAGCTGGTGGAGGAGCTGCGAACCGTGCGGCGTCACCTCAGGCCATAGGCAGGGGCCGGCGAACGGCACCTGGCGTCCCCGCCCTCTTGCGCGCGGCCGGGCCCGGCGCTAGAGTTCTTCCAAAAACATAGAAGCACTTCATATAAGCGTCGGGCGCACAGGGCCCATGGGCAGGGAGCGGGAAACAGGACCCCAGGCTGGACAGGCCGAAGACCCGGAACTGCTGCGCCGCTGTCGCGAGGGCGATATCTCCGCCCTGGCAGAGCTGTACGACCGGTACGTGGATTGGCGTACCGCCATGCCCTGTACTTCACCCGCGACGACGCCGCGGCATCGGAGCTGACGGTGCGCGCCTTCCTGCAGGTGTGGCAGGGGGCGCGTCGCGGCCGCCCCGGGCCGTTCGTGCCCTGGCTCTGGGAGACCGTGCACCGGCTGGCGGCGGCTCGGATGGAACAGGACCCGAAGGTTAGCGGCGATGCGGCCTCGGGAACCGGGCGCCAGGGCGACGTGCTGCGGGCCATCCTTCGACTTCGCAGCGCCGAGCGGCTAGTGCTGTCGCTGCGCTTCATCGACGGCCTGGGCTACGAGGAGATCGGCGCCCTGCTAGGCCGGGACGTGCCTTCGGTTCTCCGACTCCAGTACCGTGCCCTCTCCCGCCTGTGCGGGCTGTTGGCGGTGGGAAGAGATGCCCAGGCTGACTCGGGCTTGTAGCGGCAGCCGGGCGCGGCTAGAATGCGTGCGCGGCACAGCGGAATGGAGGTGCGACCATGGTGAGTGTGGTAGGAGACCTGCGACCCCAGGACGACTACACCCACGCCCCCGGCCCGGAGCCCAACTTCAACGAGTCGGCCTATTACAACTTCTTCGACAACGCCCAGCGGCTGGGCGGCTTCATGCGCATCGGCAACCGCGTCAACGAGGGCTATGCCGAGGTGACCCTGTGCCTGTACCTCCCCGACGGCAGCGTCCTGTTCAACTTCAAGCGCCCGGAGATCGCGAGCAATGACGCTTTCGATGCTGGCGGCATGACCTTTCAGGTGCTGGAGCCGTTCACGCGTCACCGCACGACCTACCGCGGCCATGCCGTGTACCTGGCTGACCCCATGGCCCTCATGGACCCGGGCCAGGCCTTCCGCGAGAACCCGTGGAAAGAGGTGGAACTGGACCTGGAGCACGTGGCCATCGGCCCCGTGTACGGCACCACCCGAGGAGAGCGAGAGCAGGTCGACCCGGAGAAGTCCTTCGCTCGCGCCCATTTCGAGCAGCATATGAAGGTGCGGGGCACCATGCGCGTGGACGGGCAGACCTACCACCTGGAGGCGCTGGGGCTGCGGGACCACTCGTGGGGCCCGCGGCACTGGCAGGCCATACCCTGGTACCGCTGGCTCACCTGCTCTTTCAGCCCCGAGTTCGGCATTATGGTAAATGTCACCGGCCGCCCCGATGGCAGCGTGGCTGCATATGCAGTGGTGGCCCGCGGTCCGGAGCGTCTGGACCAGACGCGCAACGTGCAACTGGAGGCCGACATCGATCCCTCCACCCGGCGTCACCGCTCCATGCGGGCGGTCATAGAGCTGGAGGGCGAGCGCCTCACTGTCGAGGGGCTGGTAGTCGGCTATGCGCCCCTGCGCAACCGCCGCGCTGGCCACGTCACCCACATCGGCGAGGGGATGACGGAGTACCGCTGCGGCGACGCGGTAGGGCTGGGCATCTCCGAGTTCCTGGACCAGATCCAGTAGGGCGCGAGCTTCAGGCGCGTGCGCTTCGGCGCAGGCGCCAGGCCAGCGCCGCCCCGGCCGCCAGGGCTGTCCCGCCGGTGACGACAGCAACCAGGACCCATCTTCCCCTACCCTCGGTCTCGACAGGCGCAGTCGGCTGCGCCAGGCCGGGCTCGCGTGCGGGCCATGTGGCACCCTCGCCTTCGTCTCCGGGCGCGAGAGTCTCGGCTATCAGGTCGCGATAGGCGAAATAGGCGGGCTTGGGCTCGAGATCTTCCCGGAGCAGGCCGTGAGAGATGGTGTTCGCCCCCGAGAGGGTGGAGTCCACCAAAGAGAACCAGAACACCTTTCGCGCGCCCAGCTCCAAGAGGTAGGGCAGCATCTCACGCAGGTAGCGGGCCTGCCCCTCCGGGCCGCGGTACTGGGGAGGGTCCTGAGGACGCGGCTCGCTGGCAATGCCCACCTCGGTCACCCAGATGGGCTTTTGGCCTGCTCCCACCTTTTCCAGCTCGGATTTGACATAAGTAATGCGCTGCCGGGCCGTCTCCTTGCTCCCGTACTGGTGAAATGCGGCGATATCGAAGTACCGTGCTGCGGGATAGGACGGGTCGTTCAGGATCCGGGGAAGAAACTCCTCGTTGAGGACGCCTGGGCTGCCACCCAGCGACAGACCTCCTATCACTACCTGGGCCTGGGGGTCGGCCCGCTTGACACTCTCATAGGCGACGGCCAGGAGCCGAGCGAACTCGGACTCGGTGCCGCGCCAGAACCCGAACTGCCCTTCTCCTCCCAGGTCGGGCTCGTTCCACACCTCCCAATAGCGCACCCGCCCCTTGTAGCGGGAGACTGTCTGGAAAACGTAGCGCCCCCAGGCCTCGTAGTCGGTGGGAGGGTACCGCTCCCGGTCCACGGCCCTAGTCACTTCGGGCGGGGCCGAGCTGGCCCAGACTGCTGTGTAGCCGAGGCTGCCCATGACTTCTATGCCTAGCGATTGCGCCTTCGCTATCAGGGCGTCATGGACCTGCCAGATGAACCGGCCGGGGGTCCCCTCCACCCAGCTCCAGGGGAAACCCAAGCGCAGCCATCCGATCCCTGCCTGGGAGGCCATCTCCAGGGCGCGCAGGGACGCGGAAGGGTCTCTCAGTTCGCGCACGCCCATCACCAGCACAGCACCGTAAGGGTTGTCGGCCGCGCGGCCGTGGCGGACGGCGGCGCTGGCCGATCCTGGCGCTAGGGCCGGCAACACACATGACGCCCACAGCAGGACCAGGACGGCGAGTCGGCGGGCCATGACATTCCCTGCAAATGTCAGGACTGTCCGCATGTCGACTACGTTACGGGCCAACGCTGAAGGGACGATGAGGGACGCCCTTAAATAGAGACGAGCTGTCCCGCAGGCAGCGCAGTAGATAAGTGGCGGTGCGGGAAAGGCAAGCCCGGTAGACGCTGTCCTGGTCGCTTGCAGGCGGCTGCGGCCCGGCGGTTTCAGGAGCGCGATAGCTCACCTAGCAATGCCGCCTCCTCGGGCCGGTACGGGGTGCCATCGGGCCGGAGGAGGTCGTGGAACCAGGGCTCCGGCTCGCGGTCGTAGGGGCGTGTCCAAGAGTCCCACGGGTATATGGTCTGGGTCTTGCCCGCCACGAGGCCCCAGTTGTACGCCCCCACACCGCGCTCTCTCAGGAGAGGCAGCACCGACTCGATAGTGCTGCCCAGGGGACGGGCCATGTATTCGGTCAGCAGGACGGGACGGCCGTATTGAGCCAGGTCGTCGAGGCGGCGGCAGACCTCCTCGGGCGGGCCGTAGCAGTGGAACGAGACGATGTCCGATTCGCCCAGCATCAGCTTGTCTATAGCCGACAGCCGGGCCTTCGAGCCCCATTCCCCCCGCCACACGCCGGCCGTCACAGGCTGCGAAGGCCGGGCGGCCCGTGCCCAGCGGAAGACCTTGTCCAGCAGCGCCAGCGCCATGACCGCCTTGTCGGGTATTTCCTCGCGGGCGTAGACGGGGTTGGGGTTATCGGGCTCGTTGAACAGGTCCCATGCCAGCACGCGCTCGTCGTCGCGGAAGTGGCCGATGACGCCCCTGACGTAGCCCTCCATCTCGCTATGACGGCGGGGGTCGCCGAGCACCTCAGCGCCCGGGCTCTGTACCCAGCGCGAGTTGTGTACGCGCGGCAAAGGAGGCGGTTGGGGGCCGGGGCGGGGTCGCGGATCCCAGACGCCGTCCAGCAGCACGAACATGGGCCGGATGCCCAGGGCATGGCAAGCCTCGAGGAACCCCTCCATGCGGGCCAAAAGGCCCCGGAAGTCCTGTTGCCAGAGCAGGTGGTGCAGGAACACTCGCACCGTGTTGAAGCCCAGGTCAGCGGCCCAACCCAGCTCACGCCGGATAGTCTCCAGGTCGAACGTGTCTGCCTGCCACATCTCGAGCTGGTTGACGGCGGTGCTGGGGACGAAGTTGCAGCCCAGGAGCCAGGGCTGGTGCTGGTACCAGCGCCAGGCATCGCGCTCGCGCCAGCGTCCTCGGGGCATGGTCAGTGCGCGGGGGCCTGAGTCGGGTGCTCGCCCCGGGGGCCATTGTAGCCCGACAGCGGGGCCGAGAGGCAGCCGGAGCCCTTGCCGAGTTGGGCGGTGGCTGCCATGATGGTATTGGCCGGTGGGTCCCGGCCCGTAGCGGTGGCAGGGTAGCTCAGCGGTAGAGCGGCGGCTTCATAAGCCGTGCGCCGTGGGTTCGAATCCCACCCCTGCCACCAACCGTGCGAGCAAAGAAGGGCGGCTAGTCTGCGAACAAAGGCGCTCGAATCCCACCCCTGCCACCAACGGTGTCCCGCCGCCGTGGGATGCGCGGCCGTCCCTCGCCGTGCCTGTGCCACCGCGCTCATCCGGGCATGTCGCTAGCGGCGGCCCTCAGCTATACTGGGCGCCGCTGACATGGGCTGGCCGAAGATATCCCGTCCTCCCTCTCGTCTGATCGCCCTGGCGGCCGTGGCCGCGGTAGCGGCGGTCGCGGCCCTCGCCTACCTGCCGTCCCTGGACGGCTACTTCTTGGCCGACGACTTCGGGTTCATCCGCATCTTTCACGACCGGCCGCTGAAAGACTTCCCGCGCCTCTTCGCCAGCGATTGGTCGGGCGGGCTTTGGGGGCACCCTCTGGACGAGATCCGGCCGGTCATCGCTCTGAGCTACCGGCTGGACGCCTTCCTGTGGGGACTGCGACCGGTCGGATACCACGTGACTAGCCTGGTCTTCCATGGCCTGAGCGCAGCCCTGGTCTTCCTCATCGCCGGGCGGGTCACCGGCCGGGCCACCCTGGGGCTCCTGGCCGGGCTGCTGTTCGCGCTCAGCCCCACACACGTGGAGTCGGTATCGTGGATCGCTGCGCGAGTAGACGTAATGTCGGCAACGTTCTTCCTGGCATCGTTCTACTCGTTTTTGATGTTCCGTGACAGTGGCGATGTCCGGCTCTGGGCGCTGTCGTTCATCGCCTTCGGCCTGGCCCTGTTCTCGAAGGAGCTGACGGTCACCCTGCCCTTCCTGCTGCTGGCGTACGATGTGGTGTGCCGTCGGCCCGGCCGCGCCCGCGAGCTGCTGGTGCACGTGCCAGCCTTCGCCTCGCTCGGGGGCTACTTCTTCGTCCGTCACCTGGCGTTGGAGAGCACAGCGAGGGAGCAGATGCTGAACGCCGACTCGCTGCGGGCGTTCCTGTCGCGGCAGAGCTACTACCTGGGCGAACTGCTGCCGCCCCTGCGTCCCCTGCCCGATGCCGTAGCCTGGGCCCTAGTCGGCCTGGTGCTGGCCGTGGCGCTCGGGTCGGCGTGGGCCCGTGGCAGCGGCCGCGGGCGACACATCGTCTTCTTCGGTCCGGTCTGGCACCTGACCGTGCTGGCCCCCACCGTCGTGGCCACTTTGCCAGAGAGCCACCGGTATCTGCTCCTGCCCTCTGCGGGGCTGGCGGTGCTCGCTGCCCTGGTGGTGGCCTCGTTGCCGACCCGGGCGGCCCTGGCGGCCGGGGCTGCGTTCGTCTTGCTGCTTGTGCCCTTCGGCCTCCAGCTGGGCGACTATCAGGCCGACTGGGTCCGCGCAGGGCAACTGTCGCGGGACTTCGCCCGGCAGGCGCAGGAGGTGGCCGAGGAGGCGCCGGCCGGGTCCACCGTTGTCTTGGACGTGCCCGGTACCTACGGGCGGGCGTATCTCTGGGCATGGGCGTTGCCCTTCGCTCTGGAAGAGCCGTTCAGCGACTCGGGCCTTTATCGCCAGCATACGGTGCTGGAGCGCCCGGAGGCATACCGCTGCCCATTCTGCTGGGGTAGCGACCGGGCGGAGGCGTTGCGGAGCGCGCTCGGCGGACAGGGCGACGTGTACCTGGTCTACCTCGACGGCGATGGCCGAGCGGCCCGGCGGGCCATAGCGAGAGAGGACTGGCAGACCACGATGCAAGACTTGCTCTCCGCGGCCGGAGTGCCATCGCCTGAGGCCTTTACCAGGTTGCTGGACGGCCTGCAGGGCAGCGCTGGGCGCTAGGCGGCTGCCTCCGGGGAGGCAGGGGTTAGCCGTCCTGGTCACAGGCGCGGGCGAGGGCGCGGTCGAGGGTGCGCCCCAGCCAGGTCCAGAACAGGAAGGCGACGCCGGTGCAAACGCCGAGGGCTGCCAGCAGCGCCCCTCCCACAGGCGACACCAGCAGGGGCAGCACGTGAAGGGCAAGGCCGAGGGCCAGGAGGGCGGCCCCGCTGACGGCCGAAGCTATCGCCAGTGCGAGCCACAAGAGCCCTGCAGCCATCGGCGGCCTCCAGACGATGACCGTGAGGATAACTTACCAGTCCAGCTACAGCGGCGGAGGCCCACCGGCTGCAACGACTCCAGCCCTATAATACGCGGCCCAGGGGGCGGCAGACAAGGGGATGCAGCCTGACGTTAAGAGTGGCGCGCTCGGTGGGATTCGAACCCACGACCTCAGCCTCCGCAGGGCTGCGCTCTGTCCGGGCTGAGCTACGAGCGCGCTCGGGTCAGTGCCGCCGCGATGGGCGGCTGCCAGCTGGCGCTGTTGTTGGTGCCCAGGGCGGGATTCGAACCCGCACGCCCGCGCGGGGCACTGCGCCCTGAACGCAGCGCGTCTGCCAGTTCCGCCACCTGGGCAGGTGGGCCTTGGCGTGGTGGGCGGTGCAGGACTCGAACCTGCGACCTCTTGCGTGTGAAGCAAGCGCTCTCCCACTGAGCTAACCGCCCACCCCATCAGCCACCACCCATTTTAGCCCAGCGCCATAGCCAGTCAAGGCGCGGTGGCCTCCTCGCTTGCAGGGGCCGCAGCGGGGGCAAGGCCCGGGGCTTTCTTGCTGCCTCCTCATGCGGCGGGTGGTTTCGAGCGGCGGTGCCGGTCAAGGATCGCTCGCAGGCCTGCCCCGTCTTTGGCTAGAGGTGCGTGGTCGCCCCGCTCCGCGCGTCAGCGGGTGCCGCGCAGGCGCGGATCCAGCAGGTCGCGGATGGCGTCGCCGGCCAGGTTGAAGGCCAGCACCGTCACGGTGATGGCTACGCCGGCGCAGACCGACTCCTCCGGGTAGCGGTCCACGAAGTTGCGTCCCGCGCTCACCATCTTACCCCAGGTCACCTGATCGTAGGGGCCCAGGCCCAGGAAGGAGAGACCCGCCTCGGCCAGGATGTAGAGGCCGATGCTGATGGAGAAGATGACGATCATGGGTGCTACCACGTTGGGCAGCACGTGGCGCAGCATCACCCGCACGTTGGTGGCCCCGCTGGCCCGCGCTGCCTCCACATAGGTGCTGGCGGCCACACTCAGCACCGCCGAGCGCATGATGCGGGTGGACGCAGCCCAGCCCAGGAAGCCCAGCACCGCCACCGTAAGCGGAAGGTTCGGTCGCTCCACCACTGACACCAGCAACAGCAGCAGCACGATGCCCGGGAAGGCCTGGATGCCGTCCACGATGCGCTGCAGGCAGAAGTCCACCCGCCCGCCGAAGTAGCCGGAGATGAGGCCGGTGACGGTGCCACTGAGCACCGAGATGAGGGACGCGCCGAGGCCGATGATGGCCGCCAGCCGCGCCCCCACCACGATGCGGGCGTAGATGTCGCGGCCAGCCTGGTCGGTGCCCAGCCAGTGCTCCCAGCTGGGACGCTGGAAGCGTTCCAGGATGAAGGGGGCTCCGACGTTGGGGTTACGGGCAATTTCCAGGGGGCTGGCAGTAGGGTTGAAGTCGGGGTTCGGCCGCTGGAACTGCAGGTTCTCGTCGTAGCGCTTCAGCCAGGGGGAGAGGAGGGCCACCAGGAGGATGAACAGCACCAGGGCGAAGCCCAGCGCCCCCAGCTTCTTGCGCCGAACGAAGAGGGCGAGGCGCGGCAGGCCCGCGGCGAGGGGCCGCCGTGCCAGGGCGCCCGTCAACGGCGGCGCTGCCGTCTCCTCGACTCCGGCCACCTCTTCCTCCTAACGATAACGGATGCGCGGGTCGAGCCAGGCGTAGGCTATGTCCACCACCAGATTCATGGTCACCACCACAAAGGCGATGAGCATGACGGTGCCCTGGAAGGGGGGCTGGTCGCGCATCTCCAACCGGGTCACCAGATAGCGGCCCACGCCGTCAATGTTGAACATGTTCTCCAAGATCACGGCCCCGTCCACGATGCCGATGATGGCGAAGCCCATCACCGTCAGCACCGGCAGCATAGCGTTCTTCATGGCGTGACGCACCCATACCAGCCGTGTCTCCAGCCCCTTGGCGAAGGCGGTGCGGATGAAGTCGTTTCGCATCACCTCCAGCATCTGGGAGCGCAGGATACGAGCGATGCCGGCACCGGAGGCGATGCCCCCGGCCAGGGCGGGGATGGCATACTTCTGGGCCGCCCCGGCCGGGTCGGTCCAGAAGTGGGGGGAGCCGACGATGTCTATGGTCCACAGGTCGAGGCGCAGCACGCCCAGCATCACCAGCAGGGCCAGGAAGAACACGGGCATGGCCAGGTGTAGCACGGTGAAGGCGCGCAGGGCGTTGTCCAGCCACGAGTCGTGGCGGATGGCGCTCAGCAGCCCCACGGGGATGCTGGTGGCGAAGGCCACCAGCACGATGAGCACCCCCAGTTCGACAGTGGCTGGATAGCGCTGGGCCAGCTCCTGCCAGGTGCTGCGGCCCGTCTCTAGGGAGCGGCCCAGGTCGAGGCGAGCCGTGTCCCAGAGGAATTCGCCGTAACGCTGCCAGATGGGCTTGTCCAGCCCCAAGCGCCGGCGGGCCTCGGCCACCACCTGCGCGTAGTCCTCTTGCACCTCCAGCTGACTCACCAACTGGCGGATGAGGTAGTCGCCGGGCAGGGCATGGAAGGAGAAGAAGACGCCCGTGGCCACCACCCAGAGGACGACGATGTTGATGAGCAACCGCCGGATGATGTATTCGGTCATCGCCGTCCCCGGGTGGTGGCCCTCGTCGGCGTGCCTCCGCCTGCCGAGCTAGATGCTGACCGGCGGCCGGTCACGGTAAGTGGGGTGCCGTTGGTCGTGCCAGGTTATCTCCCACAGATGGAAGGCGGGGATGCTGTAGCTCTGCCCGGGCCGGTCTTCCGTCGGCTGAGTCCTCCATGCGCCCCGGACATACTTCCAGACAGCGGACCGGTACATGTAGTTGTAAAGGACGATGTTGCCGAACTGGCCGTTCTCGATGATGATGCGCTGCACGTCGCGGGCGAGGCGCACCGCCTCCTGGGGGTTGGTCTCGGACAGCATCCGGTCCAGCAGGCTGTCGAAGCCGGGCACGCTGGCGTTCCCCTGGTTGACCTTCTGGTAGTTGGTGGGGCTGGTGGAGTGGTAGGCGCTCCACAACCCCAGGCGTGGATCGGCACCGGCCACGGCCGATGTCCAGGCGAACCAGTTGGGGAAGCGGCCGTTGGCCAGGTTGGCCGTCACGTCCTCATAGGTGCCGCGGACGCCGACGAACTGGTTGACGCCCAGGGCCTGGTTGAGCATGTTGGGCACCCAGTTGATAGTGTCGGGCCAGAGAGCCAGCCAGTCTTGAATGATCGAGATGCGTATCTCGCCCAGGGCGGGGCCGCCCGCTGCCTGCCAGAGCTGCCGTGCCTTGCGGATGTCCTCGTCGCGGTTGGTGCGGTAGCCGTCCATCTGCACCAGCTGGTCGGGTGGTATGGCGAAGCCCTCCTGCAGCCAGGTGACCGGGCCGCTGACCTGCCCCAGGCCCTGGTGGAAGGTCTGGATGGCGGCGCGGCGGTCGAAGGCCAGGTTCATGGCCTGGACCAGGCGCACGTCCCTGAAGGTGGTGTTCATGTTCAGGTGGAAGTAGACGGTGTTGGAGACCGCGTTGAGGAGCTCCCAAACGTCGCTGCGGTGGGCCTCGATGACCGCCCTGGTGGTGGCGTCGTCGGGGCCGGCCCAGCCATCCAACTGCTTCTGTTCGAAGGCAGCGCGGCCGGCGGCCGGGTCGTGGAACAGGAGCGGCACCACCAGCCCGTCCAGGTAGGGCAGCCCCTGGCGGAAATACCTGGGGTTCCTCTGCAGGATCCACTCCTTGCCCTCTCGCCACTGCTTGAGGATGAAGGGGCCGGTGGCGGGCATCGCCTCCTCGGTCTTGGTCTTGGGGTCGCCCTCGCCGTAGCGCTCGGTGGCCTCCCGGTTGGGAACCGAGTGACCGAACTCAGCCAGGATGTTCAGGAAGGGGCCGAGAGGCTGATTGAGGGTCAGCCGCACGGTGAACTGGTCGGGCGTCTCCACCCTGACGATCCGCTGATAAAAGGTGCGGCGGGGGAAGTCGCCGGTGGAGCCGTCCAGCAGCTTACCGGCGGCCTGCCGCTCGATGTGCCACTTGATGTCCTCGGCGGTGAACTGCCGACCGCGTGTGACGGGGGTGTCCTGCCAGAAGACGTCGCGGCGGATGTGAAAGACGTAGTTGGCCGGGTCAACGATCTCCCAGCGCTCGGCCAGGTCGCCCTCCAGCTCGCCGGCGTCCGGGTTCTTGAAGCGGACGATCTTGTTCAGGATGACGCCCGATAGCCACAGGGTGGGGTTGGCACGCACCCGGTGCAGGTCCACGTTGTCGAAGTCCATGGCGCCGAACGCCACGGCGCGGGCCACGCTGCCCGACATGGGGGCGGTGGGTGTCTCTTGTGCCGCCGGCGTGGCCCTAGGCTGCGACTCGCGGCAACCCACGACAGTGTAGGCCAGGGCACCCGCCCCCAGAGTGGCGGCTCCGGCCAGAAAGCGGCGACGGTTGACCCTCGCCCTGGCCAAACGCCCCCAGTTGGATGCTCGCGTCCAGTAGTTGTCCTGCATGGTTCCTTACCTCCGTTAGCTGCCTACTGCCTTGTCGGTCTCAAGCGCGACTCATGCCTGTCCCTCGCCACCTCCTTCCCGCGGGTCGCCGCCCCGTCTGCCCTGGCTGGGGTCTGCTGGGACCCCATCCCTCGGACCGACTCGAAGAAACATACGCATCGTTCGATACTTAGCAGTCCAAAAATTTGCCAGAAGCATACAACCACCGCCAGCGGTTGTCAAGGGGTGCGCGGACACTTTTTCAAAAACGGCGCCAATATCACGGGGCAGGGGCTATCGAGGGGATCCCATGGGTGGCGGCTGGCCTGCACCGGCCGGCCCTGGCATACTGGACGGTGATGTCCGGCATCGAGGACCGCCTGCTGGAGCTGGCCCGCGACCTCTACGAGGCCATCGGCTGGCCGGGTGTGGTGGTCCTGATGGCCGTGGAGAGCGCCTGCATCCCCTTCCCCAGCGAGGTCATCATGCCCCTGGCCGGCTGGTTCCTGGTGCGGGAGGAGGGGTTGGGGGCGCAATGGCTGCTGGTGGCTGCCCTCTATGGCGCCCTGGGCAACCTGCTGGGCTCGCTGCTGGCCTACGCCGCCGGTGCCTGGGCTGGACGCCCCTTCCTGGAACGCTACGGGCGCCTCCTGCTCATCACCCCCGGCGAGCTGGCCCTGGCCGACCGCTTCTTCCGGCGCCACGGAGAGGCGGCGGCCTTTTTCTCGCGCCTGCTGCCGGTGGTGCGCACCTTCATCAGCCTGCCAGCGGGGGTGGCGCGGATGGACCTGCTCCGCTTCAGCGTTCTCACCTTCGTCGGCTCCTATCCCTGGTCGCTGGGGCTGGCGGCAGGCGGATACCTGCTGGGGCAGCACTGGGAGCGCCTGGTGGACTGGTTCCGGCCGGTGAGCCTGCCCCTGGCAGCGCTGCTGGCCCTGGCCGTCGTCCTCTACTACGGGCACCGGCTGCGGGAGGCGTGGGGCCGCCGTCCGGAGGAGGCGACGGCAGGGGCCGAGGAGGCGAAGGAGTGATGGGTCCCCTGTTGCGGCACCTGCGGGCGGTGCGCCGCAACCACGCCCTGGAGCACGCCACCATCGCCGTGCTGCTGGCCCGGAGCGGTCGCCCCCTGCAGCTGCTGGGGCGGGCCAGCGCCGACGGGTTCTACATCGTGGGCAGGGTGGGGCCCGAAGACCTGCAGGCGTCGGTCCTGGAGGCGCTGGTCAGGCTGCGCCGCGGCGAGTCCTACCTGGCCATCTCTCCCCTCTGCGGCACCAACCTTTCGCTGACGGGCATTCTGACGGGGCTGTCTGCCTTCCTGGTGGCGCGCCGCTCCGGACGCTGGGACCGATTGCCACAGGCGCTGCTGCTGTCCATGCTGGCGGCGGTGGCCGCCCAGCCCCTGGGCCGGCTGGTGCAGAGGCACCTGACCACCTCCGCCGACGTGGACGGGCTGGAGGTGCTGGGTATCGAGATGCTGGGGCGGAAGCTGCCGGTCTACAAGGTGCGCACGGCCTGGCGGGGCCCCGGCGCCTAGACCTGCACGCCCAGCGCCTGGGCCACCACCGCCAGGTCCTTGTCGCCCCGCCCCGAAAGGCATACCAGCACGATGGCCTCGGGGGGAAGGTCGGCCGCCAGGCGGGCGGCGTAGTAGATGGCGTGGGCAGGCTCCAGGGCGGGCAGGATGCCCTCTGTCTCGGCCAGGAGCACGAACCCTTCGAGCGCCTCGCGGTCGCCCACGGCCACGTAGCGGGCGCGGCCGGTCTCCTTCAGATAGGCATGCTCCGGGCCCACCCCCGGGTAGTCCAGCCCCGCCGAGATGGAATGGGTGCCCAGCACCTGCCCATGCTCGTCCTGCAGGAGGAAGGAGTAGGCGCCGTGTAGCACCCCCGGTCGGCCGGCCACCAGGCTGGCGGCGTGCTTGCCCGTCTCCAGGCCGTGGCCAGCCGCCTCGACCCCCACCAGTTGCACCTGGGGGTCGTCGCGGAAGGGATGGAAGAGGCCGATGGCGTTGGAGCCACCGCCGACGCAGGCGACGGCGTAGTCGGGCAGGCGTCCCTCCCTGGCCAGCAGTTGCTCTCGCGCCTCGCGGCCGATGACGGACTGGAAGTCGCGCACCATCATGGGGTAGGGGTGAGGGCCCACGGCGCTCCCGAGCAGGTAGTGCGTGGTGCGGACATTGGTCACCCAGTCGCGCAGGGCCTCGTTGATGGCGTCCTTCAGGGTGCGGGAGCCCGACTCCACCGCCCGCACCTCCGCCCCCAGGAGCCGCATGCGGAAGACGTTGGGCGCCTGGCGCCGCACGTCCTCGGCGCCCATGTAGACGACGCACTCCAGCCCCAGCAGGGCGCAGACGGTGGCGGTAGCGACGCCGTGCTGCCCGGCGCCCGTCTCGGCGACGATGCGCCGCTTGCCTAGGCGCTTGGCCAGCAGCCCCTGGCCGAGGGCGTTGTTGATCTTGTGGGCGCCGGTGTGGGCCAGGTCCTCCCGCTTGAGGAAGAGCCTGGCGCCGCCCATGCGCTCCGTCAGGCGACGGGCGAAGTAGAGAGGGGTGGGCCGGCCGGCGTAGTCGCGCAGTAGCGACTGCAGTTCCGCCTGGAAGGAGGGGTCGTCGCGGGCGGCCAGGTAGGCCTCCTCGAGCTCCTGCAGGGCGGCCATGAGCGTCTCGGGGACGTAGCGGCCGCCGAAGGGGCCGAAGCGACCGGCGGGGTCGGGGAGGCCGCCGTCAGCCCTGGACATGCCCCACCCAGCGCAGGAACGGGAAGTGGGGACGGGCGCGGTCGTAGAGGCGCCTGTCCACCGTCCAGACCTCGCAGTCGAGCAGCGCGCCGAGAGCGAGATAGAAGGCATCGTAGAGGCGGAACAGCCCCAACTGCCTGCCTATCAGCCACGTCCGCTCGAAGAGTCCTTCGGGCTCAAGCAGGTTCAGGGAAGGGATCAGGTCGAGGAAATTGCGCAGGCCGTCGTCGCCCTCCTGTGCCGATATCCTGCCCATCTGTACTGCTCGACTGAGGCCCGAAATCACTTCGTAGACGAACAGGCGCGGAGCGACCACTTGCCTGCCCTCTTGCTGCCACCTGTCCCAAAGGGCGCGTGCCGGCCGCGTCAAGTCTTCGGGCAGCATACAGGCCAGCATGAAGCTGGCATCCACGCAAAGGGAGACAGTCACGGCGCGGCTACTCCCAGGGGCCGCGGACGTCGTCGAGCAGCGCTACCACGTCTATGTTGCCGCTGTGGGCGCGGATCTGTTCGCGCAGGGCATCCATACGGGCCATGACGTCGCGCCTGGTCCGACCCAGGCGCTTGCGCAGCTCGGCCACGGCGCGGCGGCTGCCCAGGTAGACGCGACCGTCCACCTCCTCCTTGTCTATGAGCCCTTGGCGGTGCAGCCACCACAGGGTCCAGGCCAGGGCCGATGGCCTGACGCCCACTGCCCTGGCCAGCGCCTCGTCGCGGTAGGTGAAGACCTCGTCCGGGTGCTCCTCTAGGTAGCGCAGCACCCGCGCCTTCAGGTCGGAGAGGGCGGGCCGACCGTGGCGCGCGGCCACCTCGCTGATCTTCATCGCGTCATCGCCTCCTCGCCAGTCATATCCTAGCGACGGGAGGCTGAGACGTCAAGTGACGTCTTAAAGACGTCTTCGCCGACAGGCAGTCGAGGCTCTGGCTGTGGGCCAGGGGCGGGGACCCCTCACGGGGCGGTGGGGGCAGCCTTGGCGGCCAGGATGAAGGCCCGCACCTTGGCCAGGTCCTTCACCCCCTCCGTCTCCACGCCGCTGGAGACGTCCACCGCCCAGGGCCGCACCCGCCGCACCGCCTCGGCGACGTTGTCGGGCGTTAGGCCCCCTGCCAGCACGATGGGCGCCTCCCTCGCCACCGCCGCCGCCAGGTCCCAGTCCAGCATCTGGCCGGTGCCGCCGTAGGCGCCCTCGACATAGGGGTCCAGCAGGGGGATAGCGCCCGGGCCGATGGCCGCCAGCACCTCCTCCTTTCGCTGCCCCGGCCGCACCTTCAGGCACTTGAAGACCGGGCGCCTCACCTGGAAGCACATCTGCCAGGGCTCGGAGCCCGATAGCTGCACGATGTCCAGGCGGCACTGGTCGGCGATGGCGTTGATAGTGTCAACGTCCTGGTCGGCGAACACCCCCACCAGCAGGGGACGGGAGCGGGCCAGCAGCCGCTCCACGTCGGCGGTGGTGACGGGCGCCGACAGGGGTTCGGGTGGTCTGTCCAGCTTGCCCAGGGCGATGGCTATCTTCTGGGCCTGGCCCAGGGTCACCTGCCGACGGCTGGGAGCGAAGACCACGCCCACGAAGTCGGCGCCCATGGCCGCGGCGGCACGGGCGTGCTGGGGCTCCATCACCCCGCAGATCTTCACCAGACAGGGGCCGATGCCCACCGCCTCCACCTCAGGCAGCCCCATGATATAACGTTGTCCCGCCGGGGGTCACGGCGAACGCCTCCCGCCGTCAGTCCGGGGAGGCCAGCTCGCGGGCCTTGGCCTCGGGATCGGGCGCCGTCACCAGCGCCTCCCCCACCAGGACGGCGTGCACGCCCAGGGCCGCCAGCTTGGCTGCGTCCTCCCGCGTGTGGATGCCCGACTCGGCCACCACCGTCACGCCCGAGGGCAGGAGGGGGCGCAGGCGGGCGGTGGTGGCCAGGTCTACCCGGAAGGTGCGAAGGTCGCGGTTGTTGATGCCGACCAGCGTGGCCCCGGCCGACAGCGCCGCCTCCACTTCCCGCTCGTCGTGCACCTCCACCAGCGCGTCCATGCCCAGGCTGCGTGCCGTCTCGAGCAAGCCCTTCAGCTCCGGTCGCGACAGGGCAGCGACGATGAGCAGGACGGCGTCGGCCCCCGCCGCCCGCGCTTCGTAGACCTGGTAGGGGTCGAGGACGAAGTCCTTGCGCAGCAGCGGCGGGCCGTCCGGGAGAGCCTGGCGCACCTGACGCAGGTGCTCCAGGGAGCCGCCGAAGTAGCGCTCGTCGGTGAGGACGGAGATGGCGGCCGCCCCCGCCCGGGCGTAGGCCAGGGCCAGGGAGACCGGCTCCAGGCCGGGGCGCAGCACCCCCCGCGATGGGCTCCGTGCCTTCACCTCGGCGATGAGAGCGAGGCCCCGCCGCCGCAGCGCCGGGGCGAAGGGGCGCGGGGGCGGCGCCTCGTCCAGTCGTCGCTCCAGCTCCGACAGGGGCAGGCGCTCGCGGGCGGCGGCCACCTCCTGCCGCTTGTGGGCGACGATCTCGTCCAGGACGGAGGAAGTGCTCACGGGGACACCGTTTCGGCCAGCTCGCGGGTGGTGGCGACGAAGCGCTCCAGCTTCTCGGCGGCGGCACCGCTGTCAACGGCCTCGGCGGCCAGGGCGACCCCCTCCCTCAGGTCGCGGGCCAGCTCGGCCGCCACCAGGGCGGCGCCGGCGTTGAGCAGGACGAACGTCCGCAGCGGCCCCCGCTCTCCGGCCAGCACCGACCGCAGCAGGCGGGCGTTCTCCTGGGGGTCGCTGCTGCAGATGGCCCCCGGCGCCACCGGCTCCAGGCCGGCATCGGCGGGCGATAGGCGATAGTGGCGCAGGGCGCCCTCCCCGACTTCCCACACTAGGGTCGGGGCGGAGGGGCTGACCTCGTCCAGCCCGTCGGCCCCGTGCACTACCAGGGCGCGACGGGCGCCCAGGCGCAGCAAGGCCTGGGCCACCTTCTCGCCCACGGCCGCGTCGGGTACCCCCAGCAGCTGGTGGCTGGCGCCGGCGGGATTGGTCAGTGGCCCCAGCAGGTTGAAGGCGGTGCGCAGCCCTATCTCACGCCGCGGCCCGGCGGCATGCCGCATGGCCGGGTGGAAGACGGGCGCGAACATGAAGCCCAGGCCCACCTCCCGTACGCAGCGGGCCACCTGCTCCGGCCCCAGCTCGATGCGGGCGCCCAGGGCCTCCAGCAGGTCGGCGGAGCCGCAACGGGAGGAAGCGGCGCGATTGCCGTGCTTGGCCACCCGCGCGCCGACGGCGGCGGCCACCACCGCCGCCGCTGTGGAGGCGTTGAAGGTGCCGCGGCCGTCGCCACCGGTGCCACAGGTGTCCAGGAGGGGCGGCTGCAGGGGCACCTGCAGGGCGAAGCGGCGCATGACGCGGGCCATCCCCACCAGCTCGTCCACCGTCTCGCCGCGCAGGCGCAGGGCCACCAGGAAGGCTCCCAGCTGAGCGGGGGTGGCCTGCCCCTCCATCACTTCGGTCATGGCGGCGGCCGCCTCCTCCTCGCTCAGGTGGCGGCCCTCGTTCACCAGGGCAGCGATGGCCTCGCGGATCATAGCGACTCCAGGAAGTTCCGGAGGATGTCCTTGCCGACGGGGGTGGCGATGGACTCTGGGTGGAACTGCACTCCCTCCACCGGCAGACGGCGGTGACGCAGGCCCATCACCAGTCCGCCATCGGTCCAGGCCGTCACCTCCAGCTCCTCGGGCAGCGAGTCGCGCTCGACCACCAGCGAGTGGTAGCGGACGGCGGGGAAGGGGTCGGGCAGGCCCCGCAGCACCCCCTGGCCGGTGTGGTGGACCAGGGAGGTCTTCCCGTGGACGATCTCGCCGGCGCCCACCACGCGCCCGCCGAAGGCCTCGCCGATGCACTGGTGTCCCAGGCAGACGCCCAGGATGGGCACCCGGCCCGCCAGCCTGCGCACCAGTTCCACCGAGACGCCGGCCTCGCGCGGCGTGCACGGCCCCGGGGAGATGACGATGCCCCGGGGCTGCATCGCTTCCACGTCCTCGACGGCGATGCGGTCGTTGCGCACCACCTGCACCTCGGCCCCCAGCTCCGAGAGGAACTGGAACAGGTTGTAAGTGAAGCTGTCGTAATTGTCTATGAGGAGGATCACGGCCCGTTTCCTCAATCGCCTCGGTATGCCTCCCGGCGGTGGCTGACGGCAAGGACATAGAGGCAGCGGGCCTCGATGTCGGGCGTGAACAGGATCCGCCAGACACCGCTCCTCAGCCGGAACAGGCCTCTGTGCCCCCTTATCTTGCGCACGTCGCCGTGGCCGGTGCTGGCGTATCGCTCCATCGCGTTCATCACCCGTCTGGCGTCGCGGGGCGGTAGGTGGCGCAGGTCATCTATGGCCCGCTCGCTCCACTCGACTCGCCAGTTCACAGGCCCAGAAGGCGTCGCGCTTCAGCCGTGGGGCGAGTGCGGCCCTGGCGCACGTCCCGCAGGCCCTCCTGCACCGCAGCCTCTTCGGTGGGCGTCAGGTCCTCCTCCACCGCCTGGGCGTGGACCAGGCTGCGCAGGACGGGGTCGCGGCAGGCCAGCAGGTGCACGAGCAGGTGCTCTACCAGCTCCAGGTCGTCCTCGGGCACCTGCTCCAGGAGGCGGTGCAATTGCTCCCTGCTCATGACTGGCCCCCATTATAGCACCGGCGTCTCATTCCTCTCGCCGTTCGTCGCTGACGATGCGGCCGTCCTCCATGCGCACCACTCGGCGGCAGCGCTGGGCCACCGCCGGGTCGTGGGTGACGATGATGAACGTCTGCCCCATCTCGCGGTTCAGGCGCTGCACCAGCGACATGACCTCCGCCGCCGTCTGGGTATCCAGCTCGCCCGTCGGCTCGTCGGCCAGGACAATGGCCGGGCGGTTGACCAGCGCCCGCGCCAGGGCCACCCGTTGCTGTTCGCCACCCGATAGCTGCGATGGTCGGTGGTGCACGCGGCCACCCATCCCTACCAGGGACAGGGCCTCCAGGGCGCGCCGTCGCCGCTCGCTTCGGGCCACGCCAGCGTAGCGCAGGGGCAGCTCCACGTTCTCCAGGGCGGTCAGGGTAGGTATCAGGTTGAACTCCTGAAAGACGAAGCCCACCTTCTCGCGACGGAGGCGGGGCAGGCGGCTGCCGTTGAGCCGGGCGATGTCCACCCCGTCCACCAGCACCTGGCCGGCGTCGGGGCGGTCGAGGCCCCCCAGCACGTTCAGCAGCGTCGTCTTGCCGGAGCCGGAGCGCCCCATCACCGCCATCAGCTCGCCCCGCTCCACCGTCAGGTCCACGCCGTCCAGCGCCCGCACCACGCTCCCGCCCAAGCGATAGGTCTTCAGCAGGCCCCGCGCCTGAATGATGGCGGGGCCCTCCTCCAGCCGGACGGCGCTCGTCTGCTCCTGGGCCATCTCCTCCACCTCACTCGGCCCTGAGCGCTTCCACCGGCCGCAGTCGCGCCGCCCGGAAGGCGGGCAGCAGGCCGGCCACGGCTCCCAGGAAGGCGGCGAAGGCCACCGACCCCACTGCCAGCCGGAAGGTCACCAGGAAGATGGGGCCTCCCGCCGCGTCGCGGGCGAAGTCGTTCAGCACGTTGACGGCGAGCCAGCCGACGAGGAGCCCCAGCAGGCCGCCCAGGGCGCCAATGGCCACCGCCTCGGCCAGATACTCCCGCAGGATGTCGCCGTCGCTGGCCCCCACCGCCTTCTTGATGCCGATTTCGCGCACCCGCTCGGCCACCGACATGACCATGGTGTTGATGACCGAGAGGCCGCCGACGATGAGGGCGATCATGGCCACCCCGACGATGATGAACTGGAAGACCATGTTGCTGGTCTGCAGGGGCTCCGTCAGCTCGCTGGGGCCCAGCGCCTGGATGTCGGGGTAGCGGGCCTCGATGTCGCGGGCCACCTGGTCGCCGTCCACGCCCTCCCGCACTGCCGCGAAGATGGTGTCCACCTTGTCCGACAGGTCCACCTCCGAGAAGAAGAGGCGCGACTCCCGCAGCAACTCGCGCGCGTCGTCCAGGGGCACGTAGGCGATGTTGTCGGGGCCGGTGAGGGTCCGGTCGAGAATGCCCACCACCCGGAAGGGGTGATCGCGGAGGATAACCTCCTGCCCCACGCGCGCCTTGAGGCGCTGGGCCACGTCGGCCCCCAGCACCGTCACCCCCCGTTCGCCCTCGCGCCACCAGTCGCCGCTGCGGAAGGTCAGGTCCACGGGCGTGGGCGCCTCGTCCTGGCACTCCTGCACCTCGTCCGCCACCACCCCCGAGATGATCTGCGGCATCCCCACCGAGGCGCCGCCCTCGGGGTCCAGCAGCAGGTTGATGCTGGTCTCCACGCAGGCCACGCCGGGCACCTGCCGCACCTGCTGGGCGAAGGTGACGGGCACCAGGCCGAAGCCGCCGAAGAAGGGGTGCCCGCCCCCCTTGTCGGTGATGGCGATGCGGTTGGCCAGATACTCCTCGCCGCCCTGGACGAGGACGTTCACCTTCTCGGCCAGGGCGCCCAGCACCACCAGGGCGAAGATGCCGATGGTAATGCCCAGCACCGTCAGGCTGGTGCGCAGCCGGTGCCGCGCCAGGTTGCGCAGCGGCTCCGGCACCAGCGAGAAGAGCTCGCGCACGCGCCCGCCCCTCCTCTCAGTAGCCCAGGCTGCCGGTGACCAGTTCGGCCTCGGCGGCCTCGGCCCGCTCGATGGCCGCCAGCATGGCGGCGGCCTTGCTCATGGTCTCCTCGTATTCCCGCTCCGGCACCGAGTCGTAGACGACGCCCGCGCCGGCCTGGACCGATGCCACCCCGTCCTTCAGCACCACGGTGCGGATGGTGATGGCCGTGTCCATGTTGCCGGAGTAGTCGAAGTAGCCCACGGCTCCAGCGTAAGGGCCGCGGCGGTCAGGTTCCAGTTCGGCGATGATCTCCATGGCGCGGATCTTGGGGGCGCCGGAGACGGTGCCGGCTGGGAAGCAGGCCCGCAAGGCGTCATAGCAGGAGAGCTCGGGCCGCAGCTGCCCCGTCACGTGGGAGACGAGGTGCATGACGTGGGAGTAGCGCTCCACCTCCATGAACTGGGGCACCCGCACCGTGCCCGGCAGGGAGACGCGCCCCACGTCGTTGCGGGCCAGGTCCACCAGCATCAGGTGCTCGGCCCGCTCCTTCTCGTCCCGGCGCAGGTCTTCCTCCAGGGCGGCGTCCTCCTCGGCCGTCCGCCCGCGACGGCGGGTGCCGGCGATGGGGTGGGTCATGACCTCCCCGCCCTCCACCCGCACCAGCATCTCGGGCGAGGTGCCGATGATCTGGAAGTCGCCCAGGTGCAGATAGAACATGTAGGGCGAGGGGTTCACGATGCGCAGGGCGCGGTAGATGGAGAAGGGGTGGGCGGCCGTGGGCCGCGAAAGCCGCTGGGACGGCACCACCTGGATGACGTCGCCGGCGATGATATACTGCCGCGCCCGCTCCACCATGGCCAGGAAGTCCTCCCGGTCCACGTTGGAGCTGACGCTGGCGGGGGCGGCGGCCCGCTGCACGGCGTAGGGCTGGGCAGGCAGCGGCCGCGACAGGCGCCCCACCAGCTCGTCTATGCGCCAGCAGGCCTGACGGTAGCTGGCCGCCACGTCGCCGTCCAGCCGGCAATGGGAGACGACCTTGATGGTGTGGCGCAGGTGGTCGAAGACCAGCAGCGTGTCCACGAACAGCAGCAGGGCCTCCGGCACCCCCAGGGGGTCTTCGGAGCGGACGGGCACCCGCGGCTCGAAATAGCGCACGCACTCCCAGGCCAGGTAGCCCACGGCGCCACCGGTGAAGCTGGGCAGCGCCGGCCCGTCCGGGGGGAGGGCGAGGCGGAAGCGCCCCAGCTCCGACTCCACCTCCCGCAGGGGGTCAGAGCCGTCCCAGGGATGGGCGTAGGGCCCCTGGCGCAGCACCCGGTAGGGCTCGGTGCCGATGAAGCTGTAGCGGGCCAGTCGCTCGCCGCCCTCCACCGACTCCAGCAGGAAGGAGTAGGCGCCCCGTGCCACCTTCAGGAAGGCCGAGACGGGCGTCTCCAGGTCGGCGGGCACCTCGCGCAGCACGGGGCAGAGGTTGCCCCTGCCCTCCCGCGCGAGGGCCGCCACCTGCGAGAGTGATGGCCAGTAGACGCTCAGGAGGTCCACCCCCGACGGAAGTGGGTGAGGCCCATGGCCTCCCGCATCTCCTGCAGGGTCTCGCGGGCCTCGGCCCGCGCCCGCCGCGACCCCTCGTAGACGATCTCATCCACCAGCGCGGGGCGGGAGGCGAAGTAGGCCCGCCGCTGGCGGATGGGCTCCAGGAAGCGGTTGATGGCCCGGGCCAGCCTTTCCTTCACCTCCACGTCGCCCACCCGGCCGCGGCGGTAGCGCTGCTTGAGCTCTTCCACCTCGGCGCGGTCGTCGTTAAAGAAGTCGTGGTAGATGAAGACGGGGTTGCCACGGGTGCGCCCGGGGATGTCGGCGCGAATGCGCCTGGGGTCGGTGAACATGCTGCGCACCTTGCGCCGCACCGTCTCGGCGTCGTCGCTGAGGAGGATGACGTTGCCCAGGGACTTGGACGCCTTCTTCTGGCCGTCCAGCCCCACCAGCAGCGGCCCGATGGGCGAGTCGGGCTCGGGGAAGACGGGCCTGTAGAGGCGGTTGAAGCGGCGCGCTATCTCCCGCGTCAGCTCGATGTGGGAGGCGTTGTCCTTGCTCACCGGCACCACGTCGCCCTTGACCATCAGGATGTCGGCCGCCTGCAGGATGGGGTAGGAGAGGAGGGCCACCGAGGCCGACTCCAGTTGCAGGTCGCGCACCGCCTGCTTCAGGGTGGGAATGCGCTGGGCGCGGGGCACGCTGACCAGGCTCATGAACAGCCAGGCGATCTCCAGCACCTCCGGCACCAGCGACTGCAGGTAAATGGTGGTCTTGCGCGGGTCTATGCCCACGGCCAGGTAGTCCAGCACCACCTCGCGCACGTTGGCCTCCAGCTCCTCCAGGCGCTCGGTGCGGGTGGTGAGGACGTGCAGGTCGGCGATGATGACGAAGCACTCGATGCGCTCCTGCAGGGCCAGGCGGTAGCGCAGGGAGCCGACGTAGTGGCCCAGGTGCAGGGGGCCGGTGGGACGGTCGCCGGTGAGCATCCGCCGCCAGGTGGGCTTCACCTGCAGGTCGAGGTTCATCCGCCACAGGGTGGGCGCCGGCGGCACCGGCGCCTCGTCCAGGGCGGCCTTCAGGCTGGTCTCCACGCTCATGCCTCCACCACCCCCTCTTCTATGATCCCACACGGGGCAGTCCGGCCAGGGCCTCGCGCACCTTCTCCTCGGGATAGGCGTAGTCCTCCAGCTTGCCCGAGAGGAACTGGTCGTAAGCGGCCAAGTCCAGCAGGCCGTGTCCCGACAGGTTGAAGAGGATGACCCGCGCCTCCCCCGCCTCGCGGGCGGCCAGGGCCTCGTCAATGGCGGCGCGGACGGCGTGGGCCGATTCGGGAGCGGGCACGATGCCCTCGGCGCGGGCGAACTGGACGGCCGCCTCGAACACCTTCGTCTGGTGGTAGGCCCGCGCCTCCATGACGCCGTCGGCCACCAGCTTGGAGATGATGGGCGCCATGCCGTGGTAGCGCAGGCCGCCGGCGTGGATGGAGGGCGGTATGAAGCTGTGGCCCAGGGTGTGCATCTTCAGCAGGGGGGTCGTCTCGGCCGTGTCGCCGAAGTCGTAGGTATACTGGCCGCGGGTGAGGGAGGGGCAGGCCTCCGGCTCCACGGCCACGAAGCGCGTCTTGCGGCCCGCACGGAGCCTCTCGCCCACGAAGGGCAGGCAGAGGCCGCCGTAGTTGGAGCCGCCGCCCACGCAGCCGATGACCACGTCGGGATAGTCGCCGGCCATCTCCATCTGGCGCAGCGCTTCCAGGCCCATCACCGTCTGGTGCAGGAGCACGTGGTTGAGCACCGAGCCCAGGGAATACTTGGTGTCGTCGCGGCTGGCGGCGTCCTCCACCGCCTCGGAGATGGCGATGCCCAGGGAGCCAGGCGACTCGGGGTCCTGCTCCAGCACGCGACGGCCGGCCTGGGTGTCGGGGCTGGGGCTGGGCACCACTCTGGCGCCCCAGGTCTCCATCAGCACGCGGCGGTAGGGCTTCTGGTGGTAGGAGACCTTGACCATGTAGACCTTCAGCTCCAGGCCGAAGAAGGCGCAGGCCATGGCCAGGGCCGAGCCCCACTGCCCGGCGCCCGTCTCGGTGGTCAGGCGGCGCACTCCCTCCGCCTTGTTGTAGTAGGCCTGGGCGACGGCCGTGTTGGGCTTGTGGGATCCCGCCGGCGAGACCCCCTCGTATTTGTAGTAGATGCGGGCGGGGGTGCCCAGCGCCCGCTCCAGTCGCCATGCCCGGTAGAGGGGCGTCGGCCGCCAGAGGCGGTAGACCTCGCGCACCTCGTCGGGGATGGGCACCCAGCGCTCGGCCGACACCTCCTGGGCGATGAGGGCCTGGGGGAAGAGGGGCGCCAGCGCCTCCGGGCCCACCGGCTGACCGGTGGCGGGGTGGATGGGCGGTGGCGGCGGCCCCATGTCGGCCACCACGTTATACCAGTGGGTGGGCAGGTCCTTCTCGTCCAACACGTATTTGTAGTTCTGCATGGCCTCCTCCCCGGTGCCTTTAATTGCGAGGCCCCTCGCCTCTAGGGGCGAGGGGCCTCTCGCGGTGCCACCCTAGTTCCCGCCACGGGGGCGGGCACTCGTTGCGGGCGCGGCCAGCCGGTGGCGCACGCCCTGGGCCTCTAACGGTGCCCCTCCGTCCTGGCCTACTGGGGGCGACGGGCGCCCCGTTCGGCAGGCGGCTCCCGGGCCCATTCACCCGCCGCGGCAGCACCGGGCTCGCACCTACCCCCGGCTCTCTGGGCCCCGCTCTGCGGGCTACTAGCCCCGTTCGCAGCCTTTACCCTATGCGTTTGTGCCCAAGAGCTTACCATCTCGGCGCCGGAGCGTCAACGGCCCCCCGGCGGCGGGGCGCTGGCGGCGCGGCGCAGCCTGTCCATGATGGCCAGCCCCAGGCCCCGCTCCTCGACCGCCTCGGCCACGATGACCTGGCAGCCCTCGGCGTCCAGGGAGCGGAGGGCGTCGAACAGCTCGCGGGCGTAGCGGCGGACTCCTCCGCTCACGATGCGGGCCCGCAGGCGCGGATGGCGCAGGCCCGGGTCGCGACGCGCCAGCAGCCCCACCGCCTTCCCCTGGGCGAGGAGCGACTGGACGACGGCGGCGACCTCCTCCTGGCCCGCCAGCACCAGCGGAGCGGCGGGGGCGTAGTGGCGGTAGCGGGTGCCGGGAGAGCGTCGCGCCAGCTCCGGCCCGCCGCCCACCGGCACCGGCCGTCCCAGCGCCTCCTCCAGCGCCTCCCTGGGCAGGCCGCCGGGACGCAGCACCACCGGCGTCGGGCCCGTCACGTCCACCACCGTGGACTCGATGCCCACCGGACAGGGGCCGCCGTCCAGGACCAGGTCCACCGCCTCGCCCAGGTCGGCGAGCACGTGCTCGGCGCGGGTGGGGCTGGGGCGGCCGGAGCGGTTGGCCGAGGGCGCCGCCACCGGCACCCCCGCCTCCCGCACCAGGGCCAGGGCCACAGGGTGGGCGGGCATGCGCACCGCCACCGTGTCCAGCCCGGCGGTGGTGGCCAGCGGCACCCGCTCCGATCTGGGCAGCACCAGCGTCAGGGGGCCGGGCCAGAAGCGCTCCATCAGCGCCCGCGCCAGGGGTGGCACCTCTCGCGCCACCGTCTCCAGGTCCTCGGGGCGACCGATGTGGACGATGAGGGGGTTGTCGGGCGGGCGCCCCTTGGCGGCGTAGATGCGGGCCACCGCCTCGGCCGAGAGGGCATCGGCGCCCAGGCCGTAGACCGTCTCGGTAGGGAAAGCTACCAACCCGCCCTCCCGCAGAGCGCGGGCGGCCACAGCGATGGCCTCGGGCGAGGGACGCTCCGGGTCTACCTTCAGGACGCGCACGGCGGCGCTGCGGGCCATGGCGCCCTCAGTGGGCGGAGGGCGCGTCGCCGGCGGCGGGGTCGGCGGGCCGGCCCGCCGCTGCCAGCCTTCGCGCCTCCCTGCGCTCGGCGATGAGCGAGGCGATGATGGCGGCGCCGATGATGGTGGCCACCACCCCCAACGAGATGCCCACGTGTATCTTGTAGAACTCGCTGATGAGCATCTTCACGCCCACGAACACCAGCACCGCCGCCAGGCCGTAGTTCAGGTAGCGGAACAGGCCCAGCACACCCACAACCAGGAAGTAGAGGGCCCGCAGCCCCAGTATGGCCATCACATTGGATGTCCAGACGATGAAGCCGTCGCGGGTGATGGCCAGGATGGCCGGGATGGAGTCTATGGCGAAGACCACGTCGGTGCTCTCCACCACCAGCAGCACCAGCAGCATGGGCGTGGCCAGCAGCATGTGCCCCTGGCGCACGAAGAAGCGCTGGCCGTGGTATTCGGCCGTCATGGGCAGGAAGCGCCGCGCCAGCCTCACCACCGGGTTGCGCTCCGGGTGCACCTCCTCGCCGTGGCGCAGCGCCAGCCTGATGCCGGTGAAGATGAGGATGGCGCCGAAGACGAAGACGACCCAGTGGAAGAGGTTGATGAGGGTGACGCCGGCGGCGATGAAGAGCGCCCGCATGACGATGGCGCCCAGCACCCCGTAGAACAGCACCCGGTGCTGGTATTTGGGCGGCACGGCGAAATACTGGAACACCACCATCCAGACGAAGACGTTGTCCACGCTCAGGGACTTCTCGATCAGGTAGCCGGTGATGTATTCCAGCCCCTTGTGGGTGCCGTAGTGCAGAAAGATGTAGCCGCCGAAGGCCAGCGCCAGGACGATCCAGAAGGCGCTCCAGAGGGCCGCCTCACGGAAGCCGGGGGCGTGGGCCTCCCGCTGGATCACCCACAGGTCGAAGGCGAGGATGACGATGATGCCGACGGTGAAGGCCGTCCAGAGCCAGACGGGGTAGTCCACGGGATCCATGACCTTTCCTCAGGCGGGAGGTGGGGTCACTCGCCGGGCTCGGCCGCCTGTTGCGGCCCACGCCACAGCCGTGCCCGCGCCCACTCCAGGGGGCGCCTGGCCCAGGGCCATTCCCGGGCCAGGATGAGCAGCCCCAGGACGGTGAGCAGGCTCCCGCCCGGGATGAAGGGCAGAGCGACGAAGACGATGCCCACGGCCAGCACGCAACCCCCGACCACCGTTACCAGCACGCGTCTGCCTGCCGCTCGCAGTCGCCCCAGCCTAGTGTCCATGCACATCATCGCTCCCCGCGGTGGTAATGGCCTTCGGGCCCTCACCACTACTATAAGGGCTGGCAGCGGGGAGAGAAACCCGCCCCGCCTCCCGTCCCCGCCAGGGGACGCCCCGCCCCGTGTGCCAGCGCCGCGCCGAGTCGAGGGTGAACAGGGTGTAGAAGAAGGCGGCCAGGGGCAGCAGCGGTGCCCAGCGCGCCGACAGTCCGTGCCAGCGCAGCATGGGCACATACGAGGCCGACATGAGGCCCCAGGCGGCGAGCCCCAGGGCGCCCGCTGCCCGTCGCCCCCGGCGGAGGCCCCACAGGGCCAGCAGGGGCGGCACCAGGTAGGCGAGGGCCATACCCGCCACCGTCGCCAGCAGCAGCAGCGGCGAATAGCGGAGCTGGGCGTAGGCGCTGCGCGCCACCATCCGCCCGATGCCGCCCAGCCCTTCGTAGCCGCGGGCGCTGCGCCAGTCCTGCGACAGCCCCAGCCAGAGCCTGCCGCCCGCCCCCTTCATGGCGGCGGCCAGGGAGCAGTCGTCTATCACCGCCCCGGCGATGGCCTCCAGCCCACCCGCCCGGCGCAGGGCGCCCAGCCGCGCCAGCATGCAGCCGCCGGCGGCGCCGGCGGTGGCCCGGCGGGGGTCGGCCGTCCAGCGGAAGGGGTAGAGCTTGGCGAAGAAGTAGACGAAGGCGGGCATCAGCAGCCGCTCCCAGAGGCCGCGGGTGGGCAGGAGCACCATCACCGAGGTCAGGTCGAGGGCGCGGGCCTCGGCCAGGGCCACCAAGCGGCGCAGGCCAGCGGGCGGATGGAGGATGTCGGCGTCGGTGAAGAGGACGTAATGGGGGCGGAAAGCGCTGGTTGCCGCCACCCCCTGGGCCATCGCCCACACCTTGCCCGACCATCCCCGTGGCGTCGGGCGACCGTCCAGCACCGTCAGGCGGGCGGGGGCGCCGCCGGCTGCGGCCACCCGGCGGGCCACGCCGCCGGTATCGTCCTCGCTGCTGTCGTCCACCAGGAACACGTGCCAGTCGCCGGGGTAGTCCTGGGAGAGGAGGGTGGGGAGGGTGCGGGGGAGGACGGCCGCCTCGTTGCGGGCGGGCACCACCACCGCCACTCGCGGCCAGCGGGCGGGCGCGGGGGCATCGGGCAGGACGGGCCCGGCCTGCCAGAAGCGCCCCCTTCCCAGCAGCAGATAGAGCCAGGCGACCAGGGAGGCCAGGCCCAGGGCTTCGGGAAGGCGTCGCACGACTACATCTTGGGAGCGGGGACGACGGAGGGCAACTGCGGGCGCCAGCGGCCCCCACCGCGTATACTGGGAGGCAGGAGGGAGTCCCATGACCACGGCGAAGGCGCTCAAGGAGTGGGCGGTGACGGTCAAGGCCCTGGCCGAGGGCCGCCAGCTGGTCGTCATGCGCAAGGGCGGCATCCGCGAGAAGCGCTTCGATGTGGACTTCGAGAGCTTCTATCTCTACCCCACCTACGAGCACCAGGCGCCCGAGCTGCTGAAGCCCGAATTTCTCCCCGACCTGGAGGAGACCCTGCGCGCCGCTCCGCCCCGAGACACCCTGCTGGTGCCCTGCTGGGCGCAGGTGACGGACCTCTACGAGCTGCGGGAAGAGGAGCACGTCCTGGCCCTCTCGCCCTACCACATCTGGGCCGACGAATACCTGCTGAAGCGCCTACACTGGCGCCCCAAGCAGCCGCTGACGGTGATGCTGCTCCGCGTCTACCGTCTGGAGCGACCCCTGGCCCTGCCGCTTCTGCCCGAATACGTGGGCTGCTTCTCCTGGGTAGACCTGCCCGCCGCGGCCCTGGACGGCCTGCCCAGGCACCCCGTGCTGGACGACGCCGAGTTCGCGGCGCGGGCGGCCCCTCTGCGGTCGCTGCTGGCGGGGATGACGGCCCCCGCCCGCTAGGGGAGCCGTGTGCCCGCCGGCCGGGAACCTTCCGGGCCCGTCGTGCGTCTGTAGGGCGAGGAGGGAAGAGATGCGCTCCCTCGCCCTGTCCCTGACGGCCCTGGCGCTGGTCGGCGCGGCCCTGGCCTGCGGCGCCGGCGACGAGCAGGGGCCATCGCCGACGCCTGCCCCCGGCGACCTCTCGCCCCGACCGGGCGACGAGCGCCTGCAGCGGGGCCCCGCCTTCATAGACCAGACGAGCATGGTAGAGATGGAGACCTATCCGCCCCAGTATCGTCTGCTGCTGCGGGGCTCCCTGCCCACCCCCTGTCACCGCTTGCGGGCGACCGTCTCCCGCGACGAGGCGCAGGGGGTCATCGCCGTGGAGGTCTACTCGCTGGTGCCGCCCGATGCCGTCTGTGCGCAGCTACTGGCGCCCTTCGAGGCCAGCCTGTCGCTGGGCAGCGCCGCTCGTCGCTACCGGGTGCTGGTCAACGGGCAGCCGGTGGGCAGCATCGGGCCCTAGCGCTGGTCGCGGCCCAGGGGCCGCCGGCCGGGCGGCTGGGGTGGCAGGTAGGGCACCGGTATGTATTCCACCGACGGCCTGCCTGCCCCCGCCTGGGGGAAGAGCTCCATCAGGTGGTAGACCTCCGGCGGCATGTCGGTGCGGACGTTCAGCCCCAGCTCCCGCGCCTGGGCGACGGTGATGGGGTAGTCGTGCGTCCAGGTGCCGGAGGTGAGGACGGTCGCCACCCGCTCGGCCTGCTCCGGCCCCATGCGCTCGGAGAGCAGTTCGGCCACGGTGCTCTTCATCTGCTGGAGGGCCTTGCGGGCGATGTCGGCCAGGATGAGGGTCTGGTCGTCCACCTCGTTAACGTCCTTGGCCTGCACCGCCTGCAGGATGGAGGCGGCCGGATACTGCCCCACCTGCGGGTCCACCGGCCCCAGCACGGCGTTCTCGTCCATCACCAGCTCGTCGGCGGCCAGGGCGATGAGGGTGCCGCCGCTCATGGCGTAGTGGGGCACGAAGACCGTCACCCGTCCGGGGCGACGGGCCAGGGCGAAGGCGATCTGCTCCGAGGCCAGCACCAGCCCGCCCGGGGTGTGCAGCACCAGGTCTATGGGTACGTGGGGGTCGGTCATCTTGATGGCCCGCAGCACCTGCTCCGAGTCGTCCATGTCTATGTAGCGCATGACCGGGAAGCCCAGCAGGCTCATGGTCTCCTGGCGGTGGATGAGGGTGATGACGCGGGAGCCACGGGCCCGCTCCAGCTGGCGTATGCAACGCAGGCGTTGCATCTGCAGGCGGTGGCGTTGCAGGAGGGGCTGAAGGGAGACCAGGATGAGGAAGATCCAGAACAGGTCGAACAGGCTGAAGCTCGGCATCGTCCCTCCGTCCGAGGCGCGGTCAGGGGCCATTATAGCCGACGGCGCCGCCGAGATGCGCCCCGGCCCCCGATGGGGCCGCAGGACGGGGGCCGGGACGTGCCGGGGGATGTGTGGGAAGCAGTCGGCCTAACGCACGGTGACGGTGATCTCCCGCACCACCGGCGGCTGCAGGGGGGTGTGGTTGTTCTGGACGAGCTGGACGGCCAGCTTGTAGGTGCCGGGCTGCACGTTGGTCCAGGTGTGGGTGGTGGTGGCGGTGGCGTGGTAGGTGCCCTGGGCCGTCACCGCCGGCTGGCCCGGCGTGGTCGGCACCTGCTGGTCGGGGCGCAGGATGTAGAAGTGCACGTGGCCCTGGCCGGGCACCGGCGTGAGGGTGGGCTCCACGACCTGCAGGCCGCTGACGCGCACCTCTACCCGGATGTCGCCGGCGGGAAGGGTGGCGTTCGGCGCCGGCGAGACGATCTCCACCGAGGGGCCGGCGGGGGTGGGGGTGGTGGCGGCACCGGCAGCGGGAGTGCGGCCGGGCGTGGGCGAGGGCGCCTCTTCCTCTTCGCAGGCGACGGCGGCCGTGCCCAGGGCCAGCACCGCCGCCAGCAGGGCAGCCGAGGCCAGGAGACGTCGCAGCATCGCTCGGACCTCCTTTCCGCGCAGCTTCCTCGCACAGTTCTACGCCCCAGGGGGGCGACCGGATCTCTGCCCTCGACCGCTCCCGCTCCCCACGCCCGCCGCCCCGCTCGGCGGCCGACCGGCCCCGTCCGGCGGGGGAGGGATGCACGGCCGCGGGCTGATTACCTTGACGTAAGGGTTGACTCGCTGCCGCGTCCGAGGCTAGGATGCAGGCGAGCGCGAGAGGGGAGAGGCGATGGCCGAGGCCAGGGCGATGGTCATGACCGGCCTCCGCTCCATCGAGGCGCGGCGGCTGCCCCTGCCGGAGGTGGGGCCCGACGATGCCCTGCTGCAGGTGGAGGCCTGCGGCATCTGCGGCACCGATTACGAGCAGTATCACGGCGCCATCTACGCCCCCTACCCCTTCGTGCCCGGGCACGAGCCGGTGGGCCGTATAGTGGCCATCGGCGAGAGGGCAGCCGCCCGCTGGCGGGTGGAGGTGGGGGCGCGGGTGGCGGTGGAGCCGGCCATCCCCTGCCTCGCCTGCCCCCTCTGCCTGGGCGGGCGCTACACCCTGTGCGTGGGCCGCCGCCCCATGAGCGCCTACGGCTTCATCCCCCTCTCGGTGCCGCCCGGCCTGTGGGGAGGCTACGCCAGCCACCTGTATCTGGCCCCCAACTCGGTGTTGCACCGGGTGCCCGAGCACCTGCCGCCGGAGCTGGCGGTGCTCTTCAACCCCCTGGGGGCGGGCTTCCGCTGGGCCGTGGACCTGCCGGGGCTGAGGGCGGGCGACTCGATCGTCGTGCTGGGGCCGGGACAGAGGGGGCTGGCCTGCGTCATCGCCGCCCGCGAGGCGGGCGCCGGCTGCATCATCGTCACCGGGCTGGCCGCCGACGAGGCGCGGCTGGCGCTAGCGCGGGAGCTGGGCGCCCACCACACCGTCAACGTGGAGGCCGAAGACCCGGTGGGGGCCGTCCGCCGTCTGACCGACGGCCGCGGCGCCGACGTGGTGGTGGACGTGACCGCCTACGCTGTGGAGGCGGTGACCCAGGCCATCGAGATGGCCGCCCGCGGCGGCACGGTGGTGCTGGCCGGCACCAAGGGCCGCCGCCCCGTGCCCGACTTCTACTCCGACCGCATCATCGGCAAGGAGCTGACGGTGAAGGGGGCCCTGGGGGTGGACTACGCCAGCTACGAGCGCGCCCTGGCCGTGATGGCCTCGGGCCGCTACCCGCTCGAGAGGCTCCACTCCCACACCCTGCCCATCGAGGAAGCCGACCGCGCCCTGCGCCTCCTGGCCCGCGAGGTGCCGGGCGAGGAGGCGCTGCACATCGCCCTCGTCCCCTAGGAGGTGGACATGGCCCGCGAAGGTCTCGCGCCCGAGTATGCCGCTCGCCTGGCCAAGGTGGTGGAGGTCACCCCCTTCATGCGCCACCTGGGCATGAGGCTGGAAGAGGTCTCGCCCGGCTACGCCCGCATCCGCCTCCCCTTCCGGCCCGAGAACACCACCGGTGGCGGCGTCCTCCACGGGGGAGCGATAGCCTCCCTCATGGACACCGCCGGCGCCATCGCCGGCTGGACAACGGCCGAGATCGGCTCGCCCCGCTACGCCGGCTCCACCGTCTCCCTGACGGTGAACTACCTGGCGCCGGCGGCCAGCGAGGACGTAGTGGCCGAGGCGAGGCTCCTGCGGCGAGGCCGCGAGCTGATCTACCTGGACGTGCGCGTGTTCGGCGACGGGCAGAAGCTGGTGGGGCAGGGCTCCATGATCTACCGCATAGTCGAGCGAAAGGAGTGAAACATGGCCGTCGTATCCGATGTGACCGAGGCGCGTGGCGAGGAGACTCGCCGCTTCCTGGAGCGGGCGGCCCGCGCCGGCGGCGGGCAGGTGCTGAACGTCTTCCGGGCGGCCGCCCACAGCCCGGAGCTGGCCCTGGCCTGGTGGGACATGATGCGGGTGGCCCTCACCCGGCTGTCCCTGGCGCCGCGACTGCGGGAGCTGGCGATACTGCGCGTCTTCCTGCTGGCGCGGGTGCCCTACGGCTTCGTCCACCACGTGACCATCGCGCGGCGGCTGGGGATGAGCGACCAGGAGATATGGGCGGTGCGCGACTACGAGTGCAGCCCCGCCCTGGGGGAGCTGGAGCGCCTGGTGCTGCGCTACACCGATGCGATGGTGGCGCTGGACGGCCGCGCCCAGTCCCTGGGGCGGGAGCTGCTGCGGTACCTCTCGGAGCGGGAGCTGGTGGAGCTGACCTTCTGCATCGGCATCTGGAGCATGATGGCCCGCCTGCTCAGCGCCCTGGCCGTGGAACTGGACGAGGGCACCGACTCCCTTCTGCCCGACTGGTGGTGAGGGAAACAGACTGGCGGCCCCGACGGGACTCGAACCCGCGCTCTCCTCCTTGACAAGGAGGCATGTTGGCCGCTACACCACGGGGCCGCCTGCCATCCTCATTTTGGCCGCCGCCCCCGCCCGGCGTCAATAGGCCCCGGCGCCGCCCTGGGCTATAATGGCGCCGTAGGGAGCTGCGCCGTGGCCCGCCGACGCCGTCGTCCACCCTATCGCCCCGTCCACGTCCCGTCGGGGCCGCCGCCGGCGCCGGCCGCCGTCCAGCCGCAGGAGGCGCCGGCCGGGGCGGTGCCCGAGCGACGTCCGCGGCGACTGCTGCGCGACCACCGCTACGTGCTCACCGACCTGTGGCGGGTGGGCCTGGCCACGGGGGTCATCCTGGTGGGGCTGGCGGTGGCGCGGCTGGTCCTGCGCTGAGGGGGCGCCTAGACGCGGCCCCGCACGGTGGCCAGCTCCAGCAGTCGCTGCACCGGCTCGTCGGGTAGGGGGATGTCGCCGGGCTCCCGCTGCTGGGGGCCGCCCAGCCCGTGGTAATCGCTGCCGCCCAGGGGCAGCAGGTCGAAGCGTCGCGCCCATTCCAGCAGGCGCTCTATCTCGGCGGGCGTGTAGTCCTGGTAGTAGACCTCCATGCCCACCAGGCCGGCCGCCTTCAGCTCCGGCAGCAGGTCGGCGAGCTGCCCCTCCAGCTCGCGGGGATGGGCGAGGACGGCCAGGCCCCCCACCTGCCCCAGCAGGTGGACGACCTCCGCCGGCGTCATCTTCTCGCGCTCGACGTAGGCGGGGCCGTTGCGGCCCAGGAAGCGTTCGAAGGCCTCGTTGACGCTGGCCACGTGGCCGGCCTCCACCAGCGCCTGGGCAATGTGGGGCCGCCCCACGGCCCCCTCGCCGGCCAGCTCTTGCACCCGCTGCCAGGAGACCGGCGCCCCCAGCTCGGCCAGCTTCTCCACCATGCGCTGCGCCCGGTGCAGGCGCGAGTCGCGCAGACGGGCGAGCACCCGCTGGAAGCCCTCGTCCTGCCAGTCTATGAAGTAGCCCAGGACGTGCACCTCGCTGCCGGGGACGTCGGTGCTCATCTCGATGCCCGGGATGAGCAGCAGGTCGGGATAGGCGCGGGCCGCCTCGAGCGCCTCGGGGATGCCGTCGGTGATGTCGTGGTCGGTGAGGGCCAGGATGCGGACGCCGCGGGAGTAGGCGTAGTCCACCAGTTGCCTTGGGGTCAGGACGCCGTCGGAGTAGGTGCTGTGGGTGTGCAGGTCGGCGCGACTGGGCATCTCAGGCTACCTCGCAGTCGAGTCGGCGGATGGCGAGGGCGCGACCGCTGGCGGCGTCTATCTCTACCAGGACAGCGTTGAGGACGGCGGGCCCCCTGTCCACCGCCGGCAGGCGGGCGGGCACCTGGTAGAGGAAGTGCTGGACCACCGGCTCCACCTCGACGCCGATGACGCTGTCGCGGGCGCCGGTCATGCCCACGTCGCTGACGTAGGCGGTGCCGCCCGGCAGCAGGCGGGCGTCGGCGGTGGGGACGTGGGTGTGGGTGCCCAGGACGGCGCTGACGCGGCCGTCCAGGTACCACCCCAGGGCCACCTTTTCGCTGGTGGCCTCGGCGTGGATGTCCACGACGACGACGCGGGCGTCGCCGAGGCGGCCCAGGGCGCGGTCGGCGGCGCGGAAGGGGCAGTCTATCTGGTGGGGCATGAATACGCGCCCCTGCAGGTTCAGCACCGCTACCCCGTCGCGGCACCAGAGGCCCTTGCCCGGCGCCCCCTCGGGGTAGTTGAGGGGCCGCAGGATGGGCCAGTCGCCGTCCAGCAAGGGGTATATCTCGCGGTGCTGCCAGATGTGGTTGCCGGAGGTGATGACGTCCACCCCCGCCGCCAGGATCTCCTGGGCGGTGTCGGGGGTGAGGCCCTTGCCGCCGGCGGCGTTCTCGCCGTTGGCGATGACCAGGTCGAGGGAGTGCTGGCGGCGCAGCTCCGGCACCACCTGGGCCAGCACCTGCCGCCCCAGCTTGCCCACCACGTCGCCGATCATGAGCACGCGCAGGGTGGGGCCGGGGCGGTCGCTCTCAGCGGGCATACTCCACCGCCCTCTTCTCGCGGATGACGGTGACCTTGATCTGGCCCGGGTATTCGAGGCTCTCCTGGATCTTGCGGCTCAGGTCGCGGGCCAGGCGGAAGGCCCCCAGGTCGTCTATCTCGTCGGGCTTGACGATGACGCGGATCTCGCGGCCGGCCTGGATGGCGAAGGCCTTCTCGACGCCCGGGAAGGAGTAGGCGACCGCTTCCAGCGCCTCCAGTCGCTTCAGATACTGCTCCAGGGACTCGCGGCGGGCGCCGGGGCGGCTGCCGCTGAGGGCGTCGGCGACGATGACGATGACCGCCTCCACCGTCTGGGGCTCGATCTCCTCGTGGTGAGCCTCGATACAGTGGACGACGGGGCCGGGCACGCCATAGCGACGGGCCAGGTCGGCGCCGATCTTGGCGTGGGTGCCCTCCACCTCGTGGTCCACGGCCTTGCCCAGGTCGTGCAGCAGCCCGCCGCGGCGGGCCACCTCCACGTCGGCCCCCACCTCGTGGGCGATGAGGGCGGCCAGGCGGGCCGTCTCCACGGCGTGCTTGAGCTGGTTCTGGCCGTAGGAGTAGCGGAACTTGAGCCGCCCCAGGTATTTGAGGATCTCCGGGTGCAGGCCGGGGCAGCCGGCCTCCAGGGCGGCCTGCTCGCCGGCCTCCTGCATGGCCTGCTCCACCTCGCGGCGGGCCCTCTCCACCATCTCCTCGATGCGGGCGGGGTGGATGCGGCCATCGCTTATGAGCTTGGTCAGGGCGACGCGGGCGACCTCCCTGCGCACCGGGTCGAAGGAGGAGAGGGTCACGGCGTCGGGGGTGTCGTCAATGATGACGTCCACGCCCGTCAGGTGCTCCAGGGTGCGGATGTTGCGCCCCTCGCGGCCGATGATGCGCCCCTTCATGTCCTCGGAGGGCAGGGGCACCACCGAGACGGTCGCCTCGGAGACGACCTCGCTGGTGAGCCGCTGCATGGCGGTGACCAGGATCTTGCGGGCCCGCTCCTCCGCCTCCTGGCGCAGCTCCTGCTCGATCTCGCGGATGCGGCGGGCGGCCTCGTCGCGGGCCTCGCGCTCCACCTCGGCCAGGAGCAACTGGCGGGCCTCCTGGAGGCTGAGGCCGGCCACTCGCTCCAGCTCCTGGCGCTGCTGTTCCTCCAGGCGCTGCAACTGGAGGCGCGTCTCCTCTAGGCGGGCCTCCCGGTCAGCCAGGGCGCGTTCGCGGCGCTCCAGGGCCTCCTGTTTGCGCTCCAGGCTCTCTTCTTTTTGCAGCAGACGCTTTTCCAGGCGTTGTAGCTCGTTTCTCCGCTCCTTCAGCTCGGCTTCGACCTGGTTCTTGACACGCAGGGCCTCCTCACGGGCCTCGATGAGCAGTTCCTTGTGGCGTCGTTCGGCCTCGTTGAGAATGCGGGCGGCGTTCTGTTCCGCGGCGGCCACGCGGGACTGGGTGACCCGCTGCTGCAGTATGGCCCCGCCGATGGCCCCTACCGCCGCGCCGAGAAGGCCGAGAATAATAGCCAATAGCATGCCTTCCGGCATAGCGACCTCACTTCCTTGGCTGACAAGAGTCAACCGCTCTTGCTTGTTAAGGTTCTGCCCTTCGAGTCCATCATAGGCCCCATTCGCGGCCCCAGTCAAGGTGCCTGAATGGCTACCTATGACTAAGATAGCTAATTTCTATCAATGATCCTACACCGGCGCGATGCGACCCAGGAAGTAGGCCGCCACCGCCACCAGCCCGCCCACCGCCGTCACCTCGGCGCCCGAGACAAGGGGGTTGCGCCGCACCAGCCGCCCCTTGGCCGCCCCGATGGCGAACAGGGCGGCCACGGCGATGCCGATGGAGGCGGCCACCGCCGCCGGCCCGGCGGCGAAGAAGTAAGGGATGAGGGGGAGGATGCCTCCGCCCAGGTAGGAGGCGCCCATGGCCAGGGCGTCCTTGGAGGGCTCGGGCAGCGTCTCGGGGCTCAGGCCCAGCTCCTTCTCGGCCATGGTCTTCAGCCACAGGTCCTTGTCGGCCGCCACCCGCTCGGCCATCTCCCGCGCCTGCTCGTAGGCGAACCCCTCCAGGCGGTATATCTCGATCAGCTCGGCCAGCTCCTCCTCGGGCCGCTGCTCGATCTCCCAGCGCTCGCGGGCCAGCTCCGCCTCCTGCACCTGCCGCTCGGCCCGGGAGCCCAGGAAGCTGCCGGCCGACATGGAGAGGGTGCCGCCCAGGACGGCCGCCAGCCCGGCCACCAGCACCGTGGAGCCGGTGGCGGTGGCCCCCGCCACCGCCGGCCCCACCGTGGCCGCCGTCACCAGCCCGTCCTGCATGCCGAAGATGACCTCGCGGATGCGGGCCAGCCGGGCGATGCGCTGCTTCTCGGTGACGACCTCGCGGGCCGCCTGGGGCACTGCCGCCGCCTCGGGCGTCAGCGCCTCTTCGGGCGGGGCGGGGGCGGGGCGCGGTACCGGGGGCGCCTTCTGCCCCGTCTTGCGCTCCAGGTGGGCGAGGGCGGCCTGGAAGCGGCGCAGGTGCTCCTTCTCTCCCTCCAGGGCCAGGCGGAAGCTCTCGGCCGCGTCGGGGCGGCCGTCGGCCTCGGCCTCGCGGATGAAGCGGGGATACATGGTCTCGAACTCGTAGGCCTCCCCTTCGGTGACGGCGCGCAGGTTCTCGAGGGTGGAGCGCACCTCGCCCAGGACCCTGAGGTGGCTGAGGGCGTGGATGGTCTCGGCGCCGGCCGCCTCCATGAAGACCTGGGCCACCTCGGGGTGCCCCTCCTCCATGGCCTTGAGGGCGTAGGCCATATACAGGCGGTTGGCCTTGGCCTCGCCCAGGAACGCCGACCAGAGGTTGCGCTGTGTCCTGTCCATGCCATTCACCTTAGAACGATTTTAAACTAAGCCCCGCCTACGGCCAAGGGTCGGGGAAAGGGGCCGCGCGTCCCCCTTCGCGAAGCGGGCCGGCGCAGGGCTAGACGGTCTCGGGCTCGGCGGGGGCGAAGGCAGCGGCCGGGGCGGCCTCCTCGGCCCGGGCGCGGATGAGCCGCTCCAGTTCGTCGGCCAGGGCGGGGTTCTGGCGCAGGAACTCCTTGGCCTGCTCGCGGCCCTGGCCCAGGCGCGTCTCGCCGTAGGAGTAGAAGGCGCCCTGCTTGCGCAGGATGCCCAGGGCGGCGCCCAGGTCGAGGATGTCGCCCTCGCGGTGGATGCCCACGTTGGGCCCATGGAAGATGATCTCGAACTCGGCGGTGCGGAAGGGCGGCGCCACCTTGTTCTTGACCACCTTAGCCCGCACCCGGTTGCCGATGATCTGGCTGCCCGACTTGATGGACTCCACCCGCCGCAGGTCAATGCGCACCGAGGCGTAGAACTTGAGCGCCCGCCCGCCGGGGGTCACCTCGGGGCTGCCGAAGACGATGCCGATCTTCTCGCGCAACTGGTTGATGAAGATGACGGCGGTGCGGGTGCGGGCGATGGTGGCGGTGAGCTTGCGCAGGGCCTGGGACATGAGGCGGGCCTGCAGCCCGGGCAGGGAGTCGCCCATGTCCCCCTCCAGTTCGGCCCGGGGCACCAGGGCCGCCACCGAGTCCACCACCACCACGTCCACGGCGTTGCTGCGCACCAGCGCCTCGGCGATCTCCAGGGCCTGCTCGCCCGTGTCGGGCTGGGAGACCAGCAGGTCGCCGACGGCGATGCCCATGGCAGCGGCGAAGGTGGGGTCCAGGGCGTGCTCCACGTCTATATAGGCGGCCACGCCCCCCATGCGCTGCGCCTGGGCGATGATGCTCATGGCCAGGGTGGACTTCCCCGCCATCTCGGGGCCGAAGATCTCCGTCACCCGCCCGCGGGGGATGCCTCCCACCCCCAGGGCCAGGTCCAGGGCCAGGGAGCCGGTGGGTATGGCCTCCACCTGCAGCCGCTGCCCGGCCTCCCCCAGGCGCATGATGGCCCCGCGCCCGAACTCCTTCTCGATCTGGCTGATGGCCATCTCCAGGGCCCGCAGGCGCTCGCTCTTGCCCTCGCTCGGTTGGCTCATGCGCTCACGCACCTTTTTAGCTTATTTGTTCGCCTGTGCGCGGCCATCATACCACGCCCCGCCCCCGCCCGCAAGGCGCTAGCTGGTGAGGGCGTTGGCCGCCAGCCGCGCCACCACCTGCAGGAGGAGGATGGCCACCAGCGGCGACAGGTCGAGGAAGCCGATGCGGGGCAGCACCTGGCGCAGGGGGGCCAGGATGGGCTCGGTGATCTCGTGCAGGAACATCACCACCGGGTTGTGGGGGTCTATGGGGAACCAGGAGAGGATGGCCCGCACGAAGATGGCCATGGTCAGCACGTAGGCCAGGATCTGGATGAAGGTGGCCAGGGTCTCGATGGCTACTGCCCTCCCAGCTCCAGCGCCCGCCGGTAGGCGGCGGCGATGGCCTCCACCAGGGCGCCCCGCACGCCCCCCCGCTCCAGGGCCAGCAGGCCGGCGGCGGTGGTGCCCCCCGGCGAGGTCACCTGCGCCCGCAGCTCGGCCGGATGCCTGCCCGTGGCCTGGGCGTAACGCACCGACCCGGCCACCGTGCGGTAGACAAGGTCGGTGGCCAGGGGCCGGGGCAGGCCGATGTGCACGGCGCCGTCCACCAGTGCCTCCAGCAGCAGGAAGACGAAGCCCGGGCCGCTGCCGCTGACGGCGGTGGCCATCTCCACGTATTTCTCGTCGTCAACGTAGACCTCGTGCCCCAGGGCGCCCAGGACGCGCCGCACCAGCTCGCGGGCGTCGCCGTCCACCGCCGCCGTTGCCGTCCAGACCGTGACCCCTTCGCCGATCTGGGCGGGGGTGTTGGGCATGGCCCGCACCAGTCGCTGGCTGCCCAGGCCGGCGGCCAGGGCGCGCAGGGGCACCCCGGCCATGATGGAGAGGAAGACGCGGTCGCCGTCGGCGGCGAGGCTGCGGGCGGCGGCGGGGAACTCCTGGGGCTTCACCGCCAGCACCACCAGGTCGGCGTCGCGGACGGCCTCGGCAGCCTGGGCGTGGACGGCCACGCCGTAGCGGTCGGCCAGGTGGCGGCGGCGCTCCGATAGCACCTCGGCCACGGCGACCTCCTGGGCGCCCGCCACTCCCTTGGCCAGCAGGGCGCCGACGATGGCCTCCCCCATGACGCCGCCGCCGACGATGGCTATCTTCATCCCGCCCTCACCGCCTCAGCCCCCGGGCCGCGGCCCGAAGAGGACGCGACCCAGGCGCACCATGGTGGCCCCCTCTTCGATGGCCACCTCGAAGTCGTCGCTCATGCCCATGGACAGGTGGGGGAGGCCGAGGGCGCGGGCCAGCTGCCGCAGCCGGCGGAAGACGGGCCGCACCTCCTCCGGGTTGGGCACCGCCGGCGCCACCGTCATCAGTCCCACCACCCGCAGGTTGGGCAGCCGGGCGATGCGCTCGAAGGCCGCCGGCACCTCTTGGGGGGAGAAGCCGAACTTGGTGGGCTCCCCGGCCACGTTCACCTCCAGCAGCACCGTCAGGGGCCCCGGTGCGCGGCGGTCCATCTCCCGGGCCAGGTGCTCCGAGTCCACGCTGTGGAACACCTGGAACAGCTCCAGCGCCTTCCTGACCTTGTTGGTCTGCAGGTGGCCCACCATGTGCCAGGTGACGTCCAGGTCGGCCAGGAAGGGGCGCTTGGCCGCCGCCTCCTGCACGCGGTTCTCGCCGAAGTGGCGCAGGCCGGCAGCGTGGGCCTCCCGCACCGCCTCGGGCGGGAAGCCCTTGGCCACGGCCACCACCGTCACCTCCTCCGGGGAGCGACCGCAGCGGCGACAGGCGGCCTGCACCCGCTGCAGAGCCTCACGGACGCGGGCGGCGATAGTTAGCGTCTGCACGGCGCATCCAGTATAACAGGGCTGGAAGAGTTGCGCGCAGGAGGTCGCCATGGTGGTCTCCATCGTCATACGCAAGACGCGGGTGAGCGACCGCCAGCAATGGCAGGAGCGGCTGGAGCGGGCCCTGCCCCGCATCCTGGAGGTGCTGCGCCGGCAGCCCGGCTTCCTGTCGGTGGAATACCTGTGGGGCGTGTATGGCGATGGGCAGATGGGGCAGGTCACCCGCTGGCAGACGCTGGAGGACTGTCAGCGCTATGTGCGTGAGGGGGCCGCGGCCACCGTGGCCGCGTTCGAGGATTTGGCCCTGCCCACGGCGGCCCACCCCGACGGCACCTGGCTGCGCTACACCTTCGAGGTGGTGGACGCCGAGGCGCCTCACTCGTGAGTCGTGGGCGGGCGGTGCCTGTCCCACCAGACCAGGCCCAGCACTGTAAGGGCCAGGTCGCCCCAGACGGCCCCTCATCGCCCTAGATTGCCCATAATAGCCCCTCGCCATGCCACAACCCGCCGCCCTCGGTTGTGGCATCGTTGTGGCATTTCGAGGCGATGGGCAGGGGCAAGCGGGCCGGCCACGAGGGGAACGTCCGGCAGCGGGGCAGGACGTGGGAGGCGTCCGTCTCCCTGGGGGGAAGGCGCTTCTACGTCTACGGGCGCACCAGGGCCGAGGCGGTGGAGCGGCTACGGGAGCTGGTGGAGCGGCACCGGCTGGGCCAGCTTGCCCCTCCCACCAGGATGACCTTCGCCGAGTGGGCCGAGCGCTACCTGGAGGGCTGCCGCCAGAGGCTCCGGCCCAACACCCTGGACAGCTACCGTGACGCCCTGCGTGCCCTCCTGCCCCACCTGGGGCGGGTGCGGCTCCAGCGCTTGACGCCCCTCCATGTCCAAGCGGCCCTCTCCGCCCTGGCCGAGGCGGGAAGGGGCCGCCGCTTCCTTGCCCTGGCCTACGGCGCCCTCCATAGCTGCCTGGAGCAGGCCGTCCGCCTGGGGCTCCTGGGCAGCAACCCTTGCCGACGGGTGGCCAGGCCCCCCTACCGCCGCCGGGAGGGGAGCGACTGGAGCATGGCCGATATGAGGCGCTTCCTCGCCGTGGCCGCCAGCGACCCCAGGCCAACAGCCAGGATGCTCGCCTTCATGCTCCTCACCGGCCTGCGCCCGGGGGAGGCCATCGGCCTCAAGTGGGCCGACCTGGACTGGGAGGGGGCCACCCTCACCGTCCGCCGCAGCCTGAGCTACACCTCGGGCGGGTGGCACGAGGCCGGGCCCAAGACCAGGACGGGGGAGCGGGCCATCGCCCTGCCCGCCTCGGCCCTCGCCATCCTGCAAGGGCTGGAGCGGCGGCTGCCCTGGGTCTTCTGGCATGAGCGACCGCCCCTGCCCAGCAAGCTCTCCGCCTTGATGGGGGAACTGTGCGAGAGGGCGGGCGTCCCCAGGCGCCCTGCCCACTACCTGCGCCATGCCCACGCCTCCCTCCTTGCCGCCTCCGGCCTGGAGGTGAAGACCCTCCAGCGCAGGCTAGGTCACTCCCAGGCAGCGGTGACCTTGGACATCTACAGCCATGCCCTCTCGGAGATGGACCGGCGGGCGGCAGAGATGGTGGACAGGGCGCTGGGGTAGGCCCAGGCCCTCGCAGGCTGAAGGGCACCGCCTCGTGCTGTCTCGGCCCCTGTCCGTGCTGTCTCGGCCCCTGTCTGGGGGCGGTTGACAACCAAGAACGCATGTGTTATTGTGAAGGGGCGTAGGCGTTTGCTTGATAGGAGGGGTCAGATGATGAATGAGATGATGCTGTCCACAGGCCAAGCGGCCCGGCGCCTGGGAGTGAGCGGCGAGTGGGTTCGCAAACTCATCCGCCGTGGCGTGCTGCCAGCGCAGGAAACGCCCCTCGGCTACCTGCTGCCAGTGGAGGCGGTGGAGCACCTGCTGGCCGAGCGGCAGGACAAACAAAAGAGGGGGTGAGACCGGCGGCTAATCGTTAATCGGCTAACATCAATTCTGCCTGCCCGCCCCGGGGGGCTGGCAACCATCTGGGGCGGGGGCGCACGACCCGACCTACAGCTAAAAGGAGGTTCAGCCGTGCTATCCGAGCCTGAGGCTAATACATCGTCGCCCGAGCGTCAATATCTGCACGCCCCAATTTCGCAAGAATTCTTCGATGGCTCCCATAGGGCGATTGCCATCCAGGTCTACCGCCCCTCACTGGGCCGCTGGGTGGTGGTGGGCAAGGTTGCCGGGGTAGATGGCGAGACGGTGCTGGCCGTCACCTATCGGCACCGGCAGCGGCTCCAGAATCGGGTCTCCCTGCCCCTGGTCGCCATCCGCTACGGCATCGAGCACGGGGCGCAGGCCGTCATCGTCCGCTACGACGACGAGCGGGTGGCCCTTCGGCTCCCCATCGAGGATGCCCTGCGCCACGGCTGGCGGGAGGCCCTGGACGGCCAGGTGGAGGTGTGGCTGCCCCTCAGCCTCTTCGAAGAGGGCGACTGGGTGGACTGGCCCTACGCCACCGCAGCGGTCCGCCTCGGCCCCGGGCCCGGGGAGCTCCCCCGCCAGCTCGCCCTGCTGGGGGAGGCGGCCCGATGACTACCCCTGCGCTGAACTGCATACTGCTCCGCCTCGAGGCCGTCCGAGGGCCCGACGCTCAGGGCTGGTATACTGCCCGCTGCCCTAGGGCGGAGGCCCACCGCAACGGCGACGCCCACCCCTCCTTCCGCCTCAGCGAGGGCGGCTACAAGTGCCTGGCCCCTTCTTGCGAGCTGCACCAGGGCGGCAGCCTCTGGCGGCTGGCTAGGCTCCTGGGCCTCGAGGACGGGGGCGCCCTGCCAGAGAGGCGCAACGGCCACCAGCAGCAACGGCGGCAGGCGGAAGACCCCCTGTCCTGGTGGGCGGAGCGCTGCGGCGTGCCCAGGGAGTGGCTGCGGGGGCTGCCCATCGAGGCCCATGAGGGGGCGGTGGCCTTCGCCTGGCCAGGGCTGGAGACGAAGAAGCTACGCTCCCCCGGGAGCAAAGGCTGGTGGGAGCCCGATGACGGCCCCCGGCCTGCCCTCTGGCCCGCCCTGCCCGAGGCGGCCCCGCCCGTCTTGGTGCTCTGTGAGGGGGAGTCCGACGGCACCGTGGCCGCCTACCTGCTGGAGGCGACGGGCCTGACTGAGGTGGCGTCGGCCCATGGGGTGACGAAGGGGGCCTCCCAGAGGCCCGACGGAGCGCTTCTACGGGAGCTGGCGGCCAGGGGCTTCAAGGCCGTCCTCCTGGTGCCCGACGCCGATGCCGCAGGCCAGGCGTGGGCCAAGGCCTGGGCGCAGGCGGCCCGAGAGGCGGGCCTGGCGGCGGAGGCCTTCGACCTGGTGGCCCGGGGGCTCATCTCTCCCTCCCTGGGCGAGAAGGACTTGAGGGACGCTCACCGGCGGCCCGGCATCAAGCTTATGGCTGAGTTGCGGGCGGCCGTCGAGGCCCTGGGCGGGGCCCCCAACCTTACTTCCGACTATATACCCCTGCCCATCGGAAGTAAGGTTTCGACCGAGCAGCCAGGGGTGAGCGCTGCCGAACTCAGGGCGCAGGCGCCCAGGGAGCTGGCCTGGCTCCTCTTCCTGGGCGAGGAGGGCTTCATTTGGGAGGGCTCGGTTGCCCTCCTGAGCGGCTACCCCAAGGTAGGCAAGAGTAGCCTGCTTGCCTGGCTGGCGCTGGAGTGGGCCCAGGGGGAAAGGCGGGTGCACATCCTCACCGAGGAAGGGCTGGAGGTGTGGCGGAGGCGGCTCGCCGCCATGCCCGACGGCCCCTGGGAGAGGGTGACGGTGCAGCCAGCCTTGGGCCTGGGGGTGGACGGCCTCTGCCAGGCGCTGCGGGAGGTAGAGGCGGACATCTTCATAGTGGACACCTGGCGCAAGGTCTGCCCCCTCAAGTCCTTCCGGGACACGGCCGAGGTGAACGCTGCCTTCACGCAGATTCTCGCCGCCCACCAGGAGGCCCAGGCCCGGAGGGGCCGCCCCATCACCCTGGTGCTTGCCCACCACGACCGCAAGTCCTCGGAGGGGGCCGAAGAGGGGCAAAGGGTGGCCGACTCCCACGTCATCTTCGGGAGCGTGGACACCGTCCTGGAGCTGGTGCGGGATGAGGGCGACCGGCGGCTCGTGCGGGGCTGGGGGCGGCTGATGGAGCCCCCCACCGTGGTCATCGAGCGGGCCCAGGACGGGAAGCTGCGCATCATCGGCTCACCCCAGGAGGTGGCCCTGGCGGAGGTGAAGCTGAAGGTGCTGGCCGCCCTCTCCGAGGCCGAGGGGTGGCCCAAGACCAAGGAGGTGAGGGACGCCCTGCCCACGCCCAGGCCCTCCGACGACCAGGTGCGGCGGGCCCTTGTGGAGCTGGCCCGAGAGGGCAGGGTGGAGCGGGACCCGCCTCTCTCGCAGGGCACCAAACAGGGAGCTACCTACCGCTGGCGGCTGGCCCCCGAGTTTACTTCCAACGGCACATACACTAGTTGGAAGGAAAGTCCGGCGGGCGAGGGCCGGGGTGCCGGGGCCCCCACGAGCGCCTTCGAGCCCCTGGCCCAGGCCCCATCTTCGCCGCCCAACCTTACTTCCGACGAGGGGGGTTATATAAGCGGAAGTAAGGTTCCGCCCTGCCCTGGCAGCAGCAGCGACGCCGGGACGGAGGGGGAGGCCACCCCACCCCCTCCCGCCTGGGCGCAAAAGGTGCTGGAGCACATGGGGGCCCCGCTCAAGAACGGGCCGTAGCCCGTGAGACGATAATCTCGTGCGCTCCAGGGCCGCCAACGGCCACCTAAAGGTGTAATTGTGCGGCCCCCACACCCTAGCAAGGGCGAGCAAGGGCCAGGGAACGACCGGCCGGGAGCGCCACCGCCGAGGAAGCGGCCAATTCCCAGCCCCAGGCAGCCCACAGGCCAGCCCAGCGGCCCTAGCAGCCGCAGGCCCCCTCCCTGAAGCGTGCGATTATGGCACACCAGGGCCACAGGAAGGGCGAGTGGCGGCCCCCCTCTCCCCTCTGCCGCCCCCTCACCTCCCCCGCTAGAGGCCGATTTGGGGCCCCCTGGCCAGGCGGGGGTGTCGGAACACTGCCCAGGGCTCGGGAGGGGCCTACTTTGGCCTCCCAGGGGCCGTGGAGGGAGAGAGGCACCGTTCGAGGATAGGGGCGGCCTAGGGCACTCCGGGCCGCTGGGGTTTTTTCAAGGGCTGCTGGTGCCCGCTTCCTGAAAATTCCTCCAAAATTCTTCCCCACAAAGCTTGACAAGCGGCCCCATAGGTGCTAGCCTCTGGGCAGACGGCCTTCGGGCCCGCACCTTAACAGCCGCATACCTGGCCAGGCGTGGGCGGCCATTGAGAGCGCCCGACAGCCCACGTTGTGGGCCAGGACATACCAACAACAGGAGGCAATGCGATGACGCCACGTCGCAAGCCCCACCCCTTTGTCCGCCAGCTGCTCAGCGACCACGCCAAGGGCCGGTTAGCGCCACTAGTGGGCCGGTGCGCCCAGTGTGGCCCTGGCTACCTGGTGGGCGACGCCTGGTATGCCACGGGCCGCCACGCCTACCAGGACAGCCTGGGCACGATGGTCTGCCCCTACTGCGGCACCCGTCAGGGTATCTGGGCGCCTTTCCAGGCGTGCATCAATGGCAGGTGCAAGCGGGTGGTGCACTGGCACCTGAGCAGCCCCGCCTGGCAGGCGGCTGCCGTCATGCGGTCGCTGAGCTAGGCGAGAGCGACAACCGAATAGACGGGCCCCTGGGCTACGCCTGGGGGCCCTAGCTTTTTGGGGGCTGAAATGGGAAGGGCCCCGGCCCAACAACAGGCGGCCCGCAGTGACGCCACCAGCTACGGGCCCTTTCCGCCGCACCGGGGCCCGACGTTAAGTTACCGACCGCCCCCTGCTGGAGTCAAGCTTGTGGCGCCAGAGGACGGGAAGCTGGCGCCGCCAGCCCGGGCCGCCGAAACTGGCCCGTAATGCGTCCAGTAGGCGCTTGACCCCTCGGCCCCGGGGGTGGCAGGATGGCGGGTGTCCTGGGGGAGGCGGCGGCGATTGTGGCATGGTTGTGGCACAGATAGGGCCGTCAGATAGGGGCACCTGGCTGCGCTACACCTTCGAGGTGGTGGACGCCGAGGCGCCTCACTCGTGAGTCGTGGGCGGGCGGTGCCTGTCCCACCAGACCAGGCCCAGCACCACCAGCGACAGCAGACCCAGGGCCAGCAGCCCCCACCAGGGGCCAGCGCCGAAGGCCACCACCAGCCCGGCGATGGCTACTACCGCTCCCACCAGGAACAGGAGCGGCCAGAAGAGGATGCCGAAGATGGCCCGCGTCAGCACCCAGGTCTCCAGCCACCAGGGCGGGGGCTTTTCGGGGGGCGGGGTCATGGCTGCCTTGGCGCCTAGCTGGAAGGCAGGTTGTAGGTGATCTTGTCGGGCCGCTCCCGCTCGAAGATGGTGCCGCCGGGCCCGTCGTAGATCAGCCGGTAGTTGGCGTCGTAGCGCAGGGAGTCGCGCAGCGCCTCGCAGCAGTCCTGCCCGCCCACTTTGGGCACGAAGACGTGGGTGAAGGTGGTCCGGTAGAGGAAGGCCCACCTGTCCAGGCAGGAGGACTGCTGGTAGGCGCAGTCCTGGAAGGTCGCATACATGAACTGCTGCCGCTCGTAGCGCGGCAGCCCCAGCCATTCGGAGCCCTGCACAGTGGTGATGTTCACCCGCCCCGTCAGGGCCGGGAACCACTCGGAGATGGTGTCTATCCAGGGGTTGTAGTTACCGTTGACGATGACGAACCTGGCCATCCCGGGCGTGCTGCTGGCGATCCAGGACATGGCCGCGCGCGCCTCCTCCGGCAGCGAGACCAGGGGGGAGCCGGGGGTGCGGTCCGCCTTGACCGACGAGTAGGTGCCGTAGGTCAGGAGCAGGGCGATCCCCAACAGCGGCCAGGGGCGGGCGGCGGCCAGGGCCCAGCGCCGCCAGCGCCCGCCCGCCAGCCACGCAGGCAGGGGCAGCGCCCTCCCCTCGCGGCGGGCGATTTCCAGCAGGGTCGTTACCGTCAGCCCCGCCAGGATGGAGCCCGGCACCATGGCGCTGGTGTAGGCCACCCGCGGGTCTATGTAGAGGATGAGCAGGAACCAGAGGGGCAGCAGCAGGTCGCCCTTGAAGCCGGCGATGGCCCAGCCGGCATACATGAGCATGGCCAACAGGGGGAAGAAGGGCTCATCGGTGAAGTAGGGCTGCAGCAGGTTGATGAACTTCCAGGACAGCCAGTCGGTCTTGCCCGTCTGGGCCGCCGAGACCAGCGGGTCGAGGCCGTGACGCAGCAGCACCGTCGTCCACCAGGGCATGGTCAGCGCGGCCACGGCCAGGGCGGTGACGATGGCGCTCACCACCCCCGCCCGGTTGCGCCCCAGGGCCACGAAGAAGAAGGCGTAGCTGAAGGCCACCAGCCAGCCCATCTCCGGGTGGGTCAGGACGGCCAGGGCGGCCAGGGCGATGGCCAGGGCGATGGCCAGGGGCCGCGGCCCCCGCCTCTCCTTGAACATCAGGTAGCCCTGCCAGAGGGCGAGGATGGCCAGGAGCTGGCCCAGGGAGCGGGTGAGGCCACCGCCCACGATCTGCCAGGTGAAGCTGCGGGGCGCCAGGGCGAAGACGAAGGCGGCCACCACCGGCACCGGCCCGGGGCCCACCACCGACCGCGCCAGCAGGTAGAGGGCGCCGATGCTCAGCGTGCTGGCCGAGACGGGCAGAAAGCGGAGGACGTCGGCCAGGGACCAGGGGCCGGCCAGGTCGAGGGCCGCTGCCAGGTAGAAGGCCAGGGGCGGGTAGGCGAAGGGGATCAGAAGGCCGTTGTAGGAGGTGAAGTCGGGCAGGCTGAAGCGGTGGCGCTGCACATCGCTGGCCATGACGTAGAACATGCCCCCATCGTTGAGGGGGAAGCCAGCGGGCAGCACGTGCCAGAGGCGCACGGCCAGCCCCAGGGCCACCGCCAGGCAGGCCAGCCCCGCCTCCCAGGCCCAGGGGGGAAGGCGACCGGAAGCCGTCGCCAGCCAGCGACGCCAGCGGGGAGGCTCGAGGGCGACATGGGTAGCCCCGGCCGCCGCCTGCCCACGGCGGCTGCCAGCCGACCTGCGCCCTCCCGGCGACCTCACACCGGCCCTCCCACTCACTACATACCAGGAGTGGCGGCCTCTTGGCTAGCCCTCAGCGCCAGAATAGGCCCTCGCGCCGCCTTTTCGCGCCCTCTCGTGCTCCAGGGCGGCCCCCACCAGCTCGGCGGGGCTCTCCAGCCCCTGCTCCCGCAGGAAGGACTCGAGCCCCTCCAGCACCTCCAGGGGTGCCCTGGGGTTGACGAAGGTGGCGGTGCCCACCTGCACCGCCGTCGCCCCCGCCAGTAGGTATTCGACCGCGTCCTGCCAGGTGACGATGCCCCCGCAACCGATGATGGGCACCCCCAGACGGGCGCGGGCCACGTCCCAGACCATCTTCAGGACGATGGGGCGGATGGCCGGCCCCGACAGGCCGCCGGAACCCCAGCCCAGGGCGGGACGCCGCTGCCGGATGTCTATGCTCAGGGCGGGGAAGGTGTTGGCGATGGTCAGGGCATCGGCCCCGGCCTCCACCACCGCCGCCGCCACCGCCACCACGTCGCCGGCGCTGGGCGTCAGCTTGACGATGACGGGCAGGTCGGTGGACTGACGCACCGCCCGCGTCACCTCGGCGGCGGGCTCGGGGCGGCAGCCGAACTCCAGGCCGTTCTCCACGTTGGGGCAGGAGATATTCACCTCCAGGGCGGCGATGCCGGGCACCCCGTCCAGACGGCGGGCCAGGGCGGCGTAGTCCTCCACCCGCTCGGCGGCGATGTTGGCGATGACGGGCACCGACCAGGTGGCCCAGACGGGGGCCAGGTCGCGCACTACCGCCTCCACGCCCACGTTCTGCAGGCCGATGGAGTTGATCATCCCCGCCGGCGTCTCGACGACGCGCGGCTGGGGGTTGCCGACACGGGGCCGCAGGGTGATGCCCTTGCTGACGATGCCCCCGAGCCGCTGGATGTCGAAGACGCGCAGGAACTCGATGCCGTTGCCGAAGCAGCCGGAAGCGGTCAGCACCGGGTTGTTGAGCACCAGCTCGCGCTTGCCGGCGGCGATGCGCACGCGCAGGTCCATCCCGAGTCATTATACGCGCGCGGGCAGCCGCAGGCGGTTACAGCGGTTACAGAAGGGTTAAAGCGACGGCCACCGTCCGCCCCGGGACCGATGGCATCACGGGCCGCCTTGACGGCGAAAGACTCGTGGGGGACAAAGGTGCCGTCTACACCAGGACCGATGGCGTCACAGGCCGTCGTGACGTCGAAAGAACCCATGGGGGGCAGAGGTGCCGTCCACACCGAGACCGGCGCGTCACAGGCCGTCGTGACGTCGAAAGAACCCACGGGGGACAAAGGTGCCGTCTACGCCGAGACCGATGGCGTCACAGGCCATCGTGACGTTGAAAAAAGGGCGCCGGCCGGCGCCCTTTTTTCGTGGACGCGGTCTGGTCTAGATGGCCAGGGCAGGCTCGCTGTCGGCCTGGTCGGCCAGGGCCTTCTCCTGGGCCGGGGCGGAGCCCTTCTTGCCCCAGGCCCCCACGGACGACTCCTCGTCCCAGTAAGTGTCGGGGATGGAGTTGCGGAACTCACGCACGGCACCGCAGCGCCGGCAGCGCCCCAGGCTGAGGCTGCCGCTGGGCGTCTCGATGACCCAGTGGTGGCGGCACTCCAGCACCCTGGTCTCCCGCTCCTCCACAGCCGCCTCGCTCAAGTCGTTCACCTCCTCATATGGATAAACGTTCGTCACTGCCATTTCGTTGCACCAACCGGCGACTTTGTTACGCTCTTCACCAGCCCGCCAGTATAGCAACCGCGTGCGGCGCTGTCAAGCATTGGTCGGTTTTTACAGTTTCCACTTTATCAACCCCCTATACCGTGCCTCTGCCTCCCGGCCATGGTATACTGGTCTGGGAGCGCCGACCATGCCCAGGGTAGGCGCCGGGCATTAAAGTTCCGTGACAGCCCCAGGATGGAGCTGTGGAGGGGGCAGCGCAAAGGCCTGAAATGCACCCCACGAAGAGACAGATCCTCGACCACCTCAAGCGTTACGGCGACGCCAGCGTGGACGACCTGGCCAGGGCCCTCGGCCTCGCCCGCATCACCGTCCGCCAGCACCTGATGGCCCTGGAGCGCGACCGCCTGGTCACCTCCCGCGAGGTGCGCCGCGGCAGCGGCCGCCCCCATCACCTCTACACCCTCAGCGCCGACGGCCACGATGCCTACCCCAAGCGCTACGATCGCCTGGCCCTGCTCCTGCTGGACGAGGCGGGCCGTCTGGAGGCGGGCGACCTGGCCGGCCTGAGCGAGAGCGAGAAGCGACGGGCGCTGCTGGGCCGCGCCCTGGAGCGGGCCGCCGCCCAGTACCTGCCCCACCTGGAGGGCAAGCCGCTGTCGCAGCGAGTGCAGGCCCTCGCCCGCCTCATGACCGAGGAGGGTGCCCTGGCCGAGTGGCGCCGCACCGCCGAGGGCTTCGAGATCCTGGACTACAACTGCCTCTACTACCAGGTGGCGCGGGTGCACGGCGAGGTCTGCCAGTGGCACCTGGACCTGCTGGCCCGGGTGCTGGGACGGCCGGTGCGCTGCGACGAGTTCGTGGCCCAGGGCGCCCACTGCTGCCGCTTCGTGGTGGAGGAGACCGGCCCCAACACGACCACAGGAGGTCCCCCGTATGGGCGAGAAGAGGCCTGAGGACGGCCAGGTCAGCAAGGAGGCCGTCCTGGCCGCCCTGAGCCGCATCCAGGACCCCGACCTGCACCGCGACATCGTCAGCCTGGGGTTCGTCAAGGACGAGGACGTGGCCATCTGCGGCGGCAACGTCAAGGTGACCATCACCCTCACCACCCCCGCCTGCCCGGTGCGGGAGCAGATGAAGCGTCAGGCGGAGGAGCTATTGCTCTCGCTGCCAGGGGTCGAGCACGCCGAGGTGGAGATGCAGGCCGAGGTGCGGGCCACGCGTCAGCGGGGGCCGCGACCGGTGGAGGGCGTGCGCAACATCATCGCCGTGGCCTCCAACAAGGGGGGCGTGGGCAAGTCCACCATCGCCGTCAACCTGGCCCTGGCCCTGCGTCGCTTCGGCGCCCGGGTGGGGCTGCTGGACGCCGACCTGACGGGCCCCAACATCCCCACCATGCTGGGACTGCCGGCGGGCTTCCAGGCCGATCGCGGCCTCGCCATCGTCGAGCGCTACGGGCTGAAGGTGGTCTCCCTGGGCTTCCTGCTCAAGCCCGGCACCGCCGTCATCTGGCGGGGGCCCATGATCGGCACCGGCGTGCGTCAGCTCCTGCACGACGTCCCCTGGGGCGAGGAGGGGGAGCTGGACTACCTGGTAGTGGACCTGCCACCGGGCACCAGCGACGCCTCCATGAGCCTGGCCCAGGAGGCCTCGGTGACGGGCGTGGTCATCGTCACCGCCCCCAACGCCGTCTCCATCGAGGACTCGCTGAAGGCGGTGAGCATGTTCGAGCGGCTGAACGTGCCCGTCTTCGGCGTGGTGGAGAACATGAGCTACTTCGTCTGCCCCCACTGCGGCGGGCGGGTGGACATCTTCGGCCACGGGCTGGTGCGGGAGGCGGCGGCCAGGCTGGGGCTGGACTTCCTGGGCGAGGTGCCCCTGGATCCCGCCGTGCGCGAGGGCGCCGACCGCGGCCTGCCGGTGGTGGAGTCCGACCCCGAATCGCCGGTGGCCCGCGCCATCCTGGAGATCGCCCAGAAGGTGGCGGCCAAGGCCAGCGTGCAGCACTTCGCCCTGCAGTCGGCCGCTGGCAGCTAGCTGACCGTCGCGCGTCGGGGCCGCCTCGAGAGCGCCTGCCCGCTCACAGGGCGCGGAAGACCCTTCTGCCCTCCAGCCGCACCAGCCGCCCGAAGCCTGGCGTGGGGAAGTGGCAGAAGACGGCCACCAGACCCTCCGACTCGAGCATGTCGAAGATGCGGCTACGGGTCTGGACGGCCTGGGCGCCATCGGTATCGAAGGCGGGCACCCAGGACGTCTGGTCCACCTGGGCCGGGTGGTGGGCCAGGTCGCCGCAGATGAGGGCCCGCTCCCCCAGCGAGGCCAGCATGATGCTGGTGTGGCCGGGGGTGTGGCCCGGCGTGGGCAGGGTGGTCACCCCCTCGGCCAGGGCCGTTTCGCCGCTGAACAGCTCCAGCACCCCCAGATCCCTGAGGGGCACCACGGTCCGGTCGGTGCCCCACTGGCCGAGGCGGGAAGGGTCGGTGAAGAAGTCCCAGTCGGCCTGGGGCACGTAGTAGCGGGCGCGGGGGAAGGTAGGCCGGGGCGAGCCCGCCTCGTATTGCAGGTTCCAGCCCACGTGGTCGCCGTGCAGGTGGGTGAAGACGACGATGTCCACGTCCTCCGGACGCACGCCCTTCTCCTGCATGTCGTCCAGCAGGCGGCCGCGGGCGCCGCCCAGCCAGTCGTGGGGGCCGGGGCCCACGCCCGCGTCTACCAGGATGGTGCGTCCCCCGGCCCGCACCACGTAGGCCTGGGCGTAGGTCTGGAAGCGTCCGTCGGGGGCGAAGGAGCGGGGGTAAAGCTCACGGTAGGGCTGGAACGGCTGCGGCCCTTGCTGGGGGAAGAAGGCCTCGAAGGGGAAGGCCATGGGGGTGTCCAGCAACTCGATGACCTCGATGTTGCCGACGCGCAAGACGTGGCCGGACATGGGGCACCTCCTCGCCAGGTGTTCGCTGGCTAGAGTATAGCCCGCCCGTGGGCCAGGAGGCCACTGCACGCCGTGGTCGCCCACGTAAGGGGCCACCCGCAGGTGGGTGCCGCGGGGCGACCAGAGCAGCCGCGACGTGGCGACGGGCAGCTTCCTCACCCCCGACCCGTCGGCCTGCACCAGGTAGACCCCGGAGGTCTCCGGCCCAGCGATGATGGAAACGGCGATGACGTCGCCCCTGGGAGACCAGGCCAGTTGAATGAGCGCCCCGAGGGGCCCGCTGAGCGCCGTGCTCCGACCGGTGGCCACGTCGAAGCGGGTCACCGAGCACTCGATGCAGGGGCCGCTGTCGTAGGCCACCCTCCGTCCGTCGGATGACCAGGCGGGCAGCAGCCCTCGCCCGACCTGTCTGGGCGCACCCCCGGCCAGCGGCAGCAGCCGGCTCTCGCGGTCGTAGATATGGCCGGTGGGGGCGGTCACCAGCACAGCCCGGCCGTCGGCCGACCAGCCAGCGAAGGCCACGCCGTCCTCGCTTATCTGCCGCTCACGCGACCCGGCCCAGAGAACACGAGCTGAACTGCGCCCGACCGAGCATCGAAGACGTACGGTTCGCCCTCAGTCTGCCCGGCGACGGGAGCCGGCGTGCCGGCGTCCCGCGGCGCGAGCGGGCTGTGGGCGGCCAGTCCTGGGGGTAGATGAACCAGGACACCCCTCCCGGCTGGGCCTGGACACTGCGTAGGAGGTAGGCCTGCTCCACCCCCACCCGTTCGCCCCGGAGCCTCGCCTGCCCCACCACCATCTCCCGATTGGACATGAAGCAGAGGAAGCCGAAGTCCGAGCCGTCGGCCACCTCCGGGCCCATCGGGGGTCGAAGCAGTAACGGCCGCTGGTCGCCCCCGTGGCCACGTCCACCATCGCTCCGCCCAGCTCGGCGAGAGGGCCAAAGTCGCCGCGGTGAGGTTCCACCCGCAGGTGGCCCACCTGGACGGTCGTTTCCTTCCGCTCTCCGGGGAGGCGGTCGGGTGGGGAGGGGGCGTGGCGTCGCTGCCGCCGCAAGCGGTCAGGAGCAGGGCGCCCTTCAGCGCGATGCAGGCCGAGGGAATAGGGCTGGTGCGTGCCTGTCGAGGATAGGCGGTAGGGCGTGTCGCTCATCACCGCACCTCCCTGTCCATTCGCCCCGGCTGGGGGCACGCAGTCCTCTCGCGCCCTACCCCTCCCCAACTATCGCAACGCCGTCGCGGGCGGAAAGAGTCACTCCCGCCGAGGGCCCGCGGCCGGCCTCAGAACAGCTCGCGCAGGTCGAAGCGAGGGCCGTCCTTGCAGACCAGTCGCACGCCGCCCCGACGGGGGAAGACGGCGCAGCCGTAGCAGATGCCGGTGCCGCAGCCCATGCGCTCCTCCATCAGCACCTGCACGGGGCGGCGGGAGGCGCGGCCGCGCACCGCCTCGGCCAGGGCCGCGAACATGGCCGCCGGGCCGCAGGCGAAGACCTGGTCGGCCCAGTCCAAGTATTCGGGCACCAGGTCGGTGACGGGCCCGCGGTGACCGCGGGAGCCGTCGTCGGTGGCGTAGACGACCTCCACCTCCGGCGGCAGGAGGGACGGGGGCAGCAGGCGGGCGGCGGTGCGGGCGCCGGCCAGGAGGGTCACCGCCCGGCCCTGGGCTACGGCCTCCTCGGCCAGGGCTACCAGCCCGGCGATGCCCAGGCCGCCAGCCACCAGCAGCAGGTTGCGGGCATCGGGACGCACCTGGAGCCCCCTGCCCAGCGGCCCGAAGGCCACGATCCAGTCTCCCGGCCGCCGTTGCGAGAGCCAGAGGGTGCCGCGTCCGCGCACGTCGTAGAGGACGGCGAACTGGCGCTCCTCCCCCCGCTGGCGGAAGCGGTGGTAGCTCATGGGGCGGGGCAGCAGGGGGTCGAGGCCGTCGCCGCAGCGCAGCATCAGGAAGCGTCCGGGGGCGGCGCCGCGGGCTAGAGCGGGGCACGAGAGCCACATGAGGAAGGTGTCCTGGCACACCTCCTCCTGGGAGATGACCGTGGCCCGCTCCAGTCGCAGTCGGCCGGCGGTCATGGACGGGCGCCGTTGCGGTATTCGGGCAACGGCAGGACGGAGTAGCGCTCCGGTTCCACCAGCATCGCCTCCACCGCCGCCCGGGCCGTGTCTAGGGAGGTGAAGCAGGCGACCCGCTTCTCCACGGCGGCGCGGCGGATGTAGAAGCCGTCGCGCAGGGTGGCCGCCTGCGAGCCTTCGGGAGTGTTGATGACCACGTCCACCAGCCCCTGGTCTATCACGTCCACCACGTTGGGGTGTCCCTGGTCCAGGCGCTTGGTGACCTCGGCCACCTCCAGCCCCAGGGCGCGGATGAGGGCCGCCGTCCCCTCGGTGGCGTAGAGGCGGAAGCCGGCCTGGGCCAGCCGTCGGATGATGGGGATGGCCTCGGGCTTGGTGCGGTCGGCCAGAGAGAGGAGCACCGACCCGCCCGGGCGCAGGGCCAGGTCGGCCGCCTGCAGCGCCTTGGCCAGGGCGGGGCGGAAGTCGCGGTCTATACCCATCACCTCGCCGGTGGACTTCATCTCCGGCCCCAGGTGGGTGTCCACCCCTGCCAGCTTGGACATGGAGAAGACGGGCGCCTTCACCGCCACCAGGCCCTGCTTGGGCCAGAGGCCGTAGGGGTAGCCCAGGTCGGGCAGCCGCTTGCCCAGCATGGCCTTCACCGCCAGGCGCACCATGGGCACGCCCGTCGCCTTGGAGATGAAGGGGACGGTGCGGCTGGAGCGGGGGTTCACCTCCAGCACGTAGACGGCCGAGCGGCCGCCCTCGCGCATGATGACGAACTGGACGTTCATGAGGCCGCGCACGCCCAGGGCGAGGGCGATGCGCCGCGTGTAGTCCACAATGGTCTCCACCTCTGCGGCCGTGAGGCCGATGGCCGGGTAGACGGCCATGGAGTCGCCGGAGTGGACGCCCGCCCGCTCGATGTGCTGCATGACGCCGGGGATGAGGACGTCGTAGCCGTCACAGATGGCGTCCACCTCCGCCTCGATTCCTTCCAAGTATTTGTCTATGAGGATGGCGCGGCCCTGTCCCACCTGGGCGGCCTCCTCGACATAACGTATCAGCTCCCGCGGCCCCTGGACGATCTCCATGGCCCGCCCGCCCAGCACGTAGCTGGGGCGCACCAGCACCGGGTAGCCGATGCGCCCGGCCGTCTCCAGCGCCTCTTCCAGGCTCTCCACCGCCGCGCCAGGCGGACGGGGGATGCCCAGGTCTTCCAGCAGGGCCTCGAAGCGGCCGCGATCCTCGGCGATGTCTATGGTCTCGGCGCTGGAGCCCAGGATGGGCAGGTTGGCCCGGGCCAGGGGCACCGCCAGGTTGATGGCCGTCTGGCCGCCGAACTGGACGATGCTGGGCGGCGGGCCGCCGTCGCCCGCCTCGTTCTCCAGGATGTCGCGCACCCCCTCCTCGTCCAGGGGCTCGAAGTAGAGGCGGTCGCTCGTGTCGAAGTCGGTGGAGACCGTCTCGGGGTTGCAGTTGGCGATGATGGCCCGGTAGCCCTCTTCCTCCAGCGCCCAGACGGCGTGCACGGAGCAGTAGTCGAACTCGATGCCCTGGCCGATGCGTATGGGCCCGGAGCCCACCACCAGCGCCTTGGGCGCCTCCAGGGGCGGCGCCTCGTTCTCGGCCTCGGGGTCGTCCTCGTAGGTGCTGTAGAAGTAGGGCGTCTCGGCCTCGAACTCTGCGGCGCAGGTGTCCACCATCTTGTAGACGGGGCGAATGCCCCAGCGCCGGCGCAGCTCCCGCACCTGCTCCGGCAGCATGTCGGCCAGGGTGGCGATGTCGCGGTCGGGGAAGCCCTTGCGCTTGGCCAGGCGCAGCAGTTCGGGCGTGAGGGGCTCCGAGAGCAGGCGGCGCTCCAGGGCCACCAGCCCCTGCATCTTCTCGATGAACCAGGGGTCTATACCCGAGAGGAGCGATGCCTGCATGGGCTCCATGCCCCGGCGCAGGGCCGCCATGATGGCCCACAGCCGCTGGTCGTTGGGCTCGGCGATGAGCTGGCGCACGTCTTCCTCCGTCCAGGTGGGGTCTTCCCAGAGGAGGGTGCGGCCGCCGAACTCCAGGGAACGGACCGCCTTCTGCAGCGCCTCCTCGAAGGTGCGGGCGACGGCCATCACCTCGCCGGTGGCCTTCATCTGGGTGCCGATACGCCGCTCGCCCAGGGGGAACTTGTCGAAGGGCCAGCGGGGGACCTTCACCACCACGTAGTCCAGGGCCGGCTCGAAGGCGGCGGTGGTCTTCCCCGTCACCCGGTTGGCGATCTCGTCCAGCCGCTTGCCCACGGCGATCTTGGCCGCCACCCGGGCGATGGGGTAGCCGGTGGCCTTGGAGGCCAGGGCCGAACTGCGCGAGACGCGGGGGTTCACCTCGATGACGTAGTAGGGAGGGCGGCCGTCGGGCGAGAGGGCCCAGGGCGCTATCTCCCGCCGCGGTGCCAGGGCGAACTGGATGTTGCAGCCGCCCTCGATGCCCAGGGCGCGGATGATCTTCAGGGCGGCGGAGCGCAGCATCTGGTATTCCTTGTCGGTCAGCGTCTGGCTGGGGGCCACCACGATGCTGTCGCCGGTGTGGACGCCCATGGGGTCCAGGTTCTCCATGTTGCAGACGGTGATGCAGTTGTCGGCGCCGTCGCGCATCACCTCGTATTCGATCTCCTTCCAGCCCAGGAGACAGCGCTCCAGGAGCACCTGATGGATTGGCGAAGCCTTCAGGCCGATGGAGACGATGTGCTCCAGCTCGTCCATGTCGCGGGCGATGCCGCCGCCGGTGCCGCCCAGGGTATAGGCGGGGCGCACCACCACCGGGAAGCCCAGCTCCCTGGCCACCCTCCGGGCGTCCTCCAGGGTGGTGACCGTCTCGCTCTCGGGCCGCGGCTCGCCGATCTCGTCCAGCAGGCGTTTGAACAGCTCCCGGTCCTCGGCCTTGCGGATGGACTCGATAGGGGTGCCCAGGACGCGGACGCCGTAGCGGTCGAGGACGCCGCCATCGGCCAGGGCCACGGCCAGGTTGAGGCCGGTCTGGCCGCCCAGGGTGGCCAGGAGGCCGTCGGGCCGCTCGCGCTCGATGATGCGGGCCAGCACCTCCACCGTCAGAGGCTCGATGTAGACGGTGTCGGCGATGTCCTCGTCGGTCATGATGGTGGCGGGATTGGGGTTGACGAGGACGGTGTGGATGCCCTCCTCGCGCAGGGAGCGGCAGGCCTGAGAGCCGGAGTAATCGAACTCGGCGGCCTGCCCGATGACGATGGGCCCGCTACCGATGATGAGCACTTTCCGCAGACTACCCATCCTTTGACGCCCCCAACATCCAGCTCGACGACCGGGTCACAGTGGCAGTTCGTATTGGATGCCGCCGCCGACGGCCTGGGCGAGGGAGCCCAGCTCGCCGAAGAAGCTCAGGGCCGCCTCGTTGCCCTCCGGTATGGTGCCGCGCAGGCGACGGTAGCCCTTGCGTCGGGCCACCTCCAGGGCCATCAGCGCCAGCTCGCGCCCGATGCCCCGTCGTCGGTAGCCCTCGAGCACCCAGACGCCCAGCACGCAGGTGTCCGGGTCGCTGGCGTCGGGCTCCAGGGCCGCGAAGGCCACGGGCCGGCGTCCGTCGCGGGCCAGGAACATGGCCCCCCGGCCCCGGTAGCCGGCCATGCGCCGGGCCACCGCCTCGGCGGTCATGGGCTGGAGGAGGGCGGCCGCCTGGGCGCCCATCTCGGCGATGATCTCCTGCCCGACCTGGGCAATGGCGGCGGCATGGCGCCGGTCGGCCCGTCGGAATGTTAACTCACGCTCCATCGGGCGCTCCTCGGTCACTAGCCACGCGATGAATCTGAAGGTTCGGGATGCGGCCGAAGTCCTCGTCCAACGAATAGACCGGGCAACCATTTTCTTGTGCCACGGTCGCGATGAGGGCATCAGCGAGGTGCAAGTTGACTCCCGAGCGTCGCATCTGGAAAAGCAGACGTCCTGCCCGCTTCCACGTTTGCTGTTGCGCTTCTAGGAAGGGTAACGCACCCAGCGTCTCTTCCAGGAACTCCAGTTCGGCTTCGTCGCGGGCGCCACGCATCAGTTCCGCCAGCACCACTGCGACCATGGCCGCCTGGCCATTTTCGAGCAGTTCCGCGAGCTCTTCTCCCTCTGGTGACCCAGGCAGGCGGAAGAAGTTCACCCAGACCGAGGTGTCTACTACGATAGCGGCCATGTTCAGCGCTCCCGGTGCCGGAACTCCTCCCAGTCGTCCAGGGCCAGGTCTAGCTTGCCGCGGGCCGCCAGCAGGCGCCTCGTCTGCTCTTGCTGGACGAACTGGCGCAGCGCCTTGTCCACCGCCCGGCTCTTGCTCCGCTCCTCTGTCAGGGCCAGAACCTTGTCCAGAAGTTCGGCGTCAATCTGCAGCGTCACGCGCATCCTGCCACCTCGTTCTGTGGTTTGGCGCTCATCTTACGCGATGCGCCTGCATCATCTCCAGGAAGCGGTCGAAGATGTAGACGTTGTCCAGCGGCCCCGGCGACGCTTCCGAGTGATACTGGATGGTCAGCACCGGCAGCTCCGGGTGCCAGAGTCCCTCTACTGTCCCGTCGTTCAGGTGCACCTGCGAGACCTGGACGCCGTCGCGCAGGCCGTCGGGGTCCACCGCGTAGCCATGATTCTGGGAGGTGATGAACACCCGCCCGGTGCGCAGGTCCTTCACCGGGTGGTTGGCGCCCCGGTGACCGAACTTGAGCTTGAAGGTGCGGGCACCGAAGGCCCGCGCGACCACCTGGTGCCCCAGGCAGATGCCCAGCACCGGCACGCGCCCCAGCAGCGGCCGCACTGACCCCACCAGGTAGTCCAGCAGGGCGGGGTCGCCCGGCCCGGGCGACAACAGCAGGCCGTCGGGGCCCAGCGCCAGCAGGTCTTCGGTGGGCGTCGTGGCCGGCACCACCGTCACGCGGCACCCCCGCTGGCGCAGCAGGCGCATGATGTTGAACTTGACGCCGGCATCCACCACCACCACGTGGTGACGGGGCGCCGGCGGCTCCGGCCACAGGTATGGCTCCTCCACCGTCACCTCGCGCACCAGGTCGGTGGTGCCGTAGCGGGGCAGGGAGCGCAGGCGGGCCAGGGCCTCCTCGGGCGCCTCGCCGATGGCGATGGCGCCCATCATGACGCCGCGGGAGCGCAGGCGGCGCGTCAGGGCGCGGGTGTCCACCCCCTCCAGTCCGGGCACCCCCTGGGAGGCCAGGTATTCGTGCAGGGTCATCTCCGCTGCCCAGTGGGAGGGCAGCGGGCAGGCCTCCCGCACCACCAGCGCCCGCACCTGGATGCGCGACGACTCCACGTCCTCGCGGTTGATGCCGTAGTTGCCCACCAGGGGGTAGGTGAGCACCAGTATCTGCCCGGCGTAGGACGGGTCAGTGAGCATCTCTTGGTAGCCGGTCATGGCGGTGGAGAAGACGACCTCGCCGTAGGTGGGGGTGGCGGCGCCGAAGGGCCTGCCCGGGAAGACGCTGCCGTCCTCCAGCACCAGGAAGCCCCGCTCCCTCACTCCTGCCATACGATCCTGCCTCCGAAGATGGTGCAGACGACCCGCCCCCGCAGCCTGCGGCCGGCCAGGGGCGTGTTCTTGCCCTTGCTGGCGAAGCGCTCCGGCTCCACCGTCCATTCCCGCCCGAGGTCAACGATGGCCACGTCTCCCGGGGCGCCCACGGCCAGGGTGCCCAGGCCCGGCACGTGACGGTCGAGGCCCAGCGCCCGCACCGGCCCGACGGTCATGGCCTCCACCAGCCGCGGCAGCGGCACCCGCCCCTCGTGCACCAGTGACAGGCAGAGGGACAGGGCCGTCTCCAGGCCGGAGATGCCGAAGGCGGCCAGGTCGAACTCGCACAGCTTGTCCTCCAGCGCGTGGGGCGCGTGGTCGGTGGCGATGCAGTCTATGACCCCCGCGGCCAGGGCTTCGGTGCAGGCATCGGCGTCGGCGCGGGCGCGCAGGGGCGGGTTCACCTTGGCGTTGGTGTCGTAGGCCAGGCCGCCGGGTGCCTCGCCGTCGCCCAGGACGGCCTCATGCGTTAGACACAGGTGGTGAGGGGTGACCTCGGCGCTCACGGCGAGGCCCCGCCCCCTGGCCAGGCGCAGCAGCCCCACGGCACCGGCCGTGCTGATGTGGGCGATGTGCAGGCGCCCGCCCGTCTCGGCGGCCAGGGCCAGGGCGCGGGCGACGGCCGCCTCCTCGGCGGCGGCGGGCATGCCCCGCAGCCCCAGGCGCGTTGCCACCCAGCCCTCGTGCATGACGCCGCCGGCGCTCAGCGACCTGTCCTCGCAGTGCTCGACCACGGGCAGGCCCAGGGCCGAGGCATATTCCAGAGCGCGGCGCAGCAGGGCGGGGTCGGCCACCGGGTCGCCGTCGTCGCTGAAGGCGACCGCTCCCGCCTCGGCCAGCTCGGCCAGGTCGGCCAGTTCCCGCCCCTGGCGCCCCCGCGTCGTGCAGGCGATGGGCAGGACGCGCACGTGCGCCACCTGCTCCGCCCGCTCCCGCAACCAGCGCAGGAGCGCCGGGCTGTCCAGGGGCGGCTCGGTGTTGGGCATGCAGCAGACGGTGGTGAAGCCGCCGCGGGCGGCGGCCAGGGTGCCGGTCTCGATGGTCTCCTTCTGCTCGAAGCCCGGCTCGCGCAGGTGGCAGTGCACGTCCACCAGGCCGGGGAGCACCAGCAGCCCGGAGGCGTCGAGGACATCGGCGGCGTCGCGCCCGGCGTCGGGGCCGACGGCGACGATGCGCCCGTCGCCGATGACGACGTCGGCCACGGCGTCCAGCCCCTGGGACGGGTCGAGGACGCGACCGCCACGGATGGCGATGGTCGTCATGCCTTCCCCCTGGTCAGCAGGTAGAGGACGGCCATGCGGACGGCGACGCCGTTGGTCACCTGCTGCTCGATGACCGACTGGGCGGAGCGGGCCACCGCCGGCGCTATTTCGATGCCCTCGTTCATGGGGCCGGGGTGCATCACCAGGGCGCCGGGCCTGGCCCGGGCCAGCCGCTCCTCGTTGACCTGGTAGAGGCGAACGTATTCGCGCAGGGAGGGCAGCAGCCCCCCTTCCATCCGCTCCCGCTGCAGGCGCAGGGCCATCACGGCGTCGGCGTCGGCCAGGGCCCGCGACAGGTCGGTCTCCACCTGCACGGGCGGCAGGGCGGCCCCCTCTTCGGCGCCGCGACCGTCGGTGCGGAGGCCGGCGGGCAGCAGCGTGGGCGGCCCGCAGAGGACCACCCGGGCGCCCAGGGCGGTGAGGCCCCAGGCGTCGGAACGGGCCACGCGGCTGTGGGCGATGTCGCCGACGATGACCACCTTGCGTCCCCGCAGGTCGCCCAGGTGCCGGTGCAGGGTGTAGATGTCCAGGAGGGCCTGGGTGGGGTGGGCGTGCCAGCCGTCGCCGGCGTTGACCACGTGCAGGCGGGTGTGGCGGGCCACCAGGTAGGGCGCCCCCGACTGCCAGTGACGCATCACCAGCACCTGGGCGCCCAGGGCCTCGATGGTCCGCACCGTGTCCAGCAGCGACTCGCCCTTCTTCACGCTGGACTGCTCGGCGGCGATGTTGACCACATCGGCCCCCAGGGCCTTGGCCGCCAGCTCGAAGGAGGCGCGGGTGCGGGTGCTCGGCTCGTAGAAGAGGTTCACCACCGTCACGCCGCGCAGGGTGGGCACCCGCGGCACCTCCCGCGAGAGCACCTCGCGCATGGCCTCGGCGGTGTCCAGGACGTGCTCTATCTCGGTGGGCGTCAGTTCGTCCAGGTCGAGGAGGTGGTGCCGCTGCCAGGCGCTGGCCTCATGCACGCCTGTCGGACTGCCCGTGGCCCTGGCCCTAGCGCTCATGCTCGGCCTCCTCCGGCGGCCGCACGATGACCACCTCGTCGCGGCCGTCCACTTCCAGCAGGCGCACCTGCACCTCTTCGCGGCGGGAGGTGGGGATGTTGCGGCCCACGTAGTCGGGGCGGATGGGCAGCTCGCGGTGGCCCCGGTCCACCAGCACCGCCAGTTGCACCTGTCCCGGCCGCCCGAAGTCCATGAGGGCGTCCAGGGCGGCGCGGATGCTGCGGCCGGTGTAGAGGACGTCGTCCACCAGCACCACCCTTTTGCCCTCGATGCCGGTGGGGATGTCGCTGGGGCGCAGGGCGGGCCTCAGGCCCAGGTAGGGGAGGTCGTCGCGGTAGAGGCCGATGTCGAGGGCGCCCACCGGCACCTCCTGGCCCTCGAACTGGCGGATGGCATCGGCCAGACGGCGGGCCAGGGGGACGCCGCGGGTGCGCATCCCCACCAGCACCACGTCGGCGACGCCGCGGTTGCGCTCGATGATCTCGTGGGCGATGCGGTGGACGGCGCGACGGATGTCGTCGGCCGTCATCAGCACGTGCTCGCGGGCGGCGGGGGGAGCGAAAGGCCCTCCCGCACTGGGGCGAGAGGGCCGCCGGCGATGTGCGCTATCGAATTCGCTCTCGCTGACCACTTCGCTCCTCTCCCTTGCCGGCCTCGCTGGACCGGCTTAAAGGGGGAGAGCACCTTCTGCCCGATACCTTACCACGGCGGCGGTGACGGCGCAAGGGGCCTTCGTGCCGTGCCGACGCGGTGCTATCATGGAAGGCAGCAGTCCACCACAGGAGGTCCCCGATGGCCGAGTTCGTCAAGGTAGCCACCGTGGGCGAGGTGCCGCCCGGCGAGATGAAGATCGTGGAGCTGGACGGGCAGGAGATCGTGGTGGCCAACCTGGGCGGCGAGTTCGTGGCCTTCAGCAACGAGTGCACCCACCGCGGCGGCCCGTTAGGGGAGGGGGAACTGAAGGGCGACGTGGTGGAGTGCCCCTGGCACGGCGGCCAGTTCAACGTGCGCACCGGCGAGGTGGTGGGGCCGCCGCCCTCGCGGCCCATCGCCTGCTTCCAGGTGCAGGTCGAGGGCGACGAGGTGCGGGTGGCGAAGCCCTAGCCGGCCCGTTACGCAGACGCCCCCAGTTCGGGGTCGGGCGAGCGGACAGGACGTAACTGCAGGCCTAAAGGCCTGCAGCCAGGGTGTAGCGCTTGACCGCGGGACCCGCTTTCGGGCAGAGCTGAAGCTCTGCAGCTACGTCGCCGCTGCGTCGTGCGGCGCTACCGGCCGCCGGCCAGGGGCGGGATGAGGACCACCCGGTCGCCCTCCTGCAGGGCGCGGTCGAAGTCCGAGTTCTCGTTGTTGACGATGATCACCTGGGCCATGTCGTCGGGGATGCCCAGGCGCCTCACCAGCGTGTCCACCGTCGCCCCCTCGGGCAGGTCGAGGTCGAACTCGGCGGCGCCGTCAGGCGAATACTTGTCGAGATAGGCCTGCAACTCCACCCGCACCCGCATACGCTATCGCCTCGCTAGCTGGGCCTTGAGGGCCTCGAAAGCTATCATACCAAGGTTGATGCGCTCGTGGGTGAAGCGGTGCTTCCAGCGGCCCACGTCGGTCCGCCGCCGCACCATCGCCTGCAGCACCCCCATCTCCTGCACGTCCTGGGGCCGGCCGATGACCACCGCCCCCACGACGCGGTTGTCGCCGTCCACCAGCACCTTGCGGTAGACGCCCGTGGCCCGGTCGCGGAAGACGATGGGCTCCAGACCGGGCTCGTCGCGGAACTTGCCGATGGAGGCACAGGAGAGGCCGAAGAGCTCGGTGACGTTCCAGCTCAGGCTACCCGGATAGCTGAGGCTGTCGCCGGCCATGTTGGCACCCGCCACCCGGCCCTGCTCAATGGCCGTGGGCCAGATGGCGTGCACCACCGGCTCGCCGCTGATGAAGTCGCGGGTCTGGGCGCAGTCGCCGGCGGCGTAGACGCCGGGCAGGTTGGTCTCCTGGCGCTCGTTGGTGACGATGCCCCGCTCCACGGCCAGGCCCGAGCCCTCCACGAAGCCGATGTTGGGCTCCACGCCCGTCCCGCAGACCACCATGTCCGCCTGGTAGGTCTTGCCGCTGCGCAGGTGGAGGGCATACTTGCCGTCGCGGCCCCGCTCGATGGCATTGACGGCGTCGCCCAGGAGCACCTCCATGCCCAGGGAGCGCATCTCCTCCTCCAGGCGGCGGCCACCTTCGGGGTCGAGGAGTTGGGGCATTACCTGGTCGGCGATCTCGACCACCGTGTAGCGCAGGCCGGGCCTCCGCTTCAGCAAGGCGGTGATGGTGAGCAGGCTGATGAAGCCGGCGCCGATGACGAAGCAATGGCGGGCGTCCTGGCTGGCCCGGTCTATCTGACGGGCGTCGGCCAGCGTCCAGTGGTAGCAGACCTCCGCCTCCCCGATGCCCTGCACGGGCGGCACCCGCGAGCGGGAGCCGGTGGCGATGAGCAGACGGTCGTAGCTGAGGGTGCGGCCGTCCTCCAGGCGCACCTGTCGCGCGCTGGCGTCCAGGGAGGCCGCCCCCACGCCCCAGATGGCCTCCACGTTGCGCGAGCGGAAGTAGTCGGGGGTCTGGAGGGTGATCTGGCGCAGGTCCTTCTCGCCGGCGATGAGATAGGGCAGGGCGACGCGGGAGTAGCAGGGCTCCGGCTCCTTGGAGACCAGGGTGATGGGGCCGGAGGGGTCGCGCTGGCGGATGGCCTCGATGGCCGCGAGGCCGGCGGCGCTGGCGCCCAGGATCAGGTAGCTGGTCATGGCAGCCTCCTGTGGCCGGCTCAGGCCAGGCCCAGCCGGGCCAGGGTCTCGGGCAGGGGGCGGCCCTCCTCGTCCCAGCCCCGCACCCGGTAGTATTCGTCGAGCATGGGCTCCAGCTCCACCACCTGCCCCTGGACGGCGCCGCCGGTCAGGGGCTCCTTGAGCATCCGCGGCGGCAGGGTATCATCCTTGCGCCCCAGACCAGCGCGCAGGTTGAACATGCGCTCTAGCGTCCAGATGCGCTCGCCGGCCAGGTTCCACTCCTCCAGGCTCAGGTTCTCGCCGGTGGCGGCGTTGTAGAGGGCGCAGAGCTTGTCCGGCGGCAGGGCGAAGGTGGTGAAGGTGCAGATGCCGCTGGAGTCCTCGCAGGCGGCCTTGTCCTGGAAGGCCTTCTGCGCCTGGGCCTTCCCCTCGATGCTGAAGGGGTCCAGGCGCTGGTTGGGCGGCGCGAACCACTCCACCGACATGGTGTAGCCGCGCAGGTGGCAGGCCCCCCGGTTGGAGGTGGCGTAGCCCAGCCCCATGCCCTTGGCGCCGCGGGGGTCGTAGGCGGCGAAGTCCTGCTTCTTCACCCCCATGAACAGCTCCGGGTGGCCGTAGTATTCGGCCAGCCGGTAGCCCCCCTCGGCCAGCAGGTTGCCGAACTTCCCCTTGCGGAAGGTCATCAGCTCCAGGCAGCCGACGACGGCGTCGGCGTTGCCGAACTTGAGCTCGAAGGGCAGCTCGGCCAGGTCTTCGGGGGGTATGTAGCCCTTCTCGGCCAGCTCCATGGCGGTGGCGATGGTGCCCCCGGCCGAGATGGTGTCCATGGCCCACAGGTTGCAGAGGTAGTTGGCGTAGAGGACGGCGGCCAGGTCGCCGACGCCGCAGTCGCTGCCCAGGCCGAAGATGGTCTCGTATTCGGGGCCTTCGCCCTTGCCCTGCCACTTGCTGGGGCCGCGTATCTCGGTGACACGGGCGCAGCCGATGGGGCAGGAGTAGCAGCCCTTGTTGCGCACCAGCATCGTCTGGGCCAGGGCCTGGCCGGTGATGGGCTGGGCCTGTTCGAACTGCCCCTGCTGGAAGTTGCGCGTGGGCAGGATACCCACCGAGTTGGTGAAACCGACGGTGGAGGCGGTGCCCAGCCCGCGCAGGGCGTGGGCCGTCACCGGCGCCTGGTTGATGACCTGCAGCGATTCCATCACCAGTTGGGAGAAGGTGGCCGGGTCGGCCACGGGCACGGCGCCGGTGCCCCGCACCACGATGGCCTTCACGTTCTTGGCACCCATGGCCGCCCCCACGCCGGAGCGGCCCGCGGCCCGCCCCTTGTCGTTGATGACGCAAGCGACCCGGCAGAGGTTCTCGCCGGCGGGGCCGATGCCCGCCACCCGCGCCTGGGGGTCGGTCTCGGAACGGAGGATGTCCTCCGTCTGGGCCGTGTCCTTGCCCCAGACGTGGGAGGCGTCGCGGATCTCCACGTGGTCGTTGTAGACCCAGATGTAGACGGGCCGGGGCGCCTTCCCCTCCAGGATGACCATGTCGTAGCCGGCGAACTTCAGCTCCGGCCCCCAGTAGCCGCCGGAGTTGGAGCAGGCGATGGCGTCGGTCAGGGGGCTCTTGCACAGCACCATGTAGCGCCCGCCGGTGGGGGCGTAGGTGCCGGTGAGGGGGCCGGTGGCGAAGATGACCTTGTTCTCGGGACCCAGGGGGTCGCAGCGAGGGTCTATCTCTTCGTAGAGGTATTTGGTGCCCAGGCCGCGCCCGCCCAGGAACTGACGCGCCCAGTCCAGGTTCAGGGGCTCGCGGCTGACGCGGCCGTTGGTCAGGTCAACGCGCAGGACGGTGCCGACCCATCCGTAAGGCATCTCTGCACCCTCCGCTCGGTCTGCCTCAGACTGTGGCCGGGGTCTCCAGTTGGGCCATGCGCTCCTCCCAGGGCAGGGGCTCCACCTCGGCGAACTCGAGGGCGCCGTAGACGCAGGCCTTGACGCACTGGGGGTCGCCGCCGCACAGGTCGCAGTTCTGGGCCACGTGCTTGTCCAGGTGGAAGCCCATCACCCCGAAGGGGCAGGCCACCAGACACATCTTGCAGCCGATGCACTTGTCGTCGTTGACGAACACCTGCCCGGTCTGGGGGTCGCGGGCGATGGCGTAGGTGGGGCAGTTGGCCAGGCAGGGTGCGTCAGCGCAATGGAAGCAGGTGAAGGCGCCGTAGACCTGGTCCTCCACGAAATCGAAGACCCAGATGCGGGTCTTGGCCGGGGCGAAGACGTTCTCGTGGCGGAAGGAGCAGGCGCCCTCGCACAGGTGACAGGCGACGCACTTCTCGGGGTGAGAGAGGATCATCCTCATGGCTGGCCTCCCGCTCTTCGGGCGAACGCGCCACCACCATACATAGCGCCGCGCGGCGGTGTCAAGCGGGCGCTAAGGGAAGGGGCCACGGCGATTGTGTGCCTCCGGGGGCGGTGCTACCCTGTAGCTGCCGGCCCCGCCTCGGGGCGGGCGAGGGGGTGGCGAGGTGCCCGACATCGGCCTGCCCGAGCTGCTCATCATCATCGGCATCCTGGTGCTCCTTTTCGGCGCCGGACGGGTGGCCGAACTGGGCGGAGCCCTGGGCCGCGCCGTGCGCGAGTTCCGCCGCGGCCTCCGCGACGAGGACGAGGCGCTCGGCCAGAGCGAGCGGCGCCAGAACGGACAGGAGCCCGGCCCGGCAGCCCCCGCCGGCGACGGAAGCTACCGCCACTGACCCGGCCTTCAGAATGCAGTCCAGCCGTCGCAGTGGCGGGCGAGGTCGTCCGCGTCCGGCTCGACCCCCAGCCCGGGCGCGGCGGGCAGGTGCAGCAGGCCGTCCCGCGGCTGCAGGCGTCCGCTGGCCAGGTCACCGGCCAGGAGCGCCAGGGCGCCCAGCCCCGCCGCCAGTCCCCAGGGCAGGACGGCGGCCAGGTGCAGCGCGGCAGCGGTGCCGATGGCCGTCTCCAGGGTGGTCGTGACCACGGCCCTGGCGCCCGCCCGCCGACAGAGGCGGACGCACTCCAGCGCCCTCCCCAGCCCGCCCACCACCGCTGGCTTGAGCACCAGCACGTCGGCGGCGCCCGCCTCCAGCAGGGCGCTGATCGCCTCGGGGCCGGTGACGTCCTCGTCGGCGGCGATGGCGACGCCGCTGTCGCGGCGCAGGCGGGCCATCTCGCGCCAGCGGCCGGGAGGCAGCGGCTGCTCCACGTATTCCAGGCCGAAGGGTGCCAGGGCAGCGAGGGCCTGGGCTGCCTCCTGCGGGCTCCAGGCGCCGTTGGCGTCCAGGCGCAGCGCCGCCCGATCGCCCACCGCCTCCCGCACCGCCCGCAGGCGGGCGACGTCGCGCTCCAGGGGTAGGGCGCCCACCTTCAGCTTCAGGCAGCGGAAGCCCTGCGCCACCGCCTCGGCTGCCTGGCGGGCGCACTGGCAGGGGTCCCGGGCGGCGACGAGGGCGTTCACCGTCACGGCCTGGCGGACGTCGTCGGCGAGGAGGCTGGCCAGGGGGACGCCTTGAGCCCGCGCCAGGGCGTCCAGGGCGGCTGTCTCCAGGGCGAAGGCCAGGGGAGGCGGCAGGCGGGAGGCAGCGGACGGCACATCGGCCAAAGGCATGGCGCGCAGGACGGGCGCGAGGGCGCCCAGGGCGTCCAGCAGCGAGCGGACGCCGCGCCTGTCGTGGGGATGGGGCGCCGCCTCCCCGTGGCCGACGACGCCCTCGTCGGTCAGCAGGCGCACCAGCAGCCCCTCCCGCGCCCGCACCGGCCCGCGAGCGGTGAGGAGGGGCGTCCGCAGGGGGACTGAGTATCGACAGACGGCGACGGTGGCGACCTTCACAGTGCCAGCCCCACCCCCAGCAGCGTGCCCAGCAGCAGGTGCAGGCGCGCCGTGGCCGCCAGCAGCGGGTTCAGTTCGCGGCCGGACGCGCCCCGCCAGACGCGCAGGGCCAGGACGACGGCCCACGGCAGGGCGAGCAACGGCAGGAGGCACCAGGGGCGGGCGCCCACCGCCAGCGGAGGCGGGCAGAGGGCGAAGGCGCCCAGCAGCAGGACGACGTATTCCAGCCGCGTCAGCCGGTCGCCCAGGAGGACGGCCAGGGTTACCTTGCCAGCGCGACGGTCCGAGTCCAGGTCGCGCAGGTTGTTGGCCACCAGGATGGCGGTGACGCTGCAGGCCACCGGCAGCGAGGCGAGGAAGGAGAGGGGGGTCACGCTGCCCGCCTGCAGGTAGCGGGTGCCGACGACCGCCATGACGCCGAAGCTGAGGAAGCACACGGCGTCGCCCAGGGCGCGGTAGCCGTAAGGCCAGGGGCCGCCGGTGTAGCTGAGGCCGGCCAGGATGGCCAGGGCACCCATCAGCAGCACCGGCCAGCCACCCTCCCGGGCCAGGTAGAGGCCGAGGGCGGCCGCCAGAGCGAAGGCGCCCAGGGCGGCGCGGCGCATGGCCGGCGGCGAGACGAGGCCCAGGGCCACGGCCCGCGGCGGCCCCAGACGGTCGGGGGCGTCGGCGCCCCGCTCGTAGTCGGAGACGTCGTTAGCGAAGTTGGTGCCGACCTGGACGAGGACGGCCGCCGCCAGCGTGGCCAGGAAGACGGGGAGGCGGAAGTCTTCCTGCCAGGCGGCCCCCGTCCCCACCAGCACCGGCGCTATCGAGGCCGTCAGGGTGGCGGGGCGAGCGGCCAGGAGCCAGGCCAGCCAGCCGGGGGCGGCGCGGGGCTGGGGCCTCGCTTTCGTCCGCGACGTGCCGGCCATCGCTCCTACCAGGGGTGGACGCGGAAGCGGGAGAAGTCGGGCGGCCGCTTCTCCAGGAAGGCCCGCGTCCCCTCCTCCGACTCCTCGGTGGCGTAGTAGAAGGCGGTGGCGCCGTGGGCCAGGTTCTGGATGCCGTAGACGTGGTCGGTGTCGGCGTTGAAGGCGTGCTTCAGGAAGCGTAGGGCGGTGGGCCCCCTCTGCAGCAGCTCGCGCCCCCAGGCCACCGCTTCCTCCTCCAGGCGCTCAGGCGGCACCACGGCGTTGACCAGCCCCATATCCAGCGCCTCCTGGGCCGAGTAACGGCGACACAGATACCAGATCTCTCGCGCCTTCTTTTCGCCGACGATGCGGGCCAGGTAGATGGCGCCGAAGCCAGCGTCGAAGCTGCCGTATTTGGGGCCGATCTGCCCGAAGACGGCGCGGGTGGAGGCGATGGTCAGGTCGCAGAGGACATGCAGCACGTGGCCGCCGCCGATGGCGTAGCCGTCCACCACGGCGATGACCGGCTTCGGTATCTCGCGGATGAGGCGGTGCAGATGGGTGACCTGTAGCCGCGGGCGGCCGTCGGCGTCCAGGTAGCCGCCGCCGGCCCGCACTCGCACGTCGCCGCCGCTGCAGAAGTTCCCGCCGGCCCCCGTCAGCAGCACCACACCGATGGTGGTGTCATACCAGGCGTCGGTGAAGGCATCGCGCATCTCGTCAATGGTCAGGGGACGGAAGGCGTTCAGCACCTCGGGACGGTTGATGACGATGCGGGCGATACCGCTGGCGTCGCCCTCCCCGTGCTCGTAGACGATGTCGCAGTAATCGCGCACGCGGCGCCAGGCGATGGTCACGCTCTCACCTCCCTGCGGTCGGGCCTGTGTCGCTCCAGGAACTCGGCGACGATGCGGGCGAAGATGAGGGGCTGTTCCAGGTGGACGGTGTGTCCCGCCCCGGGCACCACCGCCAGCTCCCCGTGGGGCAGGGCGAGGGCCATCCGCCGCCCGATGGCGGCGTAGCGGCTGTCCAGGGCGCCGACCACCACCAGGGCCGGTGCGGCCACCTCGGCCAGCGACCCCCATAGGGGCCGCTGGCGCCCCACGCTCATGCCCCGGAGGACGGCGGCCAGTCCAGCCGGGCTGTGGGAGAGGCGCTGGCAGCGTAGGCGCTGGCGCGTCGCCTCGGGCAGCCAGCGCAGGCTGGCGAAGAGGGGCTGCGCCTCCCACAGGTCCACGAAGCGCTCCAGCCCCTCCTGCAGCAGGAGGTCGGCCAGCTCGTCGTCGCGGCGGGCGCGGGCCTCCCGCTCGCGGGGATCTTCGATCCCCGGCGATGCGCTCTCCACCACCAGCGCCCACAGCCGCTCGCCCAGGGCCAGGGCCAGGTGCAGGGCCACCCGCCCGCCCAGGGAGTAGCCCAGGACGGCCGTGCGCCCCACGCCCAGGGCGTCCAGCAGGGCCAGCAGGTCGGCGGCGCAGCGCTCGACGCTGTAGGCCTGCGGGTCGGGGGGAATGTCGGACTGGCCGTGGCCGGGCAGGTCCACGGCCAGGGTGCGGAAGCCGCGCAGGTGGGGCAACAGGGGCTGCCAGGTCTCGGCGCTGCCGCTGAAGCCGTGCAGGAGCAGCAGCGTCGGCCCCTCCCCCGCCTCCTGCACGTGCAGCGCCAGGTCGCCCACCGTCACCCGTCTGCCCATCCCCTCTCCTCCAGCAGTCTGCGCGCTCGCTGGGAGACGGCCTGCCACAGCCGCCGGTGCAGGTCGGCATTGGCCCGGCGGTCGCTACGCACCTGCACGATGGTCGCCTCCCGCCGGCAGAGGGCGTCGCGCACGGTGCGGCGGAACGAGGGCCAGTCGGAGGGCTGGTGGAAGGCGAGGCCGAACATCTCGGCGGCGGGACGGAAGTCCAGGCCGTGGGGCATGGCGAACAGGGCCTCGAACTCCTCTTCCCCCGCCTGGGGCAGGAAGTGGAAGATGGCGCCACCGTCGTTGTGCAGCAGCAGGACCAGGGGCGCCAGGCCGTGGCGGCGCACCGCCAGCAGGCCGTTCAGGTCGTGATAGAAGGAGGTGTCGCCCACGGCCAGGGCCAGGGGGCCATCGTGGACGGCGCAGGCGCCCAGAGCGGTCGAGACCACGCCGTCTATGCCGCTGGCGCCACGGTTGCCCAGCACCAGCAGGCGGCGCCCGTCGCCGCCGCCGAAGGCGTCCAGGTCGCGGACGGGCATGCTGTTGCCCACGAGCAGGGCGGCGCCGTCGGGCAGGGCGCGGGCCAGGTCGCGCAGGGCGCGTGGTTCGTTGAGGGCGTCCTCGGCGTCCAGGGCGTCGTCGAGGGTGCGCCGGGCCAGGCGGTCCAGGGACAGCCAGGTGCCCGTCCAGGCCGGGTCGCCATCCGTGGCGCCCAGGGCACGCACCGCCTCGGCCAGCGCCTGGCAGAAGGCTGTCAAGTCGGCCTGGAAGGCCGCCGCCACGTCGAAGGAGGGGGCGGCCCAGCCCTCCTCGTCCACCGTCACCTGCAGGGCGCAGGCGTGGGCGGCGAGATAGGCGTGGACGGGGCGAGGCGTGGGCAGGGCGCCCAGACGTAGCACCGCCTGCGGCGCCAGCGCCCGGGCGATGGCCTCGTCCTGGAGGAGCGGCAGGTAGCAGTCCAGCACCAGCCGACGCCGGTGCGGGCCCCAGCGCACCTGCGACAGGGGGTCGGCCAGGACGGGCCAGCCCAGCGCCTCGGCCAGGTCGGCCACGGCCGCGGGGAAGGCGGGGTCGCCCTGGGGCCCGCAGACGACGAGGCCGCGGCGGACGCGGGCCAGTTCGCGCGCCAGGGGCGCCAGCTCGGCGGGCGTGGGACGGCGAGGGGCCACCGAGACGGCGACGGGCCACGGGAGCGCCTCGACGGGTGCCCGGGCGCGAGCGGGCAGCAGCGGCTCCCGGAAGGGGAAGTTCAGGTGCACGGGGCCGGCCGGCGGGCCTTTGGCGGCGGCCACCGCCCGCGAGGCCAGGGCTCGGGCGTGGCGGACCGCCTCCACCGACGCCTCGGGCAGGGGGACGTCGGCCTGCCAGCGCAGGTGCCGACCGTAGAGGCCGGGCTGGGCGATGGTCTGCAGGGCGCCCGCGTCGCGCACCTGCGGCGGGCGGTCGGCGGTGAGCAGGAGCAGCGGCGCCCGCGAGTGGAAGGCCTCCACCGCCGCCGGCAGCAGGTTGGCCGCCGCCGTGCCGGAGGTGACCACGACCGCCACCGGCTGCCGCAGCGCCCTGGCCATGCCCAGGGCGAAGAAGCCGGCCGACCGCTCGTCCAGGTGCGTCCAGAGGCGGAAGGCGCTGTGGCGGGCGAGGAGCAGCGCCAACGGCGCCGAACGCGAGCCGGGACAGATGCAGACATGCCTCACCCCGGCCGTGGCCAGGGCGTCCACGAAGACGCCGACGAAGGCCGTCAGCGCCTCGGCCGTCATGTCGCCCCCAGCGCTTCCAGCATTGGCCGCAGCTTCAGCAGCGACTCCTCGTCCTCCCGTCGCGGGTCGGAGCGGGCGGTGATGCCGCAGCCGGCGTAGAGGACGGCCTGGCCTTCGCCCACGATAGCCGAGCGGATGGCCACGGCCAGCTCCCCGCCGCCGTCGCCGTCCAGCCACCCCACCGCCCCGGCATACCAGCCGCGGTCGAACCCCTCCAGCCGGGCGATGAGGGACAGGGCCGCCTCGCGCGGGTGGCCGGCCACCGCCGGCGTGGGATGGAGCCGTTCGGCCACCTGCAGCAGGTGCGTGGCATCCGCCAGCTCCCCCTCGACGGGCGTGTGCAGATGCTGAATGTTGGCCAGCCGCCGCACCGTCGGGCCGGGCGGCAGCCGCAGGCGACGGCACAGGGGCGCCAGGGCCTCGCGGGCGGCCTCCACCACCAGGGCGTGCTCGTGGCGCTCCTTGGCGTCGGCGAGGAGGGCCGCGGCCAGGCGGTCGTCCTCCTCCGGCGTGCGGCCCCTGGGAGCGGAGCCGGCCAGGCAGTCGGCCCGCACCCGCCTCCCGCAGGCCGAGAGCAGGGTCTCGGGGGTGGCGCCCAAAAACCAGCGGCCGCCTCGGGCCAGGGCGAAGACGGTGCACTCGGGGTAGCGCGTCCGTAGCCGCGCCAGCACGGGAGGGGGATGGAAGGGGCCGTCGCTGCGCAGTCGCAGTCGTCGTGCCAGCACTACCTTCTCGGCCGCGCCCGAACACAGGGCGGACAGCGCCGTCGCCACCCCCTCGGCGAAGGCGTCGTCAGTGGGGTCGGCGCGGAAGGCGGGCGGACGGTCGGGACAGGGCCGGAGCGACAGCAGCCGCTCCAGGTCGGCGTCGTCGGCGTCGAAGAGAAGGGCGCAGGAGCCTTCGGGCGACCGCACCAGCAGCAGGCACGGCACCCACCAGAGGGCGTCGGCAAAGGGGCGCCAGATGCGTTCGCGGCGGGGGCGCGGGGCGAAGGCGAGACCGCCCACCGCCACCGGCAGACGGAGAGGCAGGCCTTCCAGCCGGACGCGCTGCCACCAGCGGGCCGCCGCCCGCAGGCGCCCCTCGCCGCGGAAGCGTCCCTCGGCGGCGGCGCCGACGGCGAGCAATGCCATGCCCCGCTGCGGCTGCTCCCAGTAGAAGATGGTGTCAGCGTCGGCGGGCAGGAGGCGCAGCAGGTCGAGGGCGGGCAGGGGCCTGAGGCGGGGCGCGGGCGGGCGGCCGGCAGCGACGGCGGGCGCGGGCGCGAGCAAGGGCTTCCCTCAGGGGACGTCGTCGGGCGGCAGACCGACGCTGCGACGGAAGAGGGCCCGCAGGGGCGGGTAGGCGTCCTCCAGGCGGCGGGGCCGGCCGGTGATGAGCCAGTGGACGATGACCTCCACCGTCGCCCCGAACCAGGCGCGAGCGGTCAGGTCGGCGTCCACCGGCCCGATGAGGCCCCGGGCGATGGCCTCCTCCAGGCAGCCCCGCACCAGCGTCGCGCAGCGGTCGCGCAGGGCCGTCACCTCGGCCTGGAAGCGGCGCCCGGCGCCGTAGCCCTCCAGCAGCAGGATGCGGGCCAGGGGACGATGGCGCGAGAAGGTGCGCAGGACGGTGCCCAGGGCAGCCTCGGCGCGGGCCACCGGGTCCGGGGCGGCGGACATGGCCTCCTCCACCTTCTCCAGCAGGCGTCGGGAGGCGTAGCGCAGCAGGGCGAGGAAGAGGTCTTCCTTGCTGGGGAAGTGGAAGTAGAGGCCGCCCTTGGAGGTGCGGGAGGCGCGGGCCACCTCGTCCATGGTGGCAGCGCCGTAGCCGCGACGGGCGTAGACCCGCAGGGCCGCCTCCAGGATGCGGCGCTGCCTCTCGATGGCCCGCTGCTGGGTCACGTCCGCCACCGGAACCGACCAGTCAGTCGCCTTTCCAGCCTAGCGCCCTCGCGCCGCCGCGTCAAGGCCCGCACGGGCCTGTCCGTCGAAAGGAGCGCCATGGCAGGGCCGCGGGCCTCCCGGCCGATGAGTCCCGTCCCCGTCGCTGCGCGTATCATGGGAGAGGTGTCGCGGTCATGACGACGCAGGAAAGGGCCCGCTCGGTGCGGGCCATGTTCCAGCGCATCGTCCCCCGCTACGACCTGCTCAACCGCCTCATGACCCTGGGGCTGGACGAGCGCTGGCGGGCGCGGGCGGCTTCCCGCGTCCGGCCGGAGGGGATGCTGGTGCTGGACGTGGGCACCGGCACCGGTGACCTGGCCCTGGCGTTCCTCCGGCGCGGCGCGCGAGCGGTGGTGGGGGTGGACTTCGCCCCGGCCATGCTGGCCCGCGCCCGCGACAAGTCGGCAGGCCGCTGGCCCCTGTCGCTGGCCGCCGCCGATGCGCTCCGCCTCCCCTTCGCCGACGCCGCCTTCGACTGCGTGGCCTCGGCCTTCGTGCTGCGCAACCTGGCCGACCTGGAGGCGGGCCTGGCCGAGATGGTGCGCGTGCTCCGTCCGGGCGGCCGCTTCCTCTCGCTGGAGCTGGTCAGGCCCGACGGCGTCCTGCGCTGGCCCCTGCGCTTCTATCTGCAGCGTCTGGTGCCCCTCCTGGGGGGGGTCCTGAGCGGCGATCGGGCCGCCTACCGCTACCTGCCCGATTCCGTAGAGGATTTCCTGGACCTGCGCGGCCTGTCGCGGCTGCTGACGCGGGCCGGGCTGGAAGTGGAGGAGGCGCGTCCCCTAGGGCTGGGGTCGGTGGCCCTCCACCTGGCCGTCAAGCCCAGGGTCGCCCCGTCGCGCGAAGGGGGCTGCGTCGAGCCTTGAGGGCCGGTGCGTAGTCCCTGCCCCGCACGGTGGGGTCGTAAGGGGCGGTGCTGCTCTGGCGCCGCTCCCCCACCCGCTCCCCGCGGCGTGCGCCCGCGGCAAGCGGTCGCCGCCGACGCCATCGGCGGGGTGCTCGGCGGGAATGAATCGTTGAGGAGGCGGGGCGGGTGGCGGGTGAGGGCCTGGGCGATGGCAAGCTACGAAACTAAAATGGAACGGGGCCGGAGCGCGGGAGTGGCAGGGGCCCGGTGGCCCTCCCGGTCTTCAAAACCGTGGCGGGGCGGCGTGCCCGTCCCGGGTGGGTTCGACTCCCATACACTCCCGCCAATTTTTCGTTTTCCACGCACGGGAGCCGCTTCGGAACCCGGGCAGCCTGCGGAGGACGTTGTGGCCTGCGCGACCATCTGCCGTCCACACAGGCGGCGCGACTTCGGGGCCTGGCGCTAACGGGAGCGCTCGCGACGTGCTCTCGTTGCCGACGCGCCGGTAGTCTCCGCCGGGTCGCGGCGACGGTGGTTCGAGTCAGAGGGGCGACCAGGGTGGGCTCAGCGGATGCTGACGGTCGTCCCCTCGCCAACGTTGGCGCTGGCCTCGCTGGCCAGGGCGCGTATCAGGGGTGGCTCGGCGCGGAACTCGCCGCCGTTCACCACCCGCGCGTAGTAGACGATGGGCTCCCCTCGCGGCGGCGCCACGCAGAAGCTCACCTCTTGCCCCTCCGCCTGCAGCGGATACCAGTTGGGCAGCAGCCTAGGCCAGCCGTCGGCGAATGGTAAGCGCACCAGCGGCCGCAGGCCCGCCGGCAGGTAGTCGGTCACCTGGTAGCAGCCGGGCAGGGGCAGCGGCGGCAGCTCGAACTGCAGGACCACCTGCACCAGTTCGCCGTCGCGGAACTGGGTGGTGGCCCGCCCGCCCACATAGTAGGTGCGGCGCACCCGCAGCTCGGTGTCCCGCGACAGCTCCGACGCCGAGGCCGCCACCAGGCGGGAGACCAGCGCCGCCACTTGGCCCTCGGCCGCCAGCACGCGCAGCGACTGGCCGGGCTGCAACTCGAGGCGCAGGGCACGGCCCCGCTCCAGGGTGGCCTCCTGGCGGTCGCCCTCCACCTCCAGGGCGACGCGCGCGCTGGCGGTGGCTGCCCCGGGCAACGCCCAGGCCAGGGAGAGCGCCTTCTCCATCTCCACCAGCACGTCCTTGCCGCGGGTGTCGAAAATGTAGTTCACCAGGGCGTCGCGCTGGGGCGCGCCCAGGCCCGAGGCAAGGGCAGCGGCCAGGGCGGTGGCCTCCAGCACCTCGTCGCCGTCGTCCGACAGCCGCAGGCGCAGGTAGGGGTCCCTGTCTTCGCCGTAGAGGGAGACGAGGCGCTCCAGCGTGTCGCGGGCGCTCTGGTGGTCGCCCAGGACGTAGACGGCCAGGGCCAGGTAGAGGGACTCGAAGGGCGTCAGGTCGGGGCGACGCAGCAGGGCCTGGGCGCGGGCCAGCACCGGCTCGCCCAGGGCGGCCAGCCCCAGCAGCGCCATCGTCTGGCGCTCGCGGCCCTCATTCGGCGCGTCCAGCACCCGCCGGAAGTAGAGGCGCAGCGCCTCCCGGTCGAAGGGGGCGCCCAAAGCGGCCGCCTTGGCCGAAAGGGCCAGGTCGCTGGAGGAGTAGGGCAGCAGGGCGATACCACCGTCGGGCGCCTGGTAGCCGGCGGGACGGAACTCGGGCGCTGGCTCCTCCTCGCCGAAGTGCTCCTGCAGCAGAGTCGCCCCCAGCCAGCGGGCCAGGGCCTGGTCCGCCCGTTCGCCCCAGGTCCAGCGCAGGCGCTGCACCAGCGGGTAGAAAGCGCCGCGGCCCCGGTCCACCACCAGAACGGTGGTCGGCCCCGTCCCCTCGCCCACGATGACCGTGCCGGCCTGCAGGGGCAGCGTGCGCACGTCGGCCCGCAGCAGGTGTCCGGGCAGCACTTGGAAGGTGCGGACGATGGTGTCGCGCAGGCCGGCTCCCTCAACGGTGATCGTCAGCCGGTGGGTGCCCAGGGGCAGGGGCGGCAGGGGCAGTTCTACCGGCTGGAAGGCGCGGCCGCGCAGCGTCTGTCCCTGGATGCCCAGGCTGGGGGCGTCCACGCTGAACGACACCTGGTCGCCAGGGGCCAGGGCGCGACCGAAAGCCCGCAGGCGCAGCAGCGGCCGGTCGCCCTGCAGGTAGACGCGGTTCAGGATGGCGTCCACGAACAGGGGCAGCGTCACGGTCAGGGAGCGGGAGCCCGAGCCGGCCCGCAGGTCCTGGCTCACCGCCTGGTAGGTGATGCGCCAGGAGGTCACGTTGTCGGGCAGGCGGAAGGTCACCTGCCCCCGGCCCGAGGCGTCGGTGCGCACCTGACCGAAGAAGGCCCGGTCGCGGAAATCTTCCCGCGGGGAGCTCTCGCCGCCGCCGCCCGCGCCGCCGGGCAGAAGGAAGCTACGCGGGAGCCGGTGGGAGGCGTGCACGAACAGCACCCCCGGCCCCACCGCACGGTAGAGGGAGGGCAGGGGGTCGGCGCTGATGGGCCAGTAGTGGCCCGACTCCTGCAGCCGGAAGAGGGCCTCATCCACCAGCGAGAGGTTCACCTCCGCCTGCACCGGTTGGCCCTGGCCGTCCCGCACCTCCACCGTCAGCGTTACCTCGTCGCCGGGGCGGTAGAAGGCGCGGTCGGGCGAGACGCTCACCTGCAGTCGCGCCTCTTCCTGGTCGTAGCGCACGGTGCGCTGGCCGGTGACGACGTAGGTGCGCCCGTTGAAGTAGACCCCCTGGACGTTCACGTTGGGTATGTGCTGCCGCTGGAAGGGGAAGCGGTAGACGGGGCTGGCCTGCAGCCGGTGCTCCAGCAGCCCCAGGCGGGTCTGGACGAACAGGTAGCGGCCCTGGCCCTCGGGCATCAGCTCGCCGTCGCGCTTGAAGGCCAGGGCCACCTCGTCCCCCGGTCGGTAGGTCACCAGGGAGCGGGCGCCTGCCCGCTCGTAGATGTAAAACGAGTCGGAAAAGAAGTCGGCCGGTTCGCCCCGTGCAGCCCGTCGCAGGTCCTCCAGGTAGTAGAAGCCGGTGGCGGCGTAAGGGGAGTAAGTAGCGGTGTAGGCGCTCGTCACGGTGCGCCAGGTGCGTCCCTGGGCGTCGGTCGTGGCGAGACGGACTTCGTAGAAGGAGCCTGGCTCGGCGGGGAAGCTGTAGACGGCGCGCCCGTCCTGGTCGGTGGTCAGCTCAATGCTGCCCATCTCCTCCCACACCTGCCGGTAGGAGTAGGTGGGGACCACCTGCTTGGAGATGAAGTCGTAGGTCTCGCCGGTGCGCTGCCTCTCCCAGCGGGCGCGGACGAGCGTTCCCGTCACTCGCTGGCCGGTGGCCGGCGGCCCCAGGTAGCGGCTGGGGTCCAGATAGCCCAGGGCCGGGCCGCCCTCGGCAGTGGCCAGGCGCGAGATGTCCACGTGGTGGGTGGCCACCCGCACGGTGACGCGGCCGTCGGCGTATTCGGCCTGCGCCTCCAAGTGCACCCGCGCCGGGAAGACCAGCACCACCCCCTGCCCGCTGATGTCGCCCTCCTCGGCGCGGGCCGGCGTCGCCACCAGGGGATAGGCGTAGGGGAAAGAGATGCCGTCGCTCCTGTCGGGAGCCCGGAAGGAGAGACTGGCCTGCCCGTTCTCATCGGTGACCGTGTCCACGAACGGGAGACCTAGGCCGTATCGGACCTCCAGCCCGGGCAGGGGGGTGCCTTCCCAGAACTGGGCGACCACTCGCGCCTGCACCTGGTCGCCGACGAAGGCGGCCTGCCACTCGGGCTCCACCTCCAGGCGATAGGCGGGCTTGACGTAGTTGGTGACCTGGACGCCCCCCACCTCGTAGACCACCGTCTCTCCGTCCTTCACCCGCAGCGAGTAGATGGCGGGGGTTAGGGCGCGGAAGGAGAGCTCGCCCTGGAAGGTGCCCCAGGGAGAGGGCCGCACGGTGGTCCGGCTGGACACCACCTCGTCGCAGCTGAAGGGTGGCGCCTGCCTGCAGACTTCGCGCACCAGCTCCACCGTCAGCGAGTCGGGCGGCTGGCCCGTCTCCCGGTGGCGGACGATCCCCCAGAAGCGCAGGGAGTCGGTGGGCTGGTAGAGGAGCCGGTCGGTGTAGACGTAGCGCCAGTAGAGGTCGCCCAGCCGACGGGCGAAGCCGGGCCAGAGGTCGCACTCCAGGCAGAACCCGTAGAGGCTGTAGGTGGAGGCGCCCGGCAGGACCAGTTCGTTGCCGTCCGGGGCCAGGAGCACCAGGTAGCGGCGCACCGTCTCCCCCTCCGCCAGTTCGGGGGGCGTGTCGAAGACGGCGATGCCGTCGGCGTCGGTTTCGGCCAGCAGGCCGCCGCCCACCATCTCCACCCGTGCCCCGGCGATGGGCCTGCCCGTCACGGCGTCGTTAGCCCACAGCAGCGTGCGGGTGCGGGTGCCGGTGACGTAGGCGCTGACGGGGGTTACTTGCAGCCAGGTCTGGCGCGCCTGGTCGCCCTGGCGCGCCTCCACCAGGTAGTAGCCCGCCGGCAGGGGTTCCGGAAAGCGGAAGTAGGCCTCGATGGCCGGTATCTGCCTCTGGCTCTCCAGGGGCGCCTCGAAGCTGGCCACGAGGGTGAGGCCCGACGTGTCCTGGAGGTAGTGCCGGCGGGCGCCGTAGGCCCAGGGCGGCAAGCGGTCCCGCGCGGCGAGCGATTGCAGGAACTGCTCGCGTCCGGCGAAGCGGAAGACCTGCACCGCGAGGGGCTCATTGGCGACGGCGTAGACGGCCATGGCCGGCGCCTCGTTGGGCGGCGTCTCGTAGGTCTCCTGCAGGAAGAAGAAGGGCGGGCGCAGGACCTGCTCCACGGCCGTCTCGAACTGGAAGACGTAGTCCTCGGCCAGGGCGGCCTCGCCCCCGGCCAGCGGGAAGCCCTTGGCCAAGCGCACCGTGTAGAGGGTGCTGGGCTTCAGCTCGCGGGGCACGAAGACGAGGGTGCGCCCGTGCTGCTCGAAGCGTCCGGGCGTCGGCGGGTCAATGCTGAAGTAGGGCGTCGGGTCGGCGAACCCCTCGTGGCTGAAGGTGATCTCGATGCCGGTGCTGATGGGGACGGCGGTGGCCCGGTCCCTGGGCAGGGTGCCCAGCACGCGGAAGGCGCCCTTCACCTGGAAGGCCCAGGACAGGGGCTGCCGCCCCGCCCCGTCGTCCCAGGAGAGGGTGAAGCGATAAATGGCATCGGGCGCCAGCGGGGAGCGGGGCCGCAGCAGGAAACGGCCTTCGCCGTCTTGGCGCACGTCCATCTCCAGCGGCGGCGAGACTCTCAGGGCCTCGCGCACTTGCCGCAGGGAGACCGGCCCGCTGGCGGTGAGCAGGAAGGGGGAGTCGCGCTCCACGCCCAGGTCGTCGGCGCGCAGGGGCTGCAGGCGGAAGGCGGGCCCCTGGTCGGTCGCGGGGTGCAGGGAGGGATGGGGGGCTGGCCCCGCCCCCCGTCCCAGCCACAACCCCAGGGCCAGCCCCAGGGCTGCCACGACCAGCAGGGCGAGGGCCACCCTGCCCCGCCGCCTTCGCACTGCGCCTCGCCATGCCTGCATGGCCTTCACCCCGACCCCAGGGTGACAGGAGGCGGCGCCCCGCGCCTGACGTCTGCCTTGCGCGTCCCTTGCAGTTGCCTTGCGGCTGCCGGGGAGGCCCTAGGCCAGCTCGGGGGGCGGGAAGAGGCGCTCGCCCGTATCGGCGTCCTCGACGAAGATGGCCGTCTGGGGGCAGCCCTGGGCCGCCTCCAGCACCCTCTCCTCGGGCTCCGCCGCGGGGTCCAGGACGGAGGACTGGCGCCGCTCGTTGAACTGGAACACCGCCGGTGCCGTCAGCACGCAGATGCCGGAGCCGACGCAACGGTCGTAGTCTATGCTGATGCGCAGGCGCCGCGCCATGTCCTCACCACTCCACCCACAGCTCCTTCAGGGCGCGGGCGACGATGGTGCGGTGATACTCCCGCGGCCGGTCGGCCAGGCGGATCTGGGGGAAGCGCTGGCTCAGGGCGAGGAAGGCCTCCTGCGCCTCCAGCCGCGCCAGGGGCGCCCCCAGGCAGATGTGGATGCCGTGACCGAAGGCGACGTGGGGGTTGGGGACGCGGCCGATGTCCAGGTCGTCCGGCTCCGCGAACTTGCGCGGGTCACGGTTGGCCGCCGCCAGCACCGCCAGCATGCGGTCGCCGGCGCGCAGCTCCTTCCCGCCCAATTCGGTGTCGGTCTTTACCCACCGGAAGGTGGCCTTCACCGGGCCGTCGTAGCGCAGCAGCTCCTCCACCGCCGGGCGGATGAGGGAGGGGTCCTGCTGCAGCCGCTCCCACTGGTCGCGGTGCTCCGTCAGGGCCACCAGGCCGTTGGCCAGCAGGTTGGTGGTGGTCTCGTGGCCGGCGAAGATGAGGACGGTGCAGGTGGCCAGAAGCTCCTCGTGGGAGAGGAGGTCGCCCCGCTCCTCGGCCTGCACCAGGGCGGTGATGAGGTCGTCCTTGGGGTGGCGGCGGCGGTCGTAGATGAGGGGCTCGAAGTATTCCAGCAGGTGCTGCAGGCCCTTCTGGGAGCGCTCGCGACGGTCGGGCTCATCGGCGCGGATGAAGAAGATGCGCGACGTCTCGTCGGACCACTCCTTCACCTGCTCCCTGTCCTCGGGCGGCACCCCCATGTATTCGGAGATGACGATGACCGGCAGGTGGAAGGCGAAGTCGTGGATGAACTCCATCTGGCGGCGGGCTGCCACGGCCGAGAGCAGCTCGTCCACGATCTGGCGGACGCGGGGGCGCAGCCGCTCCACGCTGGTGGGCGTGAAGGCCTTGTTGATGAGCATGCGCACGCGGGTATGGTAGGGCGGGTCGGTGAAGACCAGCCACTTGGAGAAGTAGTTGATGAGCAGCGAGAGGCGGTCGCGGTCTGCCGGCGTCAGCTCCAGCACCAGGGAGGCCATGCGGTCGGAGGAGAAGCGCTCGTGGTCGCGCAGGACGGTCACCACGTCCTCGTAGCGGGTGACCAGCCAGCCGCCCCAGCGGTGGTTCCAGTGGACGGGGTCTTCCTCGCGCAGGCGTCCGAAGTAGGTGTAGGGGTCGGCTACCACGTCCGGGGCCAGCAGGTCGTCCTGGACGAGCATGGGGCACCTCCCGCAGCGACGGCTCCCACGGGCAAGCTAGCACCGCTGACAGAGGACTGTCAAGCTTTGCCGAGCTTGTCTCGCCGCGGCGGTCGCAGGCCTACGAGCGGTCGCAGGCCGCGGCCGCCGGCCGGGCGGGTCTCGATGCCCGCGCCGCAGCGCCCTGACAAGACGAGCTCGACGCTGCCATGCCCGCCAGCGGGCGGCGTGTCCGCGACCTAGGCGCCGGCCCAGCGCTGGGCCACGTGGGCCAGCTGCTCGCGTGCAGCTTAGTCGAGCTGACAGCGGCGGCAGTCTGCCTAGGGGAGGAGGGGGAATGCAACAGGGCTATCCCCCTCCTCCCCCGGCGTCTTTAGGGCAGACGGAGGGCCACCCCCACTTCGCCGTAGGGTGGGAAGGACTGAGAGCCGCTGAGCCACGGGCTGGCGCTGGGCCAGCTCCCCTGGCAGGAGTCTCCGGGCATGACGCCGGCCCACGAGCCTGTGGGGACGCCGCTGTAGCCCTGGACCCCATCGTAGAGGTGCAGGTCCGAGAGCTTTCCTGGGACGCTGACTTGGCCCTGCACCCAGCCGAAGGCCAGGCCCAGAAAGCGGTAGGCGCCGAAGACGAAGGCCCAGTGCTCGCTGGTGCCGGCGGGGAAGCACCTGGCCGCCATGCCGCCCACCGACACCGTCTGCGAGCATCCCGCTGCCTCTGGTCGTGTCGTGGGAGAGCGTCACATTTTCGAACCCGTCAATAAGAGCGATATACATATCGCTCAGGAACACACCACTGCCTCCTCCCTCGCCGGACTAGTTGTACACAATTGCGGTTTGCAGCGCCGTGAGCGTCGAGTTAACGTCCATGAACATGCCACTGCCTCTCACGCCGGCTCGATTCCCCATCACAACCGTTCGTTCCAGAAAAACATTCGCTCCGGCATTTTCGGAGATCGCGCCTCCGTCAGATCCGTCGGCACAGCCGTTGGCCAGGGTCAGGTTCCGCACGGTAAAGCTCATGTCCTCGTATACGTGGAAGAGGCGGAACTCACCCTGGTAATGGGTGCCGTTCAGATTGCATGAACTGTCCGGCCGCTTGATGGTGGAGGAGGCGCTGCCTGCCCCTTGGATGATGATGTCGGCGGTAATGTCCAGGTCATCCGAGTTGGCGCCTGGCGAGCCGCCGGTGCCGAGAGTCAGAATGTAGGTCACGGCGGGGACCTGGATTGTTCCCCCGCCCAGGGCGTTCAGCTCCATGACCGCAGCTCGCAGGGCGCACTGGCCGCTGCTGTCGGCGCAGGTCTCGTTTCCGGTGTTGGCGTCCACCGTGTCGGCGAAGGTGTTGACTGTAAAAGGGGGGTCATCTGCCAAGACGCTGTCCGTACCGAGGAACAAGGTGAGGGCCAGGACGCTCGTGAGCAGGGGCACTACCCTGGCTCAGCACCATCGTCGCAACGCTCATCTCAGTGACCTCCTGACGATGGGTCGCTATCGTGACGTTGTTCAATTAGGTCGCATAATGGACGCGACGCTGCCGAGTAAATAGCAATGGTGTTCGCATTGTGCGTAATTTTGTCGTGGAGGCTGTACGCACATGCGTACACAGCCTTCGGCGAGCGTACGACGGGGCGCTGAGGGGCATCATAGCCAATCCCAGGACGAGGGTCTCCGCCTGGCCCGACCGGCGCTGGCCCCGAGGCTGCTCTTTGTCTGGATTTTGTGCCTGCCCCTGGCGGGACTCCTGCAGGCCAGGGCCTCACCGGAAGGCCTGGCTCCGTTCACCGCCACGGAGGCCTTCGCCCTGGCCCATGGGGTGGCCCTGGCCACACTAGGGCTAGCAAGCGTGGTCCCGCCTCGCCTGGAGAGGGCGCTAGTCCGGTGGGCCCGGCCTTGACGGGCCTGCGACTGGCGGTGGCCCTCGCCCCGTTGCCGGCTTGGAGGCCGTTGCTGGTGAAGGGAGGCGGCCTCCCCGCCGGGCTGGTGCTGGCGGTGGGCCGGTCCCCTTCTTCCCTCTCCTAGTGTGACAGGCTCTGGGCGGTGGCCTCGGGGGCAGTCCTGGCCAGTGCCCCCCAGCTGCTGGGCCTGCCGGAAGCCCCTGACAGTTACCGGCCTTGGCACGGCCCGCAAGCTCCTGGAGCGGTCCTACCGCACACTTGGGGCCCGCAACCAGGCCGAGGCCATCTCCAAAATGATGGGCCGAAACCAAGATGAACGTAGGCTAGACGACTCCCCGGACTATACACATTCGGCGAGCCAGCGCATCGCCCAGCGACGCTCCTCTCAACTGTCGGGAGAGATAGGCTGACAGATGGCCTAGCGGGCTTGTGCAGGGCATCGGGGTGGTCTCTTTCACCGTCGCCAACCTCCCGTGGTCCCTGCGTCGTCCACATGCCTGAACGCGTTGTGGGGGCACTGTGGCAGGCGTCCCTAGCGCATGCTGACTATAGTGTCGGACAAGTGATTCATTGTAGTTCGGGCGCGTTATCACCAGAGGGTATGCCGCTTTGGGGCTGAGCCTGTGATCCCTCAGAAGCACAGAAGCGAGCCACAAGGGGCGCCCCTGGGCCTTGCCCCTGCCCAAGGGCTACCCCCCAAGGCCCCTGGCGAGCCGGTGCAGATAGACACGCTGGTGCTCTAGCGCTGCCTGGGCCACTATGAGGCTTCACCGCCCAAGACCCGGTCAGCCGCTGGGGGGTGGCCCAGCAACATAGCTGGGCCACCCCCCAGGCCACCAGGGACCTCCTTGGCCAGATGCTCCAGGGCTTGCCCTCCTCCGTGCAAGCTATGCGGGAGGGACGAAGGGATCCAAGCTTGGGTAGTGCCCAGAGGTTGGCCCACACCCATCCGGGCCCCATATGTATGAGACGAGCACACCAGATTTACATTTTGTACCGTCGTTACTACAATGAGCCTGCTCCTGCCCAACGGAACCGAGGCGCCCGCAGTGATGAGTCGGGAAGAGGCATCGAGAGACCCCACTCTCAAACCCGAGCTCTACCATAGTGAGGTATCCAGTGCGGATCGCGTCGTTCGAGTGACTGACGCTGATCTGCAATCCCTGGCCCCCATCCTGTCGTCGCTCAGCTTCGACCTAGTGCGGACGTTCCTTGTGGTCGCGCGTAGCGGCTCTGAGCGTCGGGCAGCCGAAGCGATGTGCCTCACTCAGCCTGCCATTTCACAACGAATTTCTCGGCTAGAGCGACTGGTCGGGGTGCCGCTTTTCGAGCGCGTGCGCGGGGGCAAACTCCGGCTCACTGCTGCCGGATTCTCATTCTACGAGCTGGCTGAAGATCTCATTGACCGACTCAAGTTGGCCAGCCTAGCTATGCGGGCAGAGATGACCGGTGAGCGTTCGACCCTCGTCATTGCTACAGGGCCCACCATAGCCAGTTACGTTTTGCCCTACTTGCTGCAAGCCTTGGAATCTAGCGACGAGCTGGCGGTTTCGTTAAGGATTGCTTCTCACTGGGAAATCGCTTCCTTGGTTGAACGTGGGGAAGTAGATGTAGGCATTACGTCGGAGCCGGTCCGCAATCCCAGGATACTCGCGCGACCCATATTCGAGGAACGGATTTTAGTCGTCTCCTCGCCAAAGCATCCTGGGTCCGTTCAAGGGGGCGGTGACGCTCTCGGTTGTTGGCCCCTGGCGCTCCCAGGCCCCTCTACTCGCACACGCCGAGTCGTGGACGAGTGGGCTCTAGCACATGGGATTGAACTGAAAGTGCTGGTGGAAGCAACCAGCCACGATGTGCTGAAGCGGTTTGCCATGAGTGGGCGAGGACTTGCTGTGACGGTCTACTCGGCGGTGAGACATGAGTTGCAATCCGGCACTTTGGCTTCACTGAGTATGCCGCCCGACTTCCCAGAGATACAGCCGCTGTATGTGCTGGTTCGACGCTTCCGGCCGTTGACCAGGCCCCTCTCCTTGTTCCTCAACATCGTTGAAACTGGTTCTTGGCTTCAGTGGTATCAAGGGACTCAGTGAAGGTCTGTCCAACGAGCAGCCTTGGGCGTTGACTCCGACAGCAAGGAAGCGCCCTGGACTTGGCTGGACTTATCTGCACCTATAAATCACCTGAATTTATCATTGCTCTTATAACGAAGTGATTCTTGCAGGCATCAAGCCCTACAGCGAAAAGAGAAGCAAGGAAGATGGTCACGGGAGCAGGAAATAATAGGAGGGCTCACAGACATGGCGTGGCCACCGACTTACAGTTGGTACAGCGGAAGCAGGTTGTCCCGAAGGCGCTTTTTGGGCCTGGCAGCCGGGGCGATGGGGGCGCTAGGAGTAGGGCTCGCCGGATGCCGCGGCGAGCCCACAGTGAAGGAGGGGGGTCCCGCTACTGAGCCTGGGCAGCCAAAGGCGGGAGGGACGCTTAGAACCGTCGCCACCAACGATCCGGCGAGCTTTGATATGCACCAAGAGACGTCCTTCCAGACCCTTACTGTAATCGCCCCCCTATATAACAATTTGGTTCAGTTTAAGCCTGGCACCATGGAGCTCGAGGGCGACCTTGCGCAGAACTTCGAGTTGATGGCTGACGGCACTATCGTATTCCACTTGCGAGACAACATCCGCTGGCATGACGGACGCCCCTTCGTCGCTGACGACGTAATTTGGAATTTTCAGCGGATGATGAGCCCACCCCAGGGTGTGCGGGCACCCCGTCGCGACTGGTTCGATTCGGTGGATCGGGTCGAAGCAATCGACGCGAAGACGGTGCGCATTATTCAAAAGTATCCGCGAGCTTCTTTTCTACCTAGCCTGGCAATCAATTGGACGGTCATGCTGCCGCCACATGCTATAGCGCGCATAAACGAGTCGCCGATCGGTACTGGGCCGTTCCGGTTTGTCGAGTATCAGAGATCCGTGCGCATTCGGTACGCCAAGAACCAGGATTACTTCAAGCCTGGCCTCCCATACCTGGATGGCATCGAGATTCTCATCACAACGGACCAGCGCGCCCAAATGGAGGCCTTCCGAACCAGGCAAGTAGACATGTTGAGTCCCATGAGCCGCTTGGAGCCGCCTCTCGTGAAAGAACTTCAGTCTGCCCTCCCCTCGGGCGCCCAGGTCATGTCATTCGACGGCTGGCGCTGGTTTGCCACGTTCTTCAACACGACACGGCCGCCGTTCAATGATCGCCGCGTGCGCTATGCTGTCCATCTGCTATTGCAGCGGCAAGAAGCAATACAGGTTCTGGAGGAGGGGCTCGGCCTCATCGGGTCATATCTGCCGCCGTCTTCTCCGTGGGGAGTAGATGAGCGCACCGTCGCTGGCCGGCCAGGATTTAGGCCGGACAAAACCACAGACGTTGCTGAGGCGAAGAGACTCCTCGAGCAGGGCGGGATCACGCCCGGCAACCCCGTGAGGGTAGAAGGCATCACTAGAGGCGAGCTCTACCCTCGCCACCCCGTGTGGCTGGCAGATCAGCTCAAGCCCTATGGCATAGAGGTGCAGCCGTTGCTCCTGGATTCAGCGGAGGAGCAACGGAGGCTAGACCAGAAGCGATTCGATATCCGCACGAGCGCCAACGCCCTTCAGTTGCCCGATCCAGACAACATTGTGCGTTACTACATCACGGGGGGTGGCTTCAACTACGGCAATTATTCAAACCCACAGATGGATCAACTGCTACAGGCGCAGGCGCGGGAGCTAGACGAGGCCCGCAGGAGGTCGCTAGTGACGCAACTGATCTCCATGCTAGAGAGCGAGGCGCCTGCCCCACCGGTTTACTGGACGACCAACTTCGTTTTCCTTCATGAAAACGTGAAGAACTTCCGGCCAGGACCAGGCACATACGCAAACAACAAATACGAGGACGTCTGGTTCTCGTGAGGGCCTGCTGGTTCACCCGAGTGAGGATCGAGGCGGGGATCTAGAGCAGACAGGATGAACAGGTATGTAGCAAACCGGATCGCTCTGCTGGGCCCCACCCTTCTGCTGATGAGCCTGATTGTGTTCTTTGTCATGCGTGTTTTGCCTGGGGATGCGGCAGACGTCATCCTTGCCGAAGAGGGTGGGAGGGTAGATCCCGCTCTACGCGAGCAGATCCGCAATGAGCTGGGCTTGAACCGCCCTTTAGCGAAGCAATACGTTGATTGGCTGGGGGACGCCTTAAGGCTGGAGTTCGGCCACTCTCTGATTAAAAAGCACGTATCTGTTGGTACTGAACTGAAGAATCGCCTTGTGCCTACACTCGAACTCACCGTTCTGGGAATGCTGTTGGCGACAGTGGTTTCAGTACCTCTCGGAGTAGCTAGCGCTATTTTGCGGAACAGGTGGCCGGATTTGGCGATCAGGATGGGTGCCTTCTTAGGCCTGTCGTTACCGCATTTCGTGTTTGGCTCGCTTATATTGCTGGTCTTGGTAAGTCTATTCGGCTGGCGGCCCAGCCTTACTTATCATTCGCTGCTGGACGACCCCTGGGCTAACCTGACTCAAATGATATGGCCGGCGTTGGTGGTGGCATGGAGCCCGGCCGCCGTAATCTCAAGGCTCGTGCGCTCTTCGATGCTCGAAATTATGAGGATGGACTATGTGCGGACTGCTCATGCTAAGGGACTCAATGGCCTAGTAATAATCCGCCGCCACATGCTGCCCAATGCGATGCTGCCGATAATAACGCTAATAGGAGCATACTTCGGCCACCTGATAGCCGGAGTGGTGATAACCGAGCAGATTTTCAATGTCCCCGGAGTGGGCTCATTCCTCATCGCCGGGGTGCACCAGAGGGACTACCCTATCGTGCAAGGCACTGTTCTGGTGGTGGCCTTTCTAGTGACCATGGTGAACTTCGCTGTTGACCTTGTCTACTCCGCTGTGGACCCGCGGATAAGGGTGTAAACAATGACGACGCCGGATGTGTTGACCGCGAGCCGCGGGCTGACGGTGTCGGTCTTCAGGGCCTCACGCTTGTGGCGCGATCTGTTCGTGGGCCTTTCCGGCTTGGTGTTGCTTGTATTGGTGATGGGTGCAGCCGTAGGACCTCTTTTGGTAAAGCAAGATCCAAATTCGGGTGTGGCTATGGAGAGGCTACAGGGACCCAGCGCGAGGCACTGGGCGGGAACTGATGAGTTCGGGCGAGACGTGCTCAGCCGACTGATCGCCGGGGCTAGGGTCTCCCTATTCGTGGGAGTAGTGGCGGTTTCCGTCGCTGGTGTAGCCGGCCTTCTTGTAGGCATCGCTTGCGGCTTCTACGGGGGCATCGCTGACCTGATTGTGCAGCGCATAGTGGATGCCCTCATGGCTTTGCCCACCCTCTTGTTTCTGTTGGTCGTGGTAACGGTCTTCGGCTCGGATGTGTCTACCATGGCCATCGCAATTGGGTTGGCACAAGCACCAACGATCGTACGCGTCATTCGTAGCGTCGCCCTCAGTCTCAAGCAAGAGCTGTTCATAGATGCAGCGCGAGTGAGCGGGGCCAGCGACCTGCGCATTCTCGCCCTACACGTAGCTCCTGGCTGCATTCCTGCCCTACTAGTGCTGGCGGCAGGCAGTATTGGCGTGGCCATCATCGCCGAAGGGGCCCTGAGCTTCTTGGGCGTTGGCGTGAAACCGCCTCAGGCATCATGGGGCAACATGCTTGCCGGTGCCCGTCCGTTCGTGTCCAGGGCGCCATGGCTCACGATCGCTCCGAGTATCTGCGTCGTGCTTACGGTGATGGCGTTCAACGTGCTGGCAGACCACCTGCGCGATTTGCTTGACCCGAAGCTGCGGCGAGCGCTCGGCCGTGGAGGTTAGCGGATGAACCAAGAAGCCCGTGAGACGCAGCAGGAGGTTGTCGTCGGTATAGCCCGGTGGCTCCAGCCGGTGACATACGCGGATATTCCGCCGAAAGCGATCGATCTGGCCAAGTTGTTCATCCTGGATGGCATAGGTGTTGCTGTAGCGGCCTTACCGGAAAAGATAGGGAAGGCTGTGGTGCGCCTCGTCCAGTATATGGGGTCCGGAAATGCCACCGTCATCGGCGCTCCAACTCGCGTCGCGCCGTGCGACGCCGCATTTGCGAACGGTGCGCTGATGCACGGCTTGGATTTTGACGATATGAGCTTCGGCGGTCACGCCACGACATGCATACTGCCAGCAGTTGTGGCGGCGCTGGAGGAAGCGCGCGCCAGCGGCCGAGATATCCTGACAGCATATTCCGTGGGCATGGAGGTCTTCGGCCGATTAGCGCTGGTAGCTCCCGCTGACGAGATGCACGAGTTGGGCTGGCATCCGACTGGGGTCTTTGGTCTGCTGGCCAGTGCCGCCGCTTCGGCCAAGGCCTTGCATCTCTCAGAGCGGGAAACAGCCGATGCCATTTCTCTCGTCGCTTCCTTCGGGTGTGGCTTGACGCGCAATTTCGGCAGCTTGGCCAAGCCCGTTCACGCTGGACATGCGGCCCGTAGCGGGCTGCAGGCTGCTGTGATGGCCCGGGAGGGATTCGGCGGCATCTGGACCGTCTTGGAGTCGGAACACGGTTTTGGAGTCGCCTATATGGCAAATAAGGTCAACTGGGGTGCTTTCTTGTCCGGGCTTGGCAACCCGTGGCGCATCACTTTCCGCGGGCCCAGCATCAAACAGTTTCCTTGCTGTGGAGCCAACCATCGGACAATTCAGGCGCTGCTGAATCTCCGGGCAGCACACTCGTTTGACGTCCAGGACATAGAGAAAATAGAGGTTCGCATTCATCCACGCACTAGGGTCATCCTCTTCCATGAGCGACCGGCAGACGGATATCAGGCCAAGTTCAGCTTACCATTCAACGTAGCTGTCACTCTTCTTGCGGGGAAGCCACAGATCGCAACCTACAGTGATGGAATGATCAGCAATCCGACTGTCCTGCAGCTGATGGACAAGGTCGTAGTGGTCGCTGACCCGGACCTTGAGGTCTCGGGGAGCGTGGTGAGAATCTGTCTGCCCAATGGGCAGGTGCTTGAGCGGCAAGAAAAGGTTCTGCACGGAAGCCCTGATGACCCCATGTCCGAGGATGAGGTCATCGCAAAGTTCATGGACAACGCCGTTCCGGTGTTGGGTAGGCCTCGGGCTGACGCTCTGTGCGCGGCGATCCTCTCTCTGGACAAAGACGGCGAAAGGTTCTGGCAGGCACTAGACGGCTGCCGCCATGCCGTTCAGTGAGGTCTCGCTGGTGCTGGCCATGTGCTGCGAAGAGGAGTTCCGAGGCAAGACAGTACTAGTGACCGGGGCTGGCCGCAATATAGGACGGGCCTGTGCACTGGAATTCGGAGCGCTTGGGGCCAATGTGGTAGTGAATGTCCGCACCAACAGAGCGGAGGCGGAGGCTGTAGCGGCCGAGATTGAGTCTCTGGGTGGTCACGCTCTCGTCTGTCTGGCCGACGTCGGGATGCCTGACGAAGTGGAGCGCATGGTTGAGGAGGTTAGGCAGCGATTCGGTGCCATATCCATTTACATCAGTAATGCTGCTGTGCGGCCGCGGCAGGATTTGCTCAGCATAAGTTATGATGACTGGCACCGCGTCCTAAACACCAATCTTCATGCCGCGTTTTACTTGGCTAAAGCCATTGTGCCGGATATGATCCGGCAGCGTTGGGGCCGCATAATTCACATCTCTGGGCACGACGCATGGGTAGGGCTTGAACACAGAGCGCACAACGTCACAGCCAAGGCAGGGCTGCACGGGTTGACTAAGGCCATGGCGAAGGAGCTCGGCCGTTACGGCATTACTGTCAACACAGTTGTGCCGGGAGCGTTCAACACCACTAGGCCCAGAGAGCACTACCCTTTTTGGAGTGCCGAGGAGCGAGCTCGCGCCAATCCTTTAGGTCGCATAGGAGATCCGCGCGAGATAGCGTGGGTGTGCCGCTTTCTAGCCTCGGAGCGTTCCGGCTACATCACAGGGCAAGCTATCCATGTGAACGGGGGTGAACACATGTTTTAGGGCGTCAGCGGCGGCTGTACCCAGAAAGCTAGCGAACACAGAGGAAACTCCACATTGACCTCAGAACGAGAGCGAGGGGAGTAGCGATGCAAGAAGTGCGCCGTCCTGAAGAGGGAACCATTACTGATGAGGCCATTGAGAAGCTCAAGGGTAGGATTGGTATTGAGAGACCACGGCTTGAGCCACCCTTTGAATTTGCCTGCGTAGATGCCCTGCGTAACTACGCTCGCGGCATTGGGGACATAAATCCATTCTACAGAGACCCAGAGTATGCTCGCTCCACGCGCGTCGGGAAGTTTGTCGCCCATCCAACTTTCATGCTCTACATGGGCGTATCGGACAAAAAGGAATTGTCCGAAGAGGACGTGCGACGGTCTGGCGGTCGTGGTGACCCACTGGCCGGCGTTCACGCATTCTACGCTGGTCACGACTTGGAGTGGTTCCAGTACATCTGTGAGGGCGATCGGCTGAAGGTCAAGGGCGGACTGGGCAATGTCGAAGTCAAGTCTAGCCGCATGGGCGGCCGTGCTGTCCACGAAACCCACGAGCTAGTCTTCTGGAACCAAAGAGGTGAGCTCGTCGGAGTCAGCCGCCAACTGTTGATTCGTGTTGAGCGGTCGGCAGCCCGGTCGCGGGGACGATACATGAATCTGGACGTGCCCCATCGCTATACCCCTGAGGAGCTGGCCCGCATAGAGGCGGACTACGAGCGAGAGTACATTCGGGGCTCCGAGCCCCGCTTCTGGGAAGACGTTGAGGTAGGGGAAGAGATGGTTCCCCTGGTGAAGGGGCCCTACACAGTGACGGCCTACATCTGCTACTGCGAGGCGACGGGCCCGCGCAACGCTTTCCACCGTGCCCATTCCGATGCCTACCGCTATCGGAAGGAGCATCCTCGGGCCTTTCCTCCCAACGACTACGGCTTTCCAGACACGGTTGCACGGGTGCACTGGGATCGTGAGATGGCTAGACGGGCTGGGCTGCCTGAAACCTACGACTTTGGTGGTGAGCGGGTGGCCTGGATGGAGCACGCTGTCACCAACTGGATGGGAGACGACGGATTCCTGCGTCGGTTGCAGGTGAGGATTCTCGGCTTCTGCTTTGTTGGTGACACCACTTGGATAGGTGGGCGAGTCACGCGCAAGTGGATAGAGCACGGGGAACGCTTCGTGGAGCTAGATCTGTGGGCCGATAACCAGCGGGGCGAGCGCACCACCACCGCTACTGCTTGGGTGCTGCTGCCCTCGCGGGAGGCAGGACCAGTAAAGCTTCCTGCCAGGGTTCCCGACAACATCTCCATATTCGCCTGAGGGGCGGAGGTCATGGCATTGCCGCTGGAGCGGTTCCGGGTAATAGAGTTCGGCACCGCTTGGGCCGGACCGATGGCAACGCAGATCCTGGCCGATATGGGGGCGGACGTTATCAAAGTCGAGTCTAGGGTCTACATGGATGGCCTTCGTCTTGGCAGACCAATAGTCGGGGACGACATCGCTGGCGGAGATGAAGGAAGGTGGCCCGACCTCCAGCCTACCTTTCATGCCCTCAACCGCAACAAGCGCAGCCTCACCGTGAACCTGAAGCACCCTCGCGGTCGGGAGATCATCAAGGACCTGGTGCGGGTGAGCGACGTTGTCCTGACCAACTTTGCGCCTGGTGTGATGGAGAAGCTTGGCCTGGGATACGAAGAACTTTCGGCTGTCAACCCGCGGCTCATCATGGCGGAGATGTCGGCGGCCGGTAGGAGCGGCCCTTTGCGCGATCTGGTGGGTTATGCGCCCAGCGTCCACGCTATGTCAGGCCTCTCGAGCGTGCTGGGCTACGAAGGTGAGCCGCCCCTCGGCACTGTTCAAGTGCCCTATGCCGATGCAGCATCGGCGCTCGCTACAGCCACCGCTGTCATCGCAGCATTGTGGATGCGCGAGAAAACGGGGCACGGCCAATTCATCGAGGTGTCCGAGATTGAGGCGGTGATGGCGTTGCTACCGGAGGTTCTGCTCCTGCCGAGCATGACGGGGCGCGATGCCGAACCTCGAGGCAACCGCCATCCGCTGATGGCCCCCCATGGCAATTACCCCACTGCCGATGAGGATGGCTGGATCTCGATAGCTGTGGACAGCGAAGAGGAGTGGCAAGAGCTAGCCCGGGCAGCAGGTCATGAGGAATGGTTGGCGGATGCCAGGTTCGCCAGCCGCGAGGCCAGGCTCAGGAATGCGAAAGAACTCGACGAGGAGCTGTCTCGTTGGACCAAGACCCTCAGCACGGACGAGATCGTGGCCTTGCTCGCAGCACGGAATATCGCGGTCTTCCCGGTGCGGCATATAGGCGAGGTGTATTTCGATCCTCACCATCAGGAGAGGGGCGTCTTCCCGACCACCGACCACCCGCTGGTGGGCTTCGAGCCCATTCCTGGGTTGGCCTGGCGTCTGCATGCGACACCCGGATCCATCCGCAGGGTGGCACCCTGCCTTGGCGAGCACACGGTGGAGATTCTGCAAGACTTGCTCGGTCTCGACCGGGCTGAGATAGAGAGGCTCGCCCAAGAGGGGGCCGTGGATCTCCCCTCCGAGAGGTCGTAGAGACTATGCAGAGAAAGGAGTCGTGGAATCCGCTCAAAGGCACGCGCATCGTCGACTTTACTTTCCAGGGAGCAGGGCCTCACGCCAGCATGCTGCTCGCCTTCCTGGGCGCAGAAGTCATCAAGGTTGAGAGCGAAACGCGCCCAGACCCCACGAGAGGTAGAGAGAACCGCCCCTATACACGCTCCCTTCTGTTTGAAGACGTCAACCTTTCCAAGCGTTCGTTGCGGCTGAACATGAAGCATCCCGAGGCCGTGGCTGTGGCTCGTAGGCTCATTCTGGCTAGCGACGCCGTCATGGACAACTTCCGCCCGGGGGTGATGGAGCGCTGGGGCCTCTCCCCCTCGTCCCTGTTGGAGGAGAAACCCTCGCTGGTGGTCGCCTCCCTGTCCGCCGCCGGGTCGGGCGGCCCCCTCTCGCATCTGCCTGGCTACGCTGGCATCTTCAACGCTATGGGAGGGCTGGGGGAGCTGACGGGCTACCAGGGCGGGCCCCCCACCGAGCTGCGCACGTCAGTGGACATGCGGGTAGGTGCGGTCTTTGCTGCGGCGGTGGTGCTGGGGCTGCTGCGGGCGCGGGCTACGGGCAGGGGGTGCCGCATTGACCTTTCGGCCATTGAGGCCGTGTCCATGCTCATTGGGGAGTACCTGGCCCTCTTCCTGGCCCGGGGGGTAGTGCCCCAGCGCATAGGCAACAGGGACGAGGAGATGGCCCCTCACGGTGTCTACCCCTGTAAGGGTGGGGGTTGGCTGGCCCTCGCCGTGAGGGGTGATGAGGAGTGGCGGCGGCTGTGCCGGCTCATGGGGAGGGATGACCTGGCGGGCCGTCAGGACCTGGCCCATGTTGAGGGGCGGCTGAGGAATCAGGATTGGCTGGACGAGGAGATAGGGCGCTGGACCGCTGGGCATGAGACTGGGGAACTCTTCCACAGGCTGCAGGGGGCGGGGATCGCTGCTGCTCCGGTGCTGGATGCCAAGCAGTTGGTCTGCGACCCTCATCTGGTGGGGCGGCAGGTGTTCTACCGCACCAGTGTGGGCGGCCGGGAGGGCATGACGGTGGGGGTGCCTTGGGTGGTAGATGGGGAGAGGCCCCAGCCCCATCCTGCGCCCGTCCTTGGTGGGGATACAGTGCAGGTGCTGGAAGAGGTGCTGGGGCTCAGCCAAGCGGAAATCGCCAGGCTACAGGAGTCGGGCGCCCTCAAATGAGACCAGGGGCCGAAGTCATGGCTAGCTTGCATGAGTTGATCGTCCTAGAGATGGGCTACGGGCCGGGCGTGGCCTTTGCGGCGCGGCTGCTGGCTGACGCTGGCTGCACGGTCGTCAAGGTCGAAGACGCGAGAAATCCCGATCCGACGCGCAAGTCCAGCTTCTTCGCGTGGCCTGAATCGAGCCCAGAATCGTCAGTGCTTTTCCATTATCTAAATTCGAGCAAGCTTGGGGTCTGTGTGGATTGCAGAACCGAGGCCACGCGGGAGCTCATAAGAAGCCTGATACAGCGGGCGGATCTAGTGTTCATTGATCGGGCCTTCCTGGAATTATATGGTTCGATGGTTCATGAAGCAGTTCGCAGCGCCGGCACGGTGGCGGTGGCCGTAACGCCCTTCGGCGCAACGGGGCCCTACTCTGAGTACGATGCTACTGGCCGGATCGTCTTCGCCGCGGCCGGAGAAGCGAGCATGCTGCCCGGCGGCCTCGGCTACGAGCTCTTTCCTGACGCCCCACCTCTCCTAGTCCGAGGCCGGGTGGTGGACTACATTGCCGGGACTGTGGCGGCGCTAGTCGGTGCAGCAAGCCTATGTGGTGTGTTGGTAGGGGAACATCGGGGTGCCTTCATAGACATTGCCGAGCAGGAGACTGAGCTGAGCCTGAACCGCTGGCTGATTAGCCAATACACGGCCTTCGAGTGGGTCGAGTCGCGCGCCACTAGGGCCTACCGTTATGGCGGCATGATGCCCTGCAAGGACGGCTATGTCATGTTCCAGCCCACTACGGACTGGCACTGGACAGCTTTGGTCAGGATGATGGGTAATCCAGAGTGGGCCCAAGACGCGCGCTTCGCTGACGTGGCTTCCCGGGCCGAACATGGAAGAGAAATTAACCAGCGGCTCCGAGAATGGGCCAGCGGCCTTACTAAGGCCGAGCTGTTGACCTTGGGACTTGAGCACGAGTGCCCGGTGGGGCCATTTCGGAGGGTGGACGAGATAGCGGATTGCGACCAATTGCGCGCACGAGGATTCTTCCGTCAGTATCGGCCATCTCAAGGTGCTCTTGTCATGCCTTGGCCTGGCCTTCCCTTCAGACTGAGCGAGGAGGATGCGTCGGTGCGGCGCCCTGCGCCAGCCCTTGGAGAACACACACGCCATGTCCTGAGCGATCTGCTGGGACTGCCAGCCGAGAAGATTGACGAGTTGGAGCGCCTGGGCCTGATCCTGTGCGGGCCCAGGTCCCAGAAATTAGACGACGGGCAACGCAGCGAGAGTCATGAGTGACGGCAACAACGTGCAACTGCCTCGTTCTCCCTTCGCAGACCTTCGGGTCATCGAGCTTGGTAGCTTCGTGTCTGTGCCTTGGGCAGGCAGGATCCTGGCCGACCTGGGCTGCGACGTCATCAAGGTGGAGCCCCCTGAGGGAGACGTCTCGCGGCGCTACGGGCCCTTCCCGAACGACGAGTTCGACCCGGAGGAGAGCGGGCTTTTCCTCTATCTCAACGCCAACAAACGGGGCATCGTCCTCGATTGGCGCACAGCCGATGGCCATGGCACCTTGCTGGAGCTGGTGGGCTCGGCCGATGTGCTGCTGGTTGACCTGCCGCCAAGGGAGCAGGAGGAGCTGGGCCTGACCTACGCTCATCTGGAGGGCCGGAACCCACGCTTAGTGGTGACGTCGGTGACTCCTTTTGGCATGAGCGGCCCCTACGCCCACCGCCGGGCCTACGACATTAACATCTCGGCCGCTGCCGGCGTCTCGTACGGCATCGGTGAGCGTGGGCGGGCTCCCTTGGTGCTACCTCTGTTCCAGTGCTCCTTTCAAGGTGGTGGGGCCGCGGCAGCAGCGACGCTGACAGCGCTGCTGGCCAGAGATATGGTGACGGGCCGTGGGCAGCAGGTGGAGGTGGCGGTGGAAGAAGTGTTAGCTACACAGCACGCAGGCAGGGCGTTGCCCACCTTCATCTACCGGGGCATCACCGGTGCCAGGTCGGGCCGACGGCCGCGGTATGGACTCTACCCTCAGACGGTGATGCCCTGCAAGGACGGTTATGTGGCCTTCAGCGCCCCTCAGCTCCAGCAGTGGATCAGGTTCGTGAAGGTCATCGGCGAGCCCGAGTGGACCAAGTTGCCCCGCTACCGCGATCGGCGGGCCATGGCCGAGGAGTATCCGGACGAAGTGGACGCTTTGCTCCTTCCCTGGTTCATGGAAAGGACGAAGGAGGAGATTCTCCGCATTGCGTTGGAGCATGAACTGCCATTCGCCCCATTCTTGACTGGCAGCGACATCCTCAGCCATCCGCACTTCGTGGAACGGAAGAGCATTGTTGATTTCTCCGGCGCAGGGAAGAGATATTGGGGGCCGGGACCCCAGTTCAGAATGTTTCGCTTACCTATCCGGTTCAGACGTCGGGCTCCGCGGCTTGGTGAGCATACGAATGAGGTGCTGTCAGAAATGCGACGGATACGGAGCGACGTTACAACCGATGGGTCCTTTGCTGTAGGCGATTAAAAGAACCAATATCGGTGGACTTGCAGGTCGTGAGAGTTCCGTGGGTTTGTCTCGCAAATCATGGCCTACAGCGAGAGGGACGCAGGGCTGGGGGCCAGGGCCGTAGCAAGTGCACTAAGAGGCGCAGCAGCAGGCGCAAGGACGACGGCCACCGCCTCCAGGTAGGCCCGCTTCTGGGCCATCTGGGGCAGCACCTCCGGCAGGTAGCCGCCCCACAGCCTCGTCTTCATCGCCCTGAAGACGCCCTCCACCACCCCCCGCAGCCGGTAGAGGGAGGGACCTGGGCGCCTCCTGCCCGAGAGCCGCCTCTCGTCCCTCGGCTCTCCCCCTCCCTTGAGGGGGAGGTGCTCCACAAGCCCCTTCTGGGCTGCCAGCTGCCGCAGGGACATGGCACCAGCGCCGGCATCAGCTAGGAGGTGGCCTTGGGCCCCTGCCAGGGCCAGGAGCCCCAGGCGGACAGCGGAGGCGTAGGCAGGGCCCACCGCCACCCCCTCCAGGGCCATGAGCCTCCCCTGCCGGTAATAGCGCACCAGGCAGAGGAGGCGGCTGTGGCCTCGCACTTGCCAGAGCTGGCTGCCCCGCCGCCACCTGAGCTGCTGCCCCTGGCTACGGTGGGCCAGCCCCGTGCTGTCCATGAGCAGCAGCGCCTCCTCCTGGGGGAGCAGGGCATGGAGCTGCTCCCTGAGATCCTTCTGTGCAGGCCCCTAGCCTCCATCTCTTTGCAAGAGAAGTCAGACCATCTCTTGACGGGCTGCCGGATCACGTCGCATAGTCGCGCTGAAAAGTCGTTGGGGGACGAGTCATGACAGAGTTGGGCCGAGATAAACAGGTTGCGCGGCAAGGCCAGCATCCTGTATCAACGATATCAATGACCTTAATCGGTGTGGATTTGGCTAAGGATCCTTAGCAGGAAGCTCCTGTCGTTCCTGTAGCCGTATCCCCTTCTCTTAAGGGCCTTGATACGATTGTGCTTTCCCTCCACCAAGGCATTGGTAATGGGGTAGCGCCAGTAGTTGAGGAGCTCCTCCTACCAGCGCCTGAGGGTGCGGGCGACCCGCTGGAAGGGCGCTAGGCCGCTGGCCTCTGCCTCCTTTAGCCAGCGCCCCAGGGCCCCTTCCGCCTGCTGGGGCCTGGGCAGGCGGTAGAGGGAGCGCAAAGACTCCTTCAGCCCCCAGGCCCTGGCCAGGGCCTCGTCCGCCAGGAGGGCCTCCATGAGCCTCTCCCGCTCCTGGGGCCCAAGCCTCTCGGCCCCCCGCTGCAGGAGCCAGGCCAGGTTGCCCCGTCGACGCCTCTGACGGTGCACCTCCTGCAGGGCCCTTGCCGCCAGGGCCAGGACGTGGAACTTGTCGGCCACCACCGCTGCCTGGGGCAGCACCGCCTGCACCGCCTGACGGTAGGGCTCGTGCAGGTCCATGGCCACCGCCTCCACCGTCCTGGCAGAGCCGTAGCGCCCAAGCAGCAGCTCCGCCTGCTGCTGCCCCTCCCCAGCCACAAAGGCCACTGGCAGGGCCCTCTCCAGGTCCCACAGCCCCGTCCACATCTGCCGCCGTCGGAAGGAGAAGCCATCCAGCCCCAGCAGGCGGTGGGGCCGCCCAGGCAGGCGGCGGCCATAACGCTCCCGCCAGCTCCGCTCCGCCAGACCCTCGCTCACCCCCTCCAGGCGGGCTGCCGCCCGCACCGTGGCCTGCTGGGCCCATCTGGCCACCACCTCCCTCAGGCGCCGGGTGGTGCGCCGCCTGGGGCCGCAGGCGGGGGCAGCCCACGTGTACCTTGCCGCACCCCCGGCAGCGGAAGCGCCTCTTCCAGATGACCAGCCACACCTCCTTGCCCCACACCCTGGCGTCCCTCTTCAGCTGCCGGTGCCACTGGTGCACCTGCCAGGTGGGGCGGCTGCACCTGGGGCAGATAGCTTCCTCGTCACAGTAGCGGGCCACCACCTCGATGGACCCCTCCCCCTCCCTCTCCCCCAACACCATCAGGCCAGGCAGCCCCAGGCTGATTCTGATATGATGTCTTTGCACCTGACCTCCTTTCCGCCTTAAGGCTTCTCCCTTACCGCGTCCCTTTAAGGCTACAGGAGCGTCAGGTGCTTCTGCTAACCCCCCATTACCGTATCCACACTGAAGAGTGTAGAGCCACTAGGTGCCGGCGGAAGACGCCACTGTTTCTTGACTCCGTAGCCAGAGCGAGCTGGGCCAGCGAGTGCGCCGGCTGTGGGGCACAGTCGAACGACCGCGGAACACCCGCTGGCAAACCTCTCCGAGGGCGCCTGGTGAGGGGTGGAGGTCCCCTCTGGTGGACCTTCGCCAGCCGGGTGTGGTGCCAAACCATACAGGGCCTGGTGGCCCGCGAGATCGCCCTGGCTGTGACGCCGCCCACAGGGAATACCCGCACGGCTCCAGCTGGTTGTGGGCGTCAGTGAGGTAGTACGCTCATGTGGGCGTTGGTGACGGTGCCAGCTCGTCGGCTCCCTGTGCCCTCGTTCCCCACTCCGGTCCTTGCTCGAATGTCCCTAGGCTAGTTGAAAACCGTGCCGCTGGAGGGCTAAACTGATGGCAACTAGCTAGGTCATGATTAAACTGAAGCAGGCCCGCATCCGCAACTACCGATCCCTGGAGGATGTGACCATTCGTCTCCAAGACGGCATCACCGTGTTTGTAGGGCGCAACGACTGTGGGAAGAGTTCAGTATTAGATGCACTCGAGCGGACATTTAAGACCATTCACGGCAACAAAGAACAGCCTGATGAGAGTGAATACTTCAGAGATCCGGATTCTGATGCCTGTGCTGATGTGATCGTTATCGAGCTTTGCTTTCAGAAGGGCGGCGATGAGGGGATTGAAGGGACGGAGCGTGAGGGAGGCGGGACTAGAGAGTTAGCTGTCAGGGTAACCTATCGAAGGGGCGGGGAGCACCGAATAGAGCAACGGGTGCATGCCTATGTAGTCGAAGAGCTCAACTTGACAGACCAGCAGCTCCAGCGCAAAACTCCTCCGGAGCTGGATGCCCTCCTGTCAAAACTGGGATTCTCCCCCAGCGATTATCCTCGCAAAAGTGAAAAGTTGGCGGCCCTGGCGAAGGCTCGTGAGAGCGCACCGCGCAACGCCCGCTGGAAAGAGGTGAGACCCGCGGAGCTTCAGAGCCTATCTCTTCCGCGGTTTGAGCGCTACAGGGCCATTGATTACCAGCAGCCGGAAAGGATAGTCGAAAAGACGCTGGCTCGCGTTTTCGCGACATTTATCGGTAGTGGGGATACGGAAGCGAAGCTGTCCGAAGTCCAGCAGGCGGCGGCTGACGAGATTCAAAGGGCGGTAGCTCAGTTGAGAGAGCACGTGGAGCGATATCTGCCTGGTTATGAGTTCAGTTACGACCCAAGGTTCAATTTCGGGAGAGCGCTAGAGGGAGGGGAGTTTACCATACGCCGCGGGCAGAGCTGGCACCGCCTTTCGGCCATGGGCGATGGCACCAAGAGGCGTATGCTGATGGGTGTACTTATGTGGGACAGGGAGATACAGCGACAGTTGCCTGCCAATCAACCGATACTGCTAGGGTATGATGAACCGGATACGAACCTCGACTACGAAAACCAGAGACGCTTCTTTGCCAGTTTACGGGGATTGGCGCGCGAGAATCCCGCAGCGCAGGTCATGATCTGTACCCACTCAGTGCTGATGATAGATTCCGCGCCGGCCTCCAGCATCGTGCTCCTGAATCTAGATCACGGCCGGACCAAGGCACTCCATCTCTATGATGAGGCATGCGACGAGGAGATCAATGCTTTCCTCAGCGATGTGGCGAGCACGGTGGGGCTCACCAATTCCGCCCTTCTCTTCGAGAGAGCGTACCTGATTGTAGAAGGGCAGACCGAACAGCAGGCTCTACCCATCATGTACAGGAAGATCTACGGCTCCAGCATGAGAGAGGACGGAATCGTCCTCCTCTGTGTGGAGGGACACATCAACAACATTGGGTTATGGGAGTTATTCAGGCTGGAATGGAAGAAGAACAGTTTCATCGCGCTGTTGGATAAACCTGCGGCCGAAGAACAACGGAATAGGCTGCTGGAACGATCCTGGCCTGAAGAGGAATTGAACGCTCGTCTCATTCCTATCGGGATGCAGGAGTTCGAAGACGCGTTCTCAGACGAGGTATGGGCCAGGGTCTTGAACGGTACCGAAGAATGGCGCCGAGAGGACGGTCAACCCTGGTCGCCCGACCACATCCGCCAAATACGCACTAACTGTCAGGACGCCAAGCGTAAATTCTCAGAAGATCTTTGCGCAGAAGTACAGCGGCAGGCTCGGTGCGGTAAAATTAAGAAACCCAAACTTGGCTACGAGCTGGCATGCAGAATCGAGCCGGAGGAAGTGCCGCAGGCGATCCGCGCTGCGTTTGAGAGAGTGCGACAGCTCGCTGGCGTTTCGGACAGTTCCTAGTCCGTTGTTTCAGTCCTCAGGTACCTCGAAGGGCGGGTGCAACTTGTCCACTAGCACGATGGCTTGCATCGGGGCGCCCGTGTTTCAATCCTCACCCGCCCCGAAGGGCGGGTGCAACTCCATGGTGACGGTGACGGCGCTTGTCGTCTTGTTGCAGTTTCAATCCTCACCCGCCCCGAAGGGCGGGTGCAACTCGCCGAAGCGCTCGGGCGGCATGGCGGCAGCCCAGGCGTTTCAATCCTCACCCGCCCCGAAGGGCGGGTGCAACCTGACCGAAGGCGTCCACCACCCGGTCACGGATGCCGTTTCAATCCTCACCCGCCCCGAAGGGCGGGTGCAACGCGGGAAGGCCGTCCCCACCGGCGCCACGTAGACCTGGTTTCAATCCTCACCCGCCCCGAAGGGCGGGTGCAACAACGCATGGAGTTCTACCACCGGCGGCGGGCCAGGGTTTCAATCCTCACCCGCCCCGAAGGGCGGGTGCAACGACCTGACGCCCCCCAAAAGCGTCCTGGAATGGCTGTTTCAATCCTCACCCGCCCCGAAGGGCGGGTGCAACGTGGGCAGGGAGGGGACGGTAATCTTGATGACCGAGTTTCAATCCTCACCCGCCCCGAAGGGCGGGTGCAACACCCGTAGCGCCGCACAAACGCCACAGCGTCCACGTTTCAATCCTCACCCGCCCCGAAGGGCGGGTGCAACGTCACCAACCGCGACAAAGTTTCCATCCGCTCCGGCGTTTCAATCCTCACCCGCCCCGAAGGGCGGGTGCAACTAGCGTTTCCCCAGTCAGCCTATCGTATAGCTGCATGCGTTTCAATCCTCACCCGCCCCGAAGGGCGGGTGCAACCTCGTATAGGCTGTCCAGTTGCGCCGCCCTTTGGCGTTTCAATCCTCACCCGCCCCGAAGGGCGGGTGCAACGACCGCCCCGACCGCAAACCGCTCCATCGTCCTGTTGTTTCAATCCTCACCCGCCCCGAAGGGCGGGTGCAACAAGCAATCGCCGCACCAGCAACAGCAACCCAACATCGTTTCAATCCTCACCCGCCCCGAAGGGCGGGTGCAACCTGCTCGTCAACGGTCCCTCTGGCCAGCAGGTGGACGTTTCAATCCTCACCCGCCCCGAAGGGCGGGTGCAACCGCCGCTCTTGACCACCACCGTCGCCCGGACCTGCGTTTCAATCCTCACCCGCCCCGAAGGGCGGGTGCAACCAGGCCGCCAGCGCCCCGGATCCAGCGTCAGCGGTTTCAATCCTCACCCGCCCCGAAGGGCGGGTGCAACGGGTGGCTGGTGCGTTGGTTGGGCAATCTGTGATGAGGTTTCAATCCTCACCCGCCCCGAAGAGCGGGTGCAACCAGGCGAGCATCCCGGCTAGCGTGCCGCGGGTTGATGAAGTTTCAATCCTCACCCGCCCCGAAGGGCGGGTGCAACGGTATGTAACGCTGGATCAGACGTTCATCAGTGCACTGTTTCAATCCTCACCCGCCAGGGCTTTACCCAGAACGCTCCTCCTGAAGGGGGTGGCAGATGAGGTTGGGTGGGGCACGCCCCAGGGCATCATGGGCGGCCTCGTAGTTGAGGAGCCTGAGGAGGCCCCGCATGAGCAGGTAGGGGCCGTCCCTCTCGCTCTTGAGGCCAAGCTTACCGCCCAGCCAGAGGAGGAGGTCCTTGAAGGGTCCCTCCCCCTGCTTCACCTCCCAGAGGAAGAGGGCCAGCCCCAGCATTACCGCCACCAGCTTCCTCAGGCTCGTAAGCCCCCTCACCTGTACCCTCTCCAGCCCCAGCCCTGCCTTGAGGAGGCGGAAGAACTCGTCTACCTGCCAGCGGCGCCGGTAGGCCTCCACCACCCGCAGGGCGTCCTGGGCCGTGGCTACGGGCAAGTTGGTCAGGAGCCACCAGCGCCCCCTTCTCCCCAGCTCAGGCACCTGTGAGACCACCAGGGCCAGCTCCCTCCCCTCTAGGCTGAGCCGGGCGAAGCCGAAGCGCACCTCCACCCTCCGGTACCTGCCCCTTACCTTCAGCCAGGCCCAGGCCCTGTGGGGCAGGGCCAGCCCCTCGGCCACCGCCCCCAGCCTCCTGCCATCGTCCAGGAGCCGGTCGTGGTAGACCCGCACTACGAAGCCCTCCCCCAGGGCCAAGACCAGCCGGAACAGCTTGCGGTCGTCGAACCCCCTATCGGCCACGTAGGTGGGCCGTAGCCCCCTCCCTCCCAGGAGCTGGTGGCAACAGGAGACCGCCTTCAGCACCTCCTGGGGCAGGCTGGTCATCCCCCTCTCACCGTAGGCCAGCAGGCGGCCGTAGCCCAGACCCAGATGCCCCTGCCCCTCCAGCAGCAGGCAGGTGAGGAGCTCGTAGCCCGGCACCCGGCCCTTGCCCACCGGCGCCAGGGCCTCCATGGCCCGGGCATAGGGCTTCTCTAGAGGGCTCACGTCCAGCAGGGCCAGCAGCTCGGCACCCTCCAGGCCCTCCAGGCCCAGCTCACAGACCCGCTCCAGCAGCGCCTCGGCCGATACCCGCCGGTTCCCCAGGAAGCGGTAGAGGGCCTTGGCCTGGTGGAAGCGGCGGCGGAGCCGGGGAGGGAGGGATGCCACCACCTCGCTGACCCGCGGTGAACAGGCGGCCATCATGCCCAACCCCAGCTCCTGGAAGCGGCGGAAGAGGCGCCTATCGGGGGAAAAGGCCCCTGAACCCCTCCAGATAGTCCAGACAGCGTTGCCCTAAAGCCTCGGCCACCATCCTCTTCACCCCCCATCCCTTACCCTACCACCTCACAACCTGCTCACAACCTAGTTCTGGGTAAAGCCCTGTCACCCGCCCCGAAGGGCGGGTGCAACTTGCGCCCCCCGCCGGTCCACAGCCAGGCGGGCTCGTTTCAATCCTCACCCGCCCCGAAGGGCGGGTGCAACGTCGGCCAACGTGGCCAGTGCGACCTGCCCGTCCAGGTTTCAATCCTCACCCGCCCCGAAGGGCGGGTGCAACAGGGGCCTCCCCCCGCACGCGCCACGTTGTCTGCCGGTTTCAATCCTCACCCGCCCCGAAGGGCGGGTGCAACAAGTTAGGGACGATGTGGTGTGAGCAGTCCTACCAAAGTTTCAATCCTCACCCGCCCCGAAGGGCGGGTGCAACTGGTTCAGAGTGGAGAAGGAGGGGCGCTGGGCGTCAAGGAGGTTTCAATCCTCACCCGCCCCGAAGGGCGGGTGCAACGCTCGGCTCCCATCTCTCTCACCTCGCTCATGGCTGGTTTCAATCCTCACCCGCCCCGAAGGGCGGGTGCAACCGCATGCTCATGGGCTGGTGCACGTGGCGGTGGATGTTTCAATCCTCACCCGCCCCGAAGGGCGGGTGCAACCCGCTCTTCGCCGCGGACCTGCCAATCCCGCGCATTGTTTCAATCCTCACCCGCCCCGAAGGGCGGGTGCAACTCCCCAGGTCCCGGTGCCCCAAGATCCGCTGCAGCGAGTTTCAATCCTCACCCGCCCCGAAGGGCGGGTGCAACATGGCGAGGGTGGCGGTGCGGAGGGGGACGTCCGCTGGCCAGTTTCAATCCTCACCCGCCCCGAAGGGCGGGTGCAACTGGCTATGTAACGCTGGATCAGGCGTTCGTTAGTGCGCTGTTTCAATCCTCACCCGCCCCGAAGGGCGGGTGCAACCTGCATACCGGCCATGACGCCCTCGCTGGCGTCATAGTTTCAATCCTCACCCGCCCCGAAGGGCGGGTGCAACTTCACCCATTGTGAGCTCCCATCGGTATCCCTGATGGTTTCAATCCTCACCCGCCCCGAAGGGCGGGTGCAACGGGTGATAGGGCCGGACTGGTCCGTCCAGGAGAAGGAGGGTTTCAATCCTCACCCGCCCCGAAGGGCGGGTGCAACTCCTTGTAGCCGGGCCAGTAGCCGTCCCGCAGGAGCGCCATGTTTCAATCCTCACCCGCCCCGAAGGGCGGGTGCAACAGGGGGTGAGGCGATGGACAAGGCCTACATCTTTCAGTTTCAATCCTCACCCGCCCCGAAGGGCGGGTGCAACACCCGCGGGTGGCGGAGGCCCTGGCGGCGCTTCGCAGTTTCAATCCTCACCCGCCCCGAAGGGCGGGTGCAACACCCGCGGGTGGCGGAGGCCCTGGCGGCGCTTCGCAGTTTCAATCCTCACCCGCCCCGAAGGGCGGGTGCAACTCGCGCCTGGCCGAGGCCGACCTCAGTCTGGCGCCGCAGCAGTTTCAATCCTCACCCGCCCCGAAGGGCGGGTGCAACCCCGGATGCCCTCGGCCAGGGCGTCCTTGATGGCAGCGTTTCAATCCTCACCCGCCCCGAAGGGCGGGTGCAACTGGCGGCGGGCTGGTTGTAGCCGGCGGCGTTATATAGGTTTCAATCCTCACCCGCCCCGAAGGGCGGGTGCAACCCCTCTCGGACGAGCGTCCTGACCCAAGCGACTTGTTTCAATCCTCACCCGCCCCGAAGGGCGGGTGCAACGCCCGCCACCGACCCGGATCGAGCGTGAGCGTTACGTTTCAATCCTCACCCGCCCCGAAGGGCGGGTGCAACGGCAGGCCGTTTTTGCTGCGGGTAGCGCCGTTCGACTCGTTTCAATCCTCACCCGCCCCGAAGGGCGGGTGCAACGCGACCCACCACGCTCTAACGGCCCGTCAGAGACTTGTTTCAATCCTCACCCGCCCCGAAGGGCGGGTGCAACAGGGTCTGCGCCTGCCATTGCCCCAACCTGCCGCCGCCCGTTTCAATCCTCACCCGCCCCGAAGGGCGGGTGCAACTAGCGTTTCCCCAGTCAGCCTATCGTATAGCTGCATGCGTTTCAATCCTCACCCGCCCCGAAGGGCGGGTGCAACCTCGTATAGGCTGTCCAGTTGCGCCGCCCTTTGGCGTTTCAATCCTCACCCGCCCCGAAGGGCGGGTGCAACCTCTTCGCCACAGATGGTGGCCCTAAAGCGCCCAACTGGGTTTCAATCCTCACCCGCCCCGAAGGGCGGGTGCAACAACCCTATCAGGGAGTAGGTGCCAGGTTCAAGGCTGTTTCAATCCTCACCCGCCCCGAAGGGCGGGTGCAACCTGAACGACTCCTTGAAGCTCGCCCTCCTGCGCCTGTTTCAATCCTCACCCGCCCCGAAGGGCGGGTGCAACCCTGCCTATCAATGGCGCGCATATCCTGCGCTACGAGTTTCAATCCTCACCCGCCCCGAAGGGCGGGTGCAACCTGGCGGTCTATGGAGCGCATGTCCTGAGCCGCCAGTTTCAATCCTCACCCGCCCCGAAGGGCGGGTGCAACCACGCCTGGGCGCGGCGGCCGAAACTGGCACTACGTGGTTTCAATCCTCACCCGCCCCGAAGGGCGGGTGCAACCCGGAAGGCGGTCCGTGTCAGCCGCGGCAGCGCCAGGTTTCAATCCTCACCCGCCCCGAAGGGCGGGTGCAACGGTCACCGCAGCCATACCAACCATCACCCCCTGAGCGTTTCAATCCTCACCCGCCCCGAAGGGCGGGTGCAACGCTCCCCGCACTCGCAGCACGCACTATCCCCGTCAAGTTTCAATCCTCACCCGCCCCGAAGGGCGGGTGCAACTCCCCAGTCTCGTCGCCTTCACGCACTGCTTCAGTGTCGTTTCAATCCTCACCCGCCCCGAAGGGCGGGTGCAACGCTAGCCAGCTGTAGTGGGCTGGCACGTGTATCTGGTTTCAATCCTCACCCGCCCCGAAGGGCGGGTGCAACGATGACTATCTCTGACGTATCGGCAGTGGCGCTAAGGTTTCAATCCTCACCCGCCCCGAAGGGCGGGTGCAACCTGGACGTTGCTGCGTGGGGCGCTAGGGCGCCAGAGTTTCAATCCTCACCCGCCCCGAAGGGCGGGTGCAACGCCCGTCGTGAAAGACGTAACGCCTGTATGTCATCTACCCTGTTTCAATCCTCACCCGCCCCGAAGGGCGGGTGCAACGCCCCTATTCGGCCCCCGATTCGGAGGCTGACAACCCTTCTGGGCCGGATAGCGTCTCCCGCTTTAGCCCCACCGCTCTCAGGTTCACCCCCTTCCCATTTCCTGGTTCCAACAACCTTGTTCCTGCTCCTCTGCCACTGGGGGTCGTCGGCTAGACGATCAGCGGCCCGCGAAAGTCAATGAAGCGGCTCACTCCGAACTCCTCAACGTATCGCTCCCTCGGCTCGGTTAGCCTATAGATGCGGAGACTGTCTTCTTCCGGGTCAATGGCTCGCAAGAGGCGGCGCTTGAGACGCTCGTACTGGGTGGACCCTACCCAACATTCGAACACTGATTTCTGTACCCGCTGCCCGTAGTCTTGGCAGATCAGGGCCACCTTCCTCAGTCTCGCCTGCCCTTCCTTCGTATCAGTGCTGACGTCGTAAGTCACTAGAACCCACATCCCTCTTCACTCCGTTAGGTACGGGAGGTAGCAAGGCAAGTCCTCCCGCAGATGTCGAGCGAGTAAGCGGGCCTGCACGTGGGGCAGGAGGCCTACAGGCACCTTACGATCCAGCACCCGGTGGTAGGTCTCCTCTCGCTTCCGTTCCTGGTAGGCGCGCAGGACGACCCTTCGCCCTTCGTCGCTGAGCCGTATAGCGCCGCCCGCATGGGCCGAGAAGTGGCGTTCGGTCAATTGGCCTCGGTTGATTAGGGTTAGGGCCAGACGGTCAGCCACTACTGCCCGGAACTCTTCCATGAGGTCGAGGGCCAACGAGGGGCGCCCGGGGCGCACAGCATGCAGGAATCCTAGTTGAGGGTCCAGCCCCACGCCTTCCAGCGCCCCCGCGCAGTCATTTAAAAGCAGCGCGTAAAGGAAGGAGATGAGGGCGTTCACCGGATCGCGGGGTGGCCGGCGATTGCGGCCGTCGAAAGAGAAGCCCCCGGCCCGGGCGACGATTAGCTGTCCGAGGACTGCGAAGTAGATGCTGGCCCCCTCACCCTCGATGCCACGTACTGCATCCAGATCAGGGGCACGTGGCAGGCTTTCGATACATCGGGCGAGGGCTCCGGCCGCACTGCGCAGGGCTGCTTCAGCTGGCCCGCCTAGGCGTCTCGCACCGCGCAGCAAAACTTGGCGTGTGTTCTGGAGCTTACCCGCCACGATGGCCCGCGCTATCTCGGCAGATCTAGCCCGGTCGTTGTATGCCTGATATTGGGCCAGCCGCAATAAGACGTTTCCCGAGGTGGGCCCTGCCAACCTGCCCAGGAACTTGCCGCTGTGGGTGAAGAAGGCTATGCTCCGTCCCTCCTCTAGGCAGCGCTCGATAGCCCCTGGCGAGACCAGGACATTACCGAAGCATACGACCGCTCCCAGGTGATGCAGCGGGACTTGCAGGGCAGTTTTGCCGTCCACTTCGACCTTGAGGGTCGCATGGTCGGCGTGGAGGTAGGCCCGCTGGGCCGTGACGTAAAGCGTATTAAGCATCTGGTGCAATGCGACTGTGACCGGCGTTTCCGTGTTCTTGGGCATCTCAGTCCTCGTCCTTTTCGGGCAGCGGCTGAAATAAACGGGGGTAGAGGCGGTTCAGGCGAGATATGGCGCTGACTACGCTCGGCATACAGGACGGGGCGAGGGAGCAACGCCGACAGCGCTTGTCCCATACAGGTGGGGGCAATTTGCCCGCAGTCAAGAGGTCGCGCACCTGGCGGATGACCTGCTCAGTCTCTGAGCGAAGTTGGGGCGTAAAGGCTATCTCGCGACGGCGGCGAGCAGTAGCCTGGTAGATGGCTCCCCGTGGCACAGCTTGGCCGGTCATCTCTTCCAGGCAGAGGGCCTGGGCACACAGCTGGATTTCGGCATGGTGGCCCGCGCTCTGACGGCCGTACTTGTATTCGACCGGATAAGGTGTAACGCCGATGAAAACCACCAAGTCCGCCTTCCCGATCAGGCCCAGCCGTTCCGACCACAGGGGCAGAGCGCGCTCCACTCGGGCGCCCATTTCGTAAAAGACCTTTTCGTCGTGTACTCGTTCGTGAACGAACTGGCCGCGCAGGGTGTACTCGTTCTCGTCCCAGGTCTGCTCCTGAACTATGAGGGCGCACTGCCTGGGGCAATAACTGTAGTGCTCCAGGGCGCCGATGGGGATGGGCCCTTCCCATGTCATCGGCGGTCCGCCTTTGGATAAAGGTGAGCCAGGTGCACCCGGGGGAACCCGAAGTCAGCCAGGTCGCCCTCGGGGGGCACCTCGACGATGTAGTCGTGAAAGCTGCGAGGTACGTCTACGCCGTCGCGCTTGCGCACCTGCACCAGCTCGAACAGGCTGTGCGCATGTGCATCGCCGTAGGGGCTCTCATGGGTGAAGACGTAGATGCCGCGCATGGACATCTCGCCACGGAGGGCCGAGCGGTCGAGTTCGAACATGTTCTCTAAGGCATCCCAGAAGAGGCGCAGGTCGTCCTCACTGACGCCTGTCTGGCTAGCCAGCGTCGCGTTGAAGAATCCGTGAGCACGGTAGAGACCGTATGGTATGTTCGGCTTCCGCCCCATCTCTGTCTCGCCACCTCCGAGCCGCTCCTCGGTTGTTCGCGCCTTGCGGGTGATGGCCCACGCCAGGGGCTGGATGGGGTCAATACTGCGAGCGAAGGTGAGCTGGACAGGTCCTCGCACCTGGCCGGCATTGATGCGGCCCGTAGACAGCACAGCGCCAAACAGGCGGATGTCGTAATACTTCCTGCACAGTGCTCGGGTCGCCTCATCTTGCGGCCGCCGGCTGAGCTCCCGCTTTTCCTGGTCAGACAGAGCGTCGTAGCGCTGTAACTTGTCACGGAGCTCTGGGCTGGTTTCAACGGCTGCTTGCTCTATGAGGGCATTCAAAAAGGTCTCACTGCGGATGAATATGTCGTAGCCCGGCTCTTGCCGCTTGGTGACCATGACGTAGTCCCGGATCTTGCGCTTGAGGCATACATCCGTGACTAGCCCGTGCATGGTCTCAGGGTCTATGCGTGGCAGGTTGCCGGCGTCCGGGTCGCCGTTGGGGTTGCCGTCGCGCACGTCGAACAAGATCACAAAGTCGTGTCGCTTCTGGATGTCCAAGTATCGCATGATCATCCCTCCTTATTCCTCGGTTTCTTCTTGGGTCTCCTCTTGCTCATCCTGCCTGGTCTGCCTCCTGGCTCGCAGCTCCGCCCGCTGCGAGAAGAAGCCCAGGTGGAACTCGGCCTGCTGGTCAGCACTCAGGGTTCTGGGGAAACCTCCCACCTCCTTCAGTTCCGATGCGATCTCCTCCACCAACCGGTTCAACTCGCCCCCTGCATCGGGCAGGTGGGCGGCGGCGGCCAGACGCAAGAGGGTAGCGAATGCCGCAGCGGGGGCGGTGGATGCTGTGCCGTAGAACCGCTGGACGATGGTGCTGTCCAGCCTTCCTCCTCCCTTTGCCCAGTGGGCGCGCTGCTGGGCCGCCTCAAGGACAGCCAAGAGGCGGCCACAGAGATAGGCCGGGCTGTTCGCTAGATAGCTCACGATCTCGTCCTCCTCCTTTCCGTAGAAGAGAGCCAAGTTCAGGACCGAGAGCAGCACTTCCTGTTCTCGTTCTCTATCAAGACGAACACGCTGTCGTTGACGCCTGCGCTGACGGTTGCGCTCTACCTCCTCCTTTCCTTGGTCTGTCTCCTTTAGCACTAGAAGCCTCAGGCGATTGGAGGCAGCCACCTTCAGCTCCTGGTGAGGCCTTTGGCCCAGAAAGGCGATGCGGAGTAGCGCCCGGCTCAGGTTGGGATCGCCCTCTCCCAGCACAGAGACCATTTCGGTGATGGCTGGTAGACGCTGCGGGACATAAGGACGGCGCAGGGCATCCAAATAGCGGCGCAGTCGAGCGCGCAGATGCGCCAATGAAACGAAGATCCACTCGCGTATGACCAGACGTGCCTTGTTAGGAGAGATGACCGCGAGGTAGAAGGCGTCCGGAACTTCCAGATGGAACTCCGCTGGCTTCCATGGTAGCTGCAACAGGTTATGCAGATTTTCCAGGGCGGGTGTAACCTTAGGCACTTGGCGTTCCTGAGTGAGGACGGCTGCCACCATCGCCTCGATATCCACTTCTTCCTGATCGCTGGCAGCCAGGATAACTGGCCGCGCCAACCAGAAGATCGCCAGTTGACTCCGTCGGGGGTCTTCTCTGTCCTCAACGAGCACAGCCCGATGCTGTTCGCTGCGGATAAGGTAGTCAGCGGCATCGACCGCACTGCTGGCACAGTCGAAGCACAGGGGCGAATTTGTCAACTGTTCTTTGCCCAGGTGCGTGAAGGCAGACAGATTCAAGGACGAGATCTGGCATTTCTGTCCAAAAACCACGAGTTCTCTTGTCAGTATCCGGACTGGCATTGTCAATTGGCCGCAGGCGGAGCAGAAAGCCGGGGCATCAGCGACGATTTCGCGGCCAAGGTGACTGAGCCAGAACCGTTGCATAGATGGCAGCTCAAACGGGAAGGGCCCACCCGCGTTCACGCGAAAAGTGACCAGGTCGTCCGGCGGTATCGAGCGACACTCCGCGGGGAGTGGTGATTGGAGAAAGGCCAGCACCTTGCCGATAGACTCATCTTGAGTTTCGTTGTAAGCCATCCGCACCAACTCTACAAAAGCCTGATGACAGAGCCTCGCCTCTTCCTCGCGCCCTTCTTTAGGAATGCCCAGAGCATACTGAGCCTTGTCCATGAGCAAGAAGGGCTTCAGGTTGGAGTCACTAACCTTCCCCGAACGCTGCCTGTCAGGTGCAGGGACCGGTTTGATGTCTTTGCGCGTAAACGGCCCGGTAAGCATTGGCGGGTCACCAGTCAGGTCAATGATCCAGTTGGGAGTCTTAGGTTTGTATGCCGTCGGTGGGAGTTTTCCCTCATCTCGGAGTCGTTGAGCGAGTTGTACCAGTTCCCTAAACATGTTCCCCCTCCAACCGCCGTAGCTCCTCGTACCTCTCGCGTGGCACGGTCAGCCACCCGGCCTCAATGTGCGCAGGGAAGAAGAGGGCGTGTGCATAGCCCTCAACCGTCCTCGGCCCATCCGGCCCATGACGAATGAATGCCATCTCGGGGCGGGTAGCGTCCTGCACATAAGCGATGTCCAGGAGGATCAGGCCCAAGTCCAGGTTCAGACCCGGGTCTGGGATGTCGTCCGGCGTCGGCGGGCCGAAGCTGGCGGCGAATTCTCGAGTGCCTAGATAGGGCCGGTGGAAACAGCGACCATTCTCGACCCGGCGGCGAAACTGGTCTGAATACTTGTAGATGGGATCGGTGACCCAGGGTCGCAGAACCATATCGGCCTGGATGCGATAGGCGACATCTTTCAGCACTAGACTCATGCGTTGCTGACGAACCTGCTCGACGATTACGGGGTTATCACCCTGTCGGCTGGACAGCTCGTTGCGGAGGAGAGTTACCTGAGTGCCCAGTTTCAGCACGCCAATACGTTGCACCTCGTATCTGAATTCGGGTTGCCAGAAGATCGCCTCCAGCACTCCGCGGGCCGCGCTCGGAGTCATCACCAGGTAGCTCACTCGTTCCACTGAGAAGTCGGGTCTGGTGAACAGGGCATATTCGCCCCAGACCTTCACCTCGACCGTTGCCTGGCGACTCGTCATCACAGCGCACCTCCTCACACGATCAGGTCGCTGGGATCAGCCAGCACTTCTTGCAGGCCCAGCCTCGGATGGTAGCTTCCGAGCCAGCGGAAAAGCCTTTCCGTCTCTGCCTGGAGCAGGCCTGACCGTTGCAATCTCGCCACATCACGGCGGAAGATGGACACCAGGTATGGCTGAAGCCGCTGCCAGGTATAACGCGTTGGCTCCCGCAGCCAGGCCGCTAGCCTGGCCTCGGCATCCCCGTAAGGGACCGCAACGGGCACCGTGTCGTCGGCGATGAGACGATAGCGCTTAGCGACCTCGGGGTAGTTGAGCGCCGCCCGCTCTTCTTGCACTTTATGCTTGTCCAGATCGAGGTCTGCGAACAGCCGGGCGAAGTATTCCCGGTAGATGGCTGGGTCGTTCAGAGCATCAGCCGGATGGCGGAAGAGGAGCACCCGAGCTACCTCCATTCCGGCTTTGTAGGGGCCTCCTGGCACACCGCCTTCCGCTGGCTCGAATATCACTACCCGCCCTGCCTCCAGCCGACCTTCACGGTTGCACCGGCCAGCCGCCTGCACTATCCGGTCCAGAGGGCCGACTGCTCGATAGACCAGCGGGAAGTCCAAGTCTACGCCTGCCTCTACTACCTGAGTAGATATGAGGAGGACCCGCTGGCCAGCGCCCAGGCGCCTGCGCACCTCGGTCAAAACCGCTCGGCGGTGAGCACCGCACAGGAGGGTCGAAAGGTGGAACGAGTCGTCACCCACGCCCAACTCATCAAGTTCGTCGATCAACGCCAAGGCGTCGCGGCGCGTGTTGAGCACCACCATGGCCTGGTGCTGAGACGCTAACTCCCTCGCGAGATCTCTCCAGCTAAGGGGAGAATCGCGGCGTTCGTACTCGACGCGACGAAGGGTCTGGAAATAGCGACCGGGGTCGGGGACTATCTCACGCACCTCCACGCCCGCCCATTCGCCGAGGTATGGGCTCTCCGCCAGCGCCGGCTGGGTGGCGGTAGAGAGTACCACTGATGCGGCGTAGTCCTCCACTAGGGCCCGGAGCACGTCAACAGTGGGGCGAAGGATCTCGGGAGGCAGGGTCTGGACCTCGTCGAGGACGATGATGCTCTTCGCTAGGTTGTGTAGCCGGCGTGCGCGACTGGGCCGGTTGGACAACAACGATTCGAAGAGCTGGACAGTTGTGGTGACGACGACGGGCGCGTCCCAGTTCTCGCTGGCGAGGCGAAACCGAACGACGTTGGGGTCTTGGTTCTCATCCTCGTCGGCTGCAGGCTCCACCTGGCTGTGATGCTCCAGCACAGCCTCCTCATCCAGGGCCTGGCGGTACACTTCGGCGGTCTGGTCTATGATGCTTGTGTATGGGATAGCTACCACGACCCGGCGAAGCCCGTGGGCCAGAGCGTGCCGAAGGGCAAAAGCTAGAGCGCTGCGAGTCTTGCCTCCTCCCGTCGGCACGGTCAAACGGAACACGCCGGGCGGAAGCTCAGCCGCGGTCAGGCAGGCCTCGTAGACCTCGCGCCGTATGCTGTTGAGCATGGAGGATGTAGAGGCGGCCATCAGCCGTTCCTGGTCCTGGCGTAGACGCTCCCATAGGTCTTGAAGCGACGGCCACTGTCTGCGCAGATCCCGTAACGCGGGCTGAAAGTGCGCTTCCGTGTCCAGATAGTCCGCGTCCACGACGGCTGAGAAGACCATGCGGACGAACAGCTCTCGCCTTGTGTCGGAAGAACAGTTTGGCCAGCGCAGGGGGCGATCCGGGAGCAGGTTTTGCTCTCGAGCGATCTGGGCCAGTTGTCGCACCCTAGCCTGCTCATCTTGCTGTCCCAGCAGATAAACCATCTGTTGCTCGAGGGTAGCGCGCGAAGGCAGGCCAGCGTGGTGACCGGCGATGGGTAGGACGACCTCCTCCCATCTGTGACCGGAGAGAGCGCTGAAAGCCAAAAGGGCGCCCAAGTATGCATGGCGCACATGAGGGTGTCTTCTACCTTCGGCTTGGGCCCGAAGGTAGGACTGGAAACGGGGGTCGAACTTGCCCAGGTCATGCCAGAGACCAGCCAGGTAGGCCACCTCCGCGCCGGCAAAGTCCTGCGCGAAGCAAGCCGCACTTTCTGCGACCGTGCGCAAATGTTGGTTCAGTTCATGCCATTGGCCTAGTGTGTTAGGTGTGTGGGCATACATTCCTCAATCCTGCCCTGAATGTCTAGCCATTATATTGAACACTTGTGCGGAAGCTAGTCAATGGTGGCTGCGGCTGTTCGAGAAAGGACTCAAGCGCCGTGTTGGACAGCCAGCTAGTGGCTAAGGAACGAGGGAAACGGTAGCACGAGGGTCAATTTCTAGAAGGGTAGGGTACCCCATACCGCCTGTGGGACCATCTAGTGGCATTTGTGACAGACTACAGGCCCTCTCCCCATCGCGTGCCCCCTTTCGACTGGGGACACCGCTCCTGGCGGCAGAAGGCGTCTCCCACAGTGCCCAAGAGCATCCACCCGCCGCCAGCAATCCCTACGAGCATCACCCCCTTCAGGTGGGAGCGCAGACGCTTTAGCTGCCCGGGCTGTCAGCAAGTCCAGCCGGTCAGGCCGAAGCCCTCCCTGCTGCCCTCCACCAGCAGCTCCAAGCCCTCCCGATACAGGGCCTGCTCGCGGGGGCCCGGCTCTTGCCACTAGCCGTGGGGACGTGTGGCTCACCCGGCAGTGCAGGATGCTGGTTCGAGCGCCTGAGGGAGAACCTGACGCTAGACGGATTCCAGATTGCTCAGGAGAGGTCATCGGGCTGACCCAGCATCTAAAGGACTAACACTAGCCCTGGCTGTAGATTAGGGACGGCCCCGGACATGAGGCCTGGGATGCTGAGTGCAGAAGGCTCCAGCTATCGCTGTGAGTCTGTGAGGCGGGCCAGGGGCCGACGCGCCCGGTTCATTGGTTCCACCCCTTTTACGACCGACCCTTTTTGCCACGACTCCGCTCCTCACCCTTCCCCCTTCGCAAACAGCTCCGGTAGATTGCAGCGACCAGGCTGGCCCAGGCGTGGGCGATGGGCCGGTGTGAATACGGGATACGGCAGGTCAGGACTGGGCCCAGCGCTGGGCCACGTGGGCCAGCTGCTCGCGCAGGACCTTCTTGTCGAACTTGCCCACGCTGGTCTTGGGCACCTCGGGCACGAAGACGATCTCGTCCGGCAGCCACCACTTGGCCACCCGCTGGGCCAGGAACTCCCGCAGCTCCTCGGGGCTGATGCTGTCGCGGTGTTCGGGCCTGGGCACCACCGCCGCCACCGGCCGCTCCTGCCAGCGTGGGTGGGGCAGGCCGACGACCGCCGCCTCCAGCACCTTGGGGTGGGCCATGAGGTGGTTCTCCAGCTCCACCGACGAGATCCACTCGCCGCCCGACTTGACCAGGTCCTTGGTGCGGTCCACCAGGCGGATGTAGCCATCGGGGTCTATAGTGGCCACGTCGCCGGTGCGCAGCCAGCCGTCCATGAACTTCTCGCTGGCGGTGGGGTCGTTGTAGTAGGTGCCGGTGATGTAGGGCCCCCGCACCTGCAGCTCGCCCACGCTCTTGCCGTCCCAGGGAAGCTCCTGCCCCGTGTCCAGGTCCACGATGCGGCACTCCACCAGGGGCACGATGGTCCCCTGGCTGGCCCTGATGGCCAGCTTCCGCTCCTCGGGCAGGTCTTCCAGCCAGGAGCGGACGCGGCTGAGGGAGCCCAGCGGCGACGTCTCGGTCATGCCCCAGGCGTGGACGAGCTGGATGCCGTGACGGTCGAGGCCGGCGATGAGGGCCGGCGGCGCCGCCGATCCGCCGCAGATGACCCGCTTCAGCGTGGGCAGCTTGCGCCCCGTCTTCTCCAGCAGGTCGAGGATGGGGATCCAGATGGTGGGCACCCCGGCCGAGACGGTGACCCCCTCGCGCTCGATGAGGTTCACCAGGCGCTCGGCGTCCAGGTAGCGGTTGGGGAAGACCTGGCTGGCGCCCACCAGGGCGGCGGCGTAGGGTATCCCCCAGGCGTTAGCATGGAACATGGGCACGGCATACATCACCGTGTCCCGCTCCTGCAGGCCCATATTGTCGGCCAGGGTGGCCACCAGCGAGTGCAGCACGGTGGAGCGGTGGGTGTAGACCACCCCCTTGGGGTTGCCGGTGGTGCCCGAGGTGTAGCACATGGCCGCCGCCTGGCGCTCGTCAATGCGCGGCCAGGAGTAGTGCTCGTCGCCGCTGCGCAGGAACTCGTCGTAGTCCACCACCTGCGGGAAGGCCTCGCGGAAGGTGGCCGAGGGCTCCGGCCCCTCGTTCATCAGCACCACCAGTCGCACCGTCGGAACCTTGCCGATGAGGGGCTCGAAGAGGGGGACCAGGCTGCGGTCGAGGAAGACGGCCTTGTCCTCGGCGTGGTTGACGATGTATTCGAGCTGGGCGGGGAAGAGGCGGATGTTGAGGGTGTGCATGACGGCGCCCATGCAGGGTATGGCGAAGTAGCACTCCAGATGGGTCTGGGTGTTCCAGGCGAAGGTGGCCACGCGGTCGCCAGGGCCGATGCCCGCCCGCTCCAGGGCGCTGGCCAGGCGGCGGACGCGGCTGGCCAGTTCGCCGTAGGTGGAGCGGGTGGGCTCCCCCTCCTCCAGCCGCTGGGTGACCACCGCCTTCTTCGGGAACAGGCGCTCCAGTCGCCAGAGGATGTGGTTGATGGTCAGCGGGTAGTCCATCATCGTCCCCTGCATGGGCCTCCACCTCCTGCCGACTTTTTGGCGACTCCATGATACGCGCTGGCGCGGAGGGAGCAAGGGCAACGGACGTGCCGGAGGCGGCCCCGGTGCCCAGGGCTTCCGGCGAGGACGCGGAAGGACTCGCGGGTCGCGCACGGCTCGCCGCGGCCTTGAACGGGCGGCCCGTCTGGGCGTAAACTGGAGCCAGTTATAGACGGACTATAAACTCGCCGACGCAAAGGAGAGCCATGCCTTTGCCGACCATGGCCACCCTCAGCGAAGAGGAGCAGATGATCGTCTCCCAGGTGCGACGCTTCGTCGAGCGGGAAGTGGTTCCCGTCGCCTCGGAGCTGGAGCACCGGGACGAATACCCCCACGACCTCGTCCAGAAGATGAAGGAGATGGGGCTCTTCGGCGTGGCCGTGCCCCCGGAACACGGCGGCCTGGGCCTTTCCTTCGTCACCTACGCCGCCATCGTCGAGGAGCTGAGCCGGGGCTGGATGAGCCTGGGCGGCATCCTCAACGGCGCCGTCATGGTCTCGTGGATGATCAATACCTACGGCACCGGCGACCAGAAGGAGCGCTTCCTGGGGCGCATCGCCCGCGGCGAGGTGTGCGGCATCTGCATGACCGAGCCCAACGCTGGCTCCGACCTGCAGTCGCTGCAGACGGTGGCCCGCCGCGACGGCGACCACTATCTGCTCAACGGCACCAAGATGTTCGTGTCTAACGGCATCCATGGCAAGCTCTTCGCTGTGCTGACCAAGACCGACCCCCAGGCGCAGCCGCCCTATGCCGGCATGAGCACCTTCATCGTGGAGAAGGACGAGACCCCCGGCCTGACGGTAGGCGGCAAGATAGACAAGCTGGGCTACAAGGGCATTGACACCACCATCTTCTACTTCGAGGGAGCGCGGGTGCCCGTGGCCAACCTGGTGAGCGGCGAGGAGGGTAGGGGCTGGCTGCACATCATGAGCACCATCGAGGTGGGGCGCATCAACGTGGCGGCGCGGGCGGTGGGGGTGGCCACGGCCGCCCTGGAGGACGCCATGCGCTACGCCAAGCAGAGGGTCACCTTCGGGCGGCCCATCGCCGAGCATCAGGCCATCCAGCTCAAGCTGGCCGACATGGCCACCAAGGTGGAGGCAGCGCGGCTGCTGACACGGGCGGCGGCGGCCAAGAAGGACGCCGGCGAGCGGGCCGACCTGTGGGGCGGCATGGCCAAGCTCTTCGCCTCGGAGGTGGCCCAGGAGGTGGCCATGGAGGCGCTGCGCATCCACGGCGGCGTGGGCTACACCAAGGACATGCGGGTGGAGCGCTACTACCGCGACACGCCGTTGATGATCATCGGCGAGGGCACCAACGAGATCCAGCGGCTGGTCATCGCCCGCAACCTGCTGAGGCTGTTCGGAGAGTGAGCATGGGGCGGCGCGGGGAAGCCGACCTCTTTGCGGCGACGGCGCTGGCCTTGGCCAGCGCCTGCCCCCCGACGCTCCGGGGCATCACACCATCGCGTCAGGAGGAGTGAAGGGCACATGTCGGCGCACGGCGACTTCGGACGCTTCTTCGAGGACTTCGAGGTGGGGGCCACCTACCGCCACTGGCCCGGACGCACCATCACCGAGGCCGACGACATCCTCTTCTGCATGCTGACCATGAACCACCACCCCCTGCACATAGATGCCGAATACGGCAGGAAGACCCAGTTCGGGCGCAACGTGGTGGTGGGCAACCTGGTGGTGGACATCGCCCTGGGCCAGAGCGTGCGCGACATCTCCGGCAAGGCGGTGGCCAACCTGGGCTTCGAGAAGGTCGAGTTCCTGCGCCCCACCTTCCACGGCGACACCATCTACTCCGAGAGCACTGTCTTGGAGAAGAGGGAGTCCCGCAGCCAGCCCGACCGGGGCGTGGTGACGGTGGAGACCCGCGCCTACAACCAGCACGGCGAGCTGGTCATGCGCTATCGCCGGTCGGTGATGGTGCCCAAGCGGGAGGCGGGGCTGCCCCACACCTTCCCCGAGCCCAAGACGGAGGCAGGCAGCAGGGAGGGATAGCCATGTTCGACCCGCGGGAGCTGGAGCGGATACGGCAGGAGCAGGAGCGCTGGGAAGGGAGCACCCTCGCCAACGCGCTGAAGCGGGGCGGCGAGCGGGACGAGGTGGAGTTCCGCACCAGCTCCACCGAGACCCGCCGCCTCTACACCCCCCTGGACATCGCCGACGTGGACTACATGCGCGACATCGGCTTCCCGGGCGAATATCCCTACACCCGTGGCATCCACCCCACCGGCTACCGGGGGCGGCTGTGGACCTTCCGCCAGTATGCCGGCTACGAGACGGCCGAGGAGACCAACAAGCGCTTCAAGTTCCTGCTGCAGGAGGGCCAGCCCGGCCTCTCGGTGGCCTTCGACCTGCCCACCCAGTTGGGCTACGACTCCGACGACCCCCAGGCGCGGGGCGAGGTGGGCAAGGTGGGGGTGGCCATAGACACCCTGGCCGACATGGAGACCCTCTTCGACGGCATCCCCCTGGACAGGGTGAGCACGTCCATGACCATCAACGCACCGGCGGCGGTGCTGGTGGCCATGTATGCGGCCGTGGCCGAGAAGCAGGGCGTGCCCCTGGCGGAGGTCTCGGGCACGGTCCAGAACGACATCCTCAAGGAATACGTGGCGCGGGGCACCTACATCTACCCCCCGCGGCCATCGCTGCGGCTGGCCGCCGACCTCATCGCCTGGTGCGCCAGGGAGATGCCCAAGTTCAACTCCATCAGCATCTCCGGCTACCACATCCGCGACGCCGGTTCCACGGCCGTGCAGGAGATGGCCTTCACCTTCGCCAACGCCATGGCCTACATAGACGCCGTGCTGGAGCGGGGGGTGGACATAGACGACTTCGGCCCCCGCATCTCCTGGATCTTCAACACCCAGAACAACTTCTTCGAGGAGGTGGCCAAATACCGGGCGCTGCGCCGCATGTGGGCGCGCATCATGCGCGAGCGCTACGGGGCCAAGGACCCCCGCTCTTGGATGTTCCGCACTCACGTGCAGACGGGCGGGGCCACCCTCACCGCCCAGCAACCGGAGCTGAACATAGTGCGGGCGGCCATCCAGGCCCTGGCCACGGTGCTGGGGGGCGTCCAGTCCCTCGCCCTCTCGTGCTACGACGAGGCCCTCTGCCTGCCCACCGAAGAGGCGCAGCGCATCGCCGTGCGCACCCAGCAGATCATCGCCTACGAGACGGGCGTGACGGACACGGTGGACCCCCTGGGCGGCTCCTACTACGTGGAGTGGCTCACGGGCGAACTGGAGCGCCAGGCCTGGGAATACATCCACCGCATCGAGGACATGGGCGGCGCCATCGCCGCCATCGAGTCGGGCTACATGCAGCGGGAGATCCAGGAGGCGGCCTACGCCCAGCAGCGGGCGGTGGACGAGGGGCGACGGGTGGTGGTGGGCGTCAACCGCTACCAGACCCCCGGCGAGCAGCCCAAGATGATCTTCCGCCCCCGGCCCGAGGCGGAGCGGGCCCAGATCGAGCGGCTGCAGCGAGTGCGGCGCGAGCGGGACGAGGCGGCGGTGCAGGCGGCCCTGCGACGGCTGGAAGAGGTCTGCCGCGACTCGGAGAACCTGATGCCGCCCATCATGGAGGCGGTGCGGGCCTACGCCACCCTGGGCGAGATCTGCGGCGTCATGCGCCGCGTCTTCGGCGAATACCGGCCGCCGCAGGTGATATAGACATTTCCTCTGGCAAGCGTCGGTATCATTTATATCTTGAATGAGACGCTCCTTCGGTCGTAAACTGGCGGCGAAACATCGGGACTGGAGGAGCGTCATGGGCTGTCTCAGGGAAAAGGTGGCCATCGTCACCGGTAGCTCGCGCGGCCTGGGCCGCGCCATCGCCAGGGAGCTGGCGCTGCACGGCGCTAGGGTCACCATCAACTACTACCGCAGCAAGGAGCAGGCCGAGCAGCTCCTGCACGAACTGCAGGACCAGGGCTGCGAGGCCATCGTGGTGCAGGCGGGGGTCGCCCACCCCGACGAGGTGCAGCGCCTGGTGCAGTGCACCGTCGAGCACTTCGGCGGGCTGGACATCCTGGTCAACAACGCCGGGGTCAACCGCGACCGCACCCTGCGGCGCATGAGCCTGGAGGAGTGGCGGGAGGTCATCGCCACCGACCTGGACAGCGTCTTCTACTGCACCTACTACGCCGTGCCCCACATGATCGAGCGCGGGGGCGGGCGCATCCTGAACATGTCTTCCATCGTGGGGGAGATGGGCAACATCGGCCAGGCCAACTACGCCGCTGCCAAGGCAGGCATCGTCGGCTTCACCAAGGCGGCCGCCCTGGAGCTGGCGCGGTTCAACATCACCGTCAACGCCGTCTGCCCCGGCTTCATCGAGACGGACATGGTGACCAGCCTGCCCGAGGAGGTGCAGAAGAACCTGCTGGCCCGCATCCCCATGGGCCGCTTCGGTCGGCCGGAGGAGGTGGCCCGTCTCTGCCGCTTCCTGGTGGCCGAAGGGGACTACATCACCGGCGCCGCCTTCGACATCAACGGCGGCATGTATCTGCGCTGAGGGAGATGGCCAGGCCCAGGGCCTCTCGCACGCCACCGCCCCCCGCCGTCCACCGCCCCCTGCTGCGGCTGATGGGGCTGGCGGCCCTGGCCTTCGCCCTGGCGGTGGGCCTGCACGCGGCGCTGGGGGCGGCGGGCCTCTCGCCCTACCACCCCCTGCGCCTGTTCCTGACGCCGCTGCTGGCAGCGGCGGTGGCGATGGCGGGGGTGGGGCCGCTGCCCCGAGCGCGACGGCTGCGCCTGGGCCTGCTGGTGGCTGCAGGCCTCTTTCTCTATTCCCTGGCGCGGGCCTCGTAGGCCCCGCCCGGGCGTCCGAGGCGGTATGATGGCTCTAGAACGGTAGAGGGAGGAGAAGATGGACGAGGTATTCATCGTCGGCGCGGCCCGCACACCCATCGGCACCTTCGGCGGCAGCCTGACGGAGGTGCCGGCCCCCAGGCTGGCGGCCACGGCCATCGCTGCCGCCCTGGAGCGGGCGGGCGTGCGGCCCGACCAGGTGGACGAGGTCATCATGGGCAACGTCCTCTCGGCCGGCCTGGGCATGAACCCGGCCCGGCAGGCGTCCCTGGCCGCCGGCATACCCGACTCGGTGCCGGCCACCACCGTCAACAAGGTCTGCGGGTCGGGGCTGAAGGCGGTGGCCCTGGGCGCCCAGGCCATCATGCTGGGCGACGCCGACCTGGTGGTGGCCGGCGGGATGGAGAACATGTCCGCCGCCCCCTACCTGCTGCCCAGGGCACGCTTCGGCTACCGCATGGGGCACGGCGAGGTGCTGGACCACATGATCAAGGACGGCCTCTGGTGCGCCCTGGAGCAGTGTCACATGGGCAACACGGCCGAGAACGTCGCCCGCGAGTTCGAGATCTCGCGCGACGACCAGGACCGCTTCGCCTACGAGAGCCACATGAAGGCCGCCCGCGCCTGGGAGGAGGGGCGCTTCCGGGAAGAGGTGGTGCCGGTGGAGGTGCCCTCCCGCTCCGGCACCACGGTGGTGGAGCGGGACGAGCACTTCCGCCCCGATACCACCCTGGACAGGCTGGCGCGCCTGCGGCCCGCCTTCGAGAACGGGGGGAGCGTCACCGCCGGCAACGCCTCGGGCATCAACGACGGCGCGGCGGCGGTGGTTCTGGCCTCCCGGCGCAAGGCGCAGGAGCTGGGGTTGGAGCCGCTGGCGGCGGTGCGCGCCTACGCCAGCGCCGGTGTGCCGCCCCGCATCATGGGCATCGGGCCGGTGCCGGCGGTGCGCCGCGTCCTGGCGCGGGCGGGTCTCGACCTGCGCGACATTGACCTCATCGAGGCCAACGAGGCCTTCGCCGCCCAGTCGCTGGCGGTGGGTCGCGAGCTGGGCTGGGACTGGGAGCGGGTGAACGTCAACGGCGGCGCCATCGCCCTGGGGCACCCCATCGGCGCCAGCGGCGCCCGCATCCTGGTCACCCTCCTCTACGAGATGCGGCGGCGGCAGGCCCGGCGCGGCCTGGCCACCCTGTGCATCGGCGGCGGGCAGGGCATCGCCATGATCGTGGAGCGGGGCGTCTAGCCCCGCGCCGCCGGGCTGGGCGCCTCGTCGGCCAGCCGGCAGTAGCGACCGCGGAAGAAGAGCAGGGGGCGGCCGTCGCCGGTGACGGCCGCCTCTTCCACCCGCCCCACGAAGATGGTGTGGTCGCCCGCTTCCAGGGCGTCCACCACCCGGCAGTCCAGATAGGCCAGGCAGCCCTCCAGGATGGGCGCGCCGGTGGCGGCGTAGCGGTGGGGGAGGGTGTCCAGGCGATGGGGGTGCTCCGGGTCCTTGCGGGCGAACAGCCGCGACAGCTCCTCCTGCTCCTCGCTGAGGATGTTGACGGCGTAGATGCCGCTCTGTCGCACCAGGTCATGGGTGTCGCCCTTCTTGTCCAGGCAGACCAGCACCAGCAACGGCTCCAGCGAGACGGAAGTGAAGGCGTTGGCGGTGCTGCCGTGCAGGTGCTCCCCCAGGCGGGTGGTAACGATGGTGACGCCGGTGGCGAACTGCCCCATAACCCGTCGGAACAGGTCTTTGTCCACGCTCATGGCGGGCTCTTCTCCTCCTGGCGGTGGTGATAGTGCAGATAGTGGGCGACCAGCTCCAGGGCGGCCAGGGCCGCCTCCCGTTTGTTGGCGGAACGGTCGCCGGACCAGACGAAGCGACGACACAGGCAGCAGTCGGGGCCGGCCAGGGCGATGTAGGTGAGGCCCACGGGCTTCCCCGGGGTGGCGCCGCCCGGGCCGGCGACGCCCGTGACAGCCAGCCCCAAGTCGGCCTCGGCCCAGGCGCGCACCGCCCGCGCCAGGGCGGCCGCCGCCTCCTCGCTCACCGCCCCGTGACGCTCCAGCACCGCTCGCTCCACGCCGATGCGCTCCTTCAGACGGTTATGGTAGGCGATGGCCCCGCCCAGGAAGACGGCCGAGCTGCCCGGCACCTCCGTCAGCAGGTGGCCCACTAGCCCGCCGGTGGAGGCCTCGGCCACGGCCAGGGTCAGCCCCGCCTGCTGCAGCATGGACAGGACGTGGGCGGCCATCCCTTCGCTCATGACCGGCTACTGGAGCCGCATCTCCCAGCCGGGGATGGCGCAGGAGACGAAGGTGAAGGCATACAGGGCCAGCCCCGGGGTGGTGGTGGCGAGCGCCAGCTCGTGGTGGCCGATGTCGCCGTTGGCCACCAGGCGGAACATCCGCGGCACGTCCACCACCAGGTGTGACTGCCCCTGGTCGTCCCAGCGCACGTCCGCCCCGGCGCAATCGGGCGACAGGGGGGCGCCGTCCTGCCAGATGTCCAGCCTCGCCGGCTGCCCTGCCAGGGGGTTCAGGACCAGGTTCACCTCGCGGGCCGTGTAGCGCAGGGCGACGCGGGATGTCTCCAGAGCGTCCCAGGGCCGGTAGACGCACTCCTCGTCGGCCACCCAGGGCCCATCCAGATAGAAGAAGCCCTCGGCGTGCAGGCCGGGGTCGCGGTAGCGGACGGCCTGCTTGGGCACCAGGCCCGTGGGGTTGCCGACGGCGCCCCGCAGAAAGCCTAGGTAGATCTCGGGCGTGACGCGGTAGCAGACGGCGCCCGGTCGGTCCTCCTCGCGCAGGGGCGGAAGCGGTTGGGGCAGGGCCAGGTCGGGGCGGACCTCCAGCAACAGGTGCTGGATGGCCCGCTCGGTGGCCTGGTAGGCGCCCTCGCCGAAGTGGTAGTAGCGCAGGCGCCCCTGGGCGTCCACCAGGTATTTGGCCGGCCAGAAGCGGTTGTTGTAGGCCCGCCAGATGGCGTAGTCGGCGTCCAGCACCACCGGGTATTCGATGCCGAACTCGGCGATGGCGCGGCGCACGTCATCGGGGCGGCGGGCGAAGGAGAACTCGGGCGTGTGCACGCCGACGATGACCAGCCCATGGGGCGAGTAGCGCCGGTGCCACTCCACCAGATAGGGCAGCGTGCGCAGGCAGTTGATGCAGGTGTAGTCCCAGAAGTCCACCAGGACGGGGCGCCCCCGCAACCCGGCCATGGTCAGGGGGCCGCCCTGGAGCCAGAAGCCCCCGCTCAGTTCGGGGGCGAGAACGCCCTCCTCTCCACCCGCGAAGGTCATTGCCCTACACCGCCGCGTCATCGGTATTATAGAGCAGAGAGCGAGGGAGCGCTGGCCGTGCCCCTGTCGGAAGGCGACCCGGCACCCGACTTCTCTCTGCCGGCCCTGGACGGCCGCACCTATCGGCTGGCCGAGGCGGTGGCCGCGGGGCCGGTGCTGCTGGCCTTCGTCAAGACGGGGTGCGCCGCCTGCGACCTGGCCCTCCCCTACATCCAGCGCCTGGCCACGACCTACGCCGAGCGCGGGCTGCGGGTCTGGGCCGTGTCGCAGCACCCGCCGGAGCGCATCGGCCCCTACGCCCGGCAGATGGGCCTGACGGTGCCGGTGCTGCTGGACAGCGACGGCTTCCCCGCCAGCTCGGCCTACGACCCGCCGGCCACGCCTACCCTGTGCCTGGTGGACGGCCAGGGGAGGGTGGCCTTCTACTCCTACGGGTTCGCCAAGGACGACCTGAACCGCCTGTCGGCGCTGGTGGCGGAGATGGTGGGGGCGGAGGCGGCCACGGTGGCCCCGCCCGACGACGGGCGTCCGCCTTTCCGTCCGGGCTGAACGCCTGTGCACCGGCGGCCGGTGCGGCCGCCGCAGTGAGGCGCGAGTCGCTGCAGTGGCGGGGGCGGGAGGGGGCCGACGTGGAGGCGGATGCCCGGCCCTGCCCCCGCGCCCGGAGCGCCCTCAATCGCCGAATTCGAAGTCGAACAGCTCGCGCAGGAAGCCCTTCTTCTTTTTCGGTTTGCCGTAGTAGGGCGGTGGCGGGCGACCGGCGGGACGATACTCGCGCTCGTATTCCCGCTCGTAGGCCTCCTCGTAGGGCTGGTAGTATTCCCCTTCGCGCTCGATGATCTTCTCCAGTTCACCGCGGTCGAGCCAGACGCCACGACAGCGGGGACACCAGTCCACGGTGACCCCGCTGCGCTTGCCTACCCTCAGCTCTTCGTTGCACTTGGGACAGAACACCCGCTCTCACCTCCGCTGGTCAGGGCAGGCCCTTCAGCCCCGGGCGGGGGGCGCTCACCAGCGCCACCATGTTGCCCTCGGGGTGGCGATTCTCATACATGAGCTGGTGGGCCAGCCCGATCTCCTCGAACTTGAACAGGCGCGAGGACATGCACGGGTCTATCTTACCCTCGATGACCAGCTGGTTGAAGGCGTAGGCCTGCTCGTCGTTGGCGAAGTGGGAGCCCTGGAAGCGCTTCTGCCGCATCCACAGGTAGCGCAGGTCCACCACGGCGTTGTAGCCGGTGGTGCCGGCGCAGATGACCACCATGCCGCCCGTGTCGCAGACGAAGATGGAGGTGGGGATGGTGTCCTCCCCCGGGTGCTCGTAGACGATGCGGGGGTTGCGACGGTCGCCCAAGGCGTCCCAGATGGCGCGGCCGAAGGCGCGGGCGCCCTCCAGCCAGCGGTTGTAGGCCTCGCGGTCGGTCCAGTGAGGGAGCATGCCCCAGTGGTCGAACTTCTTGCGGTTGATGCACCCCTTGGCGCCCAGCTTCATGCAGTAGGCGAACTTGTCCTCGCTGGAGACGACGGCGATGGGGATGCCGCCGAAGACCTTGGTGATCTGGATGCCCATAGTGCCGAGGCCACCGGCGCCGCCCCAGACCAGCACCACGTCCCCCTCCTGCACAGTGTGGGGGGGCCAGCCCAGGAGCATGCGGTAGGCGGTGGCGCCCACCAGGGTGGGGGCGGCAGCCTCTTCCCAGGTGAGGTGGGGTGCCTTGGGCATGCACTGGTGGGCCTGGACCTTGCAGAACTGGGCGAAGCTGCCCCAGTTGGTCTCGTAGCCCCAGATGCGGGCCGAGGGCGCCATGATGGGATCGCCACCGGCCTTGATGTAGGGGTCGTTGCTGTCCCACATGCCGCAGTGGATGACCACGTGGTCGCCTTCCTTGACATTGCGCACCTCGCTGCCCACCGCCCAGACGATGCCCGAGGCGTCGGAGCCGCCGATGTGGAAGTCGGAGGGGTCGCCGTCCCGCTGCTGCACCGAGATGACGTCCACCGGCACGCCCAGGGACGCCCAGACGTTGTTGTAGTTGATGCCGGCGGCCATCACCAGCACCAGCACCTCGTCGGGCTTCAGGTCGCGGGGCACCTCGATCTTCTCCACCTGGAAGCCCTTGGTGGGCTCGCCGAAGCGCTCGCGACGGATTACCTGGGCATACATGTATTTGGGGATGTGGCCCGCGGGCGGCAGTTCGCCGATCTCGTAGATGTCCTTCTTGACCAGCATGGCAGACCTCCCCGGCAGCGATTGCGGCCTCTAGCATACCTTAGTCGCGCCTGGACAGGCAAGTGTCGCCATTCGAAGTTTTCTATACCTCGGATAGCCGGCGCGTGCCGATGGCGGGCACAGCGGCCGTAATGTCAATGATGGGCTTCGCGGCGAGGCCGGGGACGGCGGTGCTGGCAATGTGCTCGATGGCCACGAACGCCCCGCGACCGCAGGCGCGCGCGATCAGGTCGCGTTGCGCTTCGAAATGCCGGGGCCAACGAGGGTCATAATCAGCGATGACGATGGGCCGACGGGAACGCGACGTCACGACGGCGCTCTCCGCCGCTCGCCCGCTCCGTCCTGGAAGGTGGGGCCGCGCTCCTCCTCGGCCTTGCAGGCCTCGCGAGCGCGGGCGGTCATCCGCTGCGCCCGGTCCACGTCCAGCTCCGCGCCCATGGCCTGGCGGGAGCGCCGCCTGTCCTCGTGGGCCGGCTTCTCCATCTTCGCCGCCAGAGCGTCGCGCACTGCCTCCGCGCCCAGGTCCTCGAGGGAGCGGTCGTGGAACTCGCCGAACCTGGTCATACCGGCGCCGATGACGGCCACGCCGCGCACCACCACGTTACGTCTCGGACGCTCGGTGGCCCTGGGGCCAGTGTAGCACGGGGGTGGCGCCGTCAGGGCAGGGTGCCGGTGGCGGCCCGACGGTAGTATTCCTCCATCTGCTCGCGGCTGGCGCGACCGTTGTGCACCGCCACCACCCGCCCACTGGCGTCCAGGAAGATGCTCAGGGGCATCCCCAGCCCCTGGTAGGCGTTGAAGAGGGTGTCCTGGGGGTCGGCCACCGCCTCGGTGAAGCGCATCCCCCGCCGACCGTCGCCCAGGTCTATGCTCTCCAGAAAGCGACGGGCCGTCTCGGAGCGGTCGCCGCGGTTGATGCCGATGACCACCAGGTCGGGATGGGCGCGCATCAGGTCGGCTATGTCGGGCAGCTCGTCGCGGCAGGGGTCGCACCAGCTGGCCCAGAAGTTCAGGTAGACGGGGCGGCCGCGGAAGCTGCTCAGGCGCACCGGGGTGCCGTCCGCCAGCCGCGAGGCGACGAAGTCGGGCGCATACTGGCCGATGCGCGGCCCTACCTGGAACTCCACCGTGCCGCCGGCAGGGGGCGGCGCCAGCAACCGGGCGGGTTCGATGCCCCGCTCGCGGCCGAAGCTGCCCGTGGCCGACAGGACGGCCAGCACCGCTGCCACCCCCACCGCCACGCCGGCCAGGGCGATGAGGCGTCGCTTCAGGTCGTAGCGGGTCATTGGCTCAGAAGCGGCCCGACAGGTCCGACAGGGGGCCCCAGTCGAACAGGCGGTTCAGGCCGATGAGGCTGTTGGTGAAGACCAGCACCCCCACCACCACCAGCACCGTGCCGCTCACGTAGTTGACGGCCCATGACCAGCGCCGCAGCCAGGCGTAGACGGGGCGCAGGGCCTCAAAGGCGACGCCCATGGCCAGGAAGGGGACGGCCATGCCCGCCGAATACGCCAGCAGCAGGGCGGCCGCCTGCGGCACCGTCCCCCCCGAGACGGCCAAGGCCAGGATGGCGCCCAGCGTCGGGCCGATGCAGGGGCTCCAGCCAGCGGCGAAGGACGCGCCCACTAGCACCGAGCGGGCGTAGCCCGTGCCCCGCTCCAGGGAGGGGCGCCGCTCCTGCTCCAGCCAGGGGATGGTGATGACCCCTGCCAGGTGCAGCCCCAGCAGGATGAGCAGGCTCCCGGCCACCTTCTGCAGGGTGGGCAGGTGCTCCCGCAGGAAGAAGCCCAGCACCCCCAGCGACACGCCGAACAGGACGAAGACGGCGCTGAAGCCCAGCACAAAGCCCAGGGCGTGGCCCAGGGCGGGGCCGGCCAGGGCGGGGCGGGCCTGGACGGCCACCGCCGCCCCGGGCCCCGGGCGCGGGGCCGGAGCGGCTGAAGAGGCGGTCGCGCCGCCCAGGTAGCCCAGGTAGGCGGGCACCAGGGGGAGCAGGCAGGGCGACAGGCAGGAGAGGAGCCCTGCCAGGAAAGCTATTCCCAGGCCGACGCCGCCCAGTTCCATCGCTCTCTCGACCTCATCGTCGCCGGGCGTGCCCCCTCATTGTAGGCCCGCACGCCCTTGCGGGCGAGGGCGTCTGTCAGCGGGCGCCCACCAGCAGGTCGTGGCGCCCTCCCCACTTGCTCAGGAAGCGGTAGAAGTTGCGCTTGCTCAGGCGCTCGCGCTCCTCCGGCGGCGTGCGCTCCCACTCGCCATGGGCATGCCGCACCGCCGGCAGCGACGGGTCGCAGAGGAGGTCGTGTCCCAGGGCGCGCACGGCCAGGCTCACGTCCAGGTCCAGGTGGCGGTAGAAGCGGAACTTCTCGTCCAGGGGGAACAGGCGGGCCAGCAGGTCGCGGCGCAGGGCGAACAGGTATCCCTCCAGGGCATCCACCGGCCCCGCCTCCTCTACCTCCTCGAAGCTGTGCAGGTCGGCCGTGCGCAGCCCCCAGCGCCCCACCATGCCCACCTGCGGTCGCGACAGGGCGCGGGCGATGGGCGCGAAGATGTCGCCAGTCACCTCGACGCTGGTGTCCAGCCAGACGAAGATACGCCCCCGCGCCTGGCGGGCGGTCACGTTGCGGCCCGCCGCCGCCCCCAGGAAGTGGTCGGCGTGGAAGACGCGCAGCCGCGGCTCCCTGCGCGCCAGGTCGTCCAGCCAGTCGCCGGTGCCGTCGCTGGAGCCGTTGTCCAGCGCCAGCACCTCGGCGGCCTCCGGCAGCCAGCGCAGGAGCGAACGCAGACAGCGCTCCACCTCGGGCAGGTTGTCGCGAGCGAGGACGCTGACGCTGAACTCCAGGGTGGCCGGTTCGCCCAGCAGGGACGGCACGTCGCCGCTGCGGGAGACGGTGCCCGGGGCGGCCAGCCAGCGGGGGCGGGGCAGCGCGACGGTGCCCTCGCGGGTGTCGCGCACCTCGTAGCCGGCGGCGATGATGCGCTCTCGCAGGGCGTCGGCCTCCGGCCAGCGCTTGCGGACGCGGAGCGAATGGCGCTGGCGGCACAGATCTTCCACCTCGGCGGGCAGCGGGGGCGTCTCGGGCGGTCGGGCCAGGTCCAGGCCCAGCACCCGGTCGAACTCCAGCAGCAACCGCCGCTTGACGGGGGCTGTCAGCGAGGAGCGGGCGACGCCCCAGGCGGCGGCCAGGGCGCGAGGGAGGCAGAGGTCGTCGGCCAGGGCCTCCCAGAAGCGACGTCGCCAGGCCAGGGCCTCCCCGGGCAGGCGCCGGGCCTCCTCGTCGGCCTCCTGGGCATGCCGGCGCAGGCGCAGGAGCCCCCGCTGGGCCGCCCGCAGCGAGTCCCAGGTGAAGTTCATGCGCGTGCGGTAGTGGACGGTGGCGCACAGGTAGCGGAAGGCCAGGGGCTCGAAGCCCCGCCGCAGCAAGTCGTCCAGGGTGTAGACGTTGCCGGTGGACTTGGCCATCTTCAGGCCGTCCACCAGCAGGTGCTGGCCGTGCACCCAGTAGCGGACGAAGGGGGCGCCGTAGGCCGCCTCGCTCTGGGCGATCTCGTCCTCGTGGTGGGGGAAGATGTTGTCCACGCCGCCGGTGTGGATGTCCAACCGCGGCCCCAGGTAGCGGATGGACATGGCCGAGCATTCGATGTGCCAGCCCGGGAAGCCCTCGCCCCAGGGGCTGGGCCACTTGAGCAGGCGCCCCGGCTCGGCCGCCTTCCAGAGGGTGAAGTCCCGCTGGTCGCGCTTGAGGGGATCGGGCTCCACCCTCACCCCCTCCTCCAGGGCGTGGGCGACCTGGCCCGACAGCTTACCGTAATCGGGGAAGCGGGAGACGTCGAAGTAGACGTTGCCCTGGCTCTCGTAGGCGTATCCCGCCGCCAGCAGCCTCTCCACCAGGGCCACCATGTCCGGCACGTGTTCGCTGGCGCGGGGGTAGTGGTGGGCGGGCAGGACGTTCAGGCGCCTCTCGTCGCGCAGGAAGGCCTCGGTGTAGAACTGGGCGATCTGCTGGGGGGTCTTCCCCTCGGCCAGGGCGGCGGCGATGACCTTGTCCTCCCCCCGCTCCAGTTGCTCCTGGCGCATGTGCCCCACGTCGGTGATGTTCTTGACGTGGACGACCCGGTAGCCCAGGGCCTCCAGGGTGCGCCGCAGCCAGTCGGCCATCAGGTAGGTGCGCAGGTTGCCGATGTGGGCGTAGCGGTAGACGGTGGGGCCGCAGGAATACATGCGCACCCGTCCCGGCTCCAGGGGCCGGAACTCCTCCTTGCGGCGGGTGAGGGTGTTGTAAAGCCTCAGCGCAGGGGCCGGCCCGCGGCCCTCAGGTGATCTCTCAGCCGTGCTCTCCCTCCCATCCGATCTCCACGTCCCCCTCGCCCCAGATGATGATGGGGACGGTGACGGCATACTGGAGGGCCTCCTCCCACCACTGGGGGTTCTCGTCCACGCGCCGCTCCTCGAAGTCCACCCCCCGTTCCTTGAGGGCGGCCACGGCCTTCTCGCTGGTGGGGCAGTTGGTCAGGGTGTAGACGATGACCCGCGACATGCTCTCCTCCGGCCATGTTTATGGTAGCACATGCGCCGCATCTGCAGGCGCTTCAGACGCGGATGTGCTTCCAGCGGCCCTGGCGAAAGCGCAGCCAGAGGAGGAGGACGCGGCTGTTGATGTCCAGCACCGCCGCCATCCAGGCGCCGGGCACCCCCAACCCGGCCACGATGGCCAGCAGGTAGGCGGGCACCAGCCGCACCACCCAGTTGCAGAAGGCGACGATGACCAGCACCGAGCGGGTGTCGCCGGCGCCCCGCAGGGCGCCGCTCAGGGCCAGGTTCAGCCCCATCCCCGGCATGGCGAAGGCGAAGATGAGCATCAGCTTGCGCCCCAGCTCCACCACCTCGTCGGCGCCCTCGCCGGCCACGAAGGCGCGGGTGATGTGACCACCGAAGGCGGCCAGCACCACCGCCACGGCGGTGGTGGCCAGCAGGGAGTAGCGGCTAGCGACGTAGGTGGCCCGCTCGGCCAGGTCGGGGCGCCTGGCCCCCAGCCCCTGTCCCACCAGGGCGCTGGTGGCCACGCTGATGCCGAAGCCAGCGTTGAAGGCCAGCCCCTGGATGGCGAGGGTGACGCCGTGGGCGGCCACCGCCGTGGTGCCCATGCTGGCCACGATACGGGTGTAGAGCATGAAGGCGATGTTGAACTGGGCCTGCTCCAGCCCCGCCGGTATGCCCACCCGCAGGATGCGCCCGGCCTCGCGCCCGTCCAGGGGCGGCCCCTGCAGCGGGCGCCAGCGCAGCACCCTCCGCCCCGAGAGCAGCACCGCCAGCCCCAGGGCCGCGCCCACGATGGCCGCCACCGTGAAGCCGGCACCGGCACCCACCACCTCCAGGCGCGGGAAGGGGCCGCTGCCGTTGATGAGCAGGTAGGCCGCTGCCCCGTTGACGGCATTCAGGAGGACGCTGATGAACATGGGCGTGCGGGTGTCGCCGGCAGCCTGCAGCGAGGAGTTGACGGCGAAGAGGAGCGACCAGAAGACCATGCCGATGGCGCTGGCCCGCAGGTAGTCGGCCCCCAGGCGCCGCGCCTCGGGCTCGGCCCCCAGCATCCCCAGCGACCAGTCGCCCAGGAGCCAGAGGCCCACGGCCAGCGACAGGCCCCACAGGGCGGCCAGAGTCAGGGAGGTGCGCACGGTGGCGTCGGCCCGCTCCATCTGGCGGGCGCCCACCGCCCGCGCCACCACGGCGATGGTCCCGGCCCCCACCGCCCCCATCCCGGCCTGGCAGAGCCAGTAGACCTGTCCGCCCAGGCGCAGGCCGGCCAGCGCGTCCTCGCCCAGGTGTCCCACCAGGTAGGTGTCCACCAGTTGCACCGCCGAGTAGGCCACCTGCTGGACCACCACCGGCCAGGCCAGGCGGACGACGGAAAGCCCCAGGTGCCTTTCGTCCAGGGCAGGGGCAGGCCGGGTGGGGAGTGCCTCGGTAGCCTCGGTGGACACGGGGGCGCTCCTGTGCTCGTGACCTAGCTTATGCTAAGATGGCGACCTGGGCTACTGGTGAGGGCTGCATGGCGTCCCGGCGCGGCCACAAGTGGTTCGCCGCCATCTACGACCGCCTCATGGTCCGGGCCGAGGCCACCTTTCTGCGCCGGGTGCGGACGGAGGTGGCCGGCGGCGCGCGGGACCGGGTGCTGGAGATAGGCTGTGGCACCGGCGCCAACTTCCCCTACTACCCTCCCGAGGCGGAGGTGGTGGCGGCCGAGCCCGACCCTTACATGCTGGCCAGGGCCAGGCGTCGGGCGCGGGAGCTGGGCGGAGGGCCGACGCTGGTGCAGGCCGTGGCCGAGCGCCTGCCCTTCCCCGACGGCTCCTTCGATGTGGTGGTGGCCACCCTGGTCTTCTGCAGCGTTGACGACCCTGCCCGTGCCCTGGCCGAGGCGCGGCGCGTCCTGCGCCCCGGCGGCGAACTGCGCTTCTACGAGCACGTCCGCTACCCCGGCGGCCCGCTGGCCCGCCTGCAGGACGCCGTGACCCCCCTCTGGCGCTGGTTCGGCGCTGGCTGCCACCCCAACCGCGACGTGACCCGCCTGCTGGCCGAGGCGGGCCTGGAGGTGGTGCGGCTGGAGCGCACCATGCCGCTGCCACCCTTCCCGCCCATGTGTCTGGCCCGACCCCACGTGCTGGGGGTGGCCCGGGTGCGCTGAGCCATGGACGGCGTCGTGCTGGTGCTGGGAGCGGGGGGCGTCCGCGGCTGGGCGCACGTGGGGGTGCTGAAGGCCCTGCAGGAGGCGGAGGTGCCCATCGCCGCCATCGTTGGGGCCAGCGCCGGCGCCCTCATCGGGCCCATGTTCGCCGCCAGGCGCGATGTGGACGCCATGGTTCGGCTGGCCCTCTCCGCCGACACCCTGTCGCTGACGCGCTGGTTCCTGGACGGCCTGCGCATCGCCCCCGATGCCGCCGGCTTCGGGCGCGAACTGTGGCGGGCATACGGCCACCTGGACTTCGCCGAGCTGGCCGTCCCCTTTGCCGCCGCCGTCATAGACTTGGAGCGGGGGCGCCGCTACCTGGTCTGCCGGGGGAACGTGGGCAAGGCGGTGGAGGCGAGCATCCGCTCGCCGGTCATCTGGCCGCCGGTGTGGATAGAGGGACGCCCGCTGGTGGACGGCGGCCTGCACGACACGGTGCCGGTGGGCCTCGCCCGCCGCCTCTACGGCGATGGGCGCCCGCTGGTGGCGGTGACGGTGGGGGAGTTCTTCCTGCTGCCGCCCTCGCTGCGGCCCCTCTCGGCGCGGGTGGGACTGCGCCTGGGGCGGCTGGCCCGCGACCCGGCCTCCAGGCTGGGGCAGGTGGGCTTCATGGCCCGCCTGCTGTCCCTGGACCGTCCGCGGCGGGCCCGGGCTGACCTGGTGCTGCGACCCCGCCTGCGCCGCATCAGCGCCTTCCTGCCCTTCGGCATGGCCAGGGCGGTGCGCGAGGGCGAGCGGGCGGCGCGGGCCGCCCTGCCCGCCATCCGCCGCCTGCTGGGCGAGGGCTAGGCCCCGTCGCGCGTGGGCAGCACCACCCAGGCGCGACCGGGGGTGGTGACGCCCTCGCGCTCGTTCTCGGCCCAGACCTCGCACTCGACCAGGTGGAGGCCGTCCTGGACGGTCTTGGCCACCACCCGCCCCCTGCAGATCATGGTGTCGCCCGGGCGCTGCTGGCGGCGCATCTCGAAGTAGAGCTTCTTCAGGAAGCCCTCGTCGCCCATCCAGTCGGTGATGACCCGCACCAGGGCCGCCTGCAGAAAGCCGGTGTTCATGAAGACGTCCGGGTGCCCGGCGCGACGGGCGAACTGCGGGTCGAAGTGCAGGGGATACCAGTCCTGGGTGCCGCTCACCTGCTGGATGACGCGGCGCAGGTTGATCTCCAGCGAGAAGCCGGGCAGCTCCTCGCCCACCTGCACGTCTTCCCAGTAGCGCTGCGGGCGCTTCACGGCTGCGCCTCCTGCTGCGCTGCCGCCACCTCCTCCGGCGTGCGGTGGAAGAGGTGGGTGTTGCGGATGACGCAGACGACCTCGTCGCGCTGGTTGCTGATGACCAGTTCGCTCACCACCCAGACCGCCTCGGGGTCTATGCCGATGGGCTTCTGGAAGACGTCCACGATGCGCCTGCGCACCGAGAGGTGGTCGCCGACGCGGATGACGTCGAACCACTCCACCTCCTGGGACATGTTGATGATGCGTTTGCCCGGCGCCGGCACCACCGGCACCAGAGGCTCGAAGGCGGGTGGCCAGGGCCCCAGGCTGGCGAAGTAGAGGGCCAGCCAGCCCGAGGGCGGGCAGATGACCCCGCCCCAGCGGGTGCCGCGGGCGTATTCGGGGTCGAGGAAGAGGGGGTTGGTGTCCTCCACCATCTGGCAGTGGCGGCGGATGGGGTCGTGCTCCACCGGGTAGCGGCCCCTGGCCGGAGGCGTCTCCATCCCCACAAAGCGGCGTCTGACCTCTTCTATATCGAATTTCTGGGACATGGCCCTCCTCCGCCTGACGGCACGGCCCTATTATAGAGCGCCGGGGCCTGGGACGGACGTCACATATCGTTCGGGGCGAACGTCCCTTCAGTCGGGGGGCGGGACGTGGGACAATATGTGTCGGAGGGGAACGGCGCATGACGAGAGAGGAGATGGTCGCTGCCAGCCGGGCGCCGGTGAAGCGGGCACCGGCGCTGCTCACCGCCCGCATCGTCGGCCGGCGCGACCTGACCGACGACCTGATGCTGCTGTGGCTGGAGGTGCCCGAGTCCTTCAGCTTCCGTCCCGGCCAATACATCACCATCGGTCGGGACGGTATCGAGCGCCCCTACTCCATCGTGTCGGCGCCCCACGAGCTGCCGCGGGTGGAGCTGTTCATCGAGCTGGTGCCACGGGGGAAGCTGACGCCGCGCCTGTGGCGCCTGGGGCCCGGCGACGAGGTGACCATGCGACCGCGGGCCAAGGGCCTCTTCACCTTCGACCCCGCCTACCGCAACCAGCTCATGGTGGCCACCGTCACCGGCATCGCGCCCTATGTCTCCATCCTGCGGGACTACCTCCACCGGGGCCTGACCGGCCACCGCTTCTACGTGCTGCAGGGCGCCAGCTACCGCGACGAGTTCGGCTACGACGACGAGCTGCGGGAGCTGGCCGGCCGCCGTCCCGACCTGCTGACCTACGTGCCCACCGTCAGCCGGCCGCAGGAGGAGCGCAACGCTGGCTGGCAGGGGCAGACGGGGCGGGTGAACACCATCGTCGAGGAATACATCGAGCGCTTCGGGCTGTCGCCGGACGACACCATCGTCTACGCCTGCGGGCACACGGGCATGATCCAGGACGTGAAGGCCCGCCTGCTGCCCAAGGGCTGGCGGGTGAAGGAAGAGCACTTCGACTAGCGGCCTACTTGGGCGCCGCCCCGTCCACCCGCTGCAGGAAGTCCAGGAGGACGCGGTTGAACTCCTCCGGACGCTCTACCTGAGGGGTGTGGCCGCAGCGGGGGATGAAGACCAGTTGGCTGCCCCGTATGCGCTGGTGCATCCGCTGCGACGGCCCCACGAAGGGCCCGTCGTTCTCTCCGCAGACGATGAGGGTGGGCAGGGAGAGGCGCTCCAGGTCGTCCAGCAGGGGCCGGCGCTGGGCCATGGCCTGGGCGCAGTAGATGTAGGCCTCGCGAGAGGTCATCAGGAACTGCTCGCGCCAGGTCTGCAGGAACTCGGGCTGGGCGCGGAGCTGGTCGGCCTGGGGGTTCATGGCCAGCTGCGCCTCCCACACCGCCTCCATCCCCTGCTCGCGGGCCAGCTCCACCAGCCGCGCCCGCTCGCGGGTGCGGAGCCCCTCGGGGGGCTCGGCCGAGGTGTCCACCAGCACCAGGGAGCGCAGCCGCCCGGGGTGGGCCAGGGCCACTAGCTGGGCCACCATGCCGCCCATGGAGTGGCCCACCAGGTGGCAGCGCTCCAGGCCCAGGGTGTCCATGAGGGCGGCCACGTCCGCGGCCATGGCCTCCAGCGTGTAGACGGCGGGGTCGTCGGGGCGGGCCGAGAGGCCGTGGCCGGGCAGGTCGGGCGAGACGACGCGGTAGCGCTGGCGCAGGACCGGCACGCACAGCGCCCAGTTGCGCGAGTTGCCCGTAAAGCCGTGCACCAGCAGCACTGGTGTGCCGCTGCCCGCCTCGCGGTAGTGCAGCTCCAGGCCGTTCACGGTGACGGTGGGCATCGCTGCTGCCTCCTGCTGCTCTCGACCTGCGGCGGGGCGAAGCCCTTGCGAAATTATAACAGAATCGGGCGGGAGGCCTGGCGGCGCTTCCTTTTTCGGCGCCGGTGTGCTAGCATGATGGCAGCCAGGTCGCCCTGGTAGTCGGGTTGCTCCGGTCCCCCTCGGCCGCCCGATGACCCGAGCGTGACCAGGCGAAAAGGGAACCAAGGAGCCAAAGGGAGGTCATCGGGTGGTTTACCAAGACAAGACCCTGGTCTGTGTCGAATGCGGAGAGACGTTCGTCTTCTCTGCTGACGACCAGCAGTTTCATGCCAGCCGCGGCTACCAGGACCCGAAGCGGTGCCCCAGCTGTCGCCAGGCCCGACGCCAGGCGATGGGTGGGGGCGCGGCCCGGCCCATGTATGACGCGGTTTGCGCCCGCTGCGGTGCCAAGACGCAGGTCCCCTTCCTGCCCCGGCAGGACCGGCCCGTCTACTGCAGCGACTGCTTCAACAAGGTCCGTCCCGCCCCTCGGCGCGGCTTCTAGCCGCACGCCCTAGAGGGGGACAGAGGCCGGGACGTCCTGCCCGCCACAGGCAGAGAAAAGGAGGCGAACGCTATGGCCCTCATTGTCACCGACAAGGCGGCCGAACTCTTAAAGGAGATCAAGCTGGAGCTGGCCGAGACGCCGGAGAAGACCCTGCGCCTCGTCCAGCGCGGCGGCGGCTTCGAGCTGGCCTTCGACGAGGCCCGCTCCGACGACCACGTTTACCACAGCGGCGATGTGCCGGTGCTCCTGGTGTCGCCCGAGGTGGCCGACATGCTCGCCAACGCCACCATTGACGCCGAGGAGACGGACGAAGGCCCCCGCCTGACCCTCTCCACCAGCGAAGAAGGGGACTAGCCCTCCGCGGCTGCCCTGAAGCGCCACTCCTCCCCCTCTGCTATCATTGGCCGTTGGGGGAGGAGTGCGCCCATCGTGCCCGGCCCGCTAGCTGGCATCCGCGTCCTGGACCTGACCTGGGTCCTGGCAGGCCCCTACGCCAGCATGATCCTCTGCGACCTGGGGGCGGACGTCATCAAGGTGGAGCGCCCGCCCTACGGCGACGTGGCCCGCACCACCGGCCCCTACATCGAGGACGAGTCCGTCTACTTCTTCTCCGTCAACCGCGGCAAGCGCAGTATCTGCCTCGACCTGAAGACGGAGGCCGGGCGGGAGCTGCTGTTGCGCCTGGCCGAGAAGGCCGACGTGCTGATGGAGAACTTCACCCCCGGCACCATGGAGCGGCTGGGCCTGGGCTACGACGTGCTGTCCGAGCGCAACCCCCGCCTCATCTACGCCTCCACCTCCGGCTTCGGGCAGACGGGCCCCTACCGCCACAAGCCGGCCCTGGACATCATCGTGCAGGGCATGGGCGGCATCATGAGCATCACCGGCGAGCCGGGGGGAAGGCCGGTGCGCCCCGGCATCTCCCTGGGGGACATCGCCGCCGGCCTGTTCACGGCCATCGGCATCCTGGCGGCCCTGCAGGAGCGGGAGCGCAGCGGGCGGGGGCAGATGCTCGACATAAGTATGCTGGACTGCCAGATCGCCATCCTGGAGAACGCCTTCGTGCGCTACTTCGCCACCGGCCAGGTGCCCGGCCCCCTGGGGACGCGCCACCCGGCCACCACCCCCTTCCAGGCCTTCCCCACCAAGGACGGCTGGATCGTCATCGCCCTGAGCTGGGGGGTGGAGAACCAGTGGGAGCTGCTGCTGGCCGCCCTGGGCCTGCCGGAGCTGATAGACGACCCCCGCTTCGAGACGCCCGGGCTGCGCACCCAGCACCACGCCGAGCTGGAGCCCATCCTCAGCGAGGCCTTCCGCAAGAAGACCACCCGCGAGTGGCTGGCGGAGCTGGAGCCGTTGGGCATCCCCTGCGGCCCCCTGAACGACATCGCTCAGGCGGCGGCTGACCCCCAGGTGCAGGCGCGGGAGATGCTGGTGGACGTGCTCCACCCCAAGGGCTTCTCGCTGAAGGTGGCCAACACGCCCGTGAAGCTGTCGCGGACGCCGGGCGGGGTGCAGGGGCCGCCGCCCGCCATCGGTGAGCACACCGACCAGGTGCTGCGGGAGCTGTTGGGGCTCTCCGACGACGAGATCGCCGCCCTGCGCGAGGCGGGGGCGGTCTACGGGCCACTGCCCAGCCCGGTGCCCCTCCTCTACCGGGGGCGGGTCGAGGCGGCGTCCATGGGCGAGGAGTCCGCCTAGACCACGCCCTCCCGCCGCAGGGCCTCTATCTCCTCGGCGCTGTAGCCGAACGAGGCCAGCACTGCCTCCGTGTGCTCCCCCAGCTCCGGCTCCGGCCCCTGGATGGCAGCGGGGGTGGCCGAGAGGCGCACGGGGCAGTTCACCAGCTTTATCTCGCCCAGGCGCGGATGGCGGAACGGCACCAGGTAGCCGTTCTCGTACACCTGCGGCTCCCTCAGCACCTGTTCGTAGTCGTAGACGGGCGCGCAGAAGATGTCGGCCGCCTCCAGTCGCTCCAGCCACTCGCCCGTGGGGCACCGGGCGAAGTGCTCGTCCAGGAGGGCGTTCAGCTGGCGCATGTTGCGCATGCGGTCGCCGGTGCGGGCGAAGCGGGGGTCGTCGGCCAGGTCGGGCCAGCCTATCGCCTGGCAGAAGTCGCGCCAGCGATGGACGTGCACTCCGCCGATGGCCATGTAGCCGTCGGCGGTGCGGTAGACGTGCCAGATGTGGCCCACCAGGGGGTGCCCCCGCCCTGCCCTGCCCAGGGGACGCCCGCTCAGCATCTGGTAGGTCAGCTCCCACCCCTGGGCAGCGAGCAGGCTCCCCAGGAGAGAGGTCTCCACCTGCTGCCCTTCGCCGGTGCGCTGCCGGTGCAGCAGGGCGGCCAGGATGCCCAGTGCCAGGGTGAGGCCGCCGATGTGGTCGGCGATGGCCACCCCCACGGGCGTGGGCGGGGTGCCTTCGTGGCCGGTGACGCTCATGAGGCCACCTGCGGCCTGGGCCAGGATGTCGTTGCCGGGCTTGCGGCCCCAGCGGCCGCGGCGGCCGAAGGCCGAGGCGCTGGCGTAGATGATGCCGGGGTTGACGGCGCGAAAGGCCTCGTAGCCCAGTCCCAGGCGCTCCATCACCCCGGGGCGGAAGTTCTCCACCACCACGTCGCAGTCGCGGGCCAACCGCAGCACGAGCTCGCGGCCCTTGGCCGACTTCAGGTCTACCGTGATCCCCTTCTTGCCGCGGTTGATGGCCAGGAAATAGTAGCTGTAGCGGGTCTCTGGGTCGCGGGCGATGGTGCGCCCCACCTCGCCCTGGCCGGGCTGCTCGACCTTGATGACCTCGGCGCCCAGGTCGGAGAGCAGGGCGGTGGCATAGGGGCCCTGCTGGGCGATGGTGAAGTCGAGGACTCGTATGCCTGCGAGAGGACCCTTCATGGCCTCGCCTCCCGTTCGCCTGCGGTGGCACAAGCCTAGCGCCGAGGGGAGCGAATGTCAAAGCGGGGCCTGGTCTGCCGGAGAGGCCTACGATATGCCGCCGAAGCCGGACGGCAGCCCGTCCAGGTGGGCGATGTCGTTCACCCGCCAGATGACCCGCCGTCGCCCCTTCACCCGCACCGAGGTGATGCTGGCGTTGAAGGTGTAGAACAGGAAGTCGCGGCGCACCCCCAGGGCGATGGCCAGATAGGTCTGGATGAAGCCGAAGTGGGTCACCACCGCCACCCGCTGGCCCCGGAACCGGCGGGCGATGCGGTCCATGACCGCCCGCACCCGCGCCCGTGCCGCCCGGCTGCCCTCGGAGCCGGGGAAGGCGTCCCAGCGCATCTCGCGGGCCAGGCGGCGGGCCAGCGCCCGCGCCGCCTCCCCCTCCAGCTGGCGGGGGTCGTTCTCGGGGCTGCCCATGACCACCTCGTGCAGGTCTTCCTCCACCTGCACGGGGAGGCCGGTGGCCTGGGCGATGAACTGGGCCGTCTCCAGGGCGCGCCGCGAGGGGCTGGAGACGATGGCGTCCAGCCCCTGGCGGGCCAGCCGCTCGGCCAGGCGCTGGGCCTGCAGCCGCCCCACCTCCGTGAGGGGCGGGTCGGACCACTCCCGCGCCTCGCCGGTGTTGCTCAGGGCCTGGGCGTGGCGCACCAGGTAGAGCCTGGTGGCGCCGACGCCGATGAGGAGCGCCTCGCGGAAGTAGTAGGCGATGGGGTCGCCGGGCGGTGTGGGGGCGGGGCGGGTCATCCTGTCGCGCTGCCGCTCTCGGGACCTCTACCCCCTGGGCAGGCCCAGGCCGCGCACGGCGATGATGTTGCGCATCACCTCGGAGGTGCCGGCGGCGATGGTGGTGGAGACGGCCGCCAGGTAGTAGTCGGCGATGCGCCCGGCCATGGGCGCCCACTTGCTGCCCGACCGGAGCTGGCCGCCCAGCCCCAGCATCTCGATGCCGGCGCGGGCCAGCCGCTGCTGCAGCTCCGAGCCGAAGAGCTTGCTCATGGACGCCTCCTGGTTGGGGATGCGCCCCTGGGACTGGATCCAGGCCACCCGGTAGGCCAGCAGCCGCCCCACCTCGAACTCGATCTTCAGTTCGGCCAGCCGGTGGCGCACGGCCGGGATGGCCATGAGGGGGCGGCCGTCGCGCTGCGTCTCGCGGGCATATTCCACCAGTTCGTCGTAGAGGCGGATGCCGGCCACCACGCGGTTGATGCCCGAGCGCTCGAAGTCGAGGGTGGCGGCGGCCACATACCAGCCCCGGTTCAGCTCGCCTACCAGGTTCTTCCTGGGCACCCGCACGTTGTCGAAGAAGACCTGGTTGAAGGCGTGGCGGCCCGTCATGTCCACCAGGGGCCGGACGGTGATGCCCGGCGTCTTCATGTCCACCAGGAAGTAGGAGATGCCGCGGTGCTTGGGCGCATCGGGGTCGGTGCGGGCCAGCAGGATCATCCAGTCGGCCACGTGGGCCAGGGAGGTCCAGATCTTCTGGCCGTTGACCACGAAGTAATCGCCGTCCGCCACGGCCGTGGTCTGGAGGGAGGCCAGGTCGGAGCCGGCGCCGGGCTCGCTGAAGCCCTGGCACCAGATGACGTCGGCGTTGGCGATGCGGGGCAGGTGCTCCCGCTTCTGCTCCTCGGTCCCGTAGAGGATGATGGTGGGCCCGACGCGGTCGGGGCCGACGCCCAGTTGCTGGGGGGCGCGGTGGTAGGCCATCTCCTCGTTGAAGATGACCTGCTTCATGATGCTGGCCTCCATGCCCCCGTGCTCCTTGGGCCAGGCCAGGGTGAGCCAGCCCCGCTGGGCCAGCTTCTTCTGGAAGCGCCTTATCTCCTCCAGGCCGCCGCCTCCGCCGTAGCCCAGGGGGCCTTCGGCGCCGCCGCCTGCCGCCTCCTCGCGCCACTCACGGCGCAGGAACTCCCGCACCTCCTGTCTGAAGGCCTCCTCCTCGGGGGAGAAGCGGAACTCCATGGCTGGCCTCCCGTGCGCGTCAGGGTCGAGGACTCTAATAATATACAACGTAAGGGAGAGGAGAGCGACCGGTGAGGCTGGGTCCCTGGGCGGCCCTGGTGGTGGCGGCGGCGCTGGCCGTGGCCTGCCGCTCGGGCGACGGGGGGCCGCTGGTGTCGGACAACTCCAGGACTACGCCGGGGCCCACGACCACCGCCGCCCCGACTCCCAGCCCCACGCCCACGGCGCCGCCGGCGCCCCCTCCCATCGCCTCGCTGGCCGACGTCTTCCCGCCCCGCGACCTGCCCCTGGCCAGTCTGGACCCCGGCCGCCTGCGGGTGCTGGTGGCCACCGGCGACGTGATACCGGCGCGTATGGTGGACGTGGTCATCCGCCGTCGCGGCGACGACTTTCTCTATCCGGTGCGGGACGTGGCCGCCCTCACCCGCGCCGCCGATGTGACGGTGGTGAACCTGGAGGCCCCCCTCATCGAGGACTGCCCCTACCACGACCGCGGCTTCACCTTCTGCGGGCGTCCCGGCTTCGTGCAGGCGCTGCTGGCCCTGGGGGTGGACGTGGCCACCCTGGAGAACAACCACATCGGCAACTACGGTCAGGGCGGCATCGCCGAGACGCAGGAGCGGCTGGCGCGGGCGGGCATCGCCTGGGCCGACCGCCACCGCCTGGCGGTGCTGGACGTGCGGGGACTGCGCTTCGGCTTCCTGGCCTTCAACGGCGTCGGCGAGAGCTTCGACCGGGGGGCCATCGCCCAGGCCATCGCCAACGCCCGTCGGCAGGTGGACGTGCTGGTGGTGGCCTTCCACTGGGGGATGGAGTATGTGGACGTGCCCCAGCCCGCGCCGGGCATCGCCCCCGACGACCCGGTCGAGATAGGTCACCTGGCGGTGGAGGCGGGCGCCGACCTGGTGCTGGGCAACCACCCCCACTGGGTGCAGGCGGTGGAGGTCTACCGGGGCAAGCTCATCGTCTACGCCCACGGCAACTTCATCTTCGACCAGATGTGGAGCTACGAGACGCGGGTGGGCGTCATCGGCCGCTACACCTTTTACGACCGCCACCTGGTGCGGGTGGAGTTCCTGCCGGTGCTCATCGAGGACTACGCCCGGCCGCGCCCCCTGGAGGGACAGGAGGGGCAGGCGGTGCTGGAGCGGATGCGCCGCGCCAGCGAGTCGCTGGCCCAGCGGGTGGCAGCCAGGCCTTAGCGCCCCTTGAACTGGGGCTCCCGCTTCTCCAGGAAGGCGCGCGGCCCCTCGCGGGCGTCCTCGGTCATCTGGGCCAGGATCATGGCCGCCTGGGCCGCCTCCAGCGCCTCGTCCAGGTCGGTGAACATCCCCCGGTAGGCCAGGCGCTTGGAGAGCTGGATGGCCACCGCCGGCCCTTTGGCCAGCCGCTGGGCGAACTGGAGGGTGTAGGGCATCAGCTCGTCGGGCGGCAGCACCTTGCTGACGTAGCCGATGCGCAGGGCCTCCTCGGCGTCAATGATGTCCCCCGTCCAGATGAGCTCCAGCGCCTTGGCCATGCCGACGATGCGAGGCAGCAGCCAGCAGCCGCCGTCGCCGGGGATGATGCCCATGCGCACGTAGGTCATGCCGAAGCGGGCGGTGGTGGAGGCGAAGCGGATGTCGGCCAGGGAGGCCATGTCCATGCCCGCCCCCACGGCGGCGCCGTTGACGGCGGCGATGTAGGGCTTGTCCATCTGGGCCAGCAGGCGCGGGATGCGCTGGACGGAGTCGCGCAGGAAGTTGCGGTTCTCCACCAGGCTGCGGTCGCGGTCCATGAGGGCGCTGGCTGCCCCCGAGCCCACGTCGGCGCCGGAGCAGAAGGCCCTCCCCGCCCCCGTCACCACGATGGCCCGCACCTGGGGGTCCAGGTGGGCGTCCTGCAGGGCGGCATACCACTCGTCCAGCATCTGGCGGGTAAAGGCGTTGAGGCGCTCGGGGCGGTTGAGGGTGATGACGGCCACCCCGTCGTCGCGCTTCTCGTAGATGATCTGCTCGAACTGCATGGCTCCCTCCTCGTCGGTGTGTGCCGTCTCGCATCTTCAGGCCGGGGCCGGTCGCAGCCCCGCCCGCACCCTGCGGCCCACCAGAGGCAGGGCGAGGCTGGCTGCCACCGCCAGCGACCAGATGCCGGCCATGGCCAGGAAGGCGGCAGCGGTGTCCCAGCGCTCCACGATGGCCCCGGCGATGATGCCCCCCGTCCCGCCCAGGCCGAACTCGGCCAGGAAGTAGAGGCCGAAGCTGCTCCCCACCAGGCGCACGGGGGAGTAGTCCGCTATGAGGGTATTGTAAATGGGCTGCCGGGCGAAGCTGAAGAATACGAAGACCGAGGCCGCCGCCAGCAGGGGCACACCGCTCAGCACGCCCATCAGGGCCAGGGGCAGGAGGGCGGCGGCCGTGACGCCCACCGCCAGCACCTCCACCCGCAGCCGTCGCGTCAGCAGGCCGCCGGCATACTGGCCCACGGCGCCGGTGAGGTAGGCGGCGGTGGTGAGCCAGTCGCCCAGGTCGCGGCTGACCTGCAGCTGGATGTGGGTGGGCAGGAAGGTGAGGGTGGCGCGGTAGACGATGCCCACCACGATGGAGAGGACGTAGACCAGCAGCAGGGCCACGGCCACCCGCATCCCCACCGGCACCCTGGCACCCGTCGGGGGCGGCTCGGCGCTGACCGGGGCGATGCGGTAGTCCCCCTGCAGGCGGGTGGCCCACAGGGCCAGCACGCCGGCCAGGACGGCCATGAGCACATACGCCCAGCGCCAGCCCGCCACCAGCGCGATGCCGCCGGCGATGCCTGGCGCCAGGGCCAGGCCGACGTTGCCCGCCGCCCCGTGCAGCCCCATGCCCACCCCCCGCTGGCTCACCCCGTGGGCGATGAGGGCCGTGGCCGCCGGGTGATACATGCCCATGGCCAGCCCCAGCAGCCCCATGGCCAAGGCCAGCAGCCAGGGCGAGAAGGAGAGGGACACCAGCAGGGCGGCGGCGGTGGCCCCGGCGAAGGTCAGAAAGAGCACCCGCCGCGCACCGAGGCGGTCGGTGAGGATGCCGGCGGGGAAGGCGGTGCTGCCGAAGGCCCAGCCGAAGACGGTGGCCACGCCCCCCAGGAAGGCCTCGCTGCTGCCCAGGTCGAGGGCGATGTCCAGGAGCAGGGCGCCGTAGGCGGTCTCGATGGCATGGACGAGGGCATGGCCCAGGTTGGTATACAGGATGACCTGACGTTCGCTGTGGCCCACGGTGCGGCGGACATTATATCACGGGGGCGCCCCGGGCTCGATTGCCTGCCCTGGCTGGCGCCTGCTATCATCTGGCCGACGATGGACGCCCCCGCCCTGCGCCGGGCCGTTGACCTCTCCGGCACCTGGGAGTGTCGCCCCCTCTCCCCCGACGAAGACCCCCTGCGGGCCGAGGTCGGCTGGCGCCCCATCCCCGTCCCGTCCAACTGGCACCTGGCCGGACTGGAGGGATACGCCGGCGCGGTGGCCTTCCGCCGCTCCTTCGTGGCCGAGCCGGAGCCGGGGCGGGCCGTCCACCTCCTCTTCCAGGGGGTGGACTACTTCGCTGACGTCTGGCTGAACGGCGTCTATCTGGGGCACCACGCCGGCTACTTCCAGCCCTTCCGCTTCGCAGTGACGGGCCTCCTGCGTCGCGAGAACGAACTGCTGCTGCGGGTGGACTCGCCGCGGGAGGAGCCGCGGGCCGTCTGGCCCAACCGCAAGCGGCTGATCAAGGGCGTCTTCCAGCACCACGACTGTCGTCCCGGCTCCTGGAGCCTGGAGCACGGGCAGGACGAGCCCACCGGCGGCATCTGGGGGCGGGTGGAGCTGCTCTACACGTCGCCGGTCCACGTGCTGTCGCTGCGGTTGGCGCCGGTGCGCGTCTCGGAGGGGTCGGCGCTGGTGCTGGCCACCGCCGTCGTGCACAGCGACCAGCGCCGGGAGGTGGAGGCGGTCCTCGACCTGCGGCCCCGGTCGGGCCGGGGCGGGTCGGCGCGCCAGTCGCTGCGGGCGCTGCTGCAGCCGGGGGAGAACGAGCTGTGCTTCAGCCTGACGGTGCCCGAGCCAGACCTGTGGTGGACGTGGGACCACGGCAGCCCGGAGCTCTACCTGGCCGAGCTGGCTTTGACCGGGGCCGAGGGGACGCTGGACGCGCTGACGGAGCGGTTCGGCCTGCGCGAAATGCGTATCGAGGACGAGTGGACGTGGCTCCTGAACGGCAGGCGCTTCTTTCCCCGCGGCACCAACATCATCCCGGCCGAGTGGCTGAGCACCTACACCGCCGAGGCCATCGCCCGCGACGTGCAGTTGCTGCGCGAGGCCAACGTTAACGCCGTGCGCGTCCACGCCCACGTGAACCGCCAGGAGCTATACCAGGCGCTGGACGAGGCGGGCATCGCCGTCTGGCAGGACTTCGCCCTGCAGTGGGGCTACGAGGACTCGGACGAGTTCACGCGGGAGGCGGTGCGCCAGGCGCGGGAGATGGTGCGCCACCTCTACAACCACCCCTGCATCGTGCTGTGGTGCTGCCACAACGAGCCCCTGCCCCACAACCGCCGCCTGGGGAGGGCCCTGCGGGCGGCCGTCGCCGCCGAAGACCCCACGCGGCGGGTGGAGGAGGCCTCGGACTTTCGCCAGCACCCGTATCCGGGCTGGTATTACGGCTCCTACCGCGAGTTCAGCGGCCTGCCCGGCGCCCCCCTGCCCAGCGAGTTCGGCGCCCAGGCCCTCCCCGATGTGGAGAGCCTGCGGCGCATGCTCCCGCCGGCTGCCCTCTGGCCACCCGACTGGGACGCCTGGGCCTACCGCTGCTTCCAGTATCACGAGACGTTCCACGTGGCCGGCATCCGCCTGGGCGGGAGCCTGGAGGAGCTGGTGGCCGAGAGCCAGGAATACCAGGCGCGGCTGCTGAAGTATGCCATCGAGCACTACCGGCGGGCCAAGGGGCGCATCAAGGGCCTCTTCCAGTTCATGTTCATGGACCCGGCGCCCCTGGTCACCTGGTCGGTGGTGGACTACTATCGGCGCCCCAAGCGTGGCTACCAGGTCCTGGCGGAGTGCTACCAGCCGGTGCTGCCCATCGTGGCCCTGGAGCGGGAGAAGAGCACCCCCGGGCGCCTGCTGGTCTTCCAGGTGGCGGTGGTGAACGATCTGCACCGCGCCTTCGCCGGGGCGCAGGTGCGAGTCTGGGCCGAGGGGCCCGAGGGCTGGCGGGCCGACCTGGACTCCTACACCCTCGACATTCCGCCCGACTCGGTGGCCTTCGCCCAGCGGCCGCCCCTGGACGCCGGCACCACCGTCTGGCGGGTGCCGGCCGATGCCCCCGTCGGCCGCTACACCATCTGGGCCGAGGTGCGGGACACGCAGGGGGAGCTCCTGGGGCGCAACTGGCAGGCCATCGAGATGGTCTCCCTGCCCCTGGGCCGGGAGTGGTGGCCCTTCTTCTAGACGAGCCCGTCGCGGCGCAGGTCGTGCAGGGAGCCCTCGAAGGCGTCCAGCACCGCCTCCACGTCGCGCTCGCTGTGGACGCCCGACAGGAAGCCGCCGCTGAGGCCCATCAGGTCCACGCCGTGGTTGAGCATGGCCCGCTTCAGGTTGGTGGCTAGGTCGGGGCGCATGCGCGGCGGCAGGCGGCCGCTGTCCGCCGGCCACTCGATGCCGTCCCTGGGGCGGGGGCAGTCCTCCCCCAGCACGATGTGGAAGTAGGAGGCGAGGCCGTAGACGCAGCCGGGCACCTCCAGGCGGGCCAGCAGGCCGTTCATCTCCCGCACCAGCCGCTCGGTGAGGGCGTCGGCGTGACGGTGGTAGCGGCCGTCGGCGATGAGGGAGAGCATGGTCGTGCCCGCCGCTGCCGAGAGGGGGTTGGCGTTGAAGGTGCCCGGGTGGAACACGCGCTCGCGAGAGTCCCAGGCGGCGTCGCCGCGGAAGGCGAGCATGGACATGACCTCGGCGCGGCCAGCGACGCAGCCCCCCGGCAGACCGCCGGCCACGATCTTGGCCAGGCAGGTCAGGTCCGGCACTACCCCGTAGCGCCCCTGGGCTCCCCCCACCGCGACGCGGAAGCCGGTGATGACCTCGTCGAAGATGAGCACCGTCCCGTGGCGGAGCGTCAGCTCCCGCAGGTCGTGCAGGAAGGAGGGCGCCAGGGGCAGGGTGCCCCAGGAGGCGCCCGTGGGCTCCAGGATGACGGCGGCCACGTCGCCCCGCCCCAGGTGCTCGGCCACGGCGGCCAGGTCGCCCTGGGGCACGCTGATGGTGTCCTGGAGGGCACCGGGGGTGACGCCGGCCGAGCGCAGGGCATCGGAGTCGGAGTAGCGGGCGCCGGCCACGGCGTCGTGCCAGCCGTGGAAGTGGTAGTCGAACTTGAGCACCTTGCGCCGGCCGGTGTAGGAGCGGGCGAGGCGCAGGGCCATGAGGGTGGCCTCGGTGCCGGAGTTGGTGAAGCGCACCACCTCGGCGCTGGGCACCAGGCGCTTCACCCACTCGGCCCATTCCACCTCCAGGCGGTGGGCGGCACCGTAGTGGGTGCCCCTGGCCGCCTGCTCCGTCACCGCCCGGGTGATGTCGGGGTGGGCGTGGCCCAGAAAGAGGGCGCCGTGGCCCATGACCAGGTCCACCAGCTCGTGGCCGTCCACGTCCCACTTGCGGGCGCCCCGGGCGTGCTCCACGTAGATGGGGAAGGGCGTCAGGTAGCGGATGTCGTGGGTGACGCCCGAGGGCAGCGACTGCAGCGCTCGCTGGTAGAGCTGGGCCGAGCGGGGGTGGCGGGCGACGTATTCGTCCAGGATGCTCACGGGCTGGCTACCTCCTCGTCCTGCCGATGCCTGGGTGCCAGGGGCAGGTCGCGCATGGTGATGAGGCCCACCGGCGCCGGGCCGTGGACGACCACCGGCAGCAGGTTGCGCACCAGGGCGGCAGTGGCGCGGTCGCCGTGCACCCCGCCAGCCAGGACGACGTGCAGGGGCGGCACCCCTTCGATGTCTATGGCGTCGTGGGGGTCGGCGGCGTCCAGCGCCATGACCAGCTCCAGCTCCAGGACGACGCGCCCGTCGCGCATCCCCGTCACCACCTGGCGCGCCCCGGCCACCTGCCCTGGCTCCACCCGCAGGGGGCCGGCGCGGAGGTGGCGGGGCGCCAGCACCGGCGTCGTCTCCTCCCGCACCTCCTCCAGCTCCCAGCCTAAGGCATCGGCCAGCATCAGGGCAGATTCCAGCAGCCCCACGTGGCCCAGGTCGCCGTCGCGTGCCCGGGCCTCGAACTCCGGCGGCGAGAGCCCGGCGCCCATCTTTCGCTGTAGCTGGGGGCGGCGCTGGGAGAGGTCCACCACCCGCCGCACCCGCACCGCCTCCACCCGCTGGCAGGCGGCCGCCAGCACGGACGGCAGCAGGTCCATGACGAAGCCTGGGTTGACGCCGGTGCCCAGCACACGCAGGCCCCGTGCCCGCGCCTCGGCCTCGAGCCTGGCGGCCAGGTCGGGATGGCGCGCCCAGGGAAAGGAAAGCTGCTCGCAGGTGGAGAGCACGTGCAGGCCGTGGCGCAGGGCGAGGAAGAGGGCGTCGGCCTCGGCTTCCAGGCGTGAGCCGGCCGTGTGGACGGCCACCTGGGCGTCGCTCTCGGCCAGGGCGCGGGCCAGGTCGGCGGAGACGGTCACGCCCAGTTCGCGCCCCAGGCCCGCTGCCTCCCCCAGGTCGCGGCCCGCCTTCCGGGGGTCCACGTCCACCGCCCCGACGATGCGGTAGCGGGGGTCTTCGGCCAGGAGGCGCACCACCTCGGAGCCGATGGCGCCGATGCCTACCTGCAGCACGCGCACGACGCCGCCCACCCTACTCCACCTCGGCCAGGAAGTCCAGCACGGCGCGGTTGAAGACTTCCGGCTGCTCGAAGTAGACCGAGTGGCCGGCCCCGGGCACCACCAGCAGGCGGGCGTTGGGCAGCAGGCGGGCGGCCACCGCCACCAGCGGCGGCGGGAAGAGGTCGTCCTCCTCGCCGGCGATGAAGAGCACCGGCACCGTCAGGGTGCGGATGGCCTCGCCGGTGGGGTCGAGGACGGGGTAGCGGCGGGGCAGGTCGTCGGGGCGGGGCCCGTTCAGGGCGGCGATCTGTCGGTAGAGGAAGGCCAGGTGGCGCCGGCGGCGGGCGAAGCGCAGGGAGAGGGCGCGACGGGGCACCTGCATCCGCCGCTGCTCCCACAGGCCCTGGGCGAGCCGCCGCACCTCCTCGTCGGCGGCGGCCCAGACGACCCGTCGCATCCCCACCAGGGTGTTGGCCATCACCAGGGCCCGCACCCGCCGGGGGTGACGCAGGGCATAGCCCAGGCAGGTGAGGCCGCCCATGGACTGGGCCACCAGGCGCACCTCCTCCGCCCCCAGGTGGGCCAGCAGCGCCTCCAGGTCGTCCACGAAGCGGGACGGGTCGGGGGCCTCGTCGTTCAGGCGGGAGAGGCCGAAGCCGCGGTGGTCGAAGACCAGGCAGCGGTAGCGACGGGAGAAGGCGGGCACCTGCTGCCACCAGCTCAGGTGGTTGCCGCCGGCGCCGTGGGCCAGCACCAGCCAGGGCCCGCGACCGTGCACCTCGTAGTAGATACGGCCGCCGTTGACCTCGACGCTGGGCATGTGGCTGCCACGATGATACTAGCGAGCGGGCGCTGGGAGCAACGACGCTGGCCCCGACACGCCAGCACGCCTTACAATTGGAAGCGGGTTCGACAGGTTGTCGGCCACAGACGGGAGCTTCGCCAGCAGATGACCTCCTCTGGGCGGCGGCGAGGGCGCAGGCGGTCGGGAGGGGCCGGGGCGGCGGCCCCGGTGGCGACGCCATCGCCCCAGGTGCCTTCCCCCTTCGCCCACCCGGCCGAGGCCGAGTTCGCCCGCATCCTCGACTTCTACGGCATCCAGTGGCAATACGAGCCCCGTTCCTTCCCCCTGCGCTGGGAGGGCGGCCAGATCGTCGAGGCCTTCACCCCCGACTTCTACCTGCCCGAGTTCAACCTCTACGTGGAGCTGACCACCCTGCGCGGCGGCCTCAACACCGAGAAGAACCGCAAGGTGCGCCTGCTGCGCCAGATGTATCCCGAGGTGCGGGTGAAGCTGCTCAAGAAGCGGGACGTGTTCCGGCTGCTGGCCAAATACGGCTACGGGCCCCTCGGCCCCGATGACATGCCCGAGGTGGACCGCGTCCTCATATCCCCCGGTCGCCTGCAGCAGCGGGTGGCGGAGCTGGCGGCGGAGATCGAGCGCGACTACGCCGGTCAGCCCCTGGTGCTGGTGGGCGTTTTGCGGGGCGTCATCTGCTTCATGGCCGACCTGATGCGCCTGCTGCACCTGCACGCCGACATAGACTTCCTGGCCATCTCTTCCTACGGCGCCGGCGACGAGAAGGGGGTGCGCATCGTCAAAGACCTGGAGGAGGACGTGCGCGGCCGGCATGTGCTGCTGGTGGAGGACATCGTGGACACAGGCATGACCCTGAACCGGGTGCTGGACCACCTGGAAGAGAAGGGGCCGGCCAGCCTGCGGGTGTGCGCCCTGCTGGACAAGCGCGCCCGCCGCCTGATAGACGTCCCCCTGCACTACGTGGGGTTCGAGATACCGGACGAGTTCGTGGTCGGCTACGGACTGGACTTCCGCCAGCGCTACCGCAACCTGCCCTTCATCGCCGTGGTGAAGCACGAGCACCTGCCCTGAAGCGCATGGGCCGGAAACGCGAGCGTGCGCGCGAGCCAGGCCTGTTTCTCGCTCGGAGCGCCCTTTTCGCGCCCCTTATCCCCGAAAAACCGTGTAGGCGCCCTTGACAACCGTGGCCGCCTGTGACATGTTTTAGGAGCTCTCCGGGCGGCGGAGTAGCAAGCGCACGGCGGAGGGCGCGGCGGGCCGAGAGCCCACTCAAGGCCCAAAGTGCCCGAGGCAGGCGCAAGCGAAAGGTCGCCCGGAGAGCGCTTTTGGGGCCCATCGCCTCGTCCCGCAACGGGCCTGCGCGGCAGGCGAGATGACCCGCGGCAGGACCTGCCCCTTCTTCAGCGCGACGGTCTCTAGGGCTGCTGGCCTTCCTGGCCCTCGGGCGTCAGTATCAGCTTGCTGCCCAGCTTGTCATCTATCTCCCGCGCCAGGGCGAAGTCGCGGTCGGTCAGCGCCCCCTCGCTGTGGGTGATGAGGCGCAGGGTCACTCGGTTATAGTTGATGGTGATGTCGGGGTGGTGGCCGGCCGCCTCGGCCAGGTAGGCCACGGCGTTGACGAAGGCGATGGCCCGCAGGAAGGTGCGGAAGGTATACTGCTTGCGCAGGCGCCCCTCTCGTAGCTCCCACCCCTGCAGGGTCGCCAGCGCCTCCTGCACCTCCTCCGCCGAGAGCACCCGCGGCGCTGCCATCCTCCCCACCCCCTAGGCGATGACGCCCTTCTCCTTCAGCGCCGAGACCTCCTCCTCCGAGAGGCCCAGTAGCTGGCGGAAGACGTAGTCGTTGTCCTGGCCCAGCACCGGCGCCGCCCGCCATACCTCGCAGGGGGTGGCCGGCAGCTTCCAGGGTATGCCGATGTGCTTGCGCACGCCGACGATGGGGTGCTCCTTCTCGGCGAAGGCGCCCCAGGCGTTGAGGCCCGGGTCTTCGGCCAGCTCCTTGTTGCTGAGGGGCGGGAAGGCGGCCACCCCCGCCGCCTGCAGCTTGCGGGCCGCCTCGAAGGGGTCCTGGGTCAGGGTCCACTCCTCGACGATGCGCTCCAGCTCGTCCTCGTTCTGCTTGCGGGCCTCCAGCGTGGCGAAGCGGGGGTCTTCGGCCAGCTCGGGCCGCTCCATCACCCGGCACATGGCCCGCCACTCCTCGTCGGAGGCGCAGGCGATGCTCACCCAGCGGTCTTCCAGCAGGAGGCCCTCGGGCAGGGAGCCGGGCTCGGCCGGCCGGCAGCGGAAGAAGCCGTGGGGCGCCATGCGCGGGTCGCGGTTGCCCTGGCGGGGCGGCTGATAGCCCATCATCTGCTGGTGCAGGATGGCGTCGCCCAGCAGGACGATGGTGGACTCCCACTGGGACATGTCAATGTATTGGCCCTGGCCGGTGCGCTGCCGGTGCCAGAGGGCCACCAGGATGGCGAAGGCGGCGTGGTGCCCGGCGTTGGGGTCGCCGTAGGAGAGGCCCACGTGCATGGGCTGCTCCCAGTGGCGGTAGCCGGTGAGGGTGGAGAAGCCGGCCATGGGCACCTGGGCGGGGCCGTAGGCCACGTAGTGGTGCAGGGGGCCCGTCTGCCCGTAGCCCGACATGCTGATCATGACGATGTCGGGCTTCACCTTGCGCAGCTCCTCGTAGCCCAGTCCCAGGCGCTGCAGCACCCCCGGCGCGAAGTTCTCGACCACCACGTCGCTGATGCTCACCAGCCGCTTGGCGATGGCCTGCCCCTCGGGCGTGTGCAGGTCGAGGGTGATGGCCCGCTTGCCCTGGTTGTATTGGTTGAAGTAGCCGGAGGTGTTGGGGTCGGGCCGCCCCTCGGCCCAGGGTGGCAGCAGGCGGGTCACGCAGATGCGCTTGGTGGTCTCTATGCGTATGACCTCCGCCCCCATGTGGGCCAGTTGCAGGGTGCAGAAGGGTCCCGCCCAGACCCAGCTGAAGTCGGTCACGCGGATGCCGGCCAGGGGTCCCTTGCCGTGCTCGGCCATGGCTCCCTCCTCAGATGACTCCTTCGGCCCGCAGGGACTCCATCTCCGCTCGCGAGAGGCCCAGCAGGCCGCCCAGGACCTCTTCGTTGTGCTGCCCCAGGGTGGGCGCGGGCGAGCGCAGCTCCCAGGGCGTCAGGGCGAACTTGTAGGGGGCGCCGGGATACTCGTAGGTGCCCGCCTGGGGGTGTTCGACGGTGACGAAGAAGCCCCGCGCCCGCAGATGCTCGGAGCGGAGCAGGTCGCCCATGGTGGAGGCGGGAGCGAAGGGGATGCGCCGCTCGTTGGCTGCCCGGTAGAGCTCCTCCACCGTCCAGTCCTTGATCCACTCCTCCAGGAAGGGGCGCAGGGCATCGTAGTTCTGGGCGCGGGAGATGCGGTCCCTGAACACGTCCCACTGGGCCCATTCGGGGTTGCCCATCAGCTCCACGAAGGCCTTCCACTGGTGCTCCTCGACGCAGAGGACGAAGATCCAGCCGTCCTTGCACTGGAAGAAGTCTATGGGGTGGATGGGGCGCTGGCCCCAGCGCACCGCTACCACGCCCATGTATGGCCAGGCGGTGTAGGTCATCTCCAGGAAGGAGGCCACCACCGCCTGGGCGTTGACCTCCACGTGCTGGCCGCGCCCGTCGCGCTCGCGGGCCAGCAGCGCGCCCATGGTGGCCACCGCCGCCGCGGCCCCCGCCTGGTATTCGGTCTGCGGGCCGTAGGCCTTGAGGGGCGGCTCCTCGGGGTGGCCAGGCCAGCCGTTGATCCAGGCCCAGCCGCCGGCGGCCATGACGGTGATGTCGTGCGCCTTGTAGTCGCGGTAGGGGCCGTCCAGCCCGAAGGGGGTGATGGAAGTCATCACCAGGCGGGGGTTGGCCTCCGCCAGGCGGGCGTAGTCGAGATGGCGGCGCTCCATCTCCGGCGGCGGGTAGTTGTGGACCAGGACGTCGGCCTGGGCGACCAGCCGCGCCAGCAGCTCCTGGCCCTTGGGCCTGGTCAGGTCGAGGGTGATGCCGCGCTTGTTGCAGTTGAGATAGAGGAAAAGGCCGCTCTTCTCGGGGTGGGGCTCGCCGCCCGGGAAGGGGCCGCGGCGGCGGGCCGGGTCGCCCGGTGGCTCCTCGACCTTGATGACATCGGCGCCCATGTCGGCCATCAGCTTGGCCGTGTAGGAGGCGGCCACCATCTGGCCGCACTCGATGACCCTCAGTCCTTCCAGGGCCCGAGGTGCCATGTCACACCCCCTGTTGCGGTCATGCTGGACTGTGCATGGGACGCAGGCCGGAGGCCATGTCGCGCCTATAATACTGGTGACGGTGAGGCCCTTGCAACGCGGTGCAGGAGCCCCGCTCCTCTCCCTCGGCGCCCTGCGGCGGTCCGTCCCCGTCCCCCTGCTCGCCTTCACCGTCCTGCTGCTGGCCTACGGCAACACCGTCTCGGCCGTCAGCGGGGACACCAGCGGCGAGTGGGCGTTCATCGCCGCGAGCCTGGCCCTCATGGCCGTCGCCCTGGCCTGGGCGCACCGTCGCGGCCTCTCGTGGCGGGAGGTGGGGCTGGCCGACCCCGCCTGGCCCCGGCACCTGCTGCTGGGGGTGGCGGTGGGCGGGCTGGTCATCCTGCCGGTGGTGGCCTACTTCGCCGCGCCGGTGGGTGTGCCCGGCGGCGAGATCGGCTACGCTGAGGCGGAGCGGGCCACCCTGGGCTCCCTACTCCTGTGGGCGCTGGTGCGCCAGCCCCTGGGCGTCTCTCTGTTCGAGGAGACCATGTTCCGCGGCCTGATGCAGGCGCTAGCGGTGCGGGCCTGGGGCCTCTGGCGGGGGGTGGGCTTCGTGGCTGCCGCCTTCGCCCTCTGGCACCTGGTGGTGAACTACCGCACCGTGCAGGAGACGAACATCGCTCGGGAGCCGGTGCTGACCGCCCTGGCCCAGGTAGCCTCTCTGGTGGGGCTGGCCATCGGCTCCCTGCTCCTCAGCTACCTGCGCCTGCGCACGGGGGGCCTGGCAGCGCCCATCGGCTTCCACTGGGCGACGGTGGTGGCCATGCAGTCGGCCCTCTTCGCCCTGTCGCGATAGGGAGGCGGCGTCGTGCCGGCGCTGCTGGTGACTGGCCCGCCCGGATGCGGCAAGACCACCCTCGTGCTGGAGACGGTGCGCGAGCTGGGGGCGCCGGCGGGCGGCTTCTACACCGAGGAGCTGCGCAGGGCGGGGCGGCGGGTGGGTTTCCGGCTGGTGACCCTGGACGGCCGGGCAGCGGTGCTGGCCTGCACCCAGAGCCGCAGCCCCCTGCGCGTCGCCCGCTACGGGGTGGAACTCGCTGCCGTGGACGACCTGGGCGTGCCCGCCCTGCTCGGTGCCGCTCGCCGCGGCTGGCTGGTGGTGGTGGACGAGATCGGGAAGATGGAACTGCTCTCGCCCCTGTTCCGCCGGGCGCTGCTGGACGTGCTGGACGGGGGCTGGCTGGTCTTCGGCAGCATCATGCTGGCCCGCCACCCCTTCGCCGACGCCATCAAGTCCCGTCCCGATGTGGTCGTGCTGCCCATGACGCGGCAGACCAGGGCGGAGGTGCGGGAGCGGGTGCTTCGAGAGCTGCGGGCGGCCATCGGCCGAGATTGACGCGCGGGTGAGGGTCTGCTAGAATGCGGGCGACTTCGGAGGTGGGGGCATGAAGTTTGGCATCTTTTTCGAGCTCTCCGTCCCCAAGCCCTGGCACGAGCGCAGCGAACACCAGGTCTACTTCAACGCCCTGGAGCAGGTGGAGCTGGCCGACCGCCTGGGCTTCGACCAGGCGTGGGCGGTGGAGCACCACTTCCTGGAGGAGTATTCCCACTGCTCGGCGCCGGAGGTGTTCCTGGCCGCCGCCGCCATGCGCACCCAGCGCATCCGCCTCGGCCACGGCGTGATGCTGGTGCTGCCGCCCTTCAATCACCCCGTGCGCTGCGCCGAGCGCGCAGCAGCCCTGGACATCATCTCCAACGGCCGGCTGGAGTTCGGCACCGGCCGCTCCGCCACCTGGACGGAGCTGGGGGGCTTCAACTGCGACCCCGACCTGACCAAGGAGATGTGGGACGAGGCCCTGCGCGCCATCCCCAAGATGTGGACGCAGGAGATCTTCTCCTGGCAGGGGCGCTTCTTCTCGGTGCCCCCTCGCTGCATCATCCCCAAGCCCCTGCAGAAGCCCCACCCGCCCCTGTGGGTGGCCGTCACCAGCCCCGAGACGGCCATTCAGGCCGCCGAGCGGGGCATCGGCTGCCTGGGTGTGTCCGTCGGCACGCCCAGCGAATACGAGGAACGGGTCAAGGCCTACCGCCGCATCATCCGCGAGTGCGAGCCGGTGGGCGAGTTCGTGAACGAGCAGGTGAACGGCGTCACCTTCCTCTACGTGGACGAGACGGAGGAGGAGGCGCGGCTCTGGGGCAGCAAGCTGGTCTACACCTTCGGGTTGCTGGCCGCCCACTTCACCGGCGTCAGCTCCATCTACCCCACTCCGGCCTACAAGGTGCCCGGACTGCTCTTCGCCCTGCGCCGGGAGCAGGAGCAGCGTAGCGCCCCCACCGCCGCCGGCGGGGGCGACGGCGCCGGCGTCATCCGCGAGGGGATGGCCATCGGGACCCCCGAGACGGTCATCAAGCAGATCAAGCTCTGGGAAGAGATCGGGGTGGACCGCATGGTCTTCCTGCTCAACGCCGGCGAGGTGATCCCGCAGGAGAAGGTGCTGCGTAGCCTGCAACTGTTCGCCGAGCACGTGATGCCCAAGTTCGACCCGGAGGCGGCGCGGGCGCAGGCCAGCGACGCCAGGGCCAAGGCCGGCCGCTAGACGGGGGCGCCCATGCCCGACTACGGCCAGCTGGCCGCCGAGCAGCTACCGCACACGGTGCCGGTGACGGCGCCGCCCTACCCGCCGCCGCCCTGGCCTCTGCCCGGCGCCCGCCTCCTGAAGGTCACCTACGAGACCGAGAAGGAGGTGCCCCTGCGCTGGCTTCCGCCCAGCCTCGGCCGCCCCATCCCTCCCTACGCCCACATCGTGGTGGCCAGCTTCCCCGAGACGCCCGTAGGCCCCTTCTCCCTGGCGGTGCAGACCATCGGCTGCCGCGCCCGCTTCCTGGTGCGCGCCTACAGCCTGCAAGCCGTGACCGACTCGCCGGTGGCGCTGATGGCTCTGCGAGAGGTGTGGGGCTTCCCCTGCCTGCTGGGGCGCATCGCCATCGCCGAGGAGGAGGAAGAGGTGGAGGCGCAGGTGGAGGTGGGCGGGCGGACGGTGTGCGTGGCCGCCCTGCGTGCCGGTGCGCCCATTGACGTCGAGGTGGTGCGCTTCGACCCCTACCTGAACCTGCGCCTGTTGCCGCCGGTGCAGGAAGGGCAGCCGCCACCCCATATCTCGCTGGCCCAGATAGACCCCCACTACCAGTTCCACCGCGCCCTGCGGGGGCGGGCCGAAGTCCGCTTCCCCAAGCCCAGCGAGGGGGCGCCCTGGCACCTGGTGCCCTTCCTGGCGCCGGTGGTGGCGGTCTGGACCGAGGCCGATACGGAGCTCCCCTTCGCCCGCTTCGTCATGCCCTACTAGCGAGCGCCGGCCTCCCTCCCTGCCGGCCCAGCTCGGGTCTGCGAGCGATTCCCGGCCAGCACCGCCGGTCGAGACCGGCGCCATCTGGAGCGATGAGCACGAGCTGGGGCGCGGAATTCGACCCGCGTTGCGGGCCCCTTCACGAGATGGGACGGTGACCATTTTTTGGCCGCCGCGACTGCGATTCTCTCCTATAGTCACCATTGACCTCAGCTTGTGCCGCCCCCATACTAGCCTCAGACGCATTAGACAGAAGTTCGGGGGCCGAAGATGACGACGAACCCTAGGCGCCTGGGGCAGGGGCCGCGGCGGCGGACGCGGCGCGGCCCGCTGACCCGCAAGCACATCCTGGACGTCTCCCTGCGCCTCTTCTCGGAGCGGGGCTTTGCCCGCACCAGCATCCGCGACATCGCCCGCGACGCCGGCATCACCGACGCCGCCATCTACTACCACTTCGCCTCCAAGCGGGAGCTGCTGGAGGCGCTGGTGGAGGAGAGGGGATTCGCCGCCCGCCTACAGAAGCTGGAGGAGTGGGAGCCCGACGTCCCCTTGCGGGAGGGGCTGCTGGGCATGGCGGCCGGCGCCATCGCCTTCATGGACGAGAACCGCGACTTCCTGCGCCTGATCCTGATGGAGGGGCTGGCCGGCGACGACGTGACCAGCGAGCAATACCGCAAGCTCCTGGACCGCTGGGAGAGGGCGCTGGTGACCATGCTGGAGCGCTACAAGGTGCGCGGCGAGCTGCCCGGGCACGAGCCAGCGCTGCTGGCCCGCCACACCATCTACCTCATCCTGGGCGCCTTTATGGACGCGCTGATGGGACGCGAGGCCCAGTCCGCCGCCCCGTCGGCGGAGCGACGGGAGGCCCTGGCGCGATTGGTCACCCGCGCCCTGGGCCGTCTGCCCCTGGGCTGACGGGAGGGACGCCCCGCCGAGGGGGCTCATGCTGTCCCTGACCTGGGCCGGGCTGCTGTGGGCGCTGCTGCTGGCGCCCACCCTGGCACTGACGGTGCTGGCCGCCCGCAATACTCCCCTGCCCGGCGACGCCGCCATCCTGCGCTGGGGCCAGTCCTCCCCCTTCCCGGGCGAGGGGCTCTCGCAGGCGGTGCGGGCCGTGACCGGCACCCAGGTGGTGATGGCCACGGGCGGGGTCATGGTCCTGCTGCTGGCGCTGGTGGGGCGCCGCGCCGAGGCCCTCGCCCTGGCCGCGGGCATTGTCGTCCTGCCACTGCTGCAGTCGGCCATCAAGGAGCTGGTGGACAGGCCCCGGCCGGGCCCGCCCTGGTCGGAGCTGCGCGACGGGTTCAGTAGCCCCAGCTTCCCCGCCGGGCACGTAATGAGCCCGACGGCCCTCTACTCCTACCTGCTCTGGCTGGCGACGGTGGGGAGGGTGCCGCCGGTCTGGCGCTGGCCCCTGGGCCTCTGGTCGGCCCTGGTGCTGGCCATGGCCGGGCCGCCCAACGTCTGGCTGGGCGTCCACTGGCCCAGCGATGTCCTGGGCGGCTGGGCCTGGGGCCTGCTGCTGGCCCTGCCCATGACGGTGACGGCGGCGCTGGCCCCGCGCCTGCCGCTTGTCAAGGTCGTCCCCAGGCGATAAGCTAGGGTCGGGACGGGGCATTCGGCAAAAGCGCACATGCAGTTGAAAGGATTGCGCCCATGCGCCTAGCGGTGGCCGCCGACCACGCCGGCCTTCCCCTGAAGGAGGTGGTGGTGGACTACCTGTCGCGGCAGGGGCACCAAGTGCTGGACCTGGGCACCGACAGCGCCGAGCCGGTGGACTACCCCGATTACGCCCGCGCCGTGGGCGAGGCCCTGCAGCGGGGCCAGGCCGACCGCGGCATCGTCATCTGCGGCAGCGGCGTGGGCGCCAGCATCGCTGCCAACAAGATGCGCGGCATCCGCGCCGCCGTCTGCCACGACCCCTATTCGGCGCGCCAGGGGGTGGAGCACGACGACATGAACGTCCTCTGCCTGGGCTCGCGGGTGGTCGGCCCCGACCTGGCCATCGAACTGGTGCGCGCCTTCGTCTCGGCCCGCTTCAGCGGCGAGGAGCGCTACCGCCGTCGTCTGGAGAAGGTGCTGGCGCTGGAGGAGGCCGCCGGCCGCTGCCATCAGGAGGCCAAGGCGCCATGAGCAACCCCCTGCTGGAGCTGCGTCGCCATGGCCAGAGCGTCTGGTGCGACAACCTCGGCCGTCGCCTCCTGTTGTCGGGGGAGCTGGCGCGACTGATAGCCGAGGACGGGGTCGTCGGCATTACTTCCAACCCGACCATCTTCGACAAGGCCATCAGCGAGACGGAGGACTACGACGCCGACATCGCTCGCCTGGCCGCCCAGGGGTTGGAGGCCGCCGACATCTACGAGGCGCTGGTGGTGGAGGATGTGCGCCGGGCGGCCGACCTGCTGCTGCCCGTGTATCGCGAAACGGACGGGGCCGACGGCTACGTGAGCCTGGAGGTCTCGCCGGAGCTGGCCCACGACAGCGAGGGCACCGTGGCGGCGGTGCGGCGCCTCTGGCAGGCGGTTGACCGCCCCAACCTGATGGTCAAGATACCCGGCACCCGCGAGGGGCTGCCGGCCATCGAGCGCTGCCTCTACGAGGGCATGAACATCAACGTGACGCTGCTCTTCAGCGTGCGCCGCTACGAGGAGGTGGCCTGGGCCTATGTGCGGGCCTTGGAGCGGCGGGCGGCCGAGGGACTGCCGGTGGACGGCATCGCCTCGGTGGCCAGCTTCTTCGTCAGCCGGGTGGACACCCTGGTGGACCGGCTACTGGAGGAGCGGATAGCCGCCCGCCCCGAGGAGGCGCCGGCGGCGCTTCGGCTGCTGGGGAAGGCGGGCATCGCCAACGCCAGGCTGGCCTACGACCGCTTTCGCGAGATATTCGCCAGCGAGCGTTTCCGGGCGCTGCAAGCCAAGGGTGCCCGTGTCCAGCGCTGCCTCTGGGCCAGCACCAGCACCAAGAACCCCGCTTACTCCGACGTGATGTATGTGGAAGGGCTCATCGGCCCCCAGACGGTGAACACGCTGCCCCAGGTGACCCTCGATGCCTTCCGCGACCACGGCCGCGTCGCCCCCACCCTGACACAGGGGCTGGAGGAGGCGCGACGGCTCATGGCCGACCTGGCTGCCCTGGGCATAGACATGGAGGCGGTGGCGGAGCGACTGGAGGAGGAGGGGGTGCGCCTCTTCGCCGAGTCCTATCGCCGCACCCTGGCCTCCCTGTCCGAGAAGGCCCGCCGTCTGGCGCCCACCGCTCCCTAGGCCCCCGGCGCCTCCTCTCGTGCTAAACTGTCCGGCGAGGAGAAGACTATGGCGACGGTGGTTCGTCACCGCTTCAGCGTGGAGGACTACGAGCGGATGGGGCGTGCGGGCATCCTCGGCGAGGACGACCGCGTCGAGCTGATAGACGGGGAGATCGTGGACATGGCGCCCATCGGCCCCTCGCACCAGGGCTGCGTGGACTTCCTGACCGGCCTGTTCTGGCAGCACCTGCGGGGCAGGGCGGTGATACGCACCCAGGGTCCCCTGCGGCTGGGGGAGCACTCGCAGCCGCAGCCGGATGTGCTGCTGCTGCGCTGGCGCGATGACCACTACCGTCGCGCCCACCCCACGGCCGGGGACGTGCTGCTGCTGGTGGAGGTGGCGGAGACGTCGGCCGACTACGACCGGCAGGTGAAGGTGCCGCTGTATGGGCGGCACGGGGTGGGGGAGGTGTGGCTGGTGGACCTGGAGCGGGGGCAGGTGGAGGTCTACCGCCGTCCCGGGGGTGGGGGCTACGGCGAGGTGGTGGTGCTGGGGCGCGGGGAGCGGGTGTCGCCGGCCGCCTTTCCGGAGCTCTCGCTGGCGGTGGACGACATCCTGGGCAGCCGGGAGTAGCGGAAGATCGCCTTCGCTTGACACAGGGGTCGGCTGGGGGTAAGGTCGAGGACGGCCGGCCAAAGGTCTGGAGTCCTGCTGACCCCATGTCCTCTGCCATCGTCTGCGTTCGCTGCGGCCGTAGCGCCCAGCCCCTGCCCGAGCCCCCGACGGGTGGCCCCCTGGGGCGTCAGATCCAGAGTTCCGTCTGCCCCGACTGCTGGAGCGAGTGGCGGGAGGTATCGGGACGGGTCATCGCCCACTACGGCCTCAACATGGGCAACCCCGACCACCGTGCTCAGCTCCGCGAGCTGATGAAAGAGTTCCTGAACCTCGCGCCGCAGGAAGGTGCCCAGGCGGAGCAGTGAGGCCCTCATGAGCAACCGCCTGGCCAACGAGACCAGCCCCTATCTGCGCCAGCACGCCGACAACCCCGTGGACTGGTATCCCTGGGGGGAGGAGGCCTTCCGTCGCGCCCGCGAGGAGGACAAGCCTGTGCTCCTCAGCATCGGCTACTCCTCCTGCCACTGGTGCCACGTCATGGAGCGTGAGTGCTTCGAAGACCCCGAGATCGCCCGCCTGATGAACGAGAACTTCGTCTGCATCAAGGTGGACCGCGAGGAGCGTCCCGACGTGGACGCCGTCTACATGCAGGCGGTGCAGGCCATGACCGGCTCCGGCGGCTGGCCCCTGACCGTCTTCCTCACGCCGGACGGTGAGCCCTTCTTCGGCGGCACCTACTTCCCGCCCGAGGACCGGCACGGGCTGCCGGGCTTCCCCAGGGTGCTCATGGCCATCGCCGATGCCTACCGTCGTCAGCGGGAGCAGGTGGTGGGACAGGCGCGGCAGCTCACCGCTCACCTGCAGCGCCTCGCCTCCCTGCGCTCGGCGCCGGAGCCGCTCACGACCGACATCCTGCAGGAGGCCTATCAGGGCGTCCAGTCGCAGTTCGACCCCCAGTTCGGGGGCTTCGGGCCGGCGCCCAAGTTTCCCCAGCCCCTGGTGTGGGAGTTCGTCCTGCGTTACCACGCCCGCAGCGGCGACCCCCGGGCACTGGCGATGGTCGAGACGACGCTGCAGGCCATGGCCCGCGGCGGCATCCGCGACCACCTCGGCGGCGGGTTCCATCGCTACTCCACCGACCGCTACTGGCTGGTGCCCCACTTCGAGAAGATGCTCTACGACAACGCCCTGCTGGCGCGCCTCTATCTACATGCCTATCAGGCGACCGGTCGCCCCGATTACCGGCAGACCCTCGAGGACACCATCGGCTATCTGCTGACGGAGATGCGGCTGCCCGAGGGCGCTTTCGCCTCGGCCCAGGATGCCGACAGCGAGGGCGTCGAGGGCAAGTATTACCTCTGGACATGGCAGGAGGTGATGGACGCCCTGGGACCCGACCTGGGGCGGGCCTTCTGCCTGGTCTACGGCATCGCTCCCGAGGGCAACTGGGAGGGAAGGAACGTCCTGCACCTGGCGACCCCACCGGAAGAGGCCGCCCGTCAGCTGGACACCGACCCGGCCGCCCTGGAGGGGCTGCTGGCCGAGGGGTGCCGCAAGCTGCTGTCGCTCCGCAGGCAGCGGGTGCCGCCGGAGCGCGACGACAAGGTGCTGGTCGCCTGGAACGGGCTGGCGCTGGGCGCCCTGGCCGAGGCCGCCGCCGTCCTGGGCCGCGACGACTGGCGTCGGGCGGCCGAGGAGTGCGCGCGGTTCCTGCTGGCGGAGCTGGTGCGCCAGGGCCGGCTGATGCACACCTGGAAGGACGGGGTGGCCAAGGTGCCCGCCTATCTGGACGACTACGCCTGCCTGGTCACCGGGCTGCTCTCGCTGCACGAGGCCACCTTCGACCCCCGCTGGCTGGAGGGGGCCCTGCGCCTGGCCCGCCAGATGGTGGACCTCTTCTGGGACGGGCGGGAGGAGGCCTTCTTCGACACGGCGGCCGACCACGAGCGACTGGTGGTCCGCCCCCGCGACCTGCTGGACAACGCCTACCCCTGCGGCAGCTCCGAGGCTGCCCGCGCCCTCCTGCTACTGGCCACCGTCACCGGCGACCATGCCCTGGCTGACGTGGCCACCCGCGCCCTGCGTGGCGTGCGGGAGCTCATGGCCCGCGCTCCTCTGGGCACCGGCAACTGGCTCTGCGCCCTGGACTTCTACCTCTCCACCCCCAGGGAGATCGCCGTGGTGGGCGACCCTGCCGCTGCCGAGACGCGGCGCCTGCTGGAAGTGGTCTACAGGGGATACCTGCCCAACAAGGTGGTGGTGGGGCTGCGGCCGGCTGCGCCTGCGCCTCCCGGCTTCCCCCTGCTGGAGGGGAAGGAGGCCCTGGGTGGCCGCCCCACCGTCTACGTCTGCCAGAACTTCGCCTGCCGCCAGCCCACCGGCGACCCGGAGTCCCTGGCTGCCCTGCTGCGAGAGTCCTGACGCCCGTGCGATGACCAACCGCGATACGGCCGCCGCCTGGGAATACCACAACGCTACCAAGCACACCTACTGGAGCGTGCGACTGGAGACGCACCAGCTGGACTGGGCCAACGAGCCTTTGCCCTTCAAGCTCTATCGCGGCCTGGAGCCCATCCGCCTGCCCCGCGACCTCACTGCCACCGACGTTCCCTGCCTGGAGGCCATCGCCTGCCCCGACTACCCGGCGGAGAAGGAGGCGCCCGACCTGGCGACCCTGGCCAGCCTCCTCTACTTCTCGGCCGGCATCACCAAGCGCATTCGCTATCCGGGGGGGGACATCTACTTCCGGGCGGCCGCCTGCACTGGTGCCCTCTACCATATAGACCTCTACCTGGTGTGCGGCGACCTGCCCGGCCTGCCGGCGGGCGTCTACCACTTCGGCCCGCACGACTTCGCCCTGCGCCGCCTGCGCGAAGGCGACTACCGGTCGGTGCTGGTGGCGGCCAGCGGCGGCGAGCCGTCGCTGGCCGAGGCGCCGGCGGCCCTGGTCTTCGCCAGCACCTTCTGGCGCAACGCCTGGAAATACCGTGCCCGCACTTACCGCCACTGCTTCTGGGACTCGGGCACCATCCTGGCCAACCTGCTGGCCATCGCTGCCGCCCACCGCCTGCCCGCCCGTGTGGTGCTGGGCTACGCCGAGGCGCCCGTTGACCACCTGCTGGGGCTGGACGGCCGGCGCGAGGCGTCCCTCTTCCTGGTGGCGCTGGGGAAGGGGGCGCCGGTGGTGGGCGGGCCGCCGGAGTCCCTGCCGCCCCTTGCGTTGCAGACGGTGCCCGTCTCGGCGCGCCAGGTGGAATACCCGGCCATCGTCGCCATGCACCGGGCGTCGTCGCTGGAGAGCGGCGCCGAGGCCGCTCGCTGGCGCGGCGAGCCGCCGCCCCTGCCCCTGCCGGCACCGTCCGGCCCCCTCTTTTCCCTGCAGCCCCGGGAAGGGTCGGCTTCGGAGACGGTCGAGGCGGTGGTGCTGCGTCGCGGCTCCACCCGTCGCTTCGACCGGGCCCGCAGCATCGGCTTCGACGAGCTTTCTACCGTCGTCCGTGCCGCCAGCCGCGGCATCCCTGCCGACTTCCTGCCCGCCCGTGGCCTGGGCCTGAACCGCCTGTTCCTGCTGGTGCACGCGGTGGAGGGGCTGCCGTCGGGAGCCTATCTGTATCGGCAAGAGGCGGAGGCGCTGGAGCTCCTGCGCGAGGGCGACTTCCGCACCTATGGCGGTTACCTGGCCCTGGAGCAGCCCCTGGGTGCCGATGCCTGCGCCGACCTCTTCCTCCTTTCCCCTCTGGGGCCGGTGCTGGAGCGCTTCGGTAACCGGGGCTACCGGGCTGCCCAGCTGGAGGCGGGGACGGTGGGCGGGAAGGTCTACCTGGCCGCCTATGCCCTGGGCCGGGGCGCCACCGGCCTCACCTTCTACGACGATGACGTCGTCTCCTTCTTCTCGCCGGCTGCCCGCGACCACGCCGTCATGTTCCTGACGGCGGTGGGTGTCCCCCGGCGGGCGCGGCGTCGTTCCCGCTAGCGGTCATTCCCTCAGGAACTACCTGTAACGGATTCCCCGGGCGGGCGTCTCTTCCCTGGAGTATTCGCTCCAGGGGGTGAGAGCAGCAAGGTAGGCGCAAGCATGCCCCGGCGACCGCAGCAGCAAGCAAGAAGAAGGAGGTAGCGATATGCTCCGGTTCATCGTGCAGCACCTGATAGCCGTGTTCGGCCCCGACCGGGAGGAGGGCCAGGCCCTGACCGAGTACGGCCTCATCCTGGCCCTCATCGCCATCGCTGCCCTTACTGCTCTTACGTTCCTTGGACTAGCCGTAAGTGGTGTGCTCGACGATGTCAGGGGCGCGCTTGGCGGATCCTGACGGCACCGGCAGGTAGCGCCAACGTTCCTCGGTGGGAGCGTGCCCCCTCTGCAGGGAGGTGTGCCGGTCATGGCGCGCGGCCGGGCGGGGGGGCGGGGCCAGGCCCTGGTGGAGCTGGCCCTGGCCCTCCCCCTGCTCGCCCTCCTGCTGTTCGGCATCATTGACTTCGGCCTGGGCCTCAGCGCCCGCATCCAGGTGGCCAACGCCGTGCGGGAAGGGGCCCGCCTGGGCTCCGTCAAGTGGGCCGAGGCCGATGTCGAACAGCAGGTGCGCCAGCGGGTGCTGGACCGCATCGGCACCGTCATCAATGCCACCCTGGGCACGCCGGTGGTGGAGTTCCCCGACGGGAAGGCGCCCGGCAGGTCGGTGCGCGTCCGCCTGGACTGCCGCTACAACTTCTTCGTGCCCGTCCTCGCCGGCATCGCCGACCTGAACTGCTCATCGAGCATGGAGATGAGGCTGGAGTGATGAGGAGGGTGACCATGACGCTGAGGGGGCAGCGGGGGTCGGTGGTGGTCCTGGTGGCTGCGGCCCTGGTCGCCCTGCTGGGCTTCGGCGCCCTGGCGGTGGACGTGGGCATCTTCATGTGGAACCGCGAGAAGCTCCAGGACATCGCCGATGCCGTTGCCCTGGCCGGCAGCCAGGAGCTCCCCGGGAATCCCGACCAGGCCATCGCAGTGGCCACCGATTACGCCCGGCGCAACGGCGTGGACCAGAGGCGGTGGGTGCTGGAGTCGGTGCAGGTGGTCAACGGCACCTCCCTGGAGGTCCGCATCGGCTATCCGGGGGCGCCCTTCTTCCTGGGGCGCGTGCTGGGGCTGATGGGGGTGGACATTCGGGCACAGGCCACCGCCGCCGTGCAGACGCCTGTGCAGTCGGACAACGTGATGCCCTGGGCGCTGCGCAGTTCCGCCCGCGACGCCGCCCAGCCCGGCGACGTAGTGACGGTCAAATACAGCGCCGGCAGCGGCTCGCAGGGCGACTACGGGGCCCTGATCATCATTAAGCGCGGCTCCAGCCAATACGAGGAAAACATCAGGAACGGCGTCACCCTGGAGCTGTTCCGCACCTACGACGTGGAGACGGGCAACATGATCGGCGCCACCCGCGACGGCATGAGCTACCGCCTGAGCAACACCAGCGCCGCCTGCGACACCTTCGACGAGGTGTTCGTGCAGGTGGCCGCCGGGCAGTGGCGCTTCCGCAGCGAGGCCTGCAACCCCTGGTCGCCCACTGGCTCGGCCAGCAAGCGGGTGGTGCTCATACCGGTCATCGCCGACAACGACGACCCGGGCCGGGGACAGGTGACGGTCATCGGCTTCGCGCTGGCCTTTTTAGAGGACTTTACCTGCAGCAGCGGCACGGAGTGCGACGTGCGCGTGCGTTTCCTGAAGGTGCTGGCCACGCCCGACGACCAGATGCGCTACGGCACCTACGATTCCCGATCGGACTTGAAAGTAGTCCGCCTGGTGCAATGAGGGAAGGGAGGTAACGACCGATGCTGGGGATGCAGGCCCTGGGCAGAGGGGGGCAGCGGCTGGCCCTGCCGATAGCGGCCCTGCTGGGCCTCCTCAGTGCCCTGCTCATCTTCATCGTCCTGAGCCAGGCCCAGGGCGGGGGTGACGGCGAGTCGGTGCCCACCACGCCGGTGGTGGTGGCCAAGCAGGACATTCCAGCCCGCACCCGCGTCACCGCCGAGATGGTGGAGCTGAGGCCGGTGCCACAGGACCTGGTGAGCCCCACCTCCTTCACCGCCGTGGACCAGGTAGTGGGGAAGGTCGTCCGCTTTCCCATCGCCGCCAGGCAACAGATCACCGCCGACAGGCTTGTGGAGACCTCCCTGGGGGCCGAGGCCGGTCGCAACCCGCCCCTGGCGGTGCAGGTGCCGCCGGGCAAGCGGGCGGTGGCCATCTCCGCCTCGGAGGAGACGGCGGTGGGCGGCCTCGTCCTCCCGGGCGACTTCGTGGACGTCATCGGCGTCTTCGAGATAGGCGAAGGGCAGGACCGGCGCACCGTGTCGGTGGTGGTGGTCCAGAACGTGCAGGTGCTGGCCGTGGCCCAGAAGGTGACGGAACTGCCCCCCGGCTCCGCCGACCTCTCGCCGGCGGAGCGAGTGAACCTGCGCAACGCCAGCCCGGAGCCCTCGGCCAAGACCATGACCCTGGCCGTCAGCCCCGACCAGGCCCTGGCCCTCGCCCTGGCGGCCGAGAAGGGCTCCCTGCGGGTGGCCCTGCGTTCCTTCACCGACACCAACCCCACCGGGCCGCGGGTGATTCCGGCGGGGGTGCCCCTCCCGCCCGAGATACTGGCCATCCTGGCCCTGTCCCAGCAATGACGAGCAACAGAAGTGCGAGGTGAGAGACGATGGCCCGCAGCGCTCAGCTCATCATCATAGACCCGGACCCGCAGAGCCGAGAGGAGGTGCGGCGGATGCTGGCTCTGGCCGGCTTCGCCGTCCTGGGCACCGCCGCCTACGGCACCGAGGCCTTCACCCTCTGCCAGGAGACGCAGCCCGACGTGGTGCTCATGTCCCTGGCCGAGCCCACCGGACGTGCCCTGCAAACCATGGAAGCGGTGGTGCGCCTGCTCCCCGTATCGGGCCTCATCGTCTACTCTCATCTCTCCGACCACGACATCGTGCGTCGGGCGATGCAGCTGGGCGCCCGCGACTACCTGGTCCGCCCCCTGAAGCAGGACAAGGTGGTGGCGGCCATCGAGTCGGTGCGGCGCCTGCTGGAGGAGCAGCCGCGCATCGTGCCGCCGGAGATGGCCGACCGGCCGGTGGTCCCCTTTGGCACCATTATCACCATCTTCGGGCCCAAGGGCGGCGTGGGTAAGACGACCATCGTCACCAACGTCGCCGCTGCCCTCGCCATGCAGACCAAGGTGCCAGTGGCGGTGGTGGACCTGGACATCCGCTTCGGCGACGTGGCCACCTTCTACGACCTGCCGGTGGAACACAGCATCGTTGACCTGGGCGCCCACTCGGGGCCGGTGGGGCTGGACACGGTGCGCCAGTATATGGCCCGCCACCCCTCGGGGGTGGACGTCCTGCCAGCCCCCCGCTGGAAGGGCGAATGGTATCCCCTCACTCCCGACCACGTGGCCGGCGCCCTCTCGGCCCTGGCCCGCGCCTACGACTTCGTGCTGGTGGACACCCCCGGCGGCTACAACGATCTCCTCTCCCAGGCGCTGGAGATGTCCACCGTGGCCCTGCTGGTCACCACCGCCGATGTGCCCAGCGTCAAGGACGTGCTCATGACCCTGGAGATCCTGCGCTCCTGGTCCTATCCCCAGGAGAGGGTGCAACTGGTGCTCAACTACCCCAACCCGGCCATCCGCGTGACGGAGGCGGAGGTGCGGCGGGCCCTGGGCACCGTCCCCCGCTGGCAGATACCCTTCGACAAGGCCATGGCCAAGTCCATCCAGGACGGGCGGCCGCTGGTGATGGAGCGCCCCCGTTCGCGGGCCGCCCGCGCCCTCTGCCAGCTGGCCTACTACCTGGCCGGCCAGAGCAGCCAGATGCGGCGCAGCTTCCTCTCGCGTCTGATGCCTGCTCGCGGCACGAAGGTCGCTGCCAGGTGATGGCGTCATGACCTGGTGGGAAGCGAAGCTCCCCCGGCGCACCCCCGAGACGACCCCGCCCAGGCCGCCGCGCCGCGACGCGCCTGCCCAGGGCCAGGTCTACGAGGACATCGCCCTCGATCTGCACCGTCAGCTACTGGACGAGCTGGACATCGCCCGGCTGGCCCGCATGCCGCCCGACGAGGCCGAGAAGGCCGTCCAGGAGGCGGCCGGCGCCCTGCTCGACCGTGAATACCCCCACATCGTGGGGGCGGCCCGCGAGGCCGTCGTCCAGCGGCTGATAGACGAGATGCTGGGCCTGGGCCCCCTCGAGCAGCTCATGCGCGACAACAGCATCTCCGAGGTGATGGTCAACTCCCCCGACGAGGTCTACTACGAGCGGGAGGGGATCATCTTCCGTAGCGATGTGCGCTTCCGCGACCACGAACACATCATGCGGGTGGTGCGCCGCATCCTCACCCCTCTGGGGCGGCGGGTGGACGAGGCCTCGCCCATGGTGGACGCCCGCCTGCCCGACGGCTCCCGCGTGAACGTTATCATCCCGCCACTGGCGCCCCGCAGCCCGGTGGTGACCATCCGTCGCTTCCGGGCCGACAAGATGACCATGGACGACCTGGTGCGGGCGGGCACCCTCAGTCCGGAGCTGGCGCGCTTCCTGGCCGCCTGCGTCCAGGCCCGCATCAACATCCTGGTCTCCGGTGGCACCGGCACCGGCAAGACGACGCTCCTGAACGCCCTCTCGGCCTTCATTCCGGCCAGCGAGCGCATCATCACCATCGAGGACCCCATCGAGCTGCGGCTGCAGCAGCCCCACGTCATCAGCCTGGAGGCGCGGCCGCCCAGCATCGAGGGGCGGGGCGAGGTGACCCAGCGCGACCTTCTGCGCAACGCCCTGCGCATGCGCCCCGACCGCATCATCATCGGCGAGGTGCGCGGCCCCGAGGCCTTCGACATGCTCAACGCCATGAACACCGGTCACGAGGGCTCCCTCTCCACCGTCCACGCCAACTCCCCCCGCGATGCCCTCCACCGTCTGGAGAACATGGTGCTCATGGCCGTGGACCTGCCCGAGCGGGCCATCCGCGAGCAGATCGCCTCGGCCCTGGACATGATCATCCAGGTGGCCCGCTTCGTGGACGGCGTGCGGCGCATTACCCATGTCACCGAGGTGGTGGGGCTGGAGGGCAACGTCATCACCCTGCAGGACATCTTCCGCTTCGTGCAGCGGGGCGTGGACGGCGAGGGGCGCGTGCTGGGCGAGGTGCAGCCCACAGGCATCCGCCCGGGCTTCGTGGAGAAGTTCCGCCTGGCTGGCATCGAGCTGCCCAACGACCTGTTCGTGGCCGGGGTGTGGTGAGATGCTGGAGGCGCTGGCTGCCGTCCTGGGCGGCCTGACGGTCTTCTGCGGGGCGGTGGCCCTGGCCGGGGCCGCCAGCGGCAGCGGCACCCTGACCCAACGCGTCACCCGTATGCGCGAGGGGGTGCAGGAGCAGCCCCAGGCGCGGCGGCGTCAGCGGCGCCGCCCCGTGCTCAAGCCCCGCCAGAGCAGGACGCTTCTGGGCTGGTGGGGCGCCGAGTCGCCCCTGGCCCGCGAGCTGGCGCAGGCCGGCATCTCCTTGCGGCCGGTGGAATACGTGCTGCTGCGGGTGGTGCTGGGGATGCTCTTCGCCCTGGTGCCCCTGCTCTTCGGGGCGCCCCTCTTCCTGCCGCCGGTCTTCTTCGTCATCGGTTACCAGGTGCCGCGCTTCCTGGTGCAGTCGCAGCGACGCAAACGCCAGGCCCGCATCGAGGCGCAACTGCTGGAGGCGCTTCCCCTGCTGGCCAGCGGCCTGCGGGCCGGCTACGGCTTCCTGCAGGCCCTGGACTTCGTCGCCAGGCGCGTCCAGGAGCCCCTGAGCTCCGAGCTGGGCGTGACCATCCAGGAGCTGCAACTGGGCGCCGACTTCGAGGACGCCCTCAACGGCCTCAGCCGGCGCGTCGGCAGCCCCGACCTGGACCTGGTGGTGACGGCCCTCATCATCCAGCGGCAGGTGGGCGGCAACCTGGCCGAGTTGCTGGCCATGGTCGAGCGCACCATGCGCGAGCGGGTGCGACTGCGGGGCGAGATCAAGGCCCTCACCGGCCAGCAGCGTATGTCGGCCATGGTCATCGGCGGCCTGCCCTTCTTCCTGGCCGGCGTCCTCATGCTCCTCAATCCCGACTACGTGGGCCTCCTCTTCACCCGCACGATGGGGCAGATCATGCTGGGGGTGGGGCTGGGCATGGAGCTGCTGGGCATCTACTTCCTGCGCCGCATCCTGGCCATCGAGGTGTGAGCGGTGCTGGCCCTGGCCTCCCTGACCGTCGGCCTCTTCGTCGGGCTCGTCAGCCTCCTGCTGCTGGGCGGGGGCCGCCGCGACCTCCTGGCCCGCATCCAGGGCCTCTCGCCCCAGCGACGGCGCGAGCAGGAGGGCGAGCAGGCCGTTCCCGGCTTCCGGGAGAGGGTGCTGCTGCCGTCCCTGCGCTGGCTGGAGCGGTCCATGGCCCGCCTCATGCCCGCCAACGTCACCGCCGACCTGGAGAAGTCGCTGGCCCTGGCCGGGGTGAAGACCACCCCCGGCGCCTTCCTCGCCGTCTGGGTGGTCAGCACCCTCCTGCCGGTGGTGGCGGTGACCGGGCTGGCGCTCCTCATGGGCCTGCCCCTCGCCCTGGCCCTCATGGGCGGGCTGGTGCTGGCCCTGGTCGGCTTCGCTGCCCCCCTCTTTTTGCTGCGGGGGGCGACCCGACAGCGGCAGCGGCGCATCCTGCGCGCCCTGCCCGACACCCTCGACCTCATCGCCGTCAGCGTCGAGGCCGGACTGGGACTGGAGGCGGCCCTGGCGCGGGTCACCGAGAAGCTCCCCGGCCCCCTCAGCGACGAGGTCTCCCGCACCCTGCGCGAGATCGCCGTGGGCCGCGACCGCCACGAGGCCCTGACCGACCTGGGCGAGCGGACGGGCGTGGACGACCTGCGCACCTTCGTCCTCTCCATAGTCCAGGCCGAGCAACTGGGCGTGGGCATCGCCCAGACCCTCAAGGCCCAGTCGGACTTCCTGCGCCTGAAGCGGCGTCAGCAGGCGGAGCTGGCCGCCCAGCAGGCGCCGGTGAAGATGGTCTTCCCGCTGGTGTTCCTCATCTTCCCGGCCATGATGATCGTCATCCTGGGGCCGGCGGCCATCAACGTGTTCGACACCTTCCTCAACCGCTAGGGGTGCGGCCGCCCTGTGCTCGTTCAGAGACATATGGGACAAGGGGATGGGCAGAGGTAGGGGGTAGACGACAAGAGGAAAGGGGGCCAACCTTCCGGGTAAGAGATCACAAAGGCAGGAGGTGGCCCCCGATGCGGGTAGTGGGACTACCCAGGTCATTCTACCATGTGGCCAGGCTGAGGGTGCAGGATCCCTCGCCCAGGGCCCGAGAGCGGCTGCGCTGGCTCTCGGCCTGGGAGGGGATGAGGGAGAGGGGCCTCAGCTCCTGGGAGGCGGCAAGGCTGCTGGGGCTCTCCCGCTCCACCCTCTACCGCTGGCGCCGGCGCCTGAGGGAGGAGGGGCCCCTGGGGCTGGCGGAGAGGAGCAGGCGGCCCCGGCGGGTGCGGGGGCGCTCCTGGCCCCTGGAGCTGGTGCTGGCGGTGCGGGAGCTGAGGCGCCGGTTCCCCGCCCTGGGCAAGGACAAGCTGGGGCCCCTGTTGCGCTCCCAGGGATACCAGGCGTCGGTCTCCACTGTAGGGCGTATCCTCTCCTACCTGAGGGCGAGGGGGGAGATAGGGCCTGTGCCCCTGCAGGGGGGCAAGGGGAGGACGAGGAGGCGCAGGCCCAGGCGCCCCTGGGCCCAGCCCCTGCCCAAGGGGTACCGGCCCAGGGCCCCTGGGGAGCTGGTGCAGATAGACACCCTGACCATCTCGCCCCTGCCAGGGGTCACCCTCCGCCAGTTCACCGCTAAGGACCTGGTGAGCCGCTGGGACGTGGCCCAGGTCTACCGCCGCGCCACCGCCCAGGCGGCCAGGAGGTTCCTCAAGGGGCTCCTGGACTCCTGCCCCTTCCCCATAACGGCCATCCAGGTGGACGGAGGCTCCGAGTTCAGGGCCCAGTTCGAGGAGGAGTGCCAGAGGCTGGGCATCAGGCTCCTTTTGACCCCTCCCCGTTCGCCCAGGAGGCAGGGGCACGTGGAGCGGGCCCAGGGCAGCTGGCGCTACGAATTCTACGAGGCCTATGACCTGCCCTGGACCCTCCAGGAGCTCAGGCCCCTGGTGCAGGCCTGGCAGGCCTTCTACAACTACCTGCGGCCCCATCAGGCCTTGCAGGGCAGGAGCCCTGCCCAATACCTTAGAGACCAGCACCCAGAGCTGGCCTCCCACCCCCTCCTGTCCCATATGTATGGGACGAGCACACGCCCTTGACGGCGCTGGTGGCGGGGCGCTAATATCGCTTGCGAGCGTCGGCCTGCGCCGGCGGAGCGTCCGGCGGGGTCGGGAGGGAAGAGGCGGGGCGAACTGCGCGGCGGGGGCCGTAACCGCGGGCGCCCCGCCGACGTTGATAAAGAGGGTGGGGAAGGGGAGCGAAACGGGCGCTGGCCGCCCGTATCCTCCGGCCCCCCGTGGACGTTGATAACGTCGGGTGGGGAAGAGGGGATGAAACGGGCGCGGGCCGCCCGTATCCTCCGGCCCCCCGTGGACGTTGATAACGTCGGGTGGGGAAGAGGGGATGAAACGGGCGCGGGCCGCCCGTATCCTCCGGCCCCCCGCGGACGTTAATAACGTCGGGTGGGGCAGGGGTGCGCGATTTGGCGGCAGCCGCCCGTATCCTGTAGCCCCCCGTGGACGTTAAAAAAAGGCGGGGGATGGAAAGGGGCGGCGACCGCCCGTATCCCAAGGCCCACCGCCGACGTTAATAACGTCAGGAGGGCTACGGGTGCGGGACTCGGCTGCGGCCGCCCGTAACCTGGGGCCCCCGGCAGACGTTGAGAAAAGGGGTGGAGGTGGTGATGGAGGGGCGGCGGGCCGCAGGCCTGCGGCAGGGGCCGGCGGCCGGGCCGCCCGCAGCGTTTGCGGCCGAAAGGAGGTGAGAGCCGACGGAGAGGGGCGCAAGGGACCAGGAGCTGTGGGGCGCCAGCAGGTGCCCCGACCACAGTCCGAGCTGAGACTAGCGAGGACAAGGAGGTAAGGTATGAAGTCAGGAGTAAGGAAAGGCAGAAGGCCGGCGGCCCTGGCCCTGTGGGCGCTGGGCGTCCTCGGGGCCCTGGCGGCGTTGGTCTTCCTGGCCGGGCCTTACCAGTCCGCCGAGGCCCATCCACCCCCCACCGGGCCCGGCGTGGAAATCATCAAGACGGCGGGCTCGGCCTTCGCCGGCCACCACCTGTGGCCCGTAGGCAACGCCGTTCCCAGCCACTTCCTGAACCTGGACACCAACAACGACAACGTGGACGACGCCATCAGCGTCGCCGCAGGCATCCCCGTGCGGCTGGCCGTGCACGTGCGGGACACCAGCGGCGACCCCAACTCCACGGCGGCCGCTCCGGTGAATGTCGCCCTCACGGCCACCGGCAGCGCCTTCTTCACCAAGTGGAGCAGGGTCTGCACTACGGGCGACCTGGACGGCGACGGTGTTCCCACAACCTGCGAGGGCACCCTCTTCGATGGCCTTGATGTCCAGTCGGTGACAGCCCAGGCGGTGAGCGACACCGCTGGAGGGACAGCGGACAAGGCAGACATCATCGACGGCCAGGTGGACGTCGACGAGAACGGCGTTATAGGCGCCACCGACAACCTGGCGGATGTCCAGTTGCTGCTGACCACCGGCGCGATAGACCAGGTAGACATCATCAACGGCCAGGTGGACGTCAACGAAGACGCGGCTACAAACGCTGCTGACGACCTTGCCGGCGTCGTGCTGACTACCCCCGCGGGCCCGCGGGTGGTGGACATCATCGACGGCAAGATCGATGTGAACCGTGATGGGGTCACCGATGGTCTCGACGACCTGGCCGATGTGCAGCTGGTGTTGACCCTGCCCGCCGGCACTGTCATCACCGGGATTGGTCTTGGTGACAACCCCGACGGCATCGCCATCTTCGAGGTGGTGTCGCTGACGGCCACCGACGCCACCATCACCGCCAGCGTCTCGGGCATCGGCTCCGACTCGGTGCGCATCATCTGGGTGGGCACCGCCTCGGCCACGACCATCACGCCCAAGGAGGCTCGCCTGGCCCAGGACATCAACCCCGCCACCGGGGCCATGACCTTCGTCGGTGACCCCGACTCGCTGGTCGCGGTGCGGGTGGCCGACTCGGCCAACAACCCGGTGCCCAACGTCAACGTCATCTGCACCATCGCCACCGCCAGCCGTGGCCTGGCTAACATCAAGGTGGCTGCCGGCGCCCCGCCCGACTTCGACGACGACGGCGACGCCACCGACGTCTTCGCCAACGGCGTTGACCCGGACGGCACCGGTAACATCGGGGACGTTGCCGGGCCGGCGGCGACAATCGCATCTGGGCTCGCCTTCTTCACCCTGGAGAGCCAGGACAACGGCGGGCGGGGCGACGTGACCCTTACCTGCTGGGCCGACCTGGACAATGGGGGCGACCTCGACGTCGGCGAGCCTAGCGCCACGGCCACGGTGAAGGTGGTGGGGCCGACGGCCGCTGTCACCCTGACGGGCAACACCACCATGAACGTGGGCGACACCCAGCCGCTCACGGCGGCCGTGCGTGACTCCGACGGCAACCCCGTGGCCGACGACATACCCTGCGCCTGGGCGTCCTTCGGGGGCGGCGGCGGCGTGGTGACGCCGGGCGTTGTGCTTACCAGCGGTGGTAACAGCACCAACACGGCCGTGGCCGCCTCGCCGGGCAGCTTCACGGTGCTGGTGAGCTGCGACGACGGCAACCCCAACACGGCCAACCCGTCGGCGACGCTGAACATTACGGTGCAGGCGGCTGGTGCGCCCAGCGTGCCGCCGGCGCCGCCTACCCAGGTGGCCCTGTGGCCTGCCACCAGCACCCAGGCCCAGATCACCTTCCAGGCGCCGGCGGGTGCCACCAGCTACCGGCTGTGCACGGCCAGCGACTTCAACTTCGTGGGTGAGTCCTGCAGCAGCGTCACGGCGGTGAGCGGTAACATCATCCTCGTGCCGCTGCCCACGGGGGACATGCAGACCACCTACATCCGCATCGCGGCCTGCAACAGCGCCGGCTGCTCGCCGCTCGTGTTCGCTGGGGCGCTGGCGGCCAGGCAGTTCCCCGCCGGCACCACCGAGCACTGGAACTTCGTCATGGGTGCGTTCGAGTTCGCCGGCACCGTCTTCGCCTGGGGCCAGAACCAGGTGAGCGTGCCTGGTAAGAACTCGGACTTCAACTTCTACGACGGCGTCCAGGGGTTCGGTGGAGTCCTGCAGGGGTCGTGCCCCACGGTGGCGCCTGGGTCTTCGTGCGTGCGGACCTGGGCGGCAGGCAGCCCGTTCGTGAGCGTGTCGCAGGCCTTCCCGCCCTTCGGCGAGGTGGGGGTGGCGGTGCGCACGCACTAGGACGGGGCCTGGTTGGCCTGTCGAGGGGGCCGGGGGTGCGCAACCCCCGGCCCCCTGCCGTTTGGGGGTCGTGTCTTCGCGGTCGTAGCGGCAGGGCTTCAGCCCTGCCCCACAAGCCGATTGCCCGGGCAGGGGAAGCTCTTGGCTGGCAGGCCTGAGGGCCTGCAGCTACGCCGTATACGGGGCGCGTGCTATACTGCGCGGAAGGGGCCTCGCGCGCAGCGAGGCCCCGGGGGTGGCAGGGGGTTGAGAATGAGACCACCGGCGGAGGTCGGGAATGTGGCGCAATCTCGCGCTGGCGGGGCTGGCCCTCTCGCTGGCGGTGGCGTCGGCGGCAGCGACGGGCCGCGCCCAGTCGGCCCTGGTGTCCCTGGGGGTGGCGGCCGCCCCGGCCGGGGGCGTGGCCACCGTCCCCCTCCAGGTGAGCCCCGACCCGCAGGTGGCCCTGGGCGCCCTGACGGTGCGCATCGCCTATGACGCCGCCCGCCTGCAGGCGACCTCGGCCTCGGCGGTGGCCCTGGGGGTGCTGGCGGAATGCAACCTGACGGTGCCGGGGGAGGCGCGCTGCAGCCTCGTCCACGCCACAGGCATGTCGGGGCTGCTGCTGGCCGTCAACTTCCAGGTGCAGTCGTCGGCGCCGGCGGGCGCGGTGGGCCTGTCGCTGGCGGTGGAGGAGTGCTTCGACGTCCTGGGCCGGGGCGCCACCTGCACGAGCAGCGACGGGGCGGTGCTGGTGCAGGCCCAGCCTTCGCCGCCGCCCCCGCCGTCGCTGGTGGCCATCCGGCCCCTTTCCTCCAGTCAGGCGTCCATAACCTGGCTGCCGCCGTCGGGCGTCACGCACTACGTGCTGCGCAGCGCCCTCAACTTCGAGATGACCTTCGGCCTGAACGAGACCGGCATCGCCGTGTCGGCCATGGCCTTCCCCAACCTGCTGGTGGTGGGGGTGCCCGGTAGCGATGGTCTCACCTTTTACTACCAGCTGGCGGCCTGCAACCAGGCGGGGTGCTCGCCCTTCGTGCGGGTGGGGGGCCTGGCGCGGCGCATCTGGCCGGGGGCGGAACACTGGAACTTCTATCTGGCCGCCTACGACTTCCTGGGCACCACCATGGCAGCCGCCTTCAACACCAGCCCGGTGCCGAACAAGGCGTCGTTGATGACGTTCTACGACGGCATCCAGGGCTTCGGCGCCGTGCCGCGAGGCACCTGCCCGGCGCCGGTGCAGCCGGGCCTGTGGTGCGAACTGAGCTGGACGGGCGGGGGCGCCTTCGTCAGCGGCGCCCAGTCCTTCCCGCCCTACGGCGAGGTGGGGGCCGCCCTGCGCCTGCGCTAGAGGCGCTATACTGGAGCGGGTGAGAGCGATGGCTACGGTGGTGCGGCACCGGTTCAGCGTGGAGGACTACCACCGCATGGCCCAGGCGGGGATCCTGGGCGAGGACGACCGGGTGGAGCTGATAGACGGGGAGATCGTGGACATGGCACCCATCGGCCCCAGACACGCCGGCACCGTGAAGCGACTGGCCGACCTCCTCTCGGGCGCCCTGCGCGGCCGCGCCATCCTCTCCGTCCAGGACCCGGTGCGCCTGGGCGAGCGTTCGGAGCCGCAGCCGGACGTAGCGCTGCTGCGGCCGCGGGCGGACTACTACGCCTCGGGGCACCCCACGGCGGCCGACGTGCTGCTGGTGGTGGAGGTGGCGGAGACGTCGGCCGACTACGACCGGCAGGTGAAGGTGCCCCTCTACGCCCGTCACGGGGTGGCGGAGGCGTGGCTGGTGGACCTGGCGGCGGGCGCGGTGGAGGTCTACCGTGGGCCTGGGGCCGGGAGCTACGGGGAGGTGCGGACGCTGGGCCGGGGCGAAACGCTCTCGCCCCTGGCCTTCCCCGAGCTGACGCTGACGGTGGACGAGATTCTGGGGCCGGAGCGGTGAGGGAGCAGCGGGGGACGACCATGGCTACGGTGGTGCGGCACCGGTTCAGCGTGGAGGACTACCACCGCATGGCCCAGGCGGGGATCCTGGGCGAAGACGACCGGGTGGAGCTAATAGACGGGGAGATCGTGGACATGGCACCCATCGGCCCCAGACACGCCGCCGGCGTTGACCGCCTGGTGCGACTCTTCTGGCGGGGCCTGGAAGACCGCGCTATAGTGCGGGTGCAGAGCCCCGTGCGCCTGGGCGAGCATTCGGAGCCGCAGCCGGACGTAGCGCTGCTGCGGCCGCGGGCGGACTACTACGGCACGGCCCACCCCACGGCGGCCGACGTGCTGCTGGTGGTGGAGGTGGCGGAGACGTCGGCCGACTACGACCGGCAGGTGAAGGTGCCGCTCTACGCCCGTCACGGGGTGATGGAGGCGTGGCTGGTGGACCTGGCGGCGGGTGCGGTGGAGGTCTACCGTGGGCCTGGGGCCGGGGGCTACGGGGAGGTGCGGACGCTGCGCCGGGGCGAAACGCTCTCGCCCCTGGCCTTCCCCGAGCTGACGCTGGCGGTGGGCGAGATTCTGGGGCCTCAGCCGTAGGCCCAGATGGCCTCCCGCGCGACCCTCCGCCCGAAGGGCGTCTGCTGCATTCGCTCCCACTCCTCGGCCGTGTAGACCAGCACATCGGCGGGCACGGGCAGGGAGAGGGTGTCCCAGGCAAGGGCGCGCCGGATGAAGGGCTCATCCGACCGGCTGACGATGACCACGATGTCCAGGTCGCTGCCCGGCCCCCAGTCGCCGCGGGCGTAGGAGCCGAAGCAGCCGATACGCAGGACGTGGGGGTGGAGCGCTGCCTGCTCCTGCGCCCAGCGGCGGAAGGCGGCCAGCACCTCCTCACGCCCCGGCCATCTGAGCACGGACGAATTCGACGACCTCACGGGCATAGCGCAACGCCTCACGGCTTTGCAGCGGGCCGTAGTGCTCGTAGGGCGCCCCTTCGGGGTGGCTGTTGGGATAGCGAGTGGGAACGTAGAACGTGTCCAGCACCCGCCCCTTATCTACCAATTCATCGGGCACAGCCACCCGCGACGCAACCTCCTCCAGCATCCGCGCTACGGAGTGTCCCCAGGCGTCCTGGCCCAGCCAGAGGTGAAGCGCCTTCACTGCCTTTTCCGCTGCCTGATGGGAGGCGAAGCACGCCCACTCGTGGCGGCCGGCCCGAAGGGAGTCCTCGGCCTGTTCCAGGTCGCGCTGGGCCTGAGAGAGCCAGTCGTGCGCGCGGTTCATTACCCATCGCCTCCCGAGGCAGTCACTCGAAGAGCGGGCGCTGGAGGGCGTCCGGGGCGCCCAGCCCCAGGTGTCGGTAGGCCAGCGGGGTGGCCACCCGCCCGCGGGGGGTGCGCTGCAGCAGCCCCGCCTGCATCAGGTATGGCTCGTAGACCTCCATGATGGTGTCGGGGTCCTCGGAGATGGCGGCGGCGATGGTCTCGATGCCCACGGGCCCGCCAGCGAACTTCTCCACGATGGTGCGCAGCAGCTTGTGGTCCACCTCGTCCAGCCCCAGGGGGTCCACCCGCAGTTGCTCCAGGGCCTGTCGGGCGACGGGGCCGGTGATGACGCCGCCGGCGCGCACCTGGGCGTAGTCGCGGGCACGTCGCAGCAGGCGGTTGGCGATGCGCGGCGTCCCTCGCGAGCGGCGCGCTATCTCCCGCGTTCCCTCCTGGTCTATCTCCACGCCCAGGACGCCGGCGTTGCGCCGCACGATGGCCGCCAGCTCCTCCTCCGAATAGAAGTCCAGGCGGTAGACGGCGCCGAAGCGGTCGCGCAGGGGAGCGCTGAGGAGGGCGTAGCGGGTGGTGGCGCCCACCAGGGTGAAGGGGGGCAGGCGCAGGCGGATGGAACGGGCGGCCGGCCCCTTCCCCAGCACGATGTCCAGCTGGAAGTCCTCCAGGGCGGGGTAGAGAAGCTCCTCGGCCGCCCGCGGCAGGCGGTGCACCTCGTCTATGAAGAGCACGTCGCCGGGCTGCAGGCCGGTGAGGATGGCTGCCAGGTCGCCCGGCCGCTCGATGGCCGGCCCCGACGTGACGCGGATGGAGACGCCCATCTCGTGGGCGATGATGTGGGCGAGGGTCGTCTTCCCCAGTCCGGGCGGGCCGAAGAGGAGGACGTGGTCCAGAGGCTCGCCCCGTCCCCTGGCGGCAGCGATGGCGATCTGCAGCGTCTCGCGGATGTGGTCCTGGCCCACGAAGTCGGCCAGGCGCCGGGGTCGCAGGGTGGCGTCCAGGGCCGAGTCCTCGGCCTGGGCATCGGGAGAGACGACGCGCTCTTCCACCGTCGCTTCGCGGCCGCGCCGGGGCGTCCGGCGCCTCGAATATCTGTGCTAGGGCCATTATAGCCGGGGGTGGCTCCCCCGTCCATGGCGGCCCTTCTAGCCCGGTCGGCCCTCCCCGGCGGCCAGCTCGCGCAGGATGCGCAGGGCCTCGCGGGCGTGCACCTCCATGTCGCTCTCGCTCTCGATGACGCCGCGGATGATGCCCTCCTTGTCAATGACATAGGTCACTCGGGACGGCACCGGCCGGTCGTCGCGCCAGACCCCGTAGTCGCGGCAGGTCTGGTAGCGCGGCCAGTCGCTCAGGAGGGGGAACGGTAGCCCCAGCTCGCGGGCGAAGACGCCCTGGCTGGGGAAGGGGTCTACCTCACGCCCAGGACCTGGGCGTCGGCCTCCGCGAACCCCTGCCACAGGTCGCGGAAGCAGCACATCTCCCGCGTTCAGCCGGGGGTGAAGGCCAGCAGGTAGAAGGCCAGCACCACGTGCTTCTCGCCTAGGAAGTCCGAAAGGCGCACCTGCTGGCGCTGAGGGTCGGTGAGGACAAACTCGGGCGCCCGCTCTCCCACCTGCAGCGGCATGGCTCTCCTTTCTGGCCTAGTGGTGGCCCGCCAGCGACTCCGACTCCGCTTCTGCCTGGGGGCGATGGGGCTCGAAGCCCACGCTGTAGCGGAAGAGGGTCAGAAGCACGCCCAGGACGGCCGCGCCGCCCACTGCTGCCGCCGTCAGGAGGGACAGGCGCAGCACGTCGGGCCGAGAAGGCGGGGCGATGGTGAACGAGAGGGAACCGCTCAGGGACTGGCCCCCCTGCTCCTGGCGCACCCGCCAGAAGAGGGTGTAGGCGCCGGTGGCCTCCTGGGGCCAGGCGGCCTGGGCCTCCAGGCAGGTGCCGTCGGCAGTGGGGCGGACGGACAGGGGGACGCTGGCGCCGCCGGCGTGGGTGAGGGTGAGGCCGTAGTCGTTAGGGTTGGCCCGCGCGATGGGCTCGCTGAAGCAGAGGCGCATCGTCTGAGGCGGACGCCCCAGTCGGGCGTCCTGCCTGGGCGTGCTCTCCAGCAGCCGCGGCTGGGCGCCCACGGCCGTCGGCAGCATCAGGGAAACGGCCCAGAAGAGCAGAAGCAGCGCCAGGAGCTTCGCCGGTCGCCTCATCTCTCGCCTCCGAAGGCAGGATTCTATCACAGGTGGCGCCTAGAAGACAGCCTTCCGCCTGGCCGATGGCAGGTGTTAATATGATTGCCGAGGTAAGGGGCGCCCGCCGGCCCTAGCGCCTGCGGGCGCCTGCGCGAAGGATGCAGGTGAAGCCCGCGGTGTCCTCGCTGCCGGAAGGCCGCCCTCCCGACCTTCCCTCTCTGCGCTATCGGCGGCTGGTGGCCAAGCTGGGCACCAACGTCCTCACCGCCGGCGGCGACCGTCTCGACCTGGAGGTGATGGCCGCCCTGGTGGGGCAGGTGGCCCGCCTCCAGAAGCTGGGGGCGCAGGTCATTGTCGTCAGCTCCGGCGCCATCGCCGCCGGCCGGCACCGGCTGGGACGCGGGCGCGAGGGCCGCGATGTCCCCCAGCGGCAGGTGCTGGCAGCAGTGGGCCAGACCGACCTGATGAACGCCTACCAGCAGCTCTTCGCCTGGCACGACATCACCGTCGCCCAGACGCTCCTCACCCGTCGCGACCTGGCCGACCGCCAGGGCTACCTCAACGCCCGCAACACCCTGCTGGCCCTGCTGGAGCTGGGCGTCGTCCCCATCGTCAACGAGAACGACGTGGTAGCGGTGGAGGAGATCGAGGGTGCCACCATCGGCGACAACGACAACCTCTCGGCGCTGGTGGCCAACCTGGTGGAGGCCGACCTGCTGGTGCTGCTCACCGATACCGACGGCCTCTACACCGCCGACCCCTACCTCGACCCGGGCGCCCGCCCCCTGCGGCGGGTGGAGCGCATTGACGAGGAGATCGAGCGGCTGGCCCGCGACTCTCACGGCCAGGGGCGTGGTGGTATGGTGACCAAGCTGCAGGCGGCCCGGCTGGCCACCGCCTCCGGCACCGACGTGGTCATCGCCCACGGTCGCCAGCGGGACGTGCTCGTGCGCCTGGCCCAGGGAGAGGAGTTGGGCACCCTCTTCCCGGCGACGGTGGATCGGCTGGAGGGGCGCAAGCGCTGGCTGTTGGCCGGCCTCTCCCTGCGTGGTAGCATCGTGGTAGACGAGGGGGCCGCCCGTGCCCTGCTGGGCGGGCGGGCCAGCCTCCTGCCGGCCGGGGTGAAGGCGGTCGAGGGACAGTTCCAGCGCGGCGACGTGGTGGCCGTGCTGGACCAGCGCGGAAGGCGCATCGCCTGCGGCATCGCCAACTACAGCGCCCGCGAGGTGGAGGCCATCCGTGGCCTCCGCTCCGACCGCATCGAGGAGGTGCTCGGCTACGCCTACGGTCAGGAGGTCGTCCACCGCGACAACCTGGTGCTGTTGAGGGAAGGGTGATGGACCTGAAGCGCTCCGCTGCCATCGTCGGCATCGGCGAGCTGAAGCCCTCCCGTCACCCCGACGGGAGGCCGGTGCTGGAGTTGCTGGCGGAGGTAGCCCGCCTGGCCATCGCCGATGCGGGGCTGGAGAAAGGCGACGTGGACGGCCTGCTGGTGGCGCCGCCCCTGGGCGAACACGCCCTCATGTGGCCGTCGGTGCTGGCCGAATACCTGCAGCTCCGCCCCGGCTTCGCCGAGACGGTGGACCTGGGAGGCGCCTCGGCCTGCGGCATGGTCTGGCGGGCGGCGGCGGCCATCGCCGCCGGCCTCTGCCGGGCGGCCGTCTGCGTCACCGGCGATGTCCTCGACCCCGAGTCCTTCTACAGCCCCCGGGGAGGGCGTCCGGCGCGCCTGCCGGCGCGGGAGTTCGAGAGCCCCTACGGGCCCATGGGCGCCAACTCCGGCTACGCCATGATCGCCATGCGCCACATGCACGAGTTCGGCACCACCGCGCGCCAGCTGGCGAAGGTGGCGGTGGACCAGCGGACCAACGCTAACGCCAACCCCGACGCCCTCTTCTTCGACCGCCCCCTGACCATCGAGGAGGTGCTGGCCTCGCCCCTGGTCTGCGACCCCCTGCACCTCTACGAGATCGTCATGCCCTGCACGGGGGCGGCGGCGGTGCTGGTGGCGGCGCCGGACATCGCCCGGCGCTCCCCCCACCGGCCCGTCTGGCTGCTGGGGGCGGCGGAGAAGGTGACCCACATGTCGCTGGCCCAGGCGCCCTCCATCACCACGTCGCCGGTGGCCTACACCGCGCCCAGGGCCTTCCAGATGGCCGGGGTGACGCCCGCGGACGTAGACCTGGTCTCGGTCTACGACTGCTACACGATCACCGTCATCGTCACCTTGGAGGACGCGGGCTTCTGCCCCAAGGGCCAGGGCGGGCCTTTCGTGGAGGAGCACGACCTGACCTACCGCGGCGACCTGCCCCTGAACACCCACGGTGGCCAGCTCTCCTTCGGCCAGGCCGGGCTGGCCGGGGGCATGTCCCACGTGACCGAGGCGGCCCGCCAGCTCCAGGGCCGGGCCGGGCAGCGGCAGGTGCGCGACTGCCAGCTGGCCTTCGTCAACGGCAACGGCGGCATCATGAGCGAGGAGGTCTCGCTGGTGCTGGGGGTGGAGTGATGGCCCAGGAGGTGCGCAAGCCCGTTCCCCACCCTACCGAGACCACCCGGCCCTTCTGGCAGGGTGCCCGCCAGGGGGAGCTGAGGCTGCAGCGCTGCCGTGCCTGCGGCCAGCCCTTCCTGTATCCCCGCACCCTTTGTCCCCACTGCCTGTCGGACGACCTGGAGTGGACCACGGCCAGTGGCCGTGGCCGGGTCTACACCTACACGGTGGTGCGGCGACCGGCCCATCCCGCCTTCGGCAACGACGTGCCCTACGTCCTGGCCATTGTCGAGCTGGAGGAGGGGCCGCGGCTGGTGACCAACATCGTCGGTGTCCCGCCGGAAGAGGTGCGCATCGGCATGGCGGTGGAGGCCGTCTTCGAGGCAGCGGGCGAAGAGGTAGCGCTGGTGAAGTTCCGTCCGCGAGAGGAGAGCTAGGGAGGAGATATGGGCTCGGTGCTCAAGTGGCGCCGACGCAAGATCCGGCGCCACAAATACAAGAAGCTGCGCAAGAAGACCCGCTGGCAGCGCCGCCACAAGTAGGCCCCGCCAGCGAGAGAGGAGGCGCCGGCAGATGATGCGCCGCTTGTTCCCGTCAGGGCGCGCCTGGTGGCCCCTGGGGGGACGTCGCTCCCGGGCCGACCTGGTGGTGGCCGGGGCCCCCACCCGCGAGGAGGCGGAGCGCTGCCTGCGCACCCTGCGGCGCCAGGGCATCCCCGCCCGGCTGAAGCAGGGGCGCACCGGCTACGAGGTCTGGGTCCCGGCCGACCTGGAGACGCAGGCCAGGCTGCTGCTGGGCCTGTCCGGACGCAGCTGCATCCGCGTGCCCCGGCCGCGGCCCACAGGCAGCCGGGCCGGCTAGCTGGCCCCCGGAGAACGCCGTCGGCGCTATACTGGGAGCGAAGGCCGCGACGAGGCATGCCGTGACCGCTGTAGCGCAGGAGCTGGAGGCGATGGGCCGGGCCGCCCGACAGGCGGCCCGGGCGCTAGCGCGTCTCTCCACCGCCGTCAAGAACGAGGCGCTGGAGGCCATCGCCAGGGGGCTGGAGGAGGCCCAGGAAGAGGTCCTCGCTGCCAACCGCCTCGACCTGGAGGAGGGGCAGCGCCAGGGCCTGTCGGAGGCCGTCCTGGATCGCCTGGTCCTCTCCCCCGACAAGCTGCGGGCCATGGCCGCCGACGTGCGCACCGTGGCCCGCCTGCCAGACCCCGTGGGCGAGGTCATCGAGATGCGCACCCTGCCCAACGGCATGCAGGTGGGGCGCAAGCGGGTGCCACTGGGCGTCATCGCTGCCGTCTACGAGAGCCGCCCCAACGTGACCGTGGACATCGCCAGCCTCTGCCTGAAGGCCGGCAACGCCTGCATCCTGCGGGGGGGCAAGGAGGCCATCAACTCCAATCGCGCCCTGGCCCGCCTCCTGCGCCGCGCCATCGCCCAGGCGGGCGTGCCGGCCGATGCCGTGCAACTGATGGAGAACACCGACCGCGCCCTGGTGGGGCAGCTGCTCAGGATGCGCGACTACATAGACCTGATGGTGCCCCGCGGCGGGGCCGACCTGATCCGCTTCGTGGCCGAGAACGCCACCATGCCCGTGCTGGTAGGCGGCATCGGCGTCTGCCACACCTACGTGGACCGGGCCGCCGATTTGGAGAAGGCGCTGCGGGTGGTGGACAACGCCAAGACCCGCCGCTGGTCCATCTGCAACGCCCTGGACACCTTGCTGGTGCACCGTGAGGTGGCGCCGTCGTTCCTGCCCCTCATCGCCCGCGTGTGGGCCGAGAAGGGCATCGAGATGCGCTGCGACCCGGAAGCCCTGTCCGTCCTGGCCGCCCAGGAGATAGCGGGGCTGAAGGCGGTGCCCGCGGCGCCTGAAGACTTCGGTAAGGAGTTCCTGGCGCCCATCGCCGCCGTGAAGGTGGTGGGCTCCCTGGACGAGGCCCTGGAGCACATCGAGCGCTACGGCACCGGCCACTCCGACGCCATCGTCACCGAAGACTACTCGGCGGCCATGCGCTTCCTGGACGAGGTGGACACGGCGGTGGTCTATGTGAACGCCAGCACTCAGTTCACCGACGGCGCCCAGTTCGGCCTGGGGGCCGAGATCATAGACTCCACCCAGAAGACCATCGCCCGCGGGCCGGTGGGCCTGCGGGAGATCACCACCTACAAATGGTTCGTCCTGGGCAACGGGCACGTCCGCCCCTAGCCCCGGCGAAAGGAGGCAACTGATGGGAGGCTTCCACTTCGAGCGCGAGTGTCGCACACCTTATTCCGAGTGCTACACCATCGAGCTGGACGACGACGAGGTGGGGCGGGTGGACCTCCACTACGGCCCCGAGGTGGTCTACGCCACCCTGGTGGTCAGCGAGAGGCTCACCCAGGACGAGATCCGCCAGCTCATCGGCGAGATAGACGAGCGGCTGGTGCTGAGCACCGACCCCCTGCGCGAGGACTTCGTGGTCACAGTGTGGGTGGGCCGCGAAGAGGGCGTCTACTCCGACGAGGAAGGCGACGAGGAAGAAGACGAGGACGAGGAGTTCGAGGGCAACTCGAACCGGCCTTGACGCCACGGAGACCGGGCGCGCGGGTGGGGTCCGCCTGCTGCCGTTGTGCAAGCCTTAGTTACCGCGAGAACGTGAGCTTCGGGAAGGCAGAAGTCCACTAATGAGCCTTTGCGTCAAAGATGTCCGCCTAGCGTTTCTGTCTCGCAAAATCGCACCCGAAGGGCATGGCAGCCGAGAGCGGCGACAGGGGTCTTACTTTACACTTGGTCATCAAATTGGTCATCAACGTGACCGCCTCTTCTGCCCGATTTGGGCCGGCCACCTCCAGCGCCTCCCGCCCAGGGCCATCCCCATACGCACGGGCGGCGACTCATATCCGCTGAAACAGCTGCGAAACAGATGGGCCGGTGCGGGAACAGTTGGAAACACCCTGGCAGTGGAACCCGCGAGATAAAGTGTGCAGACAATCGAAACAGTTGGAAACAGATAGCCCGGCCGCAACACGCCTGGTTGCCTGAACAGCTCAACCGTGGGGGGAGGACACGATGGGGGCACGACAATACAAGGCCGCACCTTGAGGCCCCGCCTAGGGCAGGGCGCGGCCTGCGCCCCGCCCCTAGCCGCCCACCAGGCGGTCCAGGAGGCGCACGGCCTCCTCGCTCCCGCCCGCCAGCACGTGCGAGTAGACGTCCAGAGTAGTGGACGGCACCCGGTGCCCCAGCAGCTCGGCAACCACCCGCACGCTCACGCCATGCCCCAGCAGGAGGGACGCCACCAGATGCCGCAGGTCATGTACCCGCAGCCCGGCCATGCCCAGCCTGGCCGCGGCCTGCCCCAGGTAGTACTGGACCCGGCGGGCGCTCTCCGGCGCCCCGCCCTCTCTCACGAACACGTAATCACCGGGGCCGGGCTCCCGCCCCATCACCTGCCGCCACATCGCCGCCTGCCGCTCGAGCGCCCGGCAGGCCATATCTCCCAGAGGGATGGTCCTGTCCGAGCCTGCCTTAGCGCCCCGCTCGTGCATGCCGCTGCTTGTCTTGCTCAGGGTGCGCCTCACCTGGACCAGCCGCCGCTCCAGGTCCACGTCCCCCCAGCGCAGCCCCAGCGCCTCTCCCAACCGCATGCCCGTCGCCGCTATGAGCTGTATCGCCGGGCCCACCGGCGACCCCTCCACCTCCCTGAGCAGCCGGGCCAGGTCTGCCGCCGGCGGCAGCTCGGGCCTGCGCGGCCGGTACACGCCGGGGCTGACCCGGGCGCACGGGTTGTCGGGGAGCAGGCCCATGCTCACCGCATCGTTCAGGGCCCGCCTGAGCACCGCGTGGATGTTCCTCACCGAGCCCTGGCCCAGGCCCCTCTCCCGCGCCCGGAGCAGGACCGCCTGCACGTCCACCGGCGTCAGCTCCCGCAGGCGCAGATGCCCGATGACCGGCACCAGGTGGTGCTGCACGATGCTCCGCTGCCTGTCCACGGTGGCCGGCGCCAGGCCTCCCTCCCGCATCGCCAGCCACCTCTCCAGGTACGCTGCCACCGTCACCCTCCCCGTCCCCCTCGCCTCCCCCAGCCTCCCCTCGTCCCGCCTGCGCAGCAGCTCCGCCCTAACCCGCTGGGCATCCTTGTACGTGCCGCGGACGGTCACCCGTATGTACTTCCGCTTCTTCTGGCGCGAGTCGTAGCCCATGTAGACCCGCACGGACCACGAGTTGCGTCCCCGCTTCTCGATGCCCTCGGGCACGGCCCACCCCCGACGTGCAGCGTGGGTTGTCCACCAGCGCCATCCCGTCAGCGGCCCTGCGTCTCCTCCTGCCACCCGGCAGCGGCCACCAGGTGGGCAAGCAGGCGCACGGTCAGCCGCACGAGCGCCTCCAGGTCATCGCCGGCCCATCCCCCTGCCTCGGCCATCATCTTCAGCCGCCTTCCCCCGTCTCCCCTTTCCCCTCGCCTCCCCCCTCTTCCGGGGGCCACTCCAGGGCCGACAGCAGCGCCCGCCGCGCCCGTCTCACCCGTTCCTGCCATGGCATCACCTCCTCCAGCAGCTCCAGCAGCCTCTCCAGCCACTCGTAGACGTCCCGCGGCGTCCGCCACAGGCTGCCCATATTCTGCTGGAACACATGTTCGGGTGTCAACGGCCCGGCGCCACCCGTCCCCTCCTGCAGCAGCCCGGCCAGCCGCGATGAGAGCGAAGCCGCGACGGGCCACACCTCTTGCAGGACCGCCAGCTCCCTGTCGCCGCAGCGCCTGAGCCACTCCTCCACCGCCCGCAGCAGGCGCACCCGCCGGGCGAAGGCGTCCTGGGGATGGCGCCATGCCGGCCCGGGGAAGCGCTGTCCCTCCTCCCCCTCCCCCAGCTTCTCCCATTCCAGCCCCAGTACCTCTGCCACCGCCCGCAGCTTCGCCTCCGAGGTCCACGCCACCTCGCCCCACTCCACCCGCCGGATGTAGTCCGCCACCACACCCTGCCTTGCCCCCTGCTCCAGCAGCCGGCGGCTGGCCATCTCCGCCACCTGCTCCCGCGAGAGCCCCAGCTGCCGCCGCCGCCGGTAGATGGCCCATGCCCTGGCCGGGGTAACCTCCACAAGGTCCCTGCCCCCCATGCGCCGCCGGCCCCTTCGTCCCGCAGATCCATCCAGCATAGCCGCCTCCTTGCAGCAGGTCCGCTCGCATCCCGGTCGCTGCTATCGTAAGCCATGCCGCCCATCTTCGCCCCACCTCCCCCGCAGCCGTCGCAGACGGCAGATCTCCGCACACCACCCCCACCACCCCGGCGCCGCACTTCCGGCGGCGCGCCACCCCCTTTGACAACCGCTGCTCGAACAGATATGCTGAGTGCACAAGGTCGCGAGTGTCACACGACATGGCATGAGACCCTAGAGATGCGGTCGCAACAGCCGGGCAGCATCCGCTCCATCGCCGCCAAGCTCGGCATCTCGCCCACCCTCGTATACCGCATCCTGCACGGCACCGCGAGCCCCGAGAGCATCATGGCCTACGGCGCGCTGGTCAACGCGCTGCGCCAGGGCAACGGCACACACGATGCCGCCCCGTCCGCCACTGCGGCGGCTACGCCCCGGGGGCACGGCACGACGCGCCAGCCGCCGGCAGCTGTAGATACGGCGCTGACCCCTGCCCAGGCAGCCCGCCTCCTTCAGCTAAGCACGCGGACGGTCTACCGCCTTTGCCGGCGCGGCCTCATCCCCCACGCTCGCATCGGCCGCCTGTACCGCATCTCGCCACAGGCCGTCCGCTGGTTCCTGGCATCGCGAGGCGCCATCCCCATCCAGATGGCCCAGACAACAGGACTGCTGCCGTCCCTCCCCGAGGCCGCCCCACCGTCCGCCAAAAAGCGAGGTGAAGGCCGATGACGGCCCAGCTGCCCACCGAGCAACGTGATGCCCCTCAGGGCCCGGCCCCCTGGCCCATGGCCATCGCCCTCGACGAGATCGAGGCCCAGGCCCGCTACAACGCCATGGTGGCCGACCGCATCGCCGCCGTCATCCGTGACCACATGCAGCCGGGCGTCCACTACACCTACAAGCTGGGCGAGACCTACTTCCCCAGGCCCGTCCTGCTCGATGCCGGCGTCGCCTACATCATGAGCGTCCTGCGGCTGGTGCCGCGCCACCACGTGGAGCTCGCCCTGCGCGAGCCGGTGCCCGTCCAGCGCCCCGACGGCGGCACGGAGCACCGCCTGCTCATAAAATACGTCGTCCGGGCAGAGCTGTGGCACATCTCCCCCAACGGCAAGGAGCGGCTGGTGGCCGAAGGGCTAGGCAGCGCCAGCTCCTTCGAGACGCGCCACCTCTACCGCTGGGTGTCGGGCCAGGAGCTACCCGCCGGCGCCGACCCCTCCCGCCTCCCCAGCCGCGGCCAGGGCAGCTCGGCCCGCTACCGGGTCTACAACCCCGACCCCGACGACCTGGACAACACCATCCTCAAGATGGCCGCCAAGCGCGCCGAGGCGGACGCCATCCGCCAGCTGCCGGGCGTCCTGGAGGCGTGCGCCCTCCTGCCCGACGCCGAGATCCAGGCAGGGGAGCAGCCCCCACGCCCCCTGCCCCCTCGCAAGCAGGAGCCACAAGGGGAGGCCCAAAGCGCCCCGTCACGGCCGCCATCCCGGGCGCAGCCGGGCAGCGCCCCTCGCCCAGCCGCCCCACAACAGGCCCCCACAGCATCGGAGAGGGGGCAACGCCCCTCCCAGACCCAGGTGACCGAGCTGGCGGCGGAGAGGCAGCTCATCGACATAGCCCACGGCCTTTCGCCAGAGGCCCCCGTCCACGTCACCATCGCCCGCCTGCTGGGCGTGCCCGAGCCCGAAAGGGGCAGGGCCGCCATCGTCCGCTGGCTGCAGCAGCACGGCCGCACCTGGCAGGACGCCCTCCAGCAGGTGCGGGAGCAGGTTGCCGCCCACAGGCCGCAAGAGGGCCAGGGCGATGCCAGCTGAGAACGGCACAGAAGGGGAAGGAGGTGAACGGGCCGCAATAAATTGAAGGCCTGCGACCACCCCGTTGGCCGCAGGCCCCAAAACCTATCCTGAGGTCCTTACCCGGCCTCAGGATAGCACAACTCTCGCCCCTTGACAAGAGCGGCCCCCGCATCATGCCCTACGCCGCTGCTACTTCCGGCAGGCCCGAGATGGACATCTACCGCATCGGCCGCGCCGTCCTCGCCGAGATACCGGTGAACGGGGGCGCCCCGTTGCGTTTCCTGGCCACCAACGTTCGCCGCGAGCGCACCGGCATCCACGCCACCCTCCACATCGTCCTGGGCGACCGCGATCTCGCCTGGACAACCTGCAACGTCGAGCGCGACGAGGAGCGGGGGCGGCTGGCCCGCAAGGCCCACCGCATCCTCAAGAGCACACCTGACACGCCCAAGGACTGCCCCGCCGAGCAGGACCTGGTCCGCTGGCTGGACGAGTTCTGTCGCCAGGTCTGGCCCGTCTACACCGAGGCCCTCACGCCCATCCCCCTGGTGCCGGAGCCTGGGCCCCCTTACAACCCCCTCCTCGACCCTCCCCTCATCATCGAGGAGGGGGGCACCATCCTCTACGGCCCTCCCGGCCGCGGCAAGTCCTACACCGCCCTCGCCCTGGCCGTCGCCGCCGACGCGGGTGTCCCCCTGGGCCCCATCCGGCCCGTCCGCCCCTTGCGGACGTTGTACGTCAACCTGGAGCGGCCTACTATCAGCATGGCCCGCCGCCTCTATGCTGTGAACGTCGCCCTGGAGCTCCCGCCCGACCGTCCCCTCCTCATGACGCCCGCCCGGGGCCACACCCTCCACGACCTCCTGTCGGCCATCGAGCACGCCGTCTCCTCCGAGGGTGTGGAGCTGGTGGTAGTGGACTCCCTCTCCCGCGCAGGCATGGGATCCCTCGTCGAGGACGCCTCCGCCAACAGGGTCATGGACGCCCTCAACTCCCTCCACGTCCCCTGGGTCGCCATCGCCCACACGCCCAGGGCCGACGCCACCCACGTCTTCGGCTCCATCATGCTGGATGCCGCCGCCGACATCTGCGTCCAGGTCATCACCCAGCGCCAGGACCGCTCTTTGGGCGTCGGCCTCAAGGTCACCAAGGCCAACGACATACCACCCCTACCCCGCTTCCCCATCCTCTGCTACGAGTTCGACGGCGGCGTCCTCGTCTCCATACGCAAGGCGGCGCCGCGGGAGTTCCCCGAGATCGAGGCCGAGCGGCAGCTGCCGCTGCCCGACCTCATCGTCGAGACCATCCTCGATCAAGGGCCCATGACCGCCGCCCACCTGGCCGAGCTCCTGGGCTACTCCCGCTCACATGTCGTCAATACCCTCTCGGCCCTCCAGGCGAAAGGGGCCGTCACCGCCTACCGCTCAGGAAAGGAAGTGCTGTATGCCCTCAGGCAGGACACGCTGCCCCTGGGCGGCGAGGAAGGGGAGGGGGAGGACGAGCTATGATAGACATGCTCTATCACAAAAAGATTGACCTACGGGCAATCTGTCTGATGAAGGCCCCTCGCCAACACTTGCGCCAACACTTGCACGCAGCCAAGTCGTATTTGGCCGCGGCGCCCCGGGAAGTGTTGGCAGATACAACACTTCCGGAAGTGTTGGTAGATACAACACTTCGGGGCGAACGGTCGGGCTCCAAATACGGGCCGGGCGCAAGTGTTGGTGGCGGGCGTCGACCAACAGATGCATCAACAGTTGCGGCGCCCAAAGGGGCGGGCGCAGATATGCCGGGCGGCAGCGAAACGGCCGCCGGGGCGGTTTATACACTACCGGGTAGCGTAAGCGTACCCCATCCCAAATGGTGTATAAGGGGTCGGGACGAGTTAGCCATTGCTACCATTGGCCTATTGGGTACGCCTGCCAGGAGAACGGTATGCTTGCTGCCCAGAAGGGAGATGAGAGGGAAGGCGACGGTCTTTGGCTTACGAGCTACCATAGGCAACCCAACGGCAGCAATAGATACAGGGGGCCGCCGCCAACACTTGGCCACGGCCCCACAGCGCAAGGAGGTGTCACCATGGCCACTGCTATGACGGCTCGATCGCAGACAGGCGTCACGCTGCTCCGGCCCCGGCCGCCGCAGCGTGGGCCGGCGCCTCGCCCTCGCCAGGCGCCGCGACCCCCACAAGCGCGCCGGCCCCGCCGCTTCCTCGTGCCGCCCGAGGAGATAGAGCCCTGTCGCGAGCGCCTCATCCCCCTCTTGCGCCGCCTGGGGAGCGTGGCGCCGGGCAGCATCATCCACCGCTACGGCGCTGCCAACGTGGCAGCGGCCCTCTACTACGTCATCTACCAGCGGCAGCGCGGCTACCGGCCCCGGAACGCGGGCGGCCTCCTTACCTGGCTCCTCAAGGCCTACGATGAGCGCAAGCTGCAGGGGTGGCAGCTGCGGCGCATCCTCAGGTTCGCTTGGGGCTTCCGCGAGGTGCCATGGTGGGCCAGGTGCCGCCTGCTCCTCTGGGCCAAGGAGCTGCATGCCACCTGGCTGGGCAGGATCGCCTGGCGGCGCCTGCACCGCCTCTACAGCGAGGGCCTGCTGATGGACATGCTGCACCGCTGCCCACACCCGGACATCTGGCGCACCATCCGCTACCTCCTGGCCACGTACTACAAGCCGCTGCCGCCGCCGACGCGGCTCCATACGCTCCTGTCATTGGCCAAGACCTTCCCTGGCAAGGAGGCGGCAGCGCGGCTCGCCGCTTCCCGGGAGCAACGGGTATTCCTCATGCCATGACGTGTGCCACGACGTAGGGAGGCAGAGCATGGACAAGACCCGTCAGGCCGGTGATGGGACGGCCCAGGAGAGGCCGCCAAGACTCCCTGTGCAGGAGCGCTTTCTCAGCCGCTGCCTGGGGAAGCCCATCGCCATCGAGCTGTCGACGCCGCATATGGTCCTCGAGGGGGTCCTGCTGGGCTACGACGACTATACCCTGCTCGTCCGCCTCTCCGCCGAGGAGGGCGAGCAGCCGAAGGAGGTGCTGGTCTTCAAGCATGCCGTCGCCTTCGTCCACTGATGGCCCCAGGTCTCGGGGCCACCTCCTGCGTGCCGCCCTGCAGGCCCGCAAGGGCAGACCGGTGGCGGTCGTCCTCCGGGACGGGCGCGCCCTCGTGGGCATCCTCTCCCGTTTCGAGGGGCACCTGGCCTTCTGGCGGCTGGACAGCCTCGTGCTGAAGGTCCCGGCCGAGGAGGGCGGTGTTATGGCCGTGGCCGTGCCCCTCCGGCAGGTGGCTGCCGTCGCCGACGCGTGAAGGGGACGGCCGATGGGAGAGAGAAGCCGGGCGGCAGCACGTGGGCCGGGGCAGGGCACGTCGGGCCCTCCTCCCGGGCCGTCCCCCCTCCCGGCCCTCGTCCCGTCACCCCTCGTCAGGATGGCCATGAGCATGGGCGCAAGGCCCGCCATCCGCCTCACCCTGCGTGAGACGACCAACGAGGCGAGCGACCTGGGCCTCCTCCGGTCGGTAGTGGACCTGGTGCATGCTTATCCGGGCAACGACATCCTCCTCCTGACGGTGGTCACCCTGGACGGCGAGCGCCATCGCTTCATGTGGCGGGTCGGCGCCTGCCGTGAGCTGCGCTTCCTACTGGCCTCCCTCCTCGCCGCATGGGCCAGGCCCAGGCCCCACAGCGGCACGGCAGGCTAGGCGCCATCCCTGCCGGCGTGGGCCTGGCCCTCGGGACCGCCGGCGCCAAGCATGGCCTGAGGCTGTTCAAAACTCTTGCTCCTTGCGCTCGATAGCGGCAATGCCCTCGAAGATGCTGGCCTCAGCATCGGCCAGGGCACGCTCCAGCTTCTGCTTCGCCTCGTCCAGCTCCTGGCGAGCGACACGTACTTGCTGAGCTATGGCACGTTGCTGCTCCAGCGGTGGGACGGGCACCATCAGCGATTCGAAATCCACCGGCTGCGTTCTTCGCCGGTTGGAATGCCCGGTGGTGATAGCTCGCAAGGCAGCGCGGAACGTGTTGCTCCGAAGGAGGATGGTCAGGTAGTCCGGGTCGATCCTGCTGCGCCATTCCTCACGGACCTGGTAGACCGGAAACTCCTGGGTTACGATAGCGCCATCATACTCCTCAGGGACCACTGTGATGCAGCCACGCCAGAGGTCGATACGAGAAAAGAGCACATCGCCTGCATGGACACGGTACCAGACGGTGCCTGGACGGAAGTAGCTGCCCTGCCAGGCAGGGGGGTTGATGCCCTTGCCGGCCTCCCTCCGGCGCAGAGTGCCATCCTGGCCCAGCTCGATAGTTACAAATTCCTGCTCAGGCTCTTGCCAGGGTCGCACTACTTCGTGCCTTCGGACCAGGATTTCGCCCAGGCGGGCCATGGTAGTCCTGCCGGCATGAGTCAGGCTACGCAGCCTGAATAGGTGATACTTAGCATCTAGCCTCCGGGAGGGGTGTGCCTGGAAGATATCAACAATGGAGGCACAAGCGGTGCGTGGCGTGTCGGTCCCCACGAAGGAGCTGGGGTTGCGGAGGAACACCCGCCATTGACCCAACACCGTGCCCGGGTCATCTTCGCAAATGTGGCCGTCGTCGGTGAGCGAGTACAGGTCATTGCGAGGAGATCGCTGCCCGGCCGGCAAATACCCGATATGCTCGGCCTCTGCGAAGAAGACGGGATAGTTTAGTGCTGCCAGTCCGGCATGAATAGCGGCATCTTCGGGCAGGATATGGCTACTGGAGGTGTCCAGCAGGCATCTGTTGTAGGCCTCCTGGAACCGAGCATGCTCCGCGTCGGTGAACTTTTGTAGGAAGATAAGGCTAGTCTTGTTCTGAGCGCCAGCCTTCCTGAAGGCATAGTCCGGTAGCGAGACGACTGCCATGACCTTCGTCCGTTTCAGGATGAGGCGGCGGGCAGCCGGGCATCCGCTCGCTTCGCTCGCATTGTTGAGAAGGCCGTCGGGGACTACCATGCCAAGCCGCCCCCCAGGGGCAAGGAAGTCGATAGCCCGTTCCAGAATGACGATCTCGCTGCTGATCCTGCTCCTGCCTCTGGCTACGGCAAAGTCGCTCAGCGAGGCATTCCCCAGACGGTCACGGTCTCCCTCCCGGATCTCGTCGCCGAACGGCGGATTGCCCATTACGACTGTGAAGCGTCCTAGGTCGAGCCCGGCGACAGAAAAATGCCTATCGAGACAGCTGCGTCCCACCTCGACATTAAGGTGGCCATCCTTATGCAATAAGAGGTTGGTCTTACAGATGCGTCCAACTACCTCATGTATCTCTATGGCATAGACATGTTTCTGGGCGAATTCGATCTTGAGGCGCTCAATGTCAGGTCTCCCGACGAAGCTGGTATCGATCCGCCGCCATACCTGCAAGAGGGCCTCCAGCAAGAAGCCGCCGCTGCCGGCCGTTGGGTCCAGGACAAAATCCTTGTGTGTCGGTGCCAGCAAGGCACATACGAAGCGACAGATCTCGCGACGGGTGAAATACTGCCCAAGCTGCCCGCGAAAGATTTCCCCGAAGAAGCTCTCGAAGGCCGTGCCCAGCGCATCGACTTCGCACATAGTGAAGCCGATGTCCTGCACCAGCTGGACTACCTGCCATATCGTTTCGTCTGGCAGGTGGATCTCCGGATCAGCGAATATGGTGGGGTCCTGTCGTATGGCCTCTCTGTAGCACTGGCGAATGCGCCTGGCTACATCCGTGGGAGGCTCACCAACGCCTGCCTGGAACTGACGGGGGTCACCATTGGGAGTGAAGCGCTCGTCCCACACCTTGGCAAACATGAGCTTGCTCCACTCGTCGAAGGCTGTAAGCGGGTCCCTTCTCCCGCCAGCCCAGATGCGTCCGTGGGCCTGCCTGATGCGAGCCGAAAGGGTGCGAGCGTCTACGGGGTGAACATCTTGCGTCGAGCCGGCAACGAGGCGCAAGCGTACGGCTGTGCCAAATGCCTTAGGCAGAGAACTGCGATCCCCTAGTACATATTCCTCGATGTCACCCGGGCTGGGACAGTTATCGACGTCAATAAGGACCGATGTGTGGCCGTCGTCCACCAAAAGGTACCGGGCCCGGAGGCTAGCGGCATAACCGAAACCCTGTCGCAATCCCTCCTCCCACTCGCTGGAGCTGCAATTCTCGCGTTTGGCCTCTACCACTAGGTAGGGCCTTCTGGCGTTATACAAGACGATGTCCGCACGCTCATCGCCCTTCTTGGGAACACGCACCTCGACTGCGATGTCCTGAGGGCTGTACTGCCGATCGAGCACCAGCCAGGCATAGAGGCGTGCTCGAACACGCTCCTCAGGATGACCATAGTCACAGGTGCGGGCCTGGCGACAATGGTAGGTTATGAGGGCACCTTGCTCGTCCAGGGAAAGATAGCGTAGCGTCTCGGCCCGAGAGACGACAGAGTCGTCCAAAAGGGGGCCCGTGAACCTGAGCCGGGCCATACGAACTCCTGCCCTGGCTAGCAATCGATATCCTGGCAATGATAATACCTGGACTCTCTCACCCTGACAACAGGGATAACCTACAACTAACACCGGCCATCTGGGCCGTGGATGGCCTCCCCGTCGTGCACTGCCCCTGACCCCCCTGCCAACCCCCTTTCCTGGCAGCGTTCCCCCTCGCCGTGCTATATTGACGCTTGATGAGTGTGGCATCGCATCGCTCAAAAGCCTCGCCGTCCCTGCCCTCCACCCCTGCCCGGCTGGGCCTGTCCGGCTTCTCGTCCTGGCGGCCCGGGCAGCGGCAGGCCGTGCAGTCGTTCCTGGAGAGCCGCCGGCCCTACGTGATGCTGGAGGCGCCTACGGGGTCGGGCAAGAGCCTCATAGCCGTGGCTGCCGCCAGGGCCATGGGGGCGCGCCTCCTGTACGTGGTCTACACCCGCCAGCTGCAGGAGCAGCTGGCGCAGGACTTCCCGGTGGCCGTCATCATGGGCCGCAACAACTATCCCACCGCCAACCACCCCTCCCTCACGGCCGAGGCGTGCGAGCTGCGGCCCGGCAGGCGCCACTGCCCCCACTGCTGCAGCCCGCGCCTGCGCTGCAGCGGTCCGACGCCGGGCTGCGATGCCTCCTCCCGCTGCCCCTACCTGGGTGCCCGCGCCCTCGCCGAGGAGGCCGACATGGTCGTCGCCAACGTGGCCTATCTGCTGCATGACCTGGAGGCGGGAGGGGGCCTTGCCACCGGCCGGCAGCTCCTGGTCATCGACGAGGCCGACGAGCTGCCCTCGGCCCTCGTGCAGCACCTGACAGTGCACATTACGGCCGACGACCTGGCCCTCCTGGAGATGGGCCCGCCTCATGACCCCTCCCTGCCCAGCGCCTGGCAGGAGTGGGCAAGCGAGGCCCTCCGCGCCCTGGACGCTGCCTGCGACCGCCTGTCGGAGCTTCTGGAGGCCGAGGACGACCCCTTCGAGAGGGCGGGCCTTGCCCGGGACCTGCATCGCCTGGAGGCGCTCCGGCCCCGCCTCGAGCGGCTCGCGGCAGGGGGCCGCTCCCCCTGGGTGGCAGCTATGGAGGACCCCCGCCGGGGCCCCTTCACCCTGCGGCCCCTCTATCCCGCCGCCTATGCCAGGAGCCTTCTGTGGGGCAAGGCTGAAGGGCGGGTCCTGCTCATGAGCGCCACCGTCCTCGACCCCGCCGCTCTGGCTCGCGACCTGGGCCTCCCCGACGGCTCGTGGGAGCGCCTCTCCCTCCCCTCGCCCATCCCGCCCGAGCGCCGGCCCGTGGTCTACATGCCCGTAGCGCCCCTCTCCCACACCAATGCCCACGACACCTGGCCCCTGGCGGTGCGCGCCCTGGACCGCATCCTGGACCGCCACCGGGGGGAGCGCGGCATCGTCCATACCCAGAGCTACCGCCTCGCCGCCTACGTCATGTCCCACAGCCGCCACAGGCGCCGCCTGCTGGGCCACGATGACGCAGCCGGCCGCAGCCGTGCCCTCCGCCGCCACGCCGAGAGCGAGGACGCTGTCCTAATCTCCCCCTCCATGGAGCGGGGGGTGGACTTCGCCGGCGACCGCGCCCGCTTCGCCGTGGTCCTCAAGGCCCCCTACCCCAACCTGTCGGACCCGTGGGTGGAGGCCCGCCTCCGGGCGCCCGGTGGTCAGGAGTGGTATGCCCGCGAGACGGTGCGCGCCCTGGTGCAGGCCTGTGGCCGCGTCTGCCGCGGGCCCGACGATTACGGCGTCACCTACATCCTCGATGCCGGGGTGGGCCGCCTGCTGGCGCGCCACCGGCGCCTCTTCCCCCAATGGTTCCTCGCCGCCCTCAGGGAGGCGCCTGAGGGCGCGGCGTTGCCGGAGGTGGTCTAGCATGCCTGCCGTCCCGTCGCTGCTGCTCGTAGACCCCGACGAGGTTGCTCGCGAGGAGACGCGCCGCCTCCTGTCGGTGGCCGGCCTCTCGGTGGTAGCCCATGCCGGCTACGGGCCCGAGGCCGTGCGGCTCCTGCAGGAGAGGCGCCCCGATGCTGTCGTCATGGCAGCCAGGGGCATGCCGCAGCGGGTGGAGGCGATGCTGGAGCGCCTGCGGCGGGCGGCGCCGGATGTCCCCGTCCTCCTCTACGGCATGCCGTCCTTCGCGGGCCGCGCCATGGCCCTCGGCGCCCGTGCCTGCCTGCCCGACCGCCCGGGGGATGCCCTGGTGGAGGCCGTGCGCTCCGTGCTGGCGGCGGAAGGGCGCCTCCGGAGCGGCGACGGCGCCCTCCCCCCAGGCGGCGCCGTCCTCGCCGTCGTCTCGGCCCGCGGCGGCGTCGGCAAGACGACGGTGGCCGCCGGCCTTGCCGCCGCCTTCCACGCGCGGCTGCAGCTCTCGGCCGTCCTCATCGACTGCGACCCCTATGGCGGCGCCTCCGCCCTCTTGCCCCACGACCGGGGGGCGCCGGCCGTCCTGCCGCCGTCGGCCCTCGAAGAGGCGCAGCAGCTGGCAGGCGCCCATGACTGGGTGGTGGTAGACACGGCCGCCGGCCTGCGGGAGGAGGCGCTGCGCGCCCTGGAGCTCTGCGACCTGGCCCTGCTGGTGACGACCCCGGAGGTGGGGGCCCTCAGGGAGCACGGCCGCGCCATCAGGCAGCTCGCCGACTGGGGCTTCCCGCCGGACCGCCTCCTGGCGGTCCTGGACCGCACCCACCCCTCCCACACGGCGCCCGCGGCGGAGGTTGCCCGTGCCCTGGACTGGGAGGTCGTCGCCGACATCCCCTACGACCGGCGGCTGCGGCGCCTGGCGGGAGAGGGCGTGACGCCGGTGCTGGCTGCCCCCTCCTCGCCGGCCGCCCGCTCCCTCCTCCGGCTCGCCGCCCGGCTGGCGGGTGTGGGCGACCCTTCCGGCCGGCGCCGCCTGGGCCTGCCGCCCCTCCTGGCTGCCCTCCTGCGCCGCCGGGGCGGCGGCGTGTGAGAAAGGCGTCATATGTCACGTCTAACGCATGCTATAATGCGTCCCGTAGCGGAGCGAGGTGACGCCGAGCATGCCCACAGGATGGCGCCGTCCTGAGCGGCCCCTGCCGGGCCAGCCCGCGCGCTTGTCCCCCATGGCTCTCCCGGCGCGGGCGCCCGAGCCCTCCGGGGGCACCGGGCCGGAGCCGGCAGGACCGGCAGGCCTCCCTCCCGACCTGGAAGAGGCGGCCCTCGCCATATATGACGCCCTGCTGCGCGACCTGGACACGGCCCGCCTGGGCCGCCTCTCTCCCGAGGAGGCCACCGCGGCGGCAAGGGAGGCGGCCAGGCAGGAGGTAGAGGCGCGCCGCCCCGACCTCTCGCCCTCCCTGCAGGAACGGCTCATAGAGAGGGTCCTCTGGGAGGTGGTGGGGTTGGGACCCCTGGAGCCGCTCCTGCGGGACCCGTCCGTCACCGAGGTGATGGTCAACTCGCCTGCCGAGGTGTTCGTAGAGCGCGGCGGCCGCCTCCTCCGTGTCCCTGTGCGCTTTCGGGACCACGAGCACATCATGCGCATCGTCCAGCGCATCCTCGCCCCCCTCGGCCGCCATGTGGACGAGGCGTCGCCCATGGTGGACGCCCGGCTGCCTGACGGCTCCCGGGTCAACGTCATCATCCCTCCCCTCTGTCCTCGCAGCCCGGCCGTCACCATCCGCCGCTTCCGGTCGGAGCCGTTCTCCCTGGACGACCTCGTGAGCCTCGGCAGCCTGCCCGCCCCCCTTGCCGCCTTCCTGGCAGCCGCCGTGCAGGCCAAGACGAACATCCTCATCTCCGGCGGCACGGGATCGGGCAAGACGACGCTCCTTGCTGCCCTGGCGGGGCACATCCCCGGCGACGAGCGCGTCATCACCATCGAGGATCCCATCGAGCTGCGCCTCAAGCGGGAGCACCTCCTGCAACTGGAGGCGCGACCGCCCGGCATCGAGGGGCGGGGAGAGGTGACACAGCGCGACCTCCTGCGCAACGCCCTGCGCATGCGCCCCGACCGCATCATCGTCGGCGAGGTGCGTGGCCCCGAGGCGTTCGACATGCTCAACGCCATGAACACCGGCCACGAGGGCTCCCTCTCTACCATCCACGCCAACTCGGTGGACGACGCGCTGCACCGGCTGGAGAACATGGTCCTCATGGCCGGGTTCGACCTCCCCCTCAGGGCGGTGCGGGAACAGGTGGCATCGGCCCTCCACCTGGTGGTCCAGGTGTCACGCCTGCCCGATGGCCGCCGGCGCGTGGTCCAGGTGATGGAGGTGCTGGGCATGGAGGGCGACCAGGTGTCGCGCCAGGAGCTGTACCGCTGGCGCCAGCTGGGGGTGGACCCATCGGGCCAGGTGGTGGGGCGCGACGAGGTAGCCCCCCTGCGGCCCCGCCTGGCCGACCGCCTGGAGGCGGCGGGGCTGGCCGGCCCGGTGCGCTCCCTCATGGCCATGGCCGAGGAGGTGGCATCCTGGCGGTAGCGGCAGCCTTGCTCGCCGGCATCGCCGTCCTGCTGCTCCTCCTGCCCCCGCCCGGCCCAACCCTTGCCGAGCTGGTGCGCGGCGACCTGCCGCACCGCCAGGTCCGGCCCCGGCCGGTGCCGCTGCGCCGCCGCCGGGAGGCCGTCCTGGACCGGCGCCTGGCACAGGCAGGCATCCCCATGCGCGGCGCGGCCTTCCGGGCCCTCTGCATCGCCGCCGGCGCCCTCATCGCTGCCGCCGGCGCCCTGGCCGGCCTGCCCATCCCCGCCCTCCTGCCCCTGCCTCTGGCGACCCTGCTCCTTGGCACCGCCATCGTCACCGTGCGTGCCGGCCGTGCCTGCGGCCGCATGGAGGCTGCCCTGGTGGGGGCCCTCCCGTCCCTAGTTGCCTCGCTCCGGGCAGGGATGGGCATCGAGCTCGCCCTGGCCGAGCTCGCCTCGCGGGCGGCGTCGCCCCTGCGCGAGGAGCTGGAGGCCGTCCTCTCCCAGGTCCGCCTGGGCCTCGTCCTCCCTCAGGCGCTGGAGGAGATGGCAGCCCGCTGGCCCCTGCCGCCGGTGCGTACCCTGGCTGTGGCCGTCGCCCTTCAGCGGGAGACGGGCGGCGCCCTCGCCGAGGTGCTGCAGGTGGCCGAGGAGGGGATCCGCAGCCGGCACGAGCTGCTGGGAGAGGTGCGCTCCCTTACCGCCCAGCAGCGGCTCACGGCCTACCTGCTGCTTGGGCTGCCCTTCGCCGTCATGGGAGGGGTATCCCTCTTCTCGCCCGATTACGCCTCCCGCCTCTTCCTCACCGGCGCCGGCCGCCTAATGCTCGCCGGCGCCGTCTTCCTCCAGGCAGTGGGCTACTTCTTCATGCGCTCCTTCATGAAGGTGGAGGTATACGGTGGCTAGCATCGCCGCCGCCCTGGCAGGGCTTGCCGTCGTCCTCCTCCTCTGGCCTCAGGAGGCGACGGCCGGGAGGGGGAGCGGCCTCCGCTCTGCGCTCGCCTCGCTGCAGGAGCGGGTGGGCAGCGTCCTGGTGCGCCTCCTCCCCTCGCGCCTCGTGAGCGCCCTCGCCTTCGACCTGGACCGCTCCGGCCTGCCCCTCAACTTGCCGTCCTTCGCCCTCCTCTGGGCCCTCTCGGCCCTTGCCCTGCCGCTTCCGGCCCTCCTCATGGGGGACGGGGGCCCCCTGTCGCGCCTGCTCATCGTCCTCTCTCTGGCGACAGGCATTGCGGCGCCGCCCTACTGGCTCCGGCTACGCATACGCCGCCGCCGGCAGGCCGCCCTGGGCGAGCTGCCTCTCTTCCTGGACCTGCTGCGCGTCGCCGTCCAGGCCGGCCAGGGCATCGATGCCGCCCTCGCCCACGTGGGCCGCCACCTGTCGGGTCCCCTGGGCGAGGAAGTGCTGCGCCTCCTCCACCGGCTCCGGCTGGGGTACGACCGCGAGGAGGCGTACCTCACGTTTGCCCGCCGGCTGGACCTGGAGGAGGCCCATTCCCTCATCTCGGCCATCATGCAGGCCGAGCGCACGGGAGGGGGCCTCGCCCACGCCCTGGCCTCCCAGGCCTCCTACCTGCGGGGCCGCCTCCGGCAGCGGGCCCAGGAGGCAGCGCGCCAGGCGCCCATCAAGATGCTCCTGCCCATGGCGTTCTGTCTGCTGCCCGCGATGATGGTAGTGCTCATGGGCCCTGCTGTCCTGGACCTGGTCCAGAGCTTGCGCCAGGCGAGGTGATGGCGATGACGATGCCCTTCCACCCACCGGGCTGCCGCACGGACGATGCTGCCCCTCGCCTCCCGGCCGTCGTGGACGAGCTCATGGCCCAGTGGCAGGAGACGCGCTCGCTATTGCAAGCGGCCACACACCACCTGCGACGGCTCCTCGCCGCCCGGCCCTGGCAGGAGGAGATGGAGCGCCTGCGCCGCCGCGTGGAGGCGCTGGAGCGGGAGCGCGACGCCCTCTGGCAGGAGGTGTGGCAGCTGCGCCGCCGCCTGGAGCAGGAGTCCTCCCTGCTCTCCCTGCCCCAGCGGCTGGCCCTGGCCAGGGACGAGCTGGCGACCCTGCAGCAGGAGCTGCACCGGCTATCGCGCGCCATCGAGCGCGCCTCAGCCGCCATCGGGGAAAGCGATCCGGAGGAGGTGTGAGGCCCTGATCCTGCCCTGCATGGAGCATCGCCAAGGCCGCAGCGCCCGCCCGTACGCCTGGCGCCACTGGCAGGCGCCGGACCCGCACGACCTGGCCTGGCGCGTCTTCTTCGGCGCCCTGCGCATGCCGGTGGAGTGCCGGCTGGAGCACCTGCGCCTGGCCTGCGTATGGCGCGGTGCCCTGCCTGATGCCTCCTGCTACACCGTCACCTGGTTCTGGCTGCCCTCCCTTGCCAAGGGGTGGCTCGTCCTCCCACCCCTTCCCGTGGAGGAGCCCATCGGTTATGCCCTCGCCCCGGTCACGAGCCTCGCCCGGCTCATAGGCGCCCCCCTCTACATAGCCACCATGCCGCCTGCCCTGAGCTCGTCCTGGTCCGACCTGTGCGGCCACTGCCCTTCGCTGCCGGACGACTACGAGGGCTACTACGTGGTCTACCCCGACCTGGGCTGGGACCATTTCCAGCAGTGGTGCCAGTGCCCATCATGTGGCGCCATCGATGTCCAATTCGAGGCGAGGGCCGCCCGCAACTGTGCCTGCCGGCCCGACGACGACCGGGGCCATAACGCGCACACGCTTGCCCTTTGTGGCGCCTATCAGGCTGCCCAGGCCTGCCTGCGGGACCAGCCACTCTATGCCGTCTCGCGCCTGTGGCGGGAGCTGTGCATATCGGACGGAGCACGGAGGTGATGGCTATATGGTGATGCCCGTGGACTTGCCCCTGCCAGAGCAACAGCCGGCCCCACCGGAGGCTTACCAGGAGCTGCCGGCAGCAGCGGAGGGCGTCGTCCCGTTGCCATATGTCGTGCACACCGTCGTCCCCGGCGACACCCTGTGGGATATCGCCCGTCGCTACGGCACGTCCCTGCCCTGGCTCGTCCTCTCCAATCCCGACGTGGCCCCTCACCCCGACCTCATCCGGCCAGGCCAGCAGCTGCTCGTGCCGCTGGGCGATGGGCTCGTCCACCGCCTGGCGCCGGGCGAGACGGTGGAGCAGGCGGCTGCCGCCTACGGCGTCGATGCCGCCGCCGTCCTAGCCCACCCCCTGAACCGGGGCGGCCTCCTGCCGTTCGCCCACGGCCTCCTCTTCGTCCCGTCGCCCCAGACGGTCGACGACCGGCAGCCGTCTGCCCCCTGGCACAGGGACCGGGTGCTGGGGGCCGTGCCTGCGGACGATGGCCTGCCCAGGGGCATGCCCGTCATAGGTCTCATCACATCCCTCTTCGGCGAGACGGCGCCCGAGCTCCGCTCCGGCCCCCACATGGGCATCGACATCGCCGCCCCGGCCGGCACGCCCGTCGTGGCCACCGCGCCCGGCGCCGTTGCCTTGGTCGCATACGACGACGGCGGGTATGGGCTGTATGTGGTCATCGACCACGCCGGCCGCTATTCCACCCTGTACGCCCACCTGCAGCGGGTGGCCGTCCGGCCCGGCCAGAGGGTGGGGCGGGGGCAGGTGATCGGCCATGTCGGCACGAGCGGCCGCTCCACCGGCCCCCACCTGCACTACGAGGTGCGCCTGGCGGGCCGGCCCACCGACCCGCTGCCGACGCTGCGCGAGGGCGGGCCGTGATGGCGAGGCGCAAGGCTCCCCCTACGCCCGTAGAGCTGCCGCCCCTCACCGGCGAGCAGGAGGCGGTGGTGGAGGCCGTCCTGCAGGGACAGGACCTGAAGGTCCAGGCCTTCGCCGGCAGCGGCAAGACCACCACGCTCCTTGCCGTCGCCCGGGCCTACCTGGAGAAACATCCCGGCGCGCGGGTCCTCTACGTCACCTTCAACAACCGCCTCCTCAAGGAGGCCAAGGCCCGCTTCGAGGCCTTGGACGCCTCCCTGCCGGGGACAGGCAAGCGCCGCATCTATGCCTTCACCAACCACGGCCTGGCGTTCCACCACCTGGGCTGGCGCTACAGCGACCGGCTCCTCTCCGGGGGGTCCCTCCTCCAGGTGCGGCATGCCCTGCTGGAGCGCCTGCCCAGCCTGGGCGACTTCCGGCCCCTCCTCTACCCCGAGGACGCGGCCATCATAGTCCTGGAGGCCCTCACCCGCTACATGTACTCGGCCGACGCCCGGCCCGGGCGGGAGCATCTGCCGGAGCTGCTGCCCTACGTCCTGGATGACCCCATCTACGAGCCGGTGGTACGTGCCCTGGTCGCCCTGATGTGGCAGGCATGGCAGCTCCTCTCCGCCCCAGGGGAGCTGTCCGCCTTGCCCATCACCCACGACGTCTACCTCAAGACCTTCCAGCTCATGTCGCCCCGCCTCCACTATGACCTCATACTGCTCGATGAGGCGCAGGACGCCAACCCCGCCATGCTGGACATCCTCCTACGCCAGCCGGCCCAGAAGGTCTGCGTGGGGGACGCCTACCAGCAGATCTACGCCTGGCGCGGGGCCATCAACGCCATGGCATCGCTCCCCTGGCCGTCATATCCCCTGACCATCTCCTGGCGCTTCGGCGATGCCATCGCTGCCTACGCTTCCCACCTCCTGCAGACCTTCCTGGGCGAGGAGGCTGCCATCAGGGGGGCGCCGGGCAAGACGTCGTCCGTCGGCTACCTCGCCGCCGCCGATGCCGTCATCGCCCGCACCAATGTGGGCGCCCTGCGTGAGGCGCTGGCGCTCCTCCAGCAAGGCAAGAGGGTGGCGTTTGCCGGGCCCCTTGCCGACCTGACCGACGCCCTCATGGCCGCCTACCGCCTCTGGCGGGGCTACAGGCCTGCCCACCCCGAGTTCGCGGTCTTTCGCAGCTGGGACCAGCTGCTGGCCCTCATGCAGCGCCTGCCGGCCGTCGCCAACCAGTACCGCCCCTACGTCAACATGGTGGAGGAGTTCCGGGACGAGGTCCCACGCATCTGCCAGACGGTACGCTCCCTGGTGGCCGTCGACGCCGGGGGCGCCCGCCGGTCATGGGACGTGACGGTCTCCACCGCCCACCGCGCCAAGGGCCGTGAGTGGCGCCGGGTCCGCCTGGCGGCCGACTGGGCTGCCTTCTACCTCGTGGCCTTCGACGGGACCGTCAACGCCGAGGAGGTCAACGTGGCCTACGTGGCCGCCACGCGGGCGGCCGACGCCCTCGACCCGGGAGGTCTTGACGAGGCAGTCGAGAGGGCGATCGAGATGCTGGGGGAGACGGTCCCCGCCTCCCCCTTCTCGTGACGGGCCTCCCCCGCTGCCATGCTACCCGTCGCCCGCCTCCTCATGGGGCCACAGGCCCGCGAAGAGGCCCCATCGCCTTTCCCCACCCACCTCGCGCCACACCTGTCCCAGGGGCCCCCTCGACTCGAGGGCGAGCATGTTGGTGGTCCGCACCGCCGCCAGCATGCCGCCGGGCATCACCTCCGTGGCCGCCCGGGCGATGGCCTCCTCGCGCGTCCCGTCGGGCGCCACCACCAGCAGCAGCGGCCAGTATAGGGGGCGGCCATACCTCAGCAGGTGGCGGTAGTACCCCACGTACCCCCTCAGCTTCTGCCGCCAGCGGCCGTCGCCGGTGGTGCCCCGGTCCCACTCTACCAGCAGGTGCACCATCCTGCCCCCTATGACCACCGCCGCCGAGGCGTCGGGCACCAGCCGCCGCACCCGCCCGTCCTCGGCGAACTCACGCGCCGTCAGGGGCGCCTCCCGGAGGGCCGCCACCCGCCCCCCGGCGGCCCTCACCTCGCGGGCAAGCCTCGCGAGGAAGGCCCGCAGCTCCAGCTGGTGGGGCAGGAAGGACGGCGCCGGGAAGACCCGCTTGGCGCCTATGGGGACGCCCAGCAGCCGGCGGCCCAGCCGCTCCCCCTGGCTGGTGGCGGTCCACCTGCCCTCCACCCCCCTCGCAAGCCCCTCCCGGTCCATCGCCTCCAGCACCCGCCCTGTCTCCTCCGGTGTCGTGCCCGCCAGGGCGGCGACCTCGGCGGTGGTGCTGCCGGGGTGCCTGAGCAGCACCGCGAGCACCCGCCTCCGCCCGGCGCCGGGAGGCATGGCGGGGGGCCTCTCGCCGCTCCCTGGCGGCGTCCAGGGCGGCAGGGCCGGCGCCCTCGCCTGGCGGAACGGCAGGGGCAGGGAGAGGGGCGCCTGGCCCAGGCGGTGCAGGGTCGCATACAGCCGGGCCGTCCCCCTTCCCTCGACCCTGGTCCACAGCGCCTCCCACGGGCGGGAGAGGGCGCCGGCCGTGGCCATGTAGACCGGTGGCAGAGGCACGCCCCTCCGGCCCCAGGAGGTGGAAAGGTACATGTCCCACTGGTCCATCTCCTCGTAGCTCGGCGTCACCAGCAGGAGCATGGCGCCGGCCATCACCGGCATCTCCGAGAGGAGCCGCGTCCAGGCGCGGGCAAGGGCCTGGCGCTGCCTTGGCAGCCGCTCCTGCCTGTCCACCAGCACGAAGATGGGGGTGCACCAGTCCTCCCCCACCAGCACGACGATGCCCTGGGCGCCGGCGAAGGCTGCCCCCTCGATGCCCTGCCGGAGGCGGCACGCCTCCGCCACCGTCAGGCCCCGCTCGCGGGCGCCCCGCGCCAGCCTGGAGATGATGCGGGCGGCGGCGAGCGTGCCCGTCCCGTCCCACAGCAGGGCCTGCAGCCGCTGCGTCGCCAGCGGCAGGGCGTCCACCTGCACCCCCGCCGCCTCATAGGCCGCCAGCACCCCTTGGGACGGCAGCCACACCCGCACCACGTCCTCCCGCTCGGTGGAGACCATCTCCTCCCGTGCCCATCCCCTCCTGGCGAGCCTCTGCAGGGCAGCCTCCACGTCGGGCAGGGGCATGCCCAGCAGGTCTGCCAGGTGCTCGGCCGCCGCCGCCGGGAGGCGCACCGTGCCCGCCAGCACGCGCCGGTCATGGCGCTCCCAGGGCTTGAGACGTTCCAGGTCTGATGGCGCCGTGGGGGCGTCCGTAACTGTCCCGGCGCCCCCACGGGAGTCCCCGTCCGACAGGACTGCTCTCATCTCCCCTCCCCCTCGTCCTCCGGCCCCACGACGACGAAGGCCAGCCGCTCGCTGCAGTAGCCGCAGTACCTCTCCTGCGGCGGCCTATCGGGGTCGAACTCCCGCACCTCGATGGTGACGGGCGTCGCCCCTGCCCCTTCGACGGCGTGGCGGCAGCTCTCGCAGAGGTCGCGCCGGGCCACTATCCGCGCCGGCCCGTGGGGGCAGCAGATGCCCGCCTCCTCCCAGCGCAGCAGCATCTCCAGCCGGCACCGGTCCGGCTCCCCGTCCAGGTCGGCGAAGGCGCGAGCGCAATACTCCTCCAGCTCCCGCACCCACTCCTCCATGCCGTCCTCGTCCCGGCGCACCAGCGCCGCCAGGTCGTAGGCGGCCAGCCGCTCCCCCAGCCGGTAGTGCCTGTCCAGCACGGCTATGACCCTCGTCTCCAAGGCTCTCCCCTCCTCCTGCCTTGTGCCCTACAGCTCGTACTCCGAGTCCTCTACCTCGCGCACCCCCGTTGGGAGGACCAGGCCCGGCCCCTCGCCGGCCGGCATCCTGGCTGCCATGAGCTCCCGCACCTTCGCCTCCACCTCCTGCCGGGGCCGGCCGTAGCGCTCGGCCGACCGGCGCCGCACCTCCTCGGCCCGTCCCTCGTCGGGCAGGGGCGGCGGCAGGAGGCGGAAGCGGAAGGTGGGCATCGTCTCGCCCTCGCTCCACCAGCGGGCGTAAGCCTCATGGTCGGGCAGCGACACGAGGTCCTCCACCTTGACGCCGTGGCCCAGCTCCTCCTGGAGGTAGCGCGCGTCCTGCGCCGACACGGTGAAGACGGTGAGGCCGTCGATGTTGGCAAACACCATGGGCGCCAGCCGCTCATCGTATTGCTTGAGCCTCTCCAGGCTCTGGGTCACCAGCACCAGGGACAGGCCGTACTTGGCCAGCTCCGACAGCATGCGCCCGAAGTCGGCCGCCCCCAGGGTGGCCGACTCGTCCACCAGGGCTACCACCCGCTGCCGCTCCTCCCTGGGCACCCGCACCTGCTCCTCGATGAGGCCCGCCACCAGGTTCAGCAGGCTCGCCCCTATGAGCATGGCGCTGCCCTCGCCCAGGTCGCCCACGGGCACGTTCACCACCAGCACCCCACCCCCGCGCAGCACCGCCCGCGGGTCCACGGTGGAGCTGGGCTGCCCCACGAACAGCTTGGCCGCCTCCGTCACGCCCCAGCGGGTGACGCGGTTGACGATGGGCTGGGCCATCTCCAGCCGCCGGCTGGGCGGCTGGTCCTCGAAGTTGGGCTTCCACCACCCTATGAGCCCCTCGTCGGGCACCTGCTTCAACACCTCCTCGCGCCGGAAGGTCTGGTTCATGATCATGGGCACCACGTCCAGGATGGTGTACTGGTCCTCCCCCCTCCGCACACGCGCCTCGTTGGCCATATGCAGGCAGGCCACCGCTGCCCGCAGGAGCCCCTCCATCCTGGCGCCCCAGGCGAGGGGGTACAGGCGGTGGAACATGGAGATGATGCGCTCCACCTGCAGGTCCCGCTCGGGGAAGAGGCGCACGTCCAGCAGGTTGAGCCCCACCGGCCTCTTCAGGCCCTCGTGGCTGAAGTCCAGGTAGGCCACCCGCTCGGCCAGCGCATCGGGCACCAGCCCCGTCACGGCCCGTGCCAGGTCGCCGTGGGGGTCCACCACCAGCAGCGAGAGCCGCTCCCCATTGGCCATCTTGTTCATGACATAGGCAGCGAGGTGCAGGAGCAGCGAGCTCTTGCCCCTCTGCGTCTTGGCCACCACCAGCTGGTGCTTGCCCAGCATGTCGTCAGGCATGTGGACCGGCATCTCCCGCCCCTGCCATATCACCATCCCCACCTTGCAGCCCGACGGCGCCGTGGCCCCTCTGGGCAGCACCATCCGCGCCCCGGCAGGCCGGTACAGGGGCAGCGAGGCGTCCAGGTGGAAGAGGAGCGCTGCCTCCCCTGACCCGAGGATGTCCCTCCTCCCCGGCGGCGACGGCGCCATGGCCCTCTCCCCCTTGAGGACCCTGGGGACCAGGGCGCCGCCGCCCGGGTGGGCCACGGACCGGGCCGCATCGGCCTGCCGCTCCACCAGCGCCAGCAGCCGCTCCCGTGCCCCCGGCCCGGCCGGCCCGATGGCGGCGACCTTCAGGTCGGCAGCAAAGAGGGCGCCGGCCAGCATCTTCTCCTGGGCCTGCTCCGCCGTCAGGCCCGAGTCGCGGGCCAGCCGGCCCCAGCCGTAAAGGGCAAGAGGGGTGCCGGCAAGGGCCACCGCCCCCAGGGCCAGCAGCTTCTCCATCTCCCCCTGCCGGTAGAAGCTCATCCCCAGGAGCACGCCCATGAGCAGCAGGCCCCCCAGCACCAGGGTGACGGCGTCGTTCACCGGGCTCTGCCACTGGTAGTGCAGCCGCGCCTGGCGCATGTAGTCCTGTCGCATCTTGTGCCTGAGGATGACCTGGCGCAGGTGGGCGGCGATGACAGCCGGCGCCGGCGACAGGTCCAGCCGCAGCACGGCCCGCTCCCCTGGCTGCAGGAGACCCATCACCGCCACCGGCAGGGGCGGCGGCGCGTCGCTCAGGGCGTAGGTGATGGAGAGCTGCGACAGTGACGCCCTCGCCCCGGGGCCCATCTCTACCCGCGCCAGGGGCGCAAGCCTGCCCGGCCGCAGCTGTAGCCTGGCCGCCGCCATCTCCTCGCCCTCCCCCTTCGACCACGGCGACGACCGCGCCTCCTCCACCTCTGCCTGCGGGTAGGCCGCCGAGAGGGCTGTGAGCGCCTGGCGGGCGAACTCCGCCGGCGCCTCGATGAAGTAGCGCAGGCTGCCGTTCCCGGCCGCCACCATGAGGGCACAGGACGGCAGGGAGGCGAGCCCCGCGATGAGCCGCTCCGCCCGCCGCGCCGGCTCCACGTCCAGCCGCGAGGCGAACACCTCGTACGTCACCATGCCACCGGCTGCCCCTGCGCCGGGAATACTGCCTGCCTCCTCCTCTCTGTCCAGGAGCAGCGCCCTCCCCTCCCGAGGCGGCCGGTCGTAGAGGGGCTCGTCCAGGGCGGTGTAGCGCAGCGCGTCCTCTATGGGCCGCTCCTTCTCCCATGAGAAGATGCCGGCATCGTCGGTCGGGTCCCACCTGCTCATGCTCTCCCTCCCTGTGTCCCGAGTGCTGTCACGGCCAGGCGGTCTATGACGGCCACCACCTCCTCGCCCCCCAGAGCCAAGTGTGGAGGCCGCGCAGGCGCGAGCGGCGCATGCGCAGCCACCAGCGCGCCTGGGCTGCCGACAGCGCCCCATGGCCAAAGGCCCGCCCCTCTGCCGGGACGGCCCAGGGCATGGCCACCACGTCCAGGAGGGTGCCTCCCGGAAGGCGTGGCCTGCCGGTGATGGTCCAGTGCGAGAGCCGCCACCAGAGGCGCCACCAGCCGGCGGCCCCGGCCCACACCAGAAGAGGGAGCGCCGCCCGGACCGGAAGGGATGCCGCGGCCGGCAGCCTGCCGCCGATGACCTCGCCCGCCGCAAGGGGGACGCACAGGAAGAACAGGGCGAGCCCGGCCGCCCGTTGCAGCGCCGGGCCGTCCCAGCTCGCCTGCAGGCCCTGCCATGCCGCCTGCGACGTGCCCGGGCCAAGCAGGACGGAGGCGGCTGCGACCATGGCGACGGCCCCCAGGCGCCAGGCAGCCTTTCCCCGGCCGCCGCTCCTGCCGGCCGCCACCCCGGCCGTTCCCACCTGGCCCCTCTCCGTCCTCATGGTGCTCCTAGCTCCGCCAGAGGGCATGCCAGCGGGAGCGCGCCTCGGTGGCGGCGAGCAGCGCTGCCCTGTCCTCCGCCCGTCTGGCCGCCCTCTCGACCGCTCCCATGACCAGCTCCACCGACAGGGGCTCGCCCACCGCCTGGGAGAGCCTGATGGCCCATGCTACCTGATGGGGGACCTCGCCCTCTCTCCCCACCAGCAGGTCCAGCAGGAAGGAGGCGCCCGCCCGGAAGCCGGCAAGGAAGGCCGCCTCGGCGCCGGCGCAGCGGCACACGGGGCCATCCCCGTTGCGGCTCACGGCAGCCTGCCCCCCCGGGCCGGCTGCTCCCCGTGTCGTGCTCTCCTCAGCCATACGCTCAACCCCACCCGACACACGTGCAGCGCTGCCATCGCCCCTGCCCCTGCCAGGGCGGCCGGCCACCAGCGCAGCCAGACGCCTGCAGCGCCCGTGTGCCCGGCTGCCAGCAGCTCGCCGCCGGCAAGCGGCCAGAGGGCCGCCGCCGCCAGCGCCGCCAGGGGGCCATGCCGCTCGCCTGCCGCCGCGGCGATGGCTGCCGCCGTCCCGCCCAGGGCCTGGGCGGCGATCCCCAGCACTGCGGCGGCGCAGACCATGGCCCCGAGAAGCCTTGCCGCCCTCCGCCACGCCGTCACGACTCTCCCCCCAGCCCTTGCCCCGGCGCCTCCCCGCAGGGGCCGCGCCCCGACCTGTCCCACCATCACGCCCTGCCGGCCTCCTGCATGGCCGCCAGCTCCCGCGGGTCGGTGGTGCACAGGGCGTGCTCCTGCGGGCTGGCCACGATCCTCACCGCCGCCCGGGACCCGAGGGCCATCATCAGGCCCTCGCCCTTGTCGCACGACAGCAGGAACTGCCGCTCCTGCGGCGAGAGCTTGAACACCTCCTCCACCAGGTCCATCACCGCCGGGTCCTGCCGCATGAGGAAGGTGACGGCCACGTTCTGCAGCACCGCCCTCCCCTCCTCGGCCATGAGCATGTCGGCCACGTCCTGCGAGACGACCGTCAGGCCCAGGTAGTGCTTTCGCGCCCGCCTGGCCAGCGCCGACAGGAAGCGTGCCCCCTCCCGGTGGCGGGCCAGCGTCCATGCCTCGTCCACCAGGAAGATGCGCGGCCGGGGCCGGCGCCTCACCTCCCGCCAGACGTGGTCGGCGATGAGGTAGAAGACGATGGGGCGCAGCTCCTCCTCCAGGTCGCGCACGCCGAACGCCACCAGGGGCCGCCGCAGGTCCACCGAGGTCGGCTCCCGGAAGAGGTGGGCATATGCCCCCTCGACGTAGCGCACCAGCCGGTCGGCAAGCCCGTAGGGGTTGCCCTGCGCTCGCAGCACGTCGTACAGGTCGGCAAGCAGCGGCGCCGGGCGCCGATGGGTGTGCGGCTCCCTGGTGATGCCCGCCCGCCGGTAGGTCTCCCGGATGGCCACGTCCAGGGCGCCCTGCTCCCGCGACGACAGCACCTCGCCGGGAGCGGTGATCATCAGGGAGACAAGCCCCTGCAGGGCCGCCACCCGCTCGGCCAGCACGTCCTCCCCCTCCTCCAGCGGCCGCTCCGGCAGGTCGAACGGGTTGATGTGCGCCGCCCTTGCCCCCGACAGGGTGATGAACTCTCCCCCTACCGCCTCGCACAGGCGCCGGTACTCGTGCTCGGGGTCGACCACGTAGTACTCGATCCCCAGCAGCAGGGCGCGCAGCGCCTCCACCTTGCAGAAGTAGCTCTTGCCCGCCCCCGACTTGGCAAAGACCACCTTGTTGGCGTTGGGCAGCTCCCTGCCGAAGGGGTCCAGCACCACCAGCGAGTTGCCCTGCAGGTTGATGCCGTAGAGGATGCCGCTGCCCGTGCCCAGGTGGGAGGAGGCGAACGGGAAGGAGTAGGCGAGGGTGGTGGTGTCCACGTTGCGCCTCCTGCCCAGGTAGTCCAGCCCCAGCGGCGCCGCCGACAGGAGCCCCTGCCACTGCTCGTAGAGGGCCGGCCGGATGGCCGCCAGCATCCCCTCCAGGGCGGCGGCCGCCTGCCGCTGGCGCATCTCCAGGTCCGCCTCGCCCTTGCCCCTGAGGAGGACGTAGACGCGCAGCGAGTAGGCCCGCTCGTCGCCCCTGGCCAGCGCCTCCCGCAGGCGCGCCACGTCCTCGAACGCCACCATGCGGTAGGCCTCCTCTACCCGCCCCGCCTTGGCGTCCAGCATGCGCGAGCTCTGCAGCTCCGACAGCTTGCGCGTCAGCTGGCGCACGATGGGGCCTGTCGGCAGCGGCTCGATGTGCAGGGAGACGTCCACCGGCTCCTCCATGTCCAGCAGGGGCAATAGCCAGCCGGCACTGACATGCCTGGGCAGGGCCGACATGTAGCAGGCGCGCACCCGCTCCCGGCCCTCCACCAGCAGGTGGTCGCGCCCTATCTCTATGGCCGTGGGCGCTGCCAGGTCGGCAACGCTGCGCCCTCCGCGGGCAGCGGCGCCTGCCCGGGGGCCTTCGGCCGCTCCCAGCGCCTTCTTAACTAGCCCGTAGAACATCGCCCTTCACCTGTCCTCTCCCGCTGGCGGGCGCAGGGGTAGCTATGTGCACCGGCAGCAGCTCCGCCGCTATGTCCTGGGGCAGGGGCGCCGACGAGCCCAGAAAGTCGTGCAGGACCTGCACCAGCTCCTGCCCCGAGAGGCGGCGGCAGGGGATGCCCAACGAGACGAGGCCTGTCAGCACCTGCTCCACCCTCATCTCCAGCAGGCGCAGGGTGCTCTCCAGCTGCTCCTCGGCCAGGCGCGCCGCCTCGTCGCGCTTGCGAAAGGCCAGAAGGCCCTTGAGGAGCGACGGCGACGGCGCCGCCAGCGGCGGCGGGGGGTCTGCCGGCACCACCACGTAGATGCGCCGCTCGAGGATGGTCCTCTCCTGGGCCAGGCGGCGCACGAACGCCTCGTGCTCCACTGCCAGCCGCTTCAGGACAGGCGACATGAGGAGCCCCTGCCGGGACCGCAGGTGCGCCAGGTAGTCGTCCACCGGCGCCGGCATGCTGCGCACCACGATCTGCAAGGGGAAGGAGAGCGAGTGGAGGAACGCCCGGAAGGAGGCCACCATCGCTTCCTGCTCGGCGGGAGGCCGGAGCACGAAGTTCACGGGCCTCGCCTCCAGAGCCGCCCTCGCCCTTCCCCCTTTCAGCACTATGCAGCCCTGACGCACGCCGGCGATGGGCAGGAGCTCCTGTAATGCGCCCGGCATCGCTAGCTGCCTCCCCCCGTCAGGCGCCCGTAGCCGGGGGCGTGACGGATGAACTGGGAGATGTCGCCCGACTGCATCCCTCTTATCCCTCCGGCCTGCGCCGTATCGTCTCCTCTCATGCTCCTCGCTCCCCCTCCAGCGGCGGTCCTACCGCCCAAGACAAGCACCCCCTGCGCCGCCTCCTCATCTGCCCACTCGTTGTCGGCCGGCGTCCAGACCAGCACCCGCGGCGTCGTCCGGTACCTGGCGAAGGCGAGCAGCCAGTCCTCCATCTTCCGCCCGTCAGGCTCTATGAAGGCCGCCGCCAGCGTCGCCGCTCCTATGACGGCCGCTACCAGGTAGCGCAGGGCGCCCGGCAGCGGCAGCGGCGGGGAGAGCACCACTGCTGCCGCAAAGAAGAGGCCGATGGCCATGACCATGACGTGCCGCACCGTCATGAAGCCGAAGAACACACGGTCCTCCACGTCCAGGTGGGTCGGCACCTCATGTCGCGGCAGCATGGCGCCCTCCCCTCGCCGCTCGCTCTAGCCACGCTCCATGCGGGCGGGGTTGCCCTCGGCCGTCATGTAGAGGAACGCTCCCCAGGCGATGAAGAGGGCACACAGGGCCAGCGCCACGCCGGTGCCGATGTTGAGCAGGTTGTTGAAGAGCGTGTTGAGCTCGGACGCCGGCGAGCCCTCGGCGCCTCCGCTGACGCCTGGGATGGCGTCCTGCAGCATCCCTGCGATGGTCCGGGCCATGAGGACGATGATGAACCCCACGCCGGCGTTGATCATGGCCGCCTTGCCGGAAACGTCCCGCAGGAGCGCACGCAGCCTCCGCATGGCCTTCACCTCCTTTCCCTCTCTCTGTCGCGCTACGGACCGTGTGTCCTCCATGGCGGTCGTCACCTCCCTTGCGTCTAGCTGCCCGGCAGAATCAGGTCCGATACCAGCCATCGCTCTCCCTCCTTTACGATCTGCAGCACGACCAGCCTCTCCGCCTGCCTCGGCCCGCTCCATTCGCCCCCGGGAGCGCCCGGCACGGCCCGAGCCGTTGCTCGCACCGCCATCTCGGCCCTGCCCTCCCCCTGGCGCAGGTCCACCGTCTCCACCTTGAGGACGGTGACCGTCAGCCGGTAGACCGACAGCTCCGGCTCGGGCTGCCGCGAGAGGATGCGGGAACGGATGGGGTCGGTGGCTAGCTCCGCCGCTCTCTGCCGCCACGCCTCATAGTCGCCCTCGTAGGTGTAGTAGCGGCGCACAAACTCCTCTCCCACCTTCTGAGGGCTCCGGGTGACATCCCCCTCTGCGGCCTTCGCCAGGATGCCTCCCTCCTTGGCACCCCCCTGCCCGCCGTCGCCGCCGCAGCGCACGAATGGCAGGGCGATGGCCGCTATGCATACGGCGGCGAGGGCGAAGAAGGCGAGCTCCAGCCTGGGCCTCATCCTCTACACCTCCAGGAAGAGCAGCGGGTCCACCGCCTTGCCGTCCACGATGACCCCCAGGTGCAGGTGGGGCCCGGTAGACTGGCCCGTGTTCCCCACGGCCCCGATGACCTCGCCCTGCTGCACGGCCTGCCCGGGCGCCACCCACGCTTCGGACAGGTGGCAGTAGACCGTCCTGACGTTCTCCCTGTGGGCGATGACGATGCCCAGGCCACAGATGCTGTCCATCGTCACCGCCTGCACCACTCCACCGGCCGCGGCATGCACAGGCGTTCCTATGGGTGCAGGGATGTCGATGCCGGTGTGGGGCGTCGGTCCTCTCGCCTCGTCCACCTGCCCGAAGTAGCTGGAGATGCCATAGTAGCCCGGGACGGGCCACTTGAGGCCCCCTTGCCACTCGCCGCCCAAGCCGTAGGTGGCGGCCACCACCAGGATGCGGTCCACATAGCTCCAGTCGTGGTTGTAGGAGTACAGGGCCTGGCGCTGCGCCTCCAGGTCGTCATTGCGCCACCCGTGGTCCAAGAGGAAGCGCGCCACCGCCGGCAGGCAGTCCCGGTAGTCGTAGGGGTCTGCCACCCCGTCGCCGTTCTCGTCGCGGCCGTAGGCGGTCCACGTGTCCGGCATGAACTGACAGTAGCCCACGGCTCCTGCCGATGACGGCCCCATGTTCTGGCCGAAGCTCGATTCCTCCCTGGCGATGGCTGCCAGCACCTGCCAGGGGATGCCGTACCGCTCCTCGACGGCGATCATCACCTCCAGGTGCTCGGGGGGCACTGCCAACCCCTGGGGCCCGAAGTAGCTGCCCGCCTGCACGACCACGATGCCCATGAAGGTGGCGAGGGCGCCCAGCAGCGCCGCCACGGCAGCGCCCACCGCCAGCACCACCCCTACCTTCACCCCCAGGATGCCGGCAAGCAGGCGTACCGCCTGGCCTATCTGCCAGGCCGTCCCTATCGGGTTGGCATCCTGCTCCCTTCTCATTTCCTAACTGCCCTGCTAACTGCTCCCGCTATTTGTCCGTGTGAAGCTACGCACCAGGTTGACGGTGCTGATGACGGGAGACCAGCCGGGCTGCCAGTAGCCCACGGCGCGGCTCAGCAGGTCGGGCACCTTCAGAGCAGCCAGCATGACGGCGATGGCAGCCACTGCCGTCACGACGAGGGGTACTGACACCCCTGCTCCCCCCTGGACGGGGGTGTAGAGTAGCCCCAGGGTCCCCCCCGACTCCTGCCAGATGATGTTCACTAGCCGGAAGCCCAGCACGAGCGTCCACACCTGGAGCGCCTGCTGAAAGACGGTGGCCGGGAAAAGGTCTGCCCACAGGCTGCTCCACTTCCGGGTCTGGGGCAGGATCCAGAGCATGAAGGCGATGGGCCCCGTCACCAGCAGCAGGTCGAGGATGACGAAGCGCATGAATAGCTGGCCGGCAAGGAATACCCCCAGTACCAGCATCACGATCCAGAAGATGATCATGGGGACGACCCCAAGGGAGTTGAGCAGCTCCATCCCCGTGTTCTTCAGCTCGTCAGGGTGGATGACGGCCCGCACTAAGACGTTGTTGACGTCCACGAGGAAGGTGGCAAGCCATGGGAACACGGCGATAAGGGCGATGGCCGCCGTTGCCCTAGGTAGCAGCTCCCCCACCTCATGGTAGGGGCTGGCTATGTGGCGGTTGGTCATGATGGCCACGCCGCCCCACATGAGGATGACGGCCAGGAGGCCGAGTGCTATCGCACGGGTGACCTGCATCATGTCCTGGACGAACGGGGCATGCACCGTGACCTCCTTGCCGGTGTTGCCCAGGAGGTCGTTAAAGGTGAACTCCACCAGCGCCACAAATGGCGCGAATATGAGCTTTATGAACCCCACAAACACGTCCAGGAAGCACTTGGGCAGGTCGCCGAAGCACTCGCCCACCTTGCTGATGGTGCTGCCGATGCCGGTGAAAAAGCCCACGATGCCTCCCTCGCCCACCGGCCCCGGCAGATAGTAATAAGGAGGGCGCTGCTGGGGGGTCTCCTGGCCCGTTGGCGGCTCCGCCCCGCTCTCACCCTGGTCCTGCTGGGCCGCGGAGGGTGGGGGAGCATCGGCCCAGGCCCTCGCCGGCAGGCCCAGGCCGATGCTCCCCAGGGCAAGGAGCAGCACCGCTACTGTCAGGAGTCGTGCCGCCGTCGTTGCTCGCAACACGCTCTCGCCTCGCTGCACGCCTCCCAGGGTAATGAGGCCCATGGTCTTCAGAGGGTCAAAGTGGCCTTCTTCGTGGTCTTGCCGGGGTCAAAATGGGCAGTTTCGGGGTCGTCTTAGGGTCAGATGGTGTAGTGTTGGCTAACCTAGTCGGGGTGGACTATAGAGAGCTAGCGCTATCTGTCTTGACCCTCAGGAGACCCTGGAAGGTGCTGATTTGACCCCCTGGAGACCCTGGAGAGGCGCGATTTGACCCTCTGGAGACCCTGGGGAGGCGTAGAATGGGGGAAGGGGGATGTCTCCACTGCTGCCCGGAGGATGCTTATAGGTCGTCATCCTCGGCGGCGATGTAGTCGAGCCACTCGTCCTGCCGATCGTCCTGGCACTGCTGTAGGTTCTGCCTCTCCAGCTCCGCATAGCTTGAGCGCAGCAGCTCCCGTATGAGGCTTGCTCGCTGCCCCTTGGGCGTCCTTGCCAACAGCTCCAGGAAGGTGCCATCTATATCCGGGTCAAGGGTCACCCGCAGGCTGATGTGCACCCTCCTGGACCGTCGCCTGGGCATCGGCCCCCTCCTCCTGCCTGTGCTCGAAATCGTCCTTCTGGGCTTGCTGCCTGGCAAGTAGGGCTGCACCCAGCTTCTGCAGGCCGCGAGCGCCTGCTGCTATAGGGTCCGTGGGGATGTGCACGTCACAGCGGACCGCCCTGCGCAGCTGGTCCAGTAGGCCTCTTTCCCGCAGCAGAGCCACGCCGCCGCCCGCCATGATGGTGAGGCTAGGACGTATGCCTGCCCAGCGTCTCCGGATGAAGCTGGCCACCTCGCTTGCCCATCTCGCGACTATCTCTTCACCCACAGTCAGCGTTCCTTCAGTGTATCGTCGCAGCAGCTCGTGGTAAGGCAGGTCCTGGTCGCCAGCTGCCTGTTCCAGCAGGAGCCGTACCCCCAGATCTGCGCCCGCCATCATTCCCAAGTGGGCTTGCCCTCCTTCTATGCCCAGCAAATCGACAGTATTGAAGCCTATGTCGACAATGCCCACCAAGGCTTTACGTGCTCCCGTAAGCAAGGAGCCGTCCGGCGTCACTGCCCAGTCCGCCCATACTCCCAGGGGCTGTGCCCTTATCCAGACTCGCTTGATGTCCAGGGTCATGGGGATACCATCCACTTCGACAGTATGACAGCCTAGCAGGCGCTGTCGCGCTGCCCTTGTCACGTTCTCACTTCGGCCACTCCCCTCGAGAACTGACACCGGCAGCCCCACCATAAGGCCGACCTGTCCCCCCTGGCCATCAAGCGCCTTTGCCAGTGCACCGAGCATAAGTGCAATCGTCGGTGAGGTGACAAACCGCATATCGTCGATGCTCTCGTAGGCAACGCCACGCAAGGGGGCACCGCTCCCCACTGCGTACTCCTGGCCCTGCATCCGCACGATGGTGGCCTTGGCAACTCGCAGGCCGCTGGCAGCGAGGCCCACTTTACGCGGCACGGCTACCAGGCTGGGCATGACTACGACGGACCTCTCAGTCGCCACCTTCACGTTGCCGAACCCGGGATCTAGTCCTACTGCCTGGAGCTTCACTGTCCTCACCCCGTTTCATGTTACACGATTCGACCTCCTACGAAACATGTTACACGTTTCGCTGCGCTGCGGAAGACGCTACATGCAAGACATGACTCTCGTCATCGCACCATGCTCCCCCTGGTGCCCATCGGCTTCCTCACCAACTGCGCTCGGGAGACCCCTACCGTTACCGCCCATTACGTCGTGCAGGCTACCGACTACTCGGTTTGACCCTGAAGGCGTAGATGTAACAAGGGAGAAAGAGGGAGATGGTAGGTGTGTGGGGAGATTGTACCACCTGCACTTTCGCTCTTGGCATGCCAGGGGTTCTAGTCTTCTGCAGATGACTCCCAGATAGGGCCTAGGACGCGCCGCCTTATGGCTACCGACTACTCGGTTTGACCCTGAAGGCATAGGCGTGACAGGTAAGCAAATGAGAGGTAGCATGAGCAAGGGGAGATTGTACCATTGTGACTTGCCGTGCGGTGTCCTCATACCCTATTCTTGGCGCTAAGCTCATGCCAAATAGGGGCCTCGACCCTGCTTATCCCGCCGCCTTAATTAAGTGAGCGCCCAATGTTTTGACCCTGAAATGACCCTGACATGACTATACCTCCCCCCAAAATCCCCCCGTCATTGCACCCGCCTGCCGCCATGGTCATACCTGTGCCCATCGTCACCCGTGCATCCATCGGGTATCGTCTTCCATGCTTGCCCTCCCATCCACATCGCCACTGCATCTCCTTCACCCGGCTCCGGCCCTCTCCTTCTCTCACCCACTGCCTCTTTCCACGGGTATGCCGTCTTCTTTGGGCTCGCGCATGCGATGTTGCAGCGGTCTGTGCCCCCATGCGCACGGTCGTGCACCACGAGGTATGCGGGGGCAGCAGTCAGCACGTGCCAGCGCTTACCTGCCACATCTCTATTTAGCGGCATACACGCGCCTTCCTTTTGGCGGGAAGACTAGAGCATGGCATCCCCGTTGGGGCCGCATGCAGGCTTCCCTGACCTAGGGCAACCGGGGAGCGCTATGGGAGCATGGACAGAGGCAAGACGCCGTGAGGCCCACTCGTCTTCAGATGGATAGGTGGAGGGGCCTTTCTTTGAACTACCTGACGACTCGGGCCACTCGCCTGTAGGGATCTTCAAGCATGGGGGCCTTCCTGGCGGGCGTTCCCCATGAGGACACGGACGCACCGGCACCGGTAAGCACTGTCATCAGCACCCGCCGGCACATGCAGGGCAAGCCGATACCCCGGCGCGGCGCCTGCCCTTGTGAGCGTCCCGGGCGGCAGCTCCAGGGCGATGCGGGCACGGGGGCCTGCCAGTACGATGCGGAACGGTGGGACGGCGCTTGCCGTCTTGAGCACCAGTCCCGTGTGGTCCAGGAAGGCGACATCGGGGTTCCGTCAAGAGGTGTGTAAACGCTCAGGCGGCGGCCTCCTCCTTGGCGACCTCGATGCCGTCTTGGTAGTTCACCCCCGCATAGACCTTGGCCAACAGGTCTGGGGCGTTGAGCTTGCGGAACCGATGCTGGGCCACCATCAGCATCTTCCAGATGACGGCCGTGGCCCGGTCCACTCTCTTGAACCGTTTGGCCGCGTCCGTCCGCAGCCGCAGGGCGGCGAAGGGCGACTCCACCACGTTGGTGGTGCGGATGTGGCGCCAGTGCTCCCTGGGGTAGCGGTAGAAGGTCACCATCCGCTCCCAGTCCCGTCCCAGCGTCTCCGCCGCCCCGGCGTAGCCGCGCTCCCGGCACCAGGCCTCGAACTCCCTGCGTCTCCCCTCCGCCTCGGCCCGGCTCGGGGCATAGGGGATGGCCCGCAACAGCGCCTTGGCCACCCCCTGCTGGCGCCGGGGTAGCTGCTCCAGCACGTTCAGCACCTTGTGGTTCCAGCACCGCTGCTCGTCCGCCTCGGGGAAGACGTTGCCCAGGGCTCCCCAGATGCCCAGGTGGCCGTCCCCCACCACCAGCCGGGGCGCACCCATCCCCCGCTCCCGCAGGTCCCGCAGCACCTCCGACCAGCTGGCTATCGACTCCCGGTAGCCTGGGACCACCGCCACCACCTCCTTGCGCCCATCGGCCAGGCCGGCTATGGCGATGAGCAGGGCCGCCCGCTCCCGCTCCAGCCCCGCCTTCACGTAGATGCCATCCACCCACAGGTAGACCACCTGCAGCCCGTCCAGCCGCCGCCTGCGCCAGGCCTCCCACTCGGCCTGCCAGCGGGCCTTGAGGCGGGCCACCGTGGAGGCCGAGAGAGGCGCCTCCTCCCCCAACAGCCCCCGCAGGGCCAGCTCGAAGTCGCCCTCGGCCAGGCCGTGCAGGTAGAGCTCGGGCAGAAGCTCCGCCACCTCCCGGGTGCGCCGGGCAAAGAGGGGCAGGACCCGGCTCTGGAACCGCTCCTCCAGGCCCCGCACCCGAGGCCGGCGCAGGGTGAGGGTGCCCAGAGGGGTGGTGAGCCGGCGGGGCTTGCCGTAGCCGTTGCGGTAGCCAGCTGGCCCGTCTACGGCCGCCCGGCGCTGGTAGCGGGCCCGGCCCAGAAGCTCCGTCACCTCGGCCTCCAGCACCTCCTGGATGAGGGCCTGCACCCTCTCCCGCAGCCATTGGTGCAGCCCCTCCCAGGTGGGGCTTGACCTGGGCTCCCCCTTTGTGTTCCCCTTCTCCATGGCGGTGTCTCCCCTCCTTTCGAGCTCCTAGGCCCTTGCTTTTTCTCTCAAGGAGGAGGGTACACCGCCCTGGCTGTTTACACACCCTCTGAGGATGCCCCGGCGACATCGAGAGGGAAGCGCATGAAGAAGGTATGGACGGCAGAGCAGGGGGCTATGAGGAGGCCTTCATCGGGGTCCAGGCATCTGCGGCCCAGGAGGCCCACAAGCCTCCTCCACCAGGTGCAGGCACAGGCAAGGCGGCGGGCAAGGACGACGCCGGTCGTAAGGTCCACCACTTGCATCCTATGGCCATGATAGCGGAGGAGCGGCCGGCCATGGCGACGGGGCAAGGAAGGGTGGATAGGGATCTTCCCGCCGTGTGCCTGCCCTCCCTCTAGCAAGCGTCTCATCCTGTCGGCCATGCGCCGTCGCCCCCGGTGGGCCGCCGGGGCGGTGGGGGCAGCCTCAGGGCGTGGCGGATACACAGTCGGGTATGCCGGCACTGCCGTCGGGAGCATGGCTTGTGGGAGGCGCCTGCCTAAGGGGGGTCCCGGTGCAAATTGACCCCAAGCCGACCCTGAAGGGGTGGACGAGGGACGGGTGAGAATGCGAGATCCTGGTTGGAGCGGTGATATCCTCGGGCGATGGATGCCCTGGAGTGCCTTAAGGGGGCAGTATGCGCCACTGAAGGTGTTGACAACCCTAGAGGGAGGCGCTAGCGTTAGCGGTTGCGAAGAGTGGTGGTGTTGCCCCCCCGAGAGGGGGTACCTCGCCGCAGGAGGCGAGGCTCCGCCACCCGGCGGCGGCGAGAGGCCTACTCCCCCTACAAGGGGCTCTGGGCTGAAGTAGCCGGGGAAAAGGGCGGGCCGAGGTCGCAACTGGCTTTGGTCCGCAAGGGAGGTAGCCTTCCCCCAAGTGGGAGGAGGCATCTCCAAAACGCCGGCCCTCCGGTTAGAGGGCCAGCGGTAAGAGATGAGCAGCCCCCTGTACGGGGAGGCTGACCCGTCTTAGGAATGGGTTGGCGTCCCCCCAGAGGGGGTTATTGTCTTTCGACAGCCCCTGGTGGGGTGGGGTAAAGATCGCTCTGCCCTTACCAGGGGGTGTCGGCCCCCAAGCCCCAGGAGGAAAATGGCCCCACCTCCTGGGGCTTTTTGCATTTGGGGCCGTCCGCCGGAGCTGGCCCGGCCGGCGGTGCAAAACCAAAAGGGCTGGAGGTGAACATATGCGACGGTGGATCGTCTTCTTCCTTCTGGGGGGCCTCCCGGGGCTCCTCCTGGCACTCCTGCTGGGGGCTGCTCCCATGCCTCCCATTTTGCGGCGCCTCCTCCTGGTGGGGGGCGCCGGCCTGCTGGGGGCCCTCTTCCTGGGGGCCTTAGCAGGCAACTTGGGGCTCCGGGCAACGGGGCCCGAGGACCCCACTCCCGCATTCGCGGCAGCGGGGGCCGTGGCAGTGGCCGGCGCAGCCGTCACCCTGGCGGTCGTCGCCGCTATGGCCGTCAGGGCCGCCCGCCGGCCCGGGCGGCCCGCTCAGGCCACCCCGGCTGCCCCAACCGCGGGGAGCGAGGATACCCAGGCCGGCCCCGCTCCTGTGGTGGCCGTGCACGGTGCCGCCCCGGAGGAGGCGGCCCGGCTGGAGGCCATGCTCCGGCCGGTGGCTGCCCTCCTCGGCCAGCCCCTGGTGGTGGTCATCACCCCAGGGAGGCCCCGGGGGTGGCGGCTGGAGAGGGGCATCCTCGTGCGGGCCCCGCGCCTCGAGGGTCGCCTCGTGGTTGCTGCCCTGGAGGGCCTGTTGCAGGGCAGTGGCCAGGGCATCCCTCGCCAGGAGCGGCCATCCCGGCACGCCCCTGAGACGGGCAGGGCACAGCCGGCCCAGCGGCCGCGGCCCGAGGACATCGCTACTGCCGTGGGCTCTAGCACCGCGCCGCCGGAGGGGGAGGTACAGTAGCCTCCCCCTCCTCGCTCATCGAAACGAGGGGAGGTGATATAATGGCTCTCGCCATGAACAAGCGAGAGAGGCTACATATCCTGATTGACCAGCTCGACGACCCCAGCATTGATGCGCTTCTTGCGCTCATTGAGACATTCCCCTCTGACCCGCTCATGCGGAGGCTGGCATCAGCCCGCAGGGAGCGCATTCCGCTCAGCCCTACCTTTGCCGAATCGCTCCGCGAGGCCCTTGCAGACCCCTCAGAGCTCATCCCTGATGAGGCCGTAGGGCCGTAAGGCAACTGTGGCCTGCCATCTTTCCATTGCCTGGAAGCGCCAGGCTCTCAAAGACCTCCGTGCCTTACCTCCCGCAACGCAAAAGAGGATACAGAACGCCCTGCACCGGCTCGTCACCGAGGGCTATGGCGACGTAGCCCTTGTGAGAGGTGTCGAGGCGAGGGTCTACCGCCTGCGCGTTGGGGACTGGCGTGTCTTCTTTACCTATGAGGTGGCGACGGCTGTACATGCTGGAGGAGAGACACAACGAAGACTGGTGGTGGCCAGGATCGCCCACCGGAGAGAAGCATATGGCAAGAGCTAGCAGAGTAGGCTAAGGGATCGTCGGCATTCATACCGAGAAGGCTCACCCCCTCTCGAGCGTTCCTGCCTGAGTGAGGACGCCAGAGGGGGGTGAGAAATTCGTATGCGGTCAAGCCCCAGGAGGATGGCCCCACCTCCTGGGGCTTCTGCATTTGGGGGCCCCTGTCCGGCTGCGGGGCCGCAGGCGGCCAGACAGGGAGCTTGTGAGGTCGGGACTGCGGCAGGCGCCGGCAGGGCGCTGTCCCCCAGGAGAGGGTGGGCCTGGGGGAGAAGGCTGGGGCCAGTAGCGCCCCCGCCACCTGCCCCATCCCCATCTCCTGTGGGCACCCGGGCGGAGTGGGGATGGCATTGGTCGGGACCGGACGCCGGGGCGGCCCCGCCCCGTCCTCATCGGAGAGCGGGAGGGCCGAGAGGAGAAGGGCGTGCCTGCACCTCCACGGGGGCGCGTCCAGGGGGACCCTTCCCCGGTGCTCCCCAGGGGAAGGGGAAGGGTGCTCAGTCCGGGGGGTCTCCGCCGGAGCTGGCCCGGCCGGCGGGGAAAGTTATGGGCCAGAAGGGGCCGATGCTGTCAGCATCGCCACACCTCGGGCTGGCCGCCCACCCGGGGTGGGGCTGCCCCTCATGATGATCCGAGGGGTCATCACGAGGGAAGCGAATGCCCCCGCATACGACAGGGGGCCGAGGGAGACTATTGCTTCCCCGGCCCCCCAATGAACGGAGGTGTATAATGATGCTGGCGATGGTCAGTCGAGAACTAAAGGAAGCCTTTCGAGCTGCAACACGGCTGTCTCCGGAAGCACAGAGGGAGCTTGCTGCCTTGATTATGGAAGAGATTGCCGACGAAGAGCGATGGGCTGCCCTGTTTGCCGATCCTCGCAGTGAGCCACTCATTGTGCGCCTTGCGGCTGAGGCGGTGGCAGAGGATGATGCCGGCCTCACCGAGCCCTGCGATTGAGGTCCAGGACAACTCGCTCGTTTAGACAGCAGCTGGAGGCCCTGCCACCGCACATCCGACGCCAGGCGCGCAAAGCGTATGAACTCTTCCGTGCCAATCCCTCGCACCCCAGCCTCCACTTCAAGCAGGTTATCGGTGATGTCTACTCAGTCCGCATCACACGAGGATACCGGGCGCTGGGTGTGAAGCGGGGGGATAGCATAGTCTGGTTCTGGATCGGCAGCCACGACGAGTATGAGCGTATGCTGAGGGCAGAGCCTGGGATCTAGCCTAATGGCCGGTACTGAGGGGCCTCACTCCCTCTCCAGCGCTCTTCCTCAAGGGAGGGCGCCGGAGAGGGGGTGAGAGATTCATATGCCCCCAAGCCCCAGGAGGATGGCCCCACCTCCTGGGGCTTTTATGTTTGGGGCCCTCTGCCGGAGCTGGCCCGGCCGGCGGGGAAAGTTATGGGCCGAAAGGAGGGAAAAGGGGGTGAGGGTGGTCAACCTCACCCCCCACCCGATCACTCTGGTCGGGGCGGGGGGTGGGGCCATCACCATCCCGCCCTCCGGGCGCATCGTCCGCGCCCAGGAGGTGCGGGAGGTGGTGGGGGCCGTCGAGGTCGACGGCCTCGGGGCCATCCCCGTGCTCGCCGTATCCTACGGCGAGCCGGAGGGGCTGCCCGAGGTCGTCGAGGCGGACACCATCTACCTGGTGTCCGCCATTGCGGCCTCGGCGATCCGGCGCCACCGGCCCGAGATCGCTGACCACTTTTTTGTGGTCAGCGATCCGGTCCCCGACCCTGAGGGCCGGATCGTCGGGGCCAGAGCTCTCGCCCGCATTTAGCGGGCGAGGGCCCGGCGGCCCCCTGCGACCCCGGGGGCAGGGTCGCGTCCCCCAGGGCTGGAAGAGGCCCTGGGGGAAGCTGCCCCGGCCTGGCCCGGGCAGGAGGCCGGGCCCGCACCGAACCCATAAGGTGCGGGTGGCCGGCCAGGGCGCATGCCCCGCTGCCCGCCCGCGGGGCATGGACAACTGAATCCCACCCATCCCTGCGGGGTGAGGTGGGGGGCGCCCTGGAGATGGTCCTCCTGGGGCGAAAAAGGCGGAGGGCTGGGGGTCACCCCCTCTCTAGTGCTCTCAGGTGTCTGAGGGCGCCGGAGAGGGGGTGATAGCGTTTTAAGGCCCCAGGCGAGGGAGAGGGGCCCAGGCGCCTGGGGCGACAACAGGATCCCCACGGCGGGGGAGCCGGGGCGGCCCGAGCCGGTAAGGGCTGTCACCGCGCCGGGATCCCGCACGTGGGGGTGGTCTGCCTCCGGGAGCTAAAGAGTACTCCCCCGGGCAGGCCCATGGGCCCACACCAGGGGAGGAACCAACCCGCGCATGAACAGTATAACACATTCCTGGTCCTACCCCTGCGTCTGCGACCTGGGCGACCGATGCCCGGTTGCCCAGGCGCTCGTGCGCCGTCCCCAGGGCAGGAAGTAGGCCCTGGGAGCGACCCCCTTCCGGCTGCCCGCCCGCCGGAGGGGGACAGGTGAATCCCGCCCGTCCATGTGGGCGAGGTGAGGGACGCCCTCGGGCTGGCCCTCCTGGGGCGCAAAAGGCGGAGGGCCGGAGGGGTCACCCCCTCTCTAGTGCTCTCAGGTGTCTGAGGGCGCCGGAGAGGGGGTGAGATGCCTCAAAGACAACAAAAACCCCCTCCGGGCAGAGGGGTCAGGGGTCCAGCGCCCGGAGGGGGAACAAGTGAATAGCGCTCCTTCTCCGGCGGGGGAGCCAGGGGGACGACCCCTGTGCCATGATCCCGCCGGTGGGAGGGCGTATCCCCCGCCTGCCCCAGGGGCTCCCCGGGGGGGCAGGCGCTGGACCTACACCCACCCGGGGAGAAAGGAGCAAGCAATGGAAGTATACCACGAAAGCCGATATCTCGACCAGATGCGGCGGCGAATGCATGCCCCCATTACCGTGGGGTTTTTCCTCAACGGGAACGGGACTCCCCCACCCCGCCCCCACGCCGGCCTGACCTGCCGCCACTGCGGGGGGCCAGTCCTGAGAGGCTGGTCCGCCGCAGTCCCGCGGGGAGCAGCCTGCGCCATGTGCGCACGGCCGGCATGACCCCGTCCCTGCCACCGTGGCCGGGTGGTAGGGGTTTAGGAAGGCCCTCCTCCCCACACCCGCCAGGGGAGGGGACAACTGAATACCGCAGACAACTGAAAGACAACTGAATAGCCCCGGTGCCGCCCCCGAGGCGCCGGGGCAGGCGGGATAAGGGGAAGGGGTGGGATGCCGCGGCAGCCGGCACCCACCCCTGTTTGATGCTGCCCTCCCCCGTGGAGCGCCCGCCGCCACGGGGGAGTAGAGAGGGCGGGCTTTCCGCCCCTGGCCCCGGGGGCCAAGTCCTCCCCGAATGGGGCACAAAACTCAAGGGGAGGGCAGGAGGGAATATGGCGAAGAGCAAGGTCATCCACCCCCTTGACGAGGGGGTGGACCCCCGGTGGGCGGCCTTGGCCGCCCTCAGGGAGCTGCTCCCGGATGGTGGCGAGGACGCCGCCGCCCCCAACGCCAAGGCCGAGGCCCCGGCCTTGGCCCCCGAGGCCCCTGACCTCCAGGCGGCCCTGCGCCGCCTGGAGGAGCGGGCCCTCCGGACCCGCCGGGAGGCCGAGGCCAAGAAGGCCGAGGCCGACCGCCTCCGCCAGCTCCTGGGCGAGCTGGCCCGGGAACGGGACCAGCTCGCGCACGTGACCCGCCGGGCCCAGGCCCTGGGGGCCTGGGCCGGCGAGGAGGCTCGCGCCCTGGAGGAGGCGGCCCAGGCCCGCATCCGGGCCATCGAGCAGGAGGTGGAGGCGCGCCTGCAGCGCCTCCAGGAGCTGGAATCGGACCAGGGCGTCCGACTCCTCCGCGCCGAGGAGGCGGCCCGGGCCGAGGCCGAAAAGGCCAAGGCCCGGGCCGAGAGGGCCCGCCAGCTGGCCCGCGAGGGTAAGCTGGCGGAGGCCCTGGCCAGCCTCCCCGCCCGGCCCGAGGAGGGCTCCCCCGTGGCGGAGGCCCGGCAGGAGCTCCTCCGCATCGCCCACCACACGGTGGGCGGCGCCATCTTCCGCGCCCGCGAGGCCCTGGCGGCAGGGGGCCCGGAGCGGGCGCTGGAGGAGATCCGGCGGGTGGCCGCCCTCCTCCCCTACGTGCGGGGGGAGGACCGGCGGGCACTGCACGGCATCTTCTGCCATGCAGTGCATGGCCTCGCCCCCGACCAGCCCCTGGTACTTATCCGGGGGCGGCGGGTTGCCCGAAGGGGCCGTGTCATATGGACGGCCCCGCCGGGGGCCATCGCCATTGCCATCCCCACCAAGGGGGGTGCCAGGGTGGTGCACAACCTGGGCACCCCCTGGGAGGAGGGGGCTTTCGTGCGTGCGGAGGAGGCTGAGATACAGCCCCTCCGCGCGCGGCACGGGGGCCAGGGCCGGCAGGACAACCGGTAATTGCCGAGGTGTGGGGGTGAGAGCAAGAGACTCTCACCCCCACACCAGGAACCTTCTCTCCCCTAGCGGAGGGGCCTCCTGCTTCCACAGGGGGCCCCGAGAAGGAGGTGAGACTATGCCGCATCTTTATCCCGTTTCTCACCCCCTCTCCTGGGCCCTCCAAGGAGAGGGCCCAACCTCCCTCCTCGGGGCTCCCTGCGGGGGCAGGAGCCTCGTTATCTATCTATCCTATCTCCTTCTGCTACCCACTGCCCTGCTCTGCCGCGTCCCCCAGCCGCATCACCTGCGCTCCTGCAACGTGAGCGGCCCGGCCGCGGCGGGCGATGGAGGGAGGCCCAGCGCCACCCCACTTCCCGAGGGTGGCGCTCTCGGGGCCCCTGGGGGCGGAGGCCCCCACCCCCTTTTCCCTTCCCCCTTCCCCCCTTCGGGGGGGAGGGGGGAGAAGTGTGCCGCTCAGGGCTCCGCCCTGGGCGGCAGAAAGGGTATTGGGGAGGTGAGGTGAGATGGTAAGCATCACCGACTCCCTCCTGCTGGCCAGGCGCCAGCAGGAGGAGACCTTCGCCGCGGCCCTGGCGTCAAGGCTGGGGCCGCCAGGGGAGGCGTGGGAGGCCGTGGCCCAGGCGCTGGGCATGCCCTGGGAGCGGTTCCTGTGCCTCCTCACCTGCCGCCTGCCCAGGACGGCAGCAGCAGCCGAGGCCCTGGCCGGGGCCTTCGGCCTCCCCAAGGAGGCCATCCTGGCCCTGGCCGAGGGGGAGCTGCCGGGAGGGGTGTGATGCCCAGACCTGGCGGCGGGTGGAGGGATCTCAAGGAGGAGGTCCTCCGCCTGTACTCCCCCCTGGACGTGGCCCAGCGCTATGGGCTCGAGCTCAGGCGCATGGGCCGCGTCTGGGCGGCGAGGTGCCCCTTCCATCCGGATACGCGGCCCTCCTTCTTCGTGTATCCGGATGGGTACCACTGTTTCGGCTGCGGCTGGCACGGCAATGTCATCGATTTCGTCGCCGCAGCCGAGCAGGTGGAGTGGCGGGAGGCCCTTGACCTCCTCGCCGGCGGGCACCTCGGCCCCCCCAAGGCCGCCCGGCCACCGGCCCCAGAGGAGCGGGAGCCGACGGCCGAGGAGCTGGCAGCGGTGCAGGTCGCCTGGGAGACCTGCCGCCGGCACCTCCGGGACCGCCGGCCCCGTGAGTACCTCGCCAGGCGGGGCATACCCCTGGACGTGGCCGAGGAGCTCGGCCTCGGCTACTGGGCGCCAGGGGTGGCCACCCGCCTGGAGGCGCTGGGGCTGGTGGAGGCCGCCCTCTCGGTGGGGCTCCTGCGGCGGCGACGCTCCCCTATGGGGGAGGAGCTGCCGCGCTACTGGGAGCCCTTCCGGGGTCGGGTCATCATACCCGACCTCACGAGGGGCGGCCAGGCCCGGTGGCTCACCGGCAGAGCCGCCGATGACGTCACCGAGCCCAAATATCTCAACCTCTCCCTCCCCAAGCCCCTGCTGGGGCTGGACACGGTGGAGGGAGAGGAGGCGGCCCTGGTGGAGGGGCCCCTCGACTGGGTGGCGGCAAGGGCCATGGGCCTTCCCGCCATCGCCACCCTGGGGGCCCACGTGGGCCGCCTGAAGATCACCCTGCTGGCCAGGTTCCGGCGGGTCTACCTGCTGTTCGATGCCGACGAGGCGGGGCAGCAGGCGGCCAGGGACCTGGCCAAGGCCCTCGGCCGGCGGGCGGTCATCGTCCCCCTCCCCAAGGGGGCCAAGGACGTGGCCGACCTGCTGCTGGCCCAAGGCGGAAAGGGCCGCCTCCTCAGGGCCATGGAGGCGGCCAGGAACGAAGGGGGAGGATGAAGATGGGCGTGCTTCTCATCTCGCCCCCTCCTGCCCAGGTACCCTCTCGCCACCGGCGAGCACGGGAGCTCCTGCGGCTCATGAGGGCCTATGCAGCTCTCATGGCAGCCGCCTCAAGGGGCTGCCCCGGCGCCCCAATGCCCGTCGGTGGCCCGGAGGCGCGCCGCCTCCTGCTCCTCCTGCAGGAGACAGGAGCAAGCCCCTACACTCAGGGGCGTGCCTTGGCCCTGCTGGAGTGGCAGGCGGAGCGGCTCCTGAGGCAAGGAGGGGAGAGAAGTCCTACCTGCCGGGCAAAGATGCCACCCGGCAGGTAGAATGAGAGAGGGAGAGGGGCCCAGGGACCGCCCGGGGAGCCCTCCCCTGTGGGAGGGCAGGTGAGCATGCCTCTACAGATGGAGGCGGCCACTGCGATAAGGCCCCTCGTGGAAGGGGGCCTCGCCCTGGGCGTAGGCATGGCCATCCTCCTCTGGGCCGCCGGCTCCCGCTACTTCGAGGTCATCTTCATCCTCGGAGCGTTTGGCCTCCTCGTATACATCTCCCGGTAGCACCCGCCGGCCCGGAGCAAGACAGGCCGCCCCCATGATCTCCAGCACCCGCAGGGTGGGTGATTATCCCTGCGAGGCTGCCCTAAAATGAGGGAGGCGTAGAGAGGATGGATGCTAGCGTGGAAGAGAGGCTTGCTGCCCTTGAGGCATCGTACGCTGCCATCAGCCAGCGGCTGGACTCCATCGAGCAGCGGCTGACGGCCGAGCTGGGCCAGCTGCGCGGGGAAATGGGCCAGCTGCGCAACGAGTTTCGGAATGAAGTGGGCCAGCTCCGGGGCGAGATGGGCCAGCTCCGGGGCGAGATCGGCCAGCTGCGCAGCGACGTGCGTGCCCAGCTCTACTTCATCCTCACATTCATGGCCGCCACTTTCAGCGGCCTTCTCGCCGCCATCCTGACCAAGTAGCGCTATCCCCGGCCAACCCCCCAGCCCTCTCGGGCGTTCGAGGTCCCCCTAGCCCCATTCAGCAGAGGGTGAGGCCCCCGGACGGACGCCCCTGCTGACCATCGGGGGGCCTCAGCCTGTCCTTCCCAAGAGAGCCCCTCTTGCCCCTGGCCCCGGGGGCATAAGCCTGCCCGTAGGGGGCACAAGTCCAAGGGCAGGCGGAGGTGAAGCGTGGCCGATGTCATCTTCGCCGCCACCCCCGCCGGGGTGGCGGTCCTCCCCACCACCCCTGATGTCGGCCCTGCCGGGGCCCGCCGGCTCCTGGCGGGGCGTGCTTATCTCCTCTCCTCCCGGGAGGGCCTCCCCGGGGAGGGCGAGAGGGACATCCTCGACCTCGCCGGCCGCCTTGCCCGCCTGCGGGACGAGGTGGCGGCGAGGTTCGTAGCCAGGGAGGAGCTCGCCCAGGCCACGGCCTGTGCCATGGCTGCGGGCGAGCACCTCTTCGTTCTCTCCCCTCCCGGAGCAGCGAAGAGCGCGTTCCTGCGCGCCTTCGCCGAGGGGATCGGGGGCCGCCTCTTCAGGGTGGTCCTCAACCCCGACATCCCCCGGGAGGCCATCTTCGGCGCCATTGACCCCTCGGCCCTCGCCGAGGGCAAGTGGCGCCGAAGGTGGGACGGCCTCGCCCAGGCCCACCTGGCGCTCCTCGACGAGGTGTTCAAGGCCTCGCCCCAGGTCTTGAACACCCTCCTGGATGCCCTGGAGGAGCGCCGGGCGGGGCAGGGGGAGGACGAGGTCGTCCTCCCCCTCATCTCCGCCATGGGCGCCTCCAACGAGGCGCCCGAGGAGCCGGAACTGAGGGCGGTCTACGACCGCTTCCTCGTCCGGCTCTCGGTGGGGTACGTCCAGGACCCCACCGCCTTCAAGGGGTTGCTCGTGGCCGATGCCGGCAGCAGCCCCATCACCCCCGTCATGGCGGCCGAGGAGCTCATGCTCCTTGCTGCTGCCGTGGAGGCCATGAGCCTCCAGCCGCCCGCCGAGGTGGTGGATGCCATGGCCACCATCTGGTCGGAGATGCGCGACCGCGCCGTCTCCGACCGGCGGTGGCGGCGTTCCCTGAAGGTCGCCACCGCCCACGCCCTCCTGCGGGGCGCCCAGGCGGTCGAGGTCTATGACCTGGCGGCCCTGCGGTGGACCCTCTGGGTCGACCCGCAGGAGGAGAAGGAGGTCCGAGACCTGGTCCTGGGCCTCACCGACCCCCTGGCGGGGAGGGTGCTGGACCTGGAAGCCCTCCTCGCTGACGCCGCCCGCCGCATGGCGGGCCTCGGCCAAATGAAGGCCGAGGAGAAGGCCCGCCTCCTGCGGGAGCTGCGGGAAATCCGCAGCGAGGCGGAGGGGGTCCTCCCCCAGGCGGGGCGCCATGCCCCGCGCGTCTCGGCCGTCGCCGAGGAGGCCCAGGCGATGGTCGAGAAGATCATTTCCTCCTTCTAGGCAGGGGGACATGCAGGTATCGCCTCCACGGCGCCACTCTGCGTCTTGACCCTGACCGGACCCCCATGGTTAGGAGACCCGTAAGCTGCTAGACTGGAGGTGCCATATGGCTACCGCTATGGACAGGCGTGAGGTCGTCGAGGAGCTCATTCGGCTGGTGGAAGAAGACCAGGAGCTTGCCGAGCGGTTGCGGCGGGCCCTCCTCTCCAGGGAGCTGTTGGGACTGCCGGAGCATGTGGCTGCCCTGGCAGGGGCCATGCGCGACCTGGCAGATACCCAGCGGGCAGTCCTGGAGTCCGTCCGCTCTGTCTCTCAGGCAGTGACTGCTGTGACGTCCGGTCTGCGCACCCTCATGCGGGGACAGGAGCGGCTGCTGGATGTCACCACCTCCCTCCAGGCTGACGTGGCTGCCCTGAAGCAGGACGTGGCCGCCCTGAAGGAAGGGCAGGCGCGGCTGGAGCAGGACGTGGCTGCCCTGAAGCAGGACGTGGCCGCCCTGAAGGAAGGGCAGGCGCGGCTGGAGCAGGACGTGGCCGCCCTGAAGCAGGACGTGGCCGCCCTGAAGGAAGGGCAGGCGCGGCTGAAGCAGGACGTGGCCGCCCTGAAGCAGGACGTGGCCGCCCTGAAGGAAGGGCAGGCGCGACTGGAGCAGGACGTGGCCGCCCTGAAGGAAGGGCAGGCGCGACTGGAACGCCGCCTCGACCGACTGGAAAGGCAGGTAGATGATCTGCGAGGCGATGTGCTAGAGCAGCGGTATCGGGAACGTGCTGCGAGCTATTTCGCTCCCCTGGCCAGACGTATCCGCGTCATCCCCAGGGAGGAGCTGGCAGACCTCCTGGAGGAAGCGCTAGAGCAGCGGCGCATCGCTGAGGACGAGATTGCAGATGCCCTGGACACCGATGTGGTCGCCCGCGGGCGGAGTCGCGATACTGGAGAGGCGACCATCATCGTGGCAGAGGTCTCAGCCACCGTCTTCCCCGACGACGTCGATCGCGCCATCAGGCGCGCTGGCCTCATCGGCCGCGCCCTGGGAGTGGAAGCTATCGCGGCGGTGGCTGGACAGCGCCTACGGCCTGAGGCGGAAGTCGTGGCCAGGGAAGGAGTCTGGCGCGTCCTGAACGGCCGTTGCTATCCGCCGGGCACAGAGGCGCCGGCTGAGGAGGGGACCACATGAAGCTGTGGCCCCCGTGGAGAGTGGCGAAGGCAAGGGCGCTTGAAGCGTCGTCGCCATAAGCTGTCCGACTGCTCCATCCGCGTGGTCGCCTGAGTTAGTGCCTTGAGAACGCGGTAACTTCAGGGCAGTCGCCGTTCGTAACCTCTTCTCCATCTGCTCTCTCAGCTGTGCCAGCTAGTCCATCCGTAATGCTTTCTCACGACGCAGACCTGGCAGAGCCGGCCTGGCGAGTCCTGGAGCCAGCCCGCAGGCTCTTCCTCCTGCGGGACCTGCGCTCGGTGGCAGCGGGGGCCGACCTCGCCGATGCCGCCGGCCGCCTGGCCTCCCTCGGCCAAATGAAGGCCGAGGAGAAGGCCCGCCTCCTGCGGGAGCTGCGGGAAATCCGCAGCGAGGCGGAGGGGGTCCTGCCCCAGGCGGGGCGCCATGCCCCGCGGGTCTCGGCCGTCGCCGAGGAGGCCCAGGCGATGGTCGAGAAGATCATCTCCAGCTTCTAGGAGAGGGGGCCATGCAGAACCTCCTCCCCCAGACCTGCCGCTCCTGCCGCGGCCGGTTCTGGCTGGAGCGGCTCCCGCAGGGGGCCATCCTGTGCCCCTACTGCGGGGCGACCGTCTCCGACCGCGGCCAGCCCGAGCGGAGGGGCGACACGGTCCCCGCGTGGACGGTCCACCACGGGACCGCCGTGCCCGGCATCCGCACCGAGGATGGCCTCATCATCCTCGGGGATGAGGGCCGGGGCAGACAGCTCGCCCGGGTGCCCCTACCCCCGGGGGCGTCCCTGGGCCGAGAGGGGACCGTGCAGGCCCTCCCCGTCTCCCACCCGGACGTGGTGGCAGTGGTCCTCATCCGGGACCACTCCGGCTACCGCGGCGGGTGGGAGCTCCTCACCCTCCCACGGGAGGACTGCCCCCTGCGGGACAAGCTGGAGCTCCCGTGGGAGGAGACCTGCCCCGTCTGCGAGTGGCGGGGCAGGCATGGGCCCTATCCCACCAACCCGCTCCGGGCGCAGGACCTCGGCCGCCTCATCGCCGAGGGCCGCTGTGCCCAGGGAGGTGCCGGGCGAATGGGTGGCGGGCCCGAGTACCTCATCGCCGCCCGCCCGGGGGAGTTCTGCATCCACCGGTGGGGGCGGCTCTACGGCGCACCCCGCTTCGTGGGGGTACGCATCCACCCCGACGGCCGGGTGGAGACATGGGATGTCATGGACGCCCTCTCCTCCACCCGTGCCGCCGAGTCTTGGTGAGGTGAGGCCATGAACCGCCCCATCCCCGACTTCTCCCCCGCTGCCGAGAGGGTCCTGGAGCAGGCCCGCAGGCTATTCCTCCTGCGGGACCTGCGCTCGGTGGCAGCGGGGGCTGACCGCCTCTCCTTCCGCCACTGGGCGGAGGGGGTGCGCGGCTACCCCCAGGCCGCCGAGGCCAACGAGGACCTCGGCGGGATCCTCGGCGGTGAGCCGGTGAGGGACGCCTTCTTCCTCGTCACCTCGCCGGCACCGCAGCTGGTGCAGCAGCCCCCACAGGGCACCGAGCTGCTGCACCGCATCCTGGGGGAGGCCATCACCACCCCGGGCTTCGGCCGGCTGCGGGAGACGGCGGGCGATGACCCGGTGGTGGCGGCCTACGGGGCCGCCCACTGGGCCCAGGAGCTGGTCTCACAGCTCCCGGAGTCCGTCAAGGAGGCGGCTCGCGAGGCGGCCGCCGCCCAGAGGGAGCTGCAGGAGGCCCAGGAGGTGCTCCAGCAGCTCGCCGCCCTCAACGCCTCCCTGGAAGAGGAGGGCCGGGAGGTGCCCGGCGAGCTGGTGGAGCAGCTTGTCCAGGCCCAGGCAGCCGTCCAGGCGGCCACCGCCCGGGCCCAAGCGGCCTCCTCGGCCACCCTCGCCCTGCTGGAGGAGAGGGCGGCCGAGGTGCGGGCCGCTGCCTCCCGGGCGGCCGAGGCGGCCTCCGCCCAAGGCCGCGAGTTCGAGGCCTCGGTGAGAGGCTTCGACCTCGCGGCAGGGGGCGAGGGGGCCGTCGCCCCCGAGGCGGCGAGGGCCTGGATGGAGGTCCTCGCCCGTCACCCCCGCCTGCAGGCCCTGGCCAGGGAGCTGGGCTGGGCACGGCGCCTGGTGGGCTCCCTCTGGCGCCAGTCGCCCCACGCCCGCACGGAGCTGGTGGGCTACCACTCCGGCTACCTGCGGGCCGAGGAGCTGGCGCCCTGGGAGCTGGCCCTCATGGTGGGGCCGGCGCCGGCCCGGCTCGACTTCCTGCGCCGGGCTGCCGAGGGCGACATCCGCCACCGGCAGCTGCGGGGCAGGGAGAAGATGGGACGGGGGCCGCTGGTGGTGATCAGGGACGAGTCGGGCTCCATGCAAGGGGGCCCGCATGCCCTGGCCGTCGCCATCGAGTGGGCCCTCCTGGAGGTCTGCCGCCGGGAGGGTAGGCCCCTTGTCTCCATCTGCTTCTCAGGGCCGGGCCAGGTGCGGGCCTGGAGGGCGCCCACAGGCGGACGGCCCGACCACGAAGGGCTGCTCCGTCACCTCTCCCACTTCTACGGGGGAGGGACGGAGCCCTACCAGGCCCTCTCCCTCGCCCTCCGGGAGGTGGAGGAGAGCCCCGAGATGAGGCGGGCCGACATCCTCCTCGTCTCGGACGCCATCTTCCCACCTCCGCCGGAGGAGGTGCGGCGGCGGCTGGAGGCTGCCCGCCGGCGCCGCCCCCTACACCTGGCGGCCGTCCTGGTGGGGACGGCGCCGGGGCCCCTGGAGGGGCTGGCATACCCCATCGTAAGGGTGTCGGACCTCCTCCAGGAAAGGGAGCGGCTGCGAGAGGCCCTCGCCGCCGTCCTGTAACCGGGGTCCCCACCGGCACTGGCCCGGCCGGTGGGGTAAAGCTATGGGCCAGGAGGTGATATGATACCGGACTTCCTATTCTCTCTCCACTTCTTTCTCCACCGCCCCGCCTACATGGTGGGCGGGGCGGTGCGAGACATGCTCCTAGGGAGACCCCTCCACGACATCGATATCGTCGTGGAGGGGGACCCCCAGGAGGCTGCCCGCGAGGTCGCTGCCACCATCGGGGGCACCCCGGTCCCCCTCAAGGGCCTGGCACGGGTGGTGGCTGCCCATGTGCAGGTGGACATCACCCGCCTCTCGGGGCCTATCGAGGAGGACCTGCGTCGCCGGGACTACACCATCAACGCCATGGCCCTCCCGATCCCGCTGGGATCTGGGAGGGAGAAGGGCCTGCCCCGGGTCCTGGACCCCACGGGCGGCAGGGACGACCTGCGCCGGGGTGTCGTGCGACTCATCTCGCCCGACGCCCTGGCAGCCGACCCGGTGCGGCTCCTGCGGGGGCCCAGGCTTGCCCTCGAGCTGGGCTTCCGCGTGGAAGGGCACACCGCCCAGGCCATCAGGGCGCATGCCCAGCTCCTCGGCAGGGCAGCCCCTGAGCGGCTGGCGGAGGAGCTGCGCCGGCTGCTCCACCTGCCAGACGGCGGGCGGGGGATGGGCCTCCTCCACCGCCTCGGCCTCCTCGTACAGCTCTTCCCCGAGCTGCGGGAGGCGGAGGGGGGTGACGCAACCCTACCCCCACCGGCAGAACGTCCTTGCCCACCTGTTGGACGCTGCCAGGTGGGTCGACGTCATCCTCGGCCGCTCGGCGACGGCCGAGGAGGAGGGCGTCCGCCGGGCCGCCGGCCAGCTCGTGACCCCACAGGTGCACGAGCGCCTGGGGGAGGAGGTGGCCCACGGCTGGCAGCAGACGGCCCTCCTGCGGTTGGGGGCGCTCCTGCACGACGTGGGCAAGCCCCGCAGCCGCAGGAGAACCCAGGACGGCTGTGTCCACTTCTACGGACACGATCGCCTGGGCGCCGAGATGGCAGCAGCCATGGCGGCGCGCCTCCGGCTCCCTGCCAGGGCTGGCGCCTTTCTCACGGCCCTGGTGAGGGAGCACATGCGCCCGGTGGGTCTCGCCGCCGCCCCCGGCCTCCCATCAGCCCGGGCCATCTACCGCCTCCACCGCGACGCCGACGGCGCCGCCACCGCCCTGGCCCTCCTGTTCGTGGCCGACACCCTGGCCACGAGCGGGCCCGGGGACCAGGAGCGGCTGGGAAGGGCGCTAGAGGTGGCCCGCCACCTCCTGCTCTACGGCCATGAGCAGGACACGGTGCCCAGGCTCCTGTCCGGCCACGACGTCATGGCCGCTCTGGGCATCGGGCCTGGGCCCCTCGTGGGCCGAGTCCTGCGGGCCGTGCAGGAGGCAACAGCCGCGGGGGAGGTGCGCACCAAGGAGGAGGCGCTGGAGCTGGCCAGGCGCATAACCCAAGCTCCCGCGCCCTCCCAACACCCTCTCTTGCCCCCTGGCCCCGGGGGTGAAGCCTGCCCGTAGGGGGCACAAATCTAAGGGCAGGCGGAGGTGATAAACATGCGACGGTGGCTCCTCTTCTTCATCCTCGGGGGCATCCCGGGGCTCCTCCTGGCGCTCCTGCTGGGGGCTGCTCCCATGCCTCCCATTTTGCGGCGCCTCCTCCTGGTGGGGGGCGCCGGCCTGCTGGGGGCCCTCTTCCTGGGGGCCTTAGCAGGCAACTTGGGGCTCCGGGCAACGGGGCCCGAGGACCCCACTCCCGCATTCGCGGCAGCGGGGGCCGTGGCAGTGGCCGGCGCAGCCGTCACCCTGGCGGTCGTCGCCGCTATGGCCGTCAGGGCCGCCCGCCGGCCCGAGCGGCCCGCTCAGGCCACCCCGGCTGCCCCAACCGCGGGGAGCGAGGATACCCAGGCCGGCCCCGCTCCTGTGGTGGCCGTCCACGGCGTTGCCCCGGAGGAGGCAGCGCGGCTGGAGGCCCTGCTGCGGCCGGTCTCGTCCCTCCTGGGCCAGCCCCTGGTGGTGGTCATCACCCCAGGGAGGCCCCGGGGGTGGCGGCTGGAGAAGGGCGTCCTCCTCCAGGTGCCGCGTCCCCAGGAGCGGCTCCTGCTAGCCGCCCTGGAGGATGCCCTCCTGGGTAGTGGCACTGAGCGCCCTCGCCGGGAGCGGTCGCCCCGCCAGCTCCCCGAGGGAGGGGGGCCGGCTGTGTCGCGCCGCCCTCGGCCTGAGGACATCGCCGCCGCTCTCGGTGGCAGCGCTCCTGAGGGGGAGGCGAAGTAACCTCCCCTCTGCCCCCACCCACAGAGCCTGAGCATGTCCCGCGACATGCATGCTCCCCCAGCCGGCTATCCCTACGGCCAGGACCTGGAGCGGCTGGCCGAGAGGGCCATAGTCTTCCTCAACCGGTGGACGACCCTCGTCCCCTGCTTCTGGGGGCCGTCCTCGGAGGGGAAGACCTACTTCGTGCGCGCCATGGCCGCACGCCTGGGCGCCCGCTTCCTGCACGTCATCCTCAAGAACATGAAGCCCGATGACGTGCTGGGCGCCCAGGTCCTCACCCCATCGGGTGAGCTCAGGGTCGAGCTCTCCTGGTGGGTCAAGGAGGCCATGGCCGCTGCCCAAGGGGGGCGTAAGGTCGTCGTCTTCCTGGACGAGCTGGACAAGGCCGACGACGACCTCATCGCCCCCATCCTCACCTTCCTCCGGGACCGCACCGTCTACGGCGTGGCCCTGGAGGACGAGGAGGCCATCAGGGAGGGGAAGAAGGAGCGGCGCATCTACCTCGTGGCTGCCTGTAACCCGGGCGCCTTCGACGAGGCGATGCGCTGCCGCCTCGCCTTCATCTGGTGGCCCACCGACCCTGCCGGCTACTACAGTGTGGCCGGCGGCTCGCCCCTGGCGAGGGCGGCTGTCGAGAAGGCCGCCCCGCTGCTCGCCGAGCGGCGCCGGCGGGCCGAGCGGCAGCCGCCCCCGATGCCGGAGTTCACCAAGGCCACGGTGGACGCCCTCCGGCGAGGGGAGCAGGAGCTGCTGCGCATGGCCCGCGACGAGCGCCGCTTCGTCCTCTCCCTCCTCATGCCGCCCTCCCTCGCCGAGGCGGTGGAGGAGGAGATGGCTCACCGGCAGGAGCAGCCGCCGCTGGACCTGCTGGTGGAGCAGCCCCAGGAGCTGGCGAGGCTCCTCGCCCGCCTGGAGCTGCCCGAGTTCGTGGCCACCGCCGCCTCGGCCCTCGGGCATGCCCTGAAGGTGGGCAAGGGGGAGGCGCTCCCGGCCATCACCGCCGCCATCTACCGCGGCGCCCTCGCCCCCATCGCCGCGGGCAGCAAGGATGCCGGCGCGCGGCGCGAGGCGCTGGAGCGCCTATCGGCCTGGATGGCCGAGCGGCCCGATAAGGAGCCGCTGGGGGAGATGGTGGCCGATGTCCTCTCCCGGCTGGGCGGCGAGGCCTTCTTCGAGGCGCTCGCCAGGGACGGGCTGCTCCGCCTCCAGGAGGACGGCAGCCTCGGCGGCGAGCTGGTGGAGCTCCTGCTGGCCCTGCAGGAGCCCGTCCAGGAGGCGCTCATCCCATGAGCCACCCCCTCCTGGGCAAGGTCTTGGCTGCCCTGCCGCCGGCCCTGGCGGGCCTCTTCGAAACGGGCCTCCTCGCCATCGAGATACGCGACGGCCCCGAGGCCCGCCGCCCCTACGCCATGACCGTCTACCGGCAGGGCAGCTACACCTTCACCATCGTCCTCGACGCCCACGCCGTGGCGGTAGCGTCGAGGACGGCCCTGCAGGCCATCGTCCGGCACGAGCTGGGCCACGTCGTCCTGGGCCACTTCGGGCCGGAGCACGAGGCCTGCCACCTCCCCTGCAACACCCTCGCCGAGGAGGCGGAGGTGAACGCGTTCCTCTCCCGGGAGGAGCGGGAGGCGGTGGCCGACGCCTTCACGGTCCTTGCCCTGAGGAACCTCGCCAGGGGCCTCGGGCCGGCCATCGCCATGCTCCTCGTGGGCGCCGGCTTCAGGGCGAAGGTGGTGGACCCGGACCAGGTGCGGGCCATGGCCGGCCTCTCGCCCGACCTGCCGCCCCGGTGGCGATGGCTCCATCCCCTCCTCCACCCCATGCCGCCCGACGACCGGGAGCTGCCGGACCTGGACGCCCACGGGGCGGGCGGCCCAGGCGCAGGGGTGGGGGCAGGAGGAGGGGACCACCTGGACGAGGCCTACCCCTGCGGGGGCGTCCAGGTGGAGGAGGGAGCCATGCAGGAGGCCGCCGGCGTGGCGGCAGCCCTTGCTGCCTCGCCCAGGGCGCAGGCGGCGCTGGAGGAACAGGGCCTGCGCGGATGGGGCAGCGGGGCAGGCAGCGCGGCCATGGAGTGGCGCCCGCCCCTCCTGCCTCTCTGGGCACAGGAGGTGCTGGAGTGGGTGCGCAAGCTTGCCCACCGCACCTGGGCCCTGCGCCGCATCCGCCACCGGCCCCGCATCGACTTCCTGCGGGCCACCGGCCTCTACCGCCCCGACCGGGGCTACGATCGGGTGCGGACCGGAGGCGAGGTGGCCTTCGTGGTGGACGCCTCGGGCTCCATGGTCCGGGACGTCCACTATGCCCACCCGGCCATAAGCTTCCTCCTCCACCAGGGCATCGCCGTCAGGTTCATCTGCGGCGACGTGCAGGTGGAGGTGGACACGCTCTTGCGGCCGGGGGACGAGATCCCCGCACCCAAGGGGTGTGGGGGCACCGACATCTGCCCGCTCATGGAGCGGGCTGCCTCCTATAGGCCGCACGGGATATGCGTCTACACCGATGCCGCCATCCCGCGCTGGCCACCCCAACCCGAGGGGGCAGAGGTCCTCTGGGTAGTCCCGGAGGGCATCACACCCCCCTACGGGCAGGCCGTCCACTGGCAGCCGGAGAGCTAGGGAACTACAGGAGGTGAAAGGATGAAACTACAACTCCCCCAACGGGCGTGGGAGGCCCTCTACGGCCTCGTGGCCGAGGCCCGGCGGCGTGTGGAAAGGGACGGCGAGACGAACCCCATCGTCGTGGCCATCGGCCGCGACAGGGCCATCGTGATGGAGGCCGCCCAGTGGGACGAGGCCTCCAAGCACGAGACCATGCGCACCGCCGGGGCCATGGCGGCGCGCATCTCGCCCATCGCGGTGGCCCTGGTGGTGGACATTTACTTCCTCACCCTTACCCCCTCGGAGGGGGCGGCCGACTTTCCTCCCTCCCTCGCCGACGACCCGCGGTCGGTGGAGGCGGTGTGCCTGGCCGTGGTCGACCGGCAGGGGAACAGCTTCGTGCGCCTCTGGCCCTACCGGCGGGAGGTGCACGGGCTGGAGGTGAGGACCGTCTGGGTCGACGAGAGCGAGGTCGGCCACCCGCCCCAGGACGCGGGGAGCATCGCCTCCCCCATCGTGGCCAGCTTCTGGCAGGGGGTGGACGAGGCGATGCCCCCGGCCCATCAGGGATGATAGCGGGACCTCCTGCCCCCTCCCACCTCGTCACCGAGGCCCTCGCCCTAGGGGCACGCCCCCGCCTCCAGATCTCCCTCAAGGAGACCTCAGACCCGGAGGGAGATCTCGCGCGGGCACGCCCCCTCTTCCGTCTCCTCCAGTCCCACCCCGGCAAGGACGCTGTGGTGGTGACGGTCCATACGGCGGACGGCAGGAGGCGTCAGGTCCTCTTCCGCTGCCGCGTGGACAAAGATCTCCTCTCAGCCATCGCGGCAGTCATGCGCCGCGAGAAACAGGCGGTGAGAGCTTAGCTGCCCCGAGCGCTAGATAGCAGGCAAGACATCCCAGTGCAGGCGCCAGACCAGTGCATGACAGACTAGTACAGCAAACGCCACGCCAAGGCACCCCGTGACCCGATGGCGCGGCAGCCACATACCAGTTGAGGCCATGACGGTACAGGGTAGCTCACCATACGCTACAAGCTTGCAACCGCAGGAGGTGAGAAGCATGCGCAAGGACGCCTTGCAGGACCTCAAGGACTTCCTCTTCCGCAAGATCGCCGACCTGGGCTGGGCGCCCCAGGAGCAGCTGGCCCGCCTCGCCCAGGAGGAGATGGGCGCCGACGCCCTCTCGGTCCACCAGGCCCTCCGCTTCCTGGTCCGCCAGGACTACGTCACCGTGAAGGAGGGGCCTGACGGCCAGAAGGGCTATGAGGTGCTGCCACCCACCTCCCAGAAGGGCCGCCAGGGCGCCAGGTACGGCCAGTGGTCGCCCATAACGGTGGTCACGGCCACCTTCATCACCCACTGCCTGGCGCCCATGACCAGGCCGGGGGACGACACCCACTTCTTCTTCCCACGCATCCCCGACGGCCGCATCATCATCCCCCGCGCCAACGTTATCGCCATGCTCAAGCGGGCATGGCTCCTCCTCGACAAGGAGGATGGCGTGGCCCAGGCGGCCCTCAAGCGCTGGGACGTCTACCCCGTCCTCTTCCCCCAGGACGCAGCCGCCGAGACGGTGGTCAGGCGCGTGGTGCGGCCCGACGGCCGCACCACCGAGCCCTTGTACCATGAGGCCATCGGCCCGGGCACGCGCTTCAGCCTCCGCTTCCGCTACCCCCAGAGCCACTTCAGCAAGGCCCTGGTGCTGGAGCTGCTGGACGTGGCCGCCCGCTCGGTAGGCCTCTCCCCCGCAGGCGGCGCCAACGGCCGCTGGGGACTCTTCACCATCGACGACATCGCCGAGGCAGCAATGGCTGCCTGAGGGAGGTGATGGAATGGCCGTCCGCACCACCAGGGCCACCAGGCCCGACCCGGTGGAGGCAGCGGTGGACAGCTTCCTCCACCGCCACCCCGGCGCCACCGTCGATGAGGTGGCCGACTACCTCTGGGCCAGGGAGCAGAAGGGAGACTTCACCCTCTTCGGCCCCCTGGAGGAGCAGGCCAGGCGCTACCGCCTGGACGAGACCACCAGGCTCCTGGTCCGCATGAAGCGCCTCCCCCTGGGCGCCAGGCGGTACTTCGTCACTACCCGCCCCACCGCCCGCAGCGAGTACTGCTGGTACCCCAGGGAGAAGGTGGTAGCCGACTCCATGCCGGCCGAGGAGCGGAAGGCAGCCATCGAGCGCCATGAGCGCCTCCTCATGAGCGCCCCCTTCACCATGATCTCCAACACCCTGGCCGTGCTCCGCTTCCTAGGCGCCGACATCGAGAGCTACCGCCACGACCTGCACCGCCGCCTGGACGAGGCCGTGGACCAGGCATACGCCCTGGCCAACGGCGACGTGCAGGCAGCATGAGTCGACAGGCAGCATAAGCCTGCCCTCCCACACCACTCCACGCAGCCAGGCCAGGCTACAGCAGTACAGTACAAACGCGTCCAGACCAGACCGGCACACGACACCCTTGCCCGCAGGGAGGTGAGACCATGATCAGGCGTCGTAAGAGCCCCACGCTCGACCTCTACTACCTCGCAACCAGCGATGGCAGCACCGTCCTACCCATCGCCGGCTGCGACCTCCGCCTCAGGGAGGAGCATATGCCGCTCCCCAGGCCCGCCTTCCGCCTGGACGGCCATGGCCTCCTGGCGGTGGCCGCCTCCCGCACCAGGGACGGCGATGGCCACATCTGGGAACGGCGCCTCTACCTGAGGGTGCTGTGATGAAGAGGCGCCGCCAGTACGCTCCTCCCCAGGAGCAGGTCTTCCTGGTGGAGGAGCGGGGCTACACCTTCGAGCGCCCCCGCCGGGCACGGTACGTGCTGCCCGACGGCACGCGCGTCCATACCGTGCGCGACCGGTCGGGGGCGCCCATCGCGGTGTACGTCCGTGCCTCTACCCCACAGGAAGCGCTCAGGACGTACATCGCCTTCGTCTGCGCGGGTGAGGAGGAGTGAGAGCATGATGCCGGCGGCGCCGGGCCATCACGGCCTGCGCTACTGTGTTATGCTCTCGGGGGGAGGTAGTAAAGCCATGAAGGAGGTCGTCTTCCTGGTAGAGGAAGGGACCGCCCGTAAGTTCATCGCCCGAGCGCTCGGCCACCCTATCTTCACCGAGGCCGACGACCTCGATGAACTCCGGGCCATGGTGCGCGACGCCGTCCTCTGTCACTTCGGTGAGGAGGACCGGCCAGCCGTGGTCCGCCTCCACTTCGTCCACGACGAGCTCCTGGCCGTGTGAAGCTGCCACGTGACATATCCGGTGACCAGCTCGCCCGCTTCTTGCGAAAGTACGGGTACGAGCCGACCCGGCAGACAGGCAGCCATATGCGGCTGACCTCCCATCTTCGCGGCAGACCTCACCATATCACCATCCCTCGCCATCGCACCCTCGACCCCGGTACCCTAGCAGCCATCTTGCGGGACGTGGCAGACTACCTCGGCCTGGACAGACAAGCCCTCTACCGGGAGCTGGCGGGCCGCTAGAAAAGGGATAGCTCCCCCTGCCTTCAGCAGCAGGGAATGCCCGGTGAAGGGCTCCGCAGCCCGTATCCTGCTGCTGTCGCTCCTCCTCGTTGTCCTGGCCCGCGGCCGTACCGCGCCGGAGGCGGCAGCCGCATCCCTGCCCTGGCTCACCACCCCGCCCAGCGTAACGTGGGCCGTGGCGGGCCTGGCAGCGGGGACGCTGCTCGTAGCCGCCGCCAAGCTCTACCTGCGGATGCTGACGGCGCTGGGCGTGAAGGCAGCGCCCCGCCGCGACCTGCCGCGAGGGGCACTGCCGCTTCTCATAACGGCCGTGGCCATCGGCCCCCTGGTGGAGGAGGCGACCGTGCGCGGCTTCATCATGGGCGGCCTCCTCCTGCCGGTATGGGGGACAGGAGGTGCACTCCTCCTGTCCTCCCTCATATTCGGCCTCGCCCACCCGCCCCCCAGCATCCCCTGGGCCTGCGGCTGTGGGCTCGCGCTGGGGGGCCTCACCATCGCCTCCGGCGCCATCTGGCCGGCCGTCCTGGCCCATGCCATCGTCAACGGCTGGGCAACGGCCCGGCTCCTCAGGCAACGAGAGGCATCGGGGCAGCCATACGCTGCCGCCTGTGGTGAGAAAGGAGGATGAGAGCAGTGAAAATTATCTATATCGGCGACCACTCCGTCTACGAGGCCTTCCAGAAGTACGGCCTCGACGACGGAGATTCCCCCTTCGCCAGCCTCGTGCTGGGCCGGGTCATCTCCGTCCTGGAGGACCTGGGATGCCAGGTCGTCCAGATGGGCGGCCTCCACAACCAGGCCATCGCCATGCTCAGCCTGCCCGACGGCCGCACCGTCAACGTGGCCGGGGCGGCGGAGAGCATCGGCCTCGACATCGAGGATGGCCCCGAGGCAGTCCGCCAGGCCCTCCTCTCGGCAGGGCTGCAGGACGTGGTCGAGGCCCTCGACCGCCTCGACCAGACGGAGATATCCGGGACGGGCCGGGATGACCTCCCCTCCGTCGTCCTCCTGCGACACCCCAACCAGGGGGACGTCATGGACGTCCGCCTCTTCCCCTCGCCGGCGGGCGCCGCCCGGTTCGCCCTGGCCGCCGAGGAGCAGGGGGAGGACGTAGAGATCCTGGCGCCCCTGCCGCCCGGCGAGCGCACCACAACCCGTCGCTACCACCAAGTCCTGGACGAGGAGGAGGTGGAGCGGCTCGCCGGCCGGGAAGAGGACTGATGTGGGTCTCCGTCTCGTCCCTGGATGATATCCGTTCCCACCTTCCCGAAGGGCAGAGGGGCCGCCTCCGGCTGGCGGACGGCAAGACCGTCCGCGTCGCTCACTCGCCGGGGGGTGGCATCTTCGAGTTCCTGCCGGGATCTCGTAAGTACGGCCACCGGCACTATCGGTGGCCACCCCACTGGGGAACGACGGCAAGGCTCGAGCTCCCCACCCCCGCGGGAGTGCGGCAGCTGCAGCCTCTCGCTGCCGCCGCCCGCTGCGTCGCCCGCTACGCGCCGCCAGGCGTCTGGCCAGAGCTCCAGGAGGAGGCGCGGGCCGCACTGGCCTACCTGGACGAGCTGGCAAGGCTCGCCTCCCGGGAGGGGTGGCAAGCGTGCCGGAAGGCGCTCCAGGCCCTGGGAGTGAGACACCTCGCCGAGACCCGGGGGGTGACGACCCTACGCTCCCAGAGTTGCCCGGAGCATGTCCTCCAGGACATCCAGGACCGCTTCTCCCGACGGGAGGCGATAGAGGCCTTCTGGCAGGGGAAGTACGACTGCTCGGTGCTCGCCCGCCCGGCGGACGAGCACGGGTACTGGCCGTCGCTGGCCACCGAGTACCGGGGGCTGGGCAACGGCCACTACTGGGCCCTCGTGGACGGCTTCCATGCCGTCCACCTGGAGACGGACTAGAAAGGAGGATGAGAGCGATGGAGGTGGCCTACCTAGGCCATTTCTCGCCGTACGAGGCCTTCCAGCACTACGGCCTCGACGACGGCGACCACCCCCTGGCCCCTATGGTCATGGAGACTGTGTTGGGATGCCTGGCCGAGCTCGGCTACGACGCCGAGCAGGCCATGAGCATCCATAACCACGCCATCTACCTGCTGCGCCGCCGCACCGACGGGAAGCAGGTAGACCTGGCGAGGGTGGCCAGGCAGCAGGGCATTGACCTGGAGGAGGGCCCCGAGGCCGTCCGCCAGGTCTTGCTCGCGGCAGGGCTGGCCGACGTGGTGGAGGCCCTGGACAAGCTGGACCAAGAGCGCCTCTGGCTCGGCCGGCTCCCGGCCGTGGTCATCGTCCGTCACCCCAACCGGGGTGACGTCCTCGACCTCCACCTCTTCGCCTCCCCCCAGGCGGCCGCCCGCTTCGCCCTCGAGCACGAGGGGGAGGACCTGGAGGTGATGGTCCCCACGTCCGAGGAGGGGCAAGGCCACACCCGCTATCGCCAGCTCCTCTGGGACGAGGAGCTGGAGGAGCTGGCCCAGGAATCCCCCTAGGGCCGGCCTTTCCACACCATGGAAATCCGCCAGGCGGCGGAGCTCCTGGGCGCCCAGCCCCAGGACCTCCACCCCTTCCGCGACATCGACCCATTCAATGCCATAACCGTGGCGGGCTTCATCTGCCGCCGGCCCGACCACCGTTACGGCGCCCTCGTCATCTACCACGCCGACGGCCCAACAGATCCCCAGGTCGTCTACGGGACGCCCAAGATGGGCTACCCGTTCGACCGGGCCGGCCGCTGGGCCTTCCCGCCCGCTGCCCGCCTGGAGGCGTACGAGAAGCTGGACGGCACCAACGTGCTCGCCTTCAGCTACCGCACCGCCTCCGGGAAGACGGTGGTCTCCTACAAGACCCGGCTCATGCCTTTCCTAGGAGACCGCCGCATGGGCAGCTTCCTCACCATGTGGCGGCGCCTCCTGGATGAGAACCCCGGCATCGAGGGGTGGGTCAGGGAGACGCGGCTCTCGGCGTCCTTCGAGATGTACGGGAGCGCCAACCGCCACCTCATCGATTACCGGGTGCCCCTGGCGGCAGCCTTCCTTTTCGCCATCACCGCCGACGGCAAGCACCTGCCGCCGTCGGCCCTCCCCAGCACGCCCGCCCGGCCGGCGCCCCTCCTCTTGGCCGCCTCCTCCCCGTCGGACCTGCGCACCCTCTACGAGCAGCAGCGGGAGGAGATGGGCCGGCAGCTCCGGGAGACCGGTGAGGGCCTCGCCGGCATGGAGGGGGCCGTCTGGTACCTCCTCACGCCCGGCGGGACGTGGCGCCTGCTCAAGCTGAAGGCGCCCCAGGTCGAGGAGATACACTTCGCCGAGGGCGCCCACATCAGCAGAGAAGCGGTGCGCCACGCCTGCTACCGGGCCATGGAGGACGGCGCCCTCACCGTGCGGGCGGTGGAGCAGCTCCTCCTGGAGGACTGGGAGGAGCGGGAGGTGAGGGCCTCTGCCACGCTTATCGAGAGGGTGGTGGCAGAGGTGGAGCAGGAGGAGGCGTTCCGCCAGGAGGTGCTCGCCGCCTACCGCTCCCTCGGCCTCCGCCTCCAGGACGACCGGGGCGGCGTCATGCGTGCCCTCTCGGGCCGGTTCCCCAAGGCGATGATGCGCCGCGTCTACCGCATCGTCGCCGACCACGAGGGGCTGTCCTGAGCAGCCATGACCCTCAGGGTGATGGCCATCGCCGCCATCGCCGCCGTGATGGCGGCAGCCCCTCGCTCGCCGGCCCTGCCACCGCCCCCACCGCCCCTCGCCCAGGAAGCGCCACCGGCCCACCGCCTTCCCCCAGACGCCCCGACGCCGGCGCCCGCGCCGCCAGGACCGGAGGGGCCGGCAGACATCCCCGGCCTCATCTGCTCCCTACCCTGGCCATGTCACGAGGCCCTACAGGTGGCTACCTGCGAGAGCCGCCTGGACCCGGCGGCCCGGGGGGACCATGGCGAGCGGGGCGTCTTCCAGGTCATCGCCGACTTCTGGGGGCCTGTGCCCACCGATGCGATGGGCCAGGTGCTCCAGGCCTTCCGCATCTGGCAGGAGCACGGATGGGCACCGTGGTCCTGCCAGCCCATGCCGCAGACAGGGAGGTGATTACATGTTCAGCGTCGGGTTTACCTCCTCTAACTTCGTCCTCCTCAGACCGCTCAGCCCCGAGTGCCGGCGCTGGCTGCACGAGAACGTGCAGCCTGATGCCATATGGTGGGGGGATGCCCTGGTGGTGGAACAACGCTACCTGGACGCCCTGGTGGCCGGCCTCCAGGCTGCAGGCTTCACGGCCCATCGCCCCACGAGGAGGAGGCCGCAGCCAGGGCCCTCAGGGCTTGCGAAGCCTTGAGGGGCCCTACCCTCCCAAGAGTCGCCGTCCTCTTCCGGCCAGTAGCCATCCTAGCCCTCGCCGGCCACCTCGATCAGGCAGCCCCCACGGCCGCCGTTGCTGACGACAGCCGGCCGGGACACAGCCCGAGCCGGTGCGGCCGCTGCGAAGGGCTCCTCAGAGAGGGGCCGAGCAGCGACAGGAGGTGAGATGATGATAGATATGACGACGACCCTAGACCGAGTCCTCGCCCGCTACCCGAGGCTCGCCGCCCACCTTATCTGTGAGAGCCTCGGCTACTTCACCCCCCACGCCGCTGCCAACGCCATCAAGCACCACGCCCTCAGCAGGCCCTTCGCCTGCGAGTGGTATGTGCACATGGCAGGGTGGGGCAGGGACGCGCTGGTGGCCGTGAACCGGGAGACGATCGCGGCCGCCTTCCGCCGCCGGGGTCGCCACCAGGGGTTCATGGCCGACTACCGGCGGGCGCGGGAGCTGGTCCGCGAGGCCCTCGCCGGCAAAGCCCCCGAGCTGGCATCCTGGTCCTAGGAGGCCGGCTCGTGCTGAACAAGATCATCCTCATAGGCCGCCTCGGGACAGACCCCGAGATGCGCTTCACCGCCGCCGGCAAGTCCATGACCACCTGCCGGCTGGCGGTGACCACCCGCGAACGGGGGGCCGATGGCGAGATGGCGGACCACACCGAGTGGTTCACCGTCATCGCCTTCGGCGCGCAGGCCGACCTCTGCCACCTCTGGCTCGGGAAGGGGCAGGCCGTCTACGTGGAGGGGCGCCTCCGCTCACGCTCCTTCCAGGGGAAGGACGGCGTCACCCGCCACGTGAACGAGGTCCTGGCCCACCGAGTCGTCTTCCTGACAAGGACTGCCGGCGCCCAGGAAGGGTCGCCGGCCGGCGAGGGCGAGGCTCCGGCCGATGATCTCGCCCTCGAGCCAGAAGGGTAGGCAGCGGCCACGCTGCCCCCGCTGCCGTCAGCCCCTCACCCTGCTCGCCACCGGCGGCACAGGTAGCAGCCCCTCCATCGAATGGTGGGGCTGCACCGGCTGCGGCACCATGCGGCGCCGGTCCCTACCACCGGGGGCAAAGAGGGCCATCACCGCCCCGATGGGGCTCGGGGACGCCCTGCTCCTCGCACGCCACCTCCATGACCGCACCGGGGCCAGGGAGGTGATGGGGGGCGGCAGGGCTACCCTCGCCCGCATCATTATCGCCCGGCTCGGGGACGATGCCGAGGTGGCAAGGCTCCCCGACTGGGCCATCCCCCACCTGGCATGGGCCGCCGCCACAGGGGCCCTGCCCAGGATGGCTGCCGAGAACGAATAAGGAGGTGAGAGCCATGCCCATCGCTCCCTGCCCCCTCTGTTCTTCCACCCACCTCACCGTCACCTCGACCCGCGAGTGCACCATGGTGGAAGAGGTGACGGTGGGAGGGGACTACCCCACGGTGGAGTCCCGGCGCCTGATAGCCGCAGGACGCCACCTGCTGCCGGCAAGGGCCGAGTGCCGGTGCTGCGGCCACTCATGGTGGGTGGCAAACCCGGCGCCTATGCTCTCGCCGGCCGCCCCCGCCGCCCTGCGATGAGGGTGCCAGAACTGCTGGCCCTCTCGTCCGCCTGCTCCCTCCTCGCCTCGTCCCTCGTCCTGCACCTGCCCATCCCGGCAGCCGTGCAGGTCGGCGCCGTCGCGGTCGAGGAAGAGGGCAGCAGCCCCACGGAGCTGCCCCGGCAGGAGGCGCAGGGATAGACCCCTGCAGCCGGCTACGCAAGACAGGAGGTGGTCCAGATGGAGAAGCCAACCTGCCCCAACTGCAGTGCTCCCCTCGTGCAGGTGGGGGAGCCCGAGCACGTGGTGGACCAGTTCGAGAGCTCCCTAGTCTACCTGTACCGCTGCCCCCGCTGCCGGCGGGAGTTCGAGTACGTCAGCACCTGGCGGGAGCTGACCGAATAGTACCCCCGCAGCAGGAGGTGCGGGAGATGAATCAACCCTTCGACGTGGTGCGCGCGGCCGAGGAGGTGGCCCGCAACCGCTGGGAGAGCCGCACCACCACCGCCCACCGGCGGGCCGCCCTCCTCTTGCGCATCATCCGCCAACTAATGGCCTTCAGCGAGGCAGCCATCACCGTCTCGATGGCGGCCGAGATCATGGGCGCCACCGACCAGGAGGACACCCCCGTCCTCATCGTGGCGGCCATGGTGAGCGCTGCCCTGGCCCAGGTGAGGGATGCCCTCCACCTGGACCAGCAGGGGGTGATGCGCCTGGTGGAGCTGTGCTGCCGCTACGGCGAGCAACGCTCCACCGCCCATATCCGGATCAGGGAGCTGGGCGCTGCCATCCATGCCCTCGCCGCCGAGGGGGAGCGCTGATGGAGGCGCTGGAGTCGGCCCTCTGGCTCCTGGGCCAGGGGACAGCCTACCTGACCACGCTGCCCCACGCCGACGCCGCCCTGCGAGAGTATGTGGAGCGGGAGGTGTGGGTGGGCAAGGGCCCTGCCGCTGCCTGCTACGTCATGCCGGCCCGGCAGGCGGCCATCGCCGTCGAGTACACCGCCGCCGAGGGCTCGCCCCAGGAGGCGCATTTCCGGCAGCTGGTGGAAGAGGGACAACGGTCGCCGGTCAAGTTCGTGGCCGCCGTCTCGCCGACGGCAGTGGTCACGGTCAACCTCTACCGGGCCATCGTGCTGCGGCGGGACCGGCGTCGGTTCGAGGCCTGGGCGCGCCGCCTCCTGGGGCGAGAGGTCTGGGAGGCCATCAGGGCCAGGCAGCCATGAAAGAAAGGTACCTCTATCCCCACATCGACGCCCTGGCCCTCTTCGAGGCCGTCCGCCACAGCCTCGGCGAGGGGGGCACCTCCCCCACCTGGCGGGAGCAGTCGGAGGCTGCCCTCACCGAGGCCTCGTCCATGCTCGGCCTCCTCGCCTCCCTCAGCGGGGCGCCGGTGAGCATCTACCCTATCAGCGCCCAGGAGGGAGGCGTCCAGCGCTGGCTGCTGCGCCGCCTCCTGGAGGTCCCCCTGGGGCTCGCCCTGGGCGACATCCGGGGCTGCGAGCACGTGGAAAAGGGCGGCGGCCCCATCGCCGTCCTGGCCGTCGCCTGGTCGCGGCGCATCGTCTGCCTCTCCAGGGAGTGCTTCCAGCGCTACCTGGAGGAGCTGCGGCCCCACGGCGAGGAGATGGCCTGCGACCGCTGCGGCGCCCAGGTGCCGCCGCCGGGACCACGCATGACTATGGCCCAGCTGGGCCATACTATCCTCGTGGCCGGGCTGTGCCCCCAGTGCCTCGGGGCGAGCGCATAGGCCGGATAGCGTGGCCCGGCTTCGCGGCGCGGGCGACAAGGTGTTACCATGAGGGCGCAATGATGCGGCACGACCACGCCGCCCTGGAACTGGCGCAGCGCCACTGGGAGGCAGGCCTCAGCATCGACCGCCGCCTGGAGCTGCTGGCAGAGATGCTGGATATCTGCCGTGCCCTGGGCATCCTCCCATACCGCGACCCCTGGTGCGGCGTCGACGAGAAGGTGAGGCTCGCCCGTGCCCTCAAGCAGCCCTGGCTCCCTCCTCGCCAGGCTTGCTCAGGCCCTCGATGAGGCAGGGTTCCGCTACGCCGTCACCGGCGGCCAGGCGCTCCTCCTCCACAGCCGGCCGCGCACAACCCTAGATGTGGACGTCACCGTGGCCGGCTACCCCGAGGATGCGGGTAGACTGGTCGAGACGCTGAGAGCTGCCGGCATCATCCCCCTCCCCGATGACCCCCTGGCCTTCGCCCACCGGCACTACGTCATCCCCTGCCTGGATGGCGCTACAGGGCTCCGGGTCGATGTCACCATCGGCTTCACCCCGTACGAGATGGAGGCCCTGGCACGCGCCGTCACGGCGCCGGTGATGGGTTGCCCCGTGCACTACCTGGCGCCCGAGGACCTCCTGGTGCACAAGCTGGTGGCCTGGCGGCCCCAGGACCGGGTCGATGCCCAGGAGCTGCTGCGGGCGCAGCCCCACATGGACCTGGCATACGTGCGGCGCTGGCTGCGGGAGTTCGAAAAAGCCCTCGGCACACGCCTGCGGGCCAGGCTGAACAGGCTGCTGCGCGACACCCGCTCCTCCTGAACCCCCCGACCGCCCCCGCTCCCAAATGACAGCTCCGTAGAGGAGGTGAGATCCCATGCACACCTCCGACACCCTCCCCTGCCCCCTCTGCCATGGGCGCCGCCCCCGCTGCCGCCTCTGCGACGGCAGCGGCACGGTGACGACGGCGCTGGAGCGGATCCACTCCGCCGAGCGCCTGGCAAGAGTCATCGCCCCCGAGTGGCGCGGCGCCGACGACCGGCAGCGGCCAGGGGTGACCACCTTCTCCCTGGCCGCCTACTACCGGCGCCGCCGCTTCCTGCGGGGCAAGGCCGTTGCCGCCAGAGGCCGGCCCGGCCCCGACGAGGCCTTCGGCATCGTCGAGCTCCTAGACAAGGACGGCCAGCCCCTCATCGCTCTACACGGGCTCGCCTGGGGCTACGTCGGCGAAGGCCCGGCAGGGCTCGCCAACGTCCTCGCCGATGCCCTGCCGCACCTCTTCCCGGCCACCGACGACGCCCGGCGCTTCGTCCTGTCCCTGCCCCAGGACGAGCCCTGGAGGGTCCCGTGAGCCCGCTCCCTTTCCGCCGCAGGGGCCGCCTGCCGCAGCAGCTCATGCCGCAGGCAGCGCGGCTTGCCTGGCCCCTCGCCGGGCGCCTGGCCGAGACCATCGGCCCCCGCCTGGCAGGAGCCTACGTCCTCTACCTGGAGGAGGAGGGCCCGATGGGCATGGCCCGGCTGCGGGACTGGGCGCTGGACAGGCTGGCAGACCTCCTCACGGCCCCCGCGAGGGCCTGCCCCCACACAGCTCAGGGCAGCGCCCTCCCCATCGTGGCCTGCGCCTGGCAGGGCGCCCTCTCCTGCGCCGATGCCCCGTGCCTGGCCCAGATGACCGCCCTCCCCGAGGGCGACGAGAGGCAGCGCTGCGACGGCTGCCGCCGCATCGGCGGCGATGCGCCGACCGCCGTCATCGTCGCCTCGGGAGGCGCCCTCCTCCTGGCCAGGCTCTGCCCAGCCTGCCGGATGGAGCTCATCGCCAACCCCTAATGCGAGCAGCCGGGAGGTGAGACTGTGCCGCGCATCACCATCGCCACCTTCGAGTGGGGCAAGACGGCCACCTGCTCCTGCGGCTGGGAGGCGACCGTCCACGACCCCACCCCTGTCGCCGATGCCTACCTCATGGCCATGGTGGACTCCCACCTGGAGGCCCATCGGAGGGAGGCGGCGTCGTGAGCAGCACGGCGCCCCTCGTCCGAGTGGAGGTCCCCGAGGCCCTGGACAAGTGGAAGTCCTGGGCGAAGCTCCTCCAGCGCGTGGACACGTCCCGCAAGGACGGCTACGCCTTCGAGGGGCCGTGGCTCCGGCGGGGCCGGCTGGACGAGCTGCCTGTCGGAGCGCTCGTCCTCCTCTACGACGAGGTGGGGTCCCGACGCTACCACCGCCCTTACGTACAGGTGGTGAGGGTCGAGCCCGACGGCACCCTGGCCCTCGTCAGCGACGAGGAGGGACCGCTCCGGGCCAAGGGCTGGGACTGGGCCCTATTGCTTCGGGATCGGGTCGCACGCCTGCTGGGGGGCAGCAAGACCCAGCCCCTGGCCGGCACGGCCACCGACGACCTCGCGCAGGAGCTCGCCTCCCGCGAGGACGGGGCCGACGCCTACGTCTCTGCCCTGCTGGTGGAGCTTGCCGCCGCCAGCCATGCTGCCCTCGCGGCGGCGCGGCGCCTCCTTGCCGCCATCCCCGATATCGAGCGGGGGATCGCCGCCTGTGAGCGGCGCATGGCCAATGGGGGCGCCGGGGATGACGCGCCGGCCGAGGGATGAGGTGACCCCGGCAGGCCCCGACGCCGGTGCCATCCTAGGGGCGGCCGTCGCTGCCTGGCAGGGCGACTTGGGGCCTGCCTTGCAGCTCCTGCGCCAGACCGGCAGAGAGAGCGCACGCCTGACACAGGACGGGCTCCGCTGGGGGCAGGAGCGGGGGCTGCCGGGAGGTGCGCTCCCCCCAGAGACCGACCCCTTCACGGCGCTAGCCCTCCTGGGCTTCGCCCTCTACGGCATGCGCTGGCCGCAGGAGCCGGCCATGCGTGCTGCCTGGGCGAAGGCCGGGAAGGCGTGGCAGGAGCTGCGCCGGCCCACATCGGCCGGGCGGCGCACCAGGACCGATGGTCCCATGCCCCAGCAAGGGACCCTCTTCTGAGAAGGAGGTGAGGGCATGAAGTGGATAGTCTGGGCCGAGGCCACGTGCTACGTCTGTCGGCAGACTGCCGGGACGACGTGGCATGCTCGGGCGCTGGCCAAGGGGCGGAACGTCTACCGCCCGAGCTCGCCCTGCGCTACCCTACCCGTCACGGTCGACGCGGAGACGCGGCGGGAGGCCATCCGGCGGGCCAAGCTCGGCCCGCTCAGCAAGTTTGTAAGGAGGTGAGGGAATGCTCAGAGAGCACCTGTCCTTCGACAGCTTCGTGAGTTGGCTGCAGGAGCTGGGCGACCGGCCCTGCGGCCGCTACGAAGACCCCACGGGGAACACCATCTGCCAGTTCCTCCGGGAGGCGACCCCCCTCCGGGGGGCTACCCTCTACCCAGGGGACGCCTTCGCCCGCTCCCTAGCGTCCACCTACCTCGTCGGGGTCTACATCCCCGACGAGGACCGGGTGGAAGTGGAGCCGGTGAATAAGCTGCCGCAATGGGTGGAGGTCGTCCTGCAACTCGAAGAGGAGCTCCACGACGAGGCAGCGGAGGTGGGCGCCTCGCAGGTTCCCGCCTCGGCCCTCCTCTCGCGCCTGTCGCGCGTGGTGTCCCGCCTGTCACAGCCATGACGGGCGGGCCCCCTCCCTCTTCTCCCCTGTGGCTCCACCTCCGGCCCCGGGGAGGCTGGCGCGACGGCCCCGGCAGCGCCTGGGCCATCGTCCAGGCGATAGGGAGCAGGACGGTCGATGACCCTTACGGAAGCCCCGTGCAGACGATCGACCTGCTCCTCGCCGTCGCCGACCCTCAGGGGGCAGCTCTCCTGAGGAAGGCCCTCCAGCCACACATCTACGGCGAGGACGACCTACCGCCCGTCGCCATGACCCTCCGGCGAGGGCGCGACGGCAGCCGCCAGAGGGCGGACCTCTCCCGCCACCTCCGCAAGCACCCCCTAGTCATAAGGCGGAGGGACGGGAGCGACCACATGGCGCTCCTCCTAGTCCCCGCCTGTGCCGACCCGTCCTGTCGCGACTTCTGTGACCAGGTGATGGTCGTGGGGCGGGACGAGCAGGAGCTCCTCCACAACGCCTGGCGGCGGCTCATGGCCAGGTCGTTCCTCCCCCTACACCCCTCCTGGGAGGGGCCCATCATGGCCCACCTCCAGGAGGTCTCCCGCTCCTGGAGCAGCCCCGGCACACCACCCCTGGAGTTCCTGGAGTGCGAGGGGCCGCTCCAGGCCGCCTATCTCAGTACCTACGCAGCCGTAGGGGAGGTGGAAAAGCTGTGCAAAGAGCGGAAGCTGCCCGTCCCCACCGAGTAGCTCTGCGGCCGGACAGGCGCCTACCTATAGACCCCGCCTCCGCTGCCACTGCCCTCCTGCTCCTCCCCCAGGTCAGGCGCCAGGTCCTGGGCGAAGAGGAGGATCTACCCCAGCCGCTCCTCCCTCCACGGGTAGGGCATCTGGCGCTGCTGCTCGCAAGCGGCGCCCTCTCGGGCATCGTCGTCCGCGACGATGCCCGCGGCAGGCGCCTCCTGGTCCGGGGATCCACCCGCAAGCGCGAGGAGACAGACGACCTGCCCCCGCACCGCAAGGCCCAGGAGAGGTTCTATATCGACATCGATGCCCTGGACCTGGAGGGGTGGGAGCGACTGAAGATCTACGGCGGTGCCGGCAGCGACCACCTCACCTCCTTCCTCGAGGCCACCCGCGAGTCGCTGGCCGCCGCCGCCGCCCGCCGCCTCCGGCCCAGGGTCGCCGACATCTCGCCGGCCGATGTGGCCGCCCTGCCGCCCCTGGTGCGCTCGCCCTTGGGCATGCAGGGGCCGGCAGTGGTCGCCCTCAGGTACGCCCTGAGGAAGCTGGGGCGTGTCCTGGTGGTGGGGGAGCAGGGGTGCGGCAAGACGTTCATCGCCCTGGCCGGCGCCTACGCCGCCGGCTGCCGCCGCATCCTGGTCATGTGCCCCCCACACCTGGCCGAGAAGTGGGCACGGGAGGCGCGCATGACCATCCCCGGCGTGGCCGCCATCGTCTGCCGGCGCCCCCAGGACCTGGAGCGGGCCAGGGAGGCCATGAACAGGGGCCGGCCCGTGGTCTGCATCGTCACCAGGGAGGCGGCCAAGCTCGGCTACGAGGAGCGGCCTGCCACCGTCCCCCTCCTGGACCCACGGTGGCGGCACGTCCCCTCCCAGGGGTGCGACTGCAAGCTCGACACCCTGGACCGGACGAGGGCCCACCTCTGCCGCTGCGGAGGCCGGCGCCTGGTCGATGTCGCCCGCCATGCCGACGGCACGCCGGCCAGGCTGCCCGCCTGCCCCGACTGCTTCACGCCCCTCAGCCGCCATGCCGGGGGGACACTGCCCCCGCGCTGCCCCCGCTGCGGCACAAGGCTCCTTGCCGCCCGGGCAGGGGTGGGGCCGCGCCGCTACCCCCTCTCGCGCTACGTGGCCCGGCGCGTGAAGGGAGTCTTCCAGTGCCTCATCATCGACGAGGCGCATGAGTACCGCTCCGCCGAGTCCCTGCAGGCAGCGGCCGCCATGCGCCTCGCCGGCGCCATCCCCAGGGTGGTCTGCCTCACCGGCACCCTCCTGGGCGGCTACGCCTCCCACCTCTACAACATCCTCTTCATCGTCTCCCCTACCTTCCGGAGGCGGTTCGACCGCCGGGAGGGCGGGAGGGCACGATTCGTCAGGGAGTACGGCCTCACCGCCGTCGAGCAGCGCCCCTGGCAGGCAAGGGCCACGCGCCAGCCCCTGCCGGGCGTCTCGCCGGCAGTGACGCCCTGGCTCCTGGAGAGGGGCGTCTACCTCAGGCTGGACGAGGTGGTGAGGCTGCCACCCCTCCAGGAGGAGGCCGTCCTGGTGGAGCCATCGCCCGAGCTCTCGCGGGCCATCGCCCGCCTCCACCGGCTGGCCCGCGAGCGGCTGGGGGAGCGAGGGCAACGGCTGGGCAGCGACGCTACGGCCCTCATGCATGCCCTCATCTCCTACCCCGACCTGGCCTGGGCGGGCGAGGAGGTGATGGATGCCAGCGGCGCCCTCCTCCTCAGGGCAGCGCCCCTGGACAACGCCTCCTTCCCCAAGGAGGAGGCGCTCGTGGGGACGGTCCGCGAGGAGGTGGCCAAGGGCAGGCCCTGCCTGGTGTACGTCACCTACACCGGCAGCAGGGATGTCGCCGGCCGCCTCCAGCGCCTCCTGCAGGACGCCGGCATCAAGGCCGACGTCCTGCGGGCCGATGCCGTGCCGCCGGCCAGGCGGGAGGCCTGGCTCCTCTCACGCATGGCCCAGGGGGTCCAGGCCCTCATCTGCCAGCCACGGCTGGTGGCGCTAGGGCTGGACCTCATCGCCTTCCCCACCATCATCTTCTATCAGCCGGACCCCGACCCGTTCGTGGTCCGGCAGGCGGCCCGGCGCTCCTACCGCATCGGCCAACAGCAGCCGGTGCGGGTCCTGTACTTCGCCTACCGGGGGAGTGCTCAGGAGCTGCTCCTGGCCATCCTTGCCCGCAAGGCCGCCGCCTCCCTCCTCATCGAGGGGGAGGCGCTGGGCGGTGGCCTCCTGCCCCTCTCCGAGGGCGATACCCTGGCCGAGCTGGCAAGGCTCGTGGCCCAGGGCGTCCACGAGGACCCGCGGGAGCACCTGCGCCAGGCCGCCGAGGCGGCCGCCTGGGCGGCACGACGGGCCGGCTGGGACGGGCCGGCGCCCGAGGCGGTGACGCCGCCCGCTTCCAGCCTGGGCGTCCAGATGTCGCTGCCAGGCCTCTAGGCCCGGCAGCCACCCCGTAGGCGACCCACAGAAGGAGGTGGTCCCTTTGGGCTGCAGCCACGACGACATCGCCACGGTCCGCATCCCGCTGGAGACCGTTGTGCTCGTCCGCCGCTGCTGCGCCCGCTGCGGCGCCGTCCTAGAGCAGCGGCATGAGCCACGCGCCGGCGCCGAGGGCGATGAGGGGGACGACCTGCTCCCGTCCGCCCTGGCGCGGCAGATCCCACCCCTGGGCGCCACCGATGGCCAGGGGGGTGATGCCGTCGCCTGGGCAAGGCTCGTCGCCCCAGGCACGGGCTGGTCCTGGTACGTCACCGAGTACGACGGCCAGGACACGTGCTTCGGCCTCGCGGTCGGGTTCGAGACCGAGCTGGGCTACTTCTCCCTAAAGGAGCTCCGGGAGACGGGGCTCGTCAGGCGGGACCGGAGCTTCCGGCCCCGGCCCCTGCGGGAGCTGCCCGACTGCCCGGAGTGGCTCAAAGGGGTGAGGTGAGACATGGACATGGATGACATCTTTCAGGAGCCGCGCATCGCGCGGCGGCAGGCCCGTACGAGCCCCCGCACCGGCGGTGCCGAGCGGGTGGACATCCTGGGCATCGCCATGCCCGACGGCGACTTCCTCCCCCTGGTGGGCGTGGCCTACGGCCCCCAGGGCGACGGCCCGGCATCCTTTCGGGGGCCGGGCGTAGCACGCCTCCACAAGGAAGGCGTGCTCCTCATGCTGCGCATCCTCTGAGCGCTGAGCCCTACCACGAGCCAGGAGGTGACCTGAGATGGAGTACGAGACCCTCATCGACAGCGCCAGCCCCTGCCCCGCCTGCGGCGGCGGGCACATCACGGCCACCGTCTACGTGACGGCGGCCTACGAGCAGGACCTGGAGGTCTCCCCGGATGGCACCCTCACCCCCCTTACCGCACCCTTCCGGGCGGACGAGCAGCCCACCGGGGAGGCCTCCTTCCGCTGCGCCACGTGTGGCCACCGGTGGCAGCGGTAGGCAAGCCCCACTACCACGCGAGCGCCCTGGGCGGGGGGATGCCCATGGCAAGGGCAGTCTTCCCCAGGGCCGCACAGGCCCGCACCTTCCTCCTCTCCCTCTTCTCGCGCCTCCCGGCAAGGGAGCGGGAGAGGCTTGCCAGGCGGCTCAAGAAGCGCTCCTTCGCCGCCTGCCCACCCGCCTACGTCCTCCTGGTGGAGGAGTGCGACTCCTCTGCCTGCCACCCAGATGGCCGCTGAGAGACGGCCGGCATAGAGGGAGGTGAGAGGATGACGACCCAACCCCCGGCAGTGTCGGGCGACCAGCGAGGCTGGCTCGCCTGGTATGCCGTCCCTGAGACGAGCATCCCCTACCACCACCTCGTCCGGGCGGCCGAGGAGAGCTCCTTCCCCAAGGAGTGCCTCCCCAGGCCCCTGGACAGGAAGGCCGCCTGGGAGCAGGCCTTCAGCCTGCCCGAGGCAGGCCGCGAGGTAAGGCCCTCCGATGCCCTGCGGCAGCGCTGCCCCGACCCGGGCCTCACCTGCCGCCTCCACGTGCGCACCGTGCGGCGGCGCATGCCGCTTGTCAGGCACCTGGAGCTGGAGGTGGTCTGCCCCGGCGCCGTCACGCCCGGCGAGCAGCGGCGCACCGCCCTGGTGGCCGTCCTGCGCGTGGACGACAAGGGGCACTCCTGCTCCACCGTCATCGGCCCCTGGATGGAGTTGGTGGACGGCGACGCCGTGGCCCGGGCCGTCAGGCGCATGGAGGAGGACTACCGGCGCCTGCTCGACGCCGCGCCCCCGGGCGCCTCGCGCGAGGCCGTCAGGCGCCGCCTCAAGGAGCTGTCGGCCATCCTGCTCAGGGCCACCGGTGCCCTCTACTACATCCCCCACGCCGCCTGCCCCGACGGCAAGGAGCTCATGGCCTGCCGCGACTTCATCGCCAGGAGCAGCGGCGGCCAGTTCACCTTCGTGAGGCTCCTTGCCGGCGATGCCCAGGCGGTGGCGGACGTGCGCGCTGCCGTCGTGGAGACGCTGCGCAGACAGCTCGCTGCCATCCACGACGAGGCGGGACGCCTCAAGGAGGTGGCCGACCCCGAGAAGCGGGGGCGGCTGGCAACACGCCTCCTCACCACCTTCCAGGAGGTGGCTGAGACCACGCGGCGGGTCCAGGCCTCCCTCCAGGACACCCTCCAGGAGCTGGAGGACCTGCTCTCCCTGGCCAAAGGGGCGCTAGCAGCCGTCTAGCTCGTGGCCATAGAATGAGAGGGGACCGATGGCAGTGACGGTAGAGGAGCGCCTCGCCGCCCTGGAGGCATCGTACGCCTCCATCTCGGAGCGACTCGGGGCTGTAGAGCAGCGCCTCACAGGCCTGGAGCAGAGGCTCACCACAGAAGTGGGTCAGCTGCGCTCCGAGATGGGTCAGCTGCGCTCCGAGATGGGCCAGCTGCGCTCCGAGATGGGCCAGCTGCGACAGGAGATGCGCACCCAGTTCTACTGGCTCCTCAGCAGCTTCCTCGCCCTCTTCGCCGTCCAGGTCTCCTTCATGAGCGCTATCATGGCCCTCCTCCTGGCCCGCTGAGCCGGGCTATCCTGCCCTTTCCCGATTAGGAATGTCCCTCACTGCCCATATACTGAAGGGGGTGGAACATATGGTCGAATGCCCTGCCCATAGCTTCGCCCGCCGCTACACCCAGGAGAGGGCGCAGGTGGAGGATGCCCTCCACCGTTTCCAGGAGGGCGTCCACTTCCGGCGTAACGACGAGGGCAAGCCCACCCTTATGGACGCCGGCGCCGCCCTCCTCCGGGACGCCCTCGGCCTCTACCCCGACGGCGACCGCCTGGTGGAGCTGCGGGAGTCGCCCGACGGCCATGTCCGGGCCGTCATCACGGTGGTCCTCTACGACCGCGAGACGGGCCGGCCCCGGGCCTCGGGCATCGGGTCGGCCTCCTCGCGGGAGCTCATGACGCCCGGGAGGCGCCTTGCCGGCGACCTGGACCCAGGCAACGTCGCCTGCAAGCTCGCCCGCAAGCGGGCCGAGGTGGACGCCATGCTGGGCATCCCGGCCGTCTGCGAGGCGTTCGCCCAGGACCTGGGCCTCTCGTTCCGGGTGGACCCCGAGACGGGGGAGGTGCAGGATGTGGCCCTGCCGGCTGCGCCGGCGACGGCGCCCGACGCGACGGAGGCCGAGGGCGGCGCCGATGCCGGCCCTGCCCCCGCCCAGGCGCCGCCCAGGCAGGCGCCCGCCACAGGGCGACCGCCGTCGGCGCCATCCCAGCCGTCAGCCCGCTCCTCGCGCCCGTCGCCCGAGGAGATGGCCGCCCAGCGAAGGGCCCTGGAGCTCGCCCGTCGGGCAGACCCCAGGGACCCCTACGGCTATATCGCCCGCACCCTGGGGCTTGAGGTGGAAGGGTCGGCGGCGGTGACCATCATGCGCTGGCTCGACCAGGGGCATAGCTGGCAGGAGGTGTGGGCCAGGCTGGCCGAGATGTCACCACAGGCGCGCAGATGAACAGAGGGTCGTGGAGACGGAAGTAGAAGGGAGGCTCCATCTCGATGAAGACCACTCACCCACCACGGACGGTGTCGCCGATGTGTGGCTGGGGGAGTGGCTGGACATGAGCACCGAGTTCGATCGTGTCTACCTGCTGGTGCAGCACGACGGCACCTGGGAATCGCCCTGGGTGCCTCTTGCCTCCGGCAGCCTGCCTGCCGGCGCCGAGAGGGCCTTCTTCAGCCACGAGACCGCCGAGCGGGTAGTGAGGGCAGCGTTGGAGACGATCGCACGCCGCTCCGGCCGCCAGGGGCAGTGATGGACACCGTCTCGCCCTGACCTGCCATGTGTGCGCCGCGAGAGCTTCCACCCACCAGGCCCGCCATCACCCACCGCTTCCAGGTGGCGGGCCACAAGGGGTACGTCACCGTGGGCCTCTACGAGGACGGCTCGCCCGGGGAGGTCTTCATCACCATGGCCAAGGAGGGGAGCACCCTCTCGGGCCTCATGGACGCCCTGGCAGCCACCGCCTCCCTCGCCCTCCAGCACGGGACGCCCCTCTACGCCCTCTGCCGGAGGCTCGCCTACATGCACTTCGAGCCGTCAGGGCCCACCGACAACCCCGAGATCCCCTATGCCCATAGCGTCGTCGACTACGTCTTCCGGTGGCTCGCCCTCCGCTTCCTGCCCGAGGACGAGAGGGCGGCCATCGGCGTGGCCGGCGGCGCCAAAGACTCCCCCTCCTGCCCCACCTGCGGCAGCCCGCTCCTGCGCCGCAACGGGCACGCCTCGTGCCCCCGCTGCGGCGAGGAGGCCGTAGGCCAAGGCTAAGGCCCGAACCCAGCGAAGGGAGGTGTGAACATGGGCCTCATGTCGTGGCTCCGCTCCCTCTTCTCGCCGCCGCCTCCTGAGCGCCGCCGCCTCCTCCTGGACCCAGCCCTCCTGGACGAGGGGAGACATGCCCCTCCCGACCACCCGCTCCCCGAGGGGCCGTGCCCCGACGAGGGGCACGACGCCATCCTCTGCGAGGACGCCCCCTCGTGGGATGACACCCCCACCGACTAGGGGGCAGCGGCCATGGCACAGGAGGCGCCCCTGCGGCGTTCCTGTCCCCGCTGCGGCGCCCGCGCCCTCTACCTGGAGGAGATCGGCGGCGACATGGACGCCGTCTGCGCCGTATGCGGCTTCAGGCGCGTAGCCGTCGTCCGCCGCAGGCAGAGGAACGGCGCCGCCGGCGCCCGGCAGCAGCAGCTGTCCCTACCCGTCTCCGCCCCGGCCGACTGATGGCCATGGGCGACGATGCCCCTCGCTGCCCCCACCACTCCATCTGCCCCCCTCCCTGGGAGGCCGACGCCGACGGCGCCGTGGAGGCCGTCTGCCGCCGCTGCGGCGAGCGGCGACGGCTGTCGGTCCGCCTCAGCGGCAGCCTCTACGAGGAAGCATGGACCCCCAGGGAAGCTGAGCCGTCCGTCTGAAGGAGGTGGTACCCATGAAGCTCTCCACCGACCGCGACGCCCTGCTCTCCCTCATCGCCGCCACAGCCGCTGCCACCGACCAGGCGCCCTACGTGCGGCTGGTCGCCACCGACCACGCCCTCGCCTGTGAGGGCATCTCGCCCGAGCTCGCCATCCGCGTCCGCGCCCTAGCAGGGGTGGAGGAGGGGGGCGAGATGGCCGTCCCCGCCAGGACCCTCGCCCGCCTCATCGCCTGCCTCCCCCAGGGGACGGTCCAGCTGGAGGCGGCTTACCCCCACCTGAGCATCGCCTACGAGGGCGGCACGGCCAGCCTCGTAGGGGCCGACGCCATCATGGTGGGCGAGTTCCCCGAGAGCGATGCCGACCATGCGGCCCTCCCCGACGGGGCCTTCGCCACCCTCATCCCCCAGGTGGCCTTCGCCGCCGCCCGCCAGGAGGAGGGCAGGCCCCAGCTCACAGGCATCCGCCTGGAGGCGCGCGGCGGCCGCCTCTATGCCGTCGCCACCGACGGCGTGAGGCTCGCCATGGCCTCCCTCCCCTTCGAGGGGAGCGTCGCCGTCACCCTCTCCCGCAAGGCGGCAGCCCTGCTGCGGGAGCTCTCCCGCCAGGACCCCCAGGCGACGATCGCCCAGGAGCGAGGGCAGCTCCACTACCGGTCGGCAGCGGCAGCAGCGGCCGTCACCACCCTGGCCTATGCCTACCCCGACATGTGGCAGGTGAGACAGTCGCTGCCCGCCGGCGCCTGCATCGCCGTCTCCCGCCAGGCCCTCCTGGAGGCCGTGGCCCGCGCCGAGGCGGTCCTGGCCGACCGCCGGCACGCCATCGCCCTGGGGCTGGGCCCACGAGGCCTGTCGGTGGCGGCTGCCTCCGATGAGGGGAGCGTCCACACGGTGCTCCCCGGGGAGCGGTACGGCCGCAGGGACGACATCGGCTGCCGCGTCCGGGCCGAGTTCCTGGCCCGCCCCCTGCGGGCCCTGCCCCAGGAGGTGGAGGCCGTCAGGCTCCACATCACCGGCCAGGCAACTGCCCTCCTCCTCCAGGCCGAGGCAGGCGACCTCCTGGTGGAGCACATCATCATGCCCGTCATCTCTGCCTAGCGCTCCCAGGGAGGGGCACGGAGGGAGCTCCCGCCCCACCGTGCCCCTCCCATTGCGGGGGAAGCGCTGAGGCGCTTATCCTCATAAAGAGATGAAGAGTATGGGCAGCGAGGCCGCCGCTCGACCCACCTCCGTCCTGGTGCGCGTGCCCGGCATCGCCACCATCACCTGCCTCCACGGCCGCGCAGCCGAGGTCCAGGTGCGCCTGCGGGGAGGCGAGCCCATGGTGGAGAGCCCACCCCTCTGCCTCGCCTGCGGGCCCGTCCGCTACCGCTGGACGCGCAGCCGGCGGCACATAAGGCTCCTGGTGGGGCCGGAAGCGGGGGATAACACCCAAGAGCTACCCCGGACGCGCCGCCGGGCCGGACGCAGCAGCAGATAGGGCCATGGACCGGCTGCCACGGGTCCACCTGCTCCCCCAGCAGGTGCGCCGCCTCATCGCTGCCGGCGAGGTGGTGGAGAGGCCGGCATCGGTGGTGCGGGAGCTCATCGAGAACGCCATCGACGCCGGCGCCGCCCACGTGCGCATCGACCTGCGCGGGGGAGGCATCGCCTCCATCAGGGTGGCCGACGACGGCTGTGGCATCCACCCCGACGACCTGAGGCTCGCCGTGGAGCACGGCGCCACGAGCAAGATCAGGGACGCCGCAGGCCTGCACGCCATCGCCACCATGGGCTTCCGGGGCGAGGCCCTCGCCGCCATAAGGCTTGCCGCCGGCAGCCTCAGGCTGGCATCGCGCCCGCGGGGCGCCGAGGCGGGGGCGGCCATCACCTGCCGCGAGGGCAGGGCCATGGAGGTGGAGTCGTGCGGCATGGCGCCCGGCACGGTCGTGGAGGTCAGGGACCTCTTCGCCCACCTACCCGCCAGGCGCCGCTTCCTGGGCAGCCCCAAGGAAGAGGAGGCGCGCTGCCTGCGGGTCGCCCAGGAGTATGCCATCGCCGCCCCCCATGTGGCGTTCACGGTGACGGCCGATGGGCGCCGTGTATTCGCCACGCCTGGGACGGGCCACATGAGGGCCGCCGCCGCTGCCGTCTGGGGCCGGGAGGCGTGGGGCCTGCTGGAGCTGGCAGCAGACGACGGCGCCGCACGTGTCCAGGGCCTCATGTCACCCCCATACATGCACCGTGGCCGGCCCGACCGCCAGCTGGTGGCCGTAAGGGGCAGGCCGGTGCAGGCGCCCACGCTCCTCCAGGCCGCCGAGGACGCCTGGCGTCGCTACCTCGTCTCCACCCTCCAGGGCCGGCGCCCATGGCTCGTCCTCGTCGTCCAGCTGCCGCCGGAAGGGGTGGACGCCAACGTCCACCCCCAGAAGCTCGTGGTGCGCATCCGCCAGGAGGAGGCGGTGCGGGAGCTCATCGCCAGGGCCGTCCACGCCGCCATCGGCGCCGGAGTGCCGCCGGCAGGGGCCGCTGCCCCACCACCCCGCCAGGCCAGCGCCGGCGCGACGGCCGCCGTTGCGGCGCCCATGGCGCAAGGGGACGCCGGCCACGGCCCAAGGACGGCCCCCGCAGCGCACCAGAGGGAGATGCCGGTGGCAGCTGCCGTCCAGGACCTCCTGCCCCAGCTGGTCCCCCTGGGCCAGGCGATGGCCACCTACATCGTCTGCAGCGCAGGTGACGCCATCGCCATCGTGGACCAGCATGCTGCCCACGAGAGGGCCCTCTACGAGGAGGCGCTGGCTGCGCTGCAACGCCATGCCCTCCCCCTCCAGCAGCTCCTCGAGCCGCTGATGGTGGAGGTCCCCACCGCCGAGCGGGATGAGCTCTCCCCCCTCCTGTGGGAGATGGCACGGGCCGGCATCGATGTGGAGTGGCTGGACGAGCGCACCGTCATCTGCCGCTCCCTGCCGGAGGCAGTCCTGCGACGCCACCCGCCGCGTATGGCCTTCGAGCTGCTGCTGGACGGCCTGCACCGGCGCCTGCCCGAGGGCATCGACGCCCTCGCTGCCTCTATAGCCTGCCACTCGGCCGTGCGGGCCGGCGACCCCCTCGCGGCCCAGGAGATGCAGGAGCTACTAGGCCGGCTCATGGCCGCCGAGAACCCCCTCAACTGCCCCCACGGCAGGCCCACCCTGGTCCTCCTCTCCCGCCAGGAGCTGGAGCGGAGGTTCCTGCGGTAGCCGCCATACCCCGACGCCCCGGGACTGTACGGACCACGGAGGTGAGAACATGAGCATGCGTGCAAGGAACCGTGACCTCACCCGCGCCGAACGGCGGGAGCGCAAGCGCCTCTCTGCCCGCCGCCACAAGGTGTCGGGCCGCTCCGTGTTCACCATCGCCGCCGTCATCGCCAGCCGCGCTGCCGCTGCCCGCCGGGCGGAGCAGCAGGATGGTCACCGAGGGCGGAAGGGAGTCGCCTGATGCGCCACCCCTTCGGCCCCTACCTGTTCCTGCACGAGGCGGCAAAGGAGCTGGGCATCCACCCCCAGAGCCTGCGCCGCCTCATCAAGCAGGGAAGGGTCCCCGCCATCATGTTCGGCGGCAGGTACCTCATCCGCCGCGACGTGCTTGTGGCCTTCAAGGCCACCTACGACCCCAGGCCAGGCCGCAAGTCGCGGCGCCCATCGTGATAACCCTCGGGGCTGACTCTCAAAGGCCAAGGAGGTGAGAAGATGGGGAAGCCCATGGACATGGGCGATGCCCTGCTCGCAGCCGCTGTCTCGGCCTACCGAGACCTGAAGGCGCTCTCGCACCGGGAGCGGCAGCTGCGAGAGCTGCTCTCGCAGCTGCTGTCGGCCCTGCCGGACTACCTCTTGGGGCGGTACTTGCAGGAGACCCAGGAGCTGTCACAGGCAGAGGCCGATGGCTGCCCCGTCTGCCACCGAGCCGTCCTGTGACATGGCGGGCAGCTGCTTCGCCCGCCCCATCGGGTGCAGCGGACGCCTCCGCTACCTGGGAGGCGTCATGCTGGAGGAGCTGGTAGGAGTCCACGGCTTCCGCTCCTACTACTACTGCTCCTCCTGCGAGAAGGTCTACTGCCTCCAGTGGGTGGAGGCGGACGGCTCCCTATCCATCTGGACGATGGACGAGGACGAGGTCCGCGAGGCCCTCTCCTGTGAGGCTGCCCACTGGAAGAAAAGCGCCATCGCCATCCTCGAGAACTATATTTCCCGGTGACAGGAGGTGAGATCATGGCACAAGCCGCAAAGACCCGCCGCGTGCAGGTCCAGGACGCCCTGGTCCGCCGCTTCTTCACCCGGCCGGGGGTTGACCCCTTCGACGAGGTGGAGTGGGAGCGGCGCACCGCCCTCATCGAGGGGAAGGGCGGCAGACCCGTATTCGTGCAGGAGGACGTGGAGTTCCCCAAGGCCTGGTCACAACAGGCCACCAACATCGTCGCCTCCAAGTACTTCCGCGGGCCCCTGGGCACGCCCCAGCGGGAGCGCTCCGTCCGCCAGCTCATCTCCCGCGTGGTGGACACCATCGCGGGCTGGGGCCAGAAGGGCGGCTACTTCTCGTCCCAGGAGGAGATGGAGGCCTTCCGGGAGGAGCTGAAGTTCCTGCTCCTGCACCAGTATGCCTGCTTCAACTCCCCCGTCTGGTTCAACGTGGGCATCGAGGAGCGGCCCCAGTGCTCGGCCTGCTTCATCCTCTCCATCGAGGACTCCATGGAGTCCATCCTGGACTGGTACAAGACGGAGGGGAAGATCTTCAAGGGCGGCTCGGGGGCGGGCATCAACCTGTCGCCCCTGCGCTCCTCCCGGGAGCGCCTCTCCTCGGGCGGCATCGCCTCGGGGCCCGTCTCCTTCATGCGCGGGGCCGACGCCATCGCCGGCACCATCAAGTCGGGGGGCAAGACGCGGCGGGCGGCCAAGATGGTGGTCCTGAACGTGGACCACCCCGACATCGAGGAGTTCATCTGGTGCAAGGCCAAGGAGGAGCGCAAGGCCCGTGCCCTGGTGCAGGCTGGCTGGGACCCCTCCCTGGACTCGGAGCTCTGGACCAGCATCCAGTACCAGAACGCCAACAACTCGGTGCGGGTGACCGACGAGTTCATGCGGGCGGTGCTGGAGGACCGGGAGTGGCAGACCCGCTACGTGACCACCGGCGAGGTCTCGGGAACTTACCGCGCCCGCGACCTCTTGCGGCAGATGGCCCAGGCCGCCTGGGAGTGCGCCGACCCGGGCATCCAGTACGACACCACCATCAACGACTGGCATACCTGCCCCAACTCGGGGCGCATCAACGCCAGCAACCCCTGCTCCGAATACATGCACCTGGACGACTCGGCCTGCAACCTGGCCTCCCTCAACCTGCTCAAGTTCCTGCGCAGCAACGACACCTTCGATGTGGAGGCCTTCAAGCAGGCGGTGGCGGTCATGATCACCGCCCAGGAGATCATCGTCGATAACTCCTCGTATCCGACCGAGAAGATCGAGCGCAACGCCCGGGACTACCGCCAGCTGGGCCTGGGCTACTCCAACTTGGGGGCCCTCTTGATGACCCTGGGCCTGCCCTACGACTCTGAGGAGGGGCGGGCCTACGCCGCCGCCCTGACGGCACTTTTGACCGGCCACGCCTACGCCGTCTCGGCCCGCATCGCCGCGCGCATGGGCCCCTTCGCGGGATATCTGCCCAACCGGGACCCCATGCTCGGGGTCATCGGCAAGCACCGGGAGCACGCCTACCGCATCTACGAGCTGGGGAGATATGGCCGCCTGGCCGGGGTGCCGGAGGCGGGCGAGCCTGCCTGGGCAGAGAGGGTGCCCGGGCTGCGCGACCTGGTGGCGGCGGCGCAGGCGGCCTGGGACGAGGCCCTCGCCCTGGGGGAGGAACACGGCTACCGCAACGCCCAGGTGAGCGTCATCGCCCCCACCGGCACCATCAGCTTCATGATGGACTGCGACACCACCGGCATCGAGCCGGAGCTGGCGCTGGTCAAATACAAGGCCCTGGTGGGCGGGGGCGTCATGCGGTTGGTGAACCGCGCCGTCCCCAGGGCGCTCAGGCGGCTGGGATACTCGCCGGAGCAGATCGAGGAGATCATGGCGTTCGTAGACTCCCGCGGCACCATCGAGGGGGCGCCCCACCTGCGGGAGGAGCACCTGCCGGTGTTCGACTGCGCCTTCAAGGCCCCCGGCGGCCAGCGCTCCATCCACTGGATGGGGCACATCCGCATGATGGGCGCTGTGCAGCCCTTCATCTCTGGTGCCATTTCCAAGACGGTGAACCTGCCCGAGGACGCTACCGTTGAGGACGTGGAGCAGGCCTTCATCGAGGGGTGGCGCCACGGGCTGAAGGCGCTCTCCATCTACCGCGACAACTCCAAGAACGTGCAGGTGCTCTTCACCCGCAAGGAGGACGTGGAGGGCGCTGGTGAGGAGCCGAGGCCGGTGCGCAGGCGCCTGCCCGACACGCGCAGGTCCCTGACCCACAAGTTCTCCATCGAGGGGCACGAGGGCTACATCACCGTGGGCCTCTACGAGGACGGGTCGCCGGGGGAGATCTTCATCACCATGGCCAAGGAGGGGAGCACCCTCTCGGGGACCATGGACGCCTTCGCCACGGCCATCTCCCTGGCGTTGCAGTATGGCGTGCCGCTGCGGGACCTGGTCTACAAGTTCAGCCACATGCGCTTCGAGCCCTCGGGCCGCACCGAGAACCCCGAGATACCGGTGGCCCAGAGCATCGTGGACTACATATTCCGCTGGCTGGCGTCGCAGTTCCTGTCGGAGGAGGAGAAGGAGGAGCTGGGGGTGCTGTCGCCGGCGGTGCGGGAGAAGCTCGTGCGGGAGGGGCCGAAGCAGCTGGCCCTGCCGGTGGAGGCGCCCTCCCGCCCCCGCCTGGGGGACGATGCGCCGCCCTGCCCTGCCTGCGGCTGGATCATGGCCCGCCGGGGCGCCTGCTACTCTTGCGACAACTGCGGCACCACCACCGGCTGCGGCTAGGAGCAACCCCACGCCCTGCGGGTATGCCGGGGGCCCGTTGCGGCGCTCCGGCATACCCGCTTATACTGGCTACTAGTTTCAGGGAGATGACGAGATGACGCCCGACGACCGGCGGGAGGACGCGCCGCCGCCGGCAGAGGCGGCGCTGCCCGCCCTCCCCCCACGCCTCGTAGACCTCGCCGGCACGCCCGCCCATGACGCCCTCCTGCGCCTCATCGCCGCCGGCACAAGGCTCAGGCGCGTCCAGGTGGGGGAGCACCGGCTGTACGTGGTGGAGGGCCGTGACGGCCAGCTCGTCTCCGTCTCCACCGCCCTCGGCATCATCAACAAGCCGGGCCTGGTGGGATGGGCACGGCGCACCGCCCTGGACGCCGTGCGCTCCCTGCTCTTGGAGGGGGCCGATGCCGAGCCCTACCTTTCCCGAGACCCGGAGACGGTGGAGGCGCTCATCGCCCAGGCCCACGCCATGAGCGTCGCCCGCCGGGACGAGGCGGCCCGGTTCGGCACGGAGCTCCACCACCTCATCGAAGAGCACATCCTGGGGAGGGAGCCCGAGCCTCCCCCGGAGCTGGTGGATGCCTACGCCGCCTACCTGGAGTGGGAGCGGCAGGCAGACGCCATCCTCGTCCTCGCCGAGCTGCCCGTCTACTCCCTGCAGTACGGCTATGCCGGCACGGTGGACGCCATCGGCATCCGCCGGGACGGGGAGGGCCTCATCGCCTTCGACTGGAAGACCTCGGGGAAGGTATACCCGGAGCACGCCCTCCAGGTGGCAGCCTACGCCCAGGCGCTCTGGGAGATGACGGGCCTCCCCGTCGAGGAAGGCTGGATAGTGCGCCTCGCCAAGGACCGGCCCGCCTTCGAGGCGCGCCGGGTGGCCGACTGGCGCCGGGCTTTCCCCGGCTTCCTCGCCGCCCTCGACCTCTGGCGCCACATGCGCACCGACTACCTGGGCGAGTGGGCCTGAGAGACGGCCCAACGCCCCAGCGCCTGCCATGACGTGCGGCAGGCCATGCCTGCCGCCGCACGACCGTTTCGACCGTCGAGAGGAGGTGATAACATGAGTGTGCCGATGCAGGACGAGATCAAGACCTTCGAGGACATCATCCGCCTCCTCCAGGAGAGGCCGGCCCTCAGGGAGCAGCTGCGCCAGCTGCTCCTCACCCAGGAGCTCCTGGCCCTCCCCCAGCAGGTGGCGCAGCTCGCCGAGGCCGTCTCCCGCCTGGAGAGGCAGGTGGACCGCCTCGCCCAGGCCCAGGAGAGGGCCGAAGAGCGGCTGGGTCGCCTGGAAGAGCGGGTAGGAGGCCTGGAAGAGCGGGTCGGTCGCCTGGAGGGACGGGTGGACCGTTTGGAGGAGGCGGTGACCCGCCTCGCCGAGGCCCAGGCGAGGACGGAGGCACGGCTGGAGGAGCTGGCAGCGGCCCAGGCCAGGACGGAGGCGCGTGTTGAGAGCCTCGCCAATGCTCAAGCCAGGACCGAGCAGGAACTGCGCAACCTGGCTGCCACCGTAGCCTTCCTGGTGGGAGAGGTGGGAGACCTGCGTGGCTGGCAGCTGGAAGAAGAGGTGAGGCGGCGCCCGCTGCGCTACCTGCGGCGCTTCATCGCAAGCCCGCGTGTCCTGGACGAGGAGCAGGTGATGGCCCTCGCCGAAGGTCTGCCCGAGAGCGACATCGACTCCCTGCTGGATGCCGACCTCGTCGTGGAGGGCAAGAGGGATGGGGGGCCGGTCTATGCGGTCATCGAGGTCAGCAGGACGGCCCGGGTCTACGATGTGGACCGAGCTGCCGATAGGGCCGACATCTTGCGGCAGGCAGTGAAGGAGCCCGTCCTGGCAGCCGTCATCGGCAATAGGGCCAGGCCGGCAGCCGTCCGCAGGGCCGGCGAGCGGCAGGTCTGGCAAATCATCGGCCGTCAGGTGTGGGCGCCCGGGGAGAGACTCCCCGATGACCTGGTTGCCGATGGTCCCGACGGCGACCATGCCCCTTAGATGCCCGGAGCGAGGAGTGGGCACCACCATGAAGGTCATCCGCGAGCCCAGGGTCTACCTGGTGGGCAGGCAGCAATGCAACGACGCCGGCACCTGCTGCTTCCTTACCGACTACGGCCTCTCCTGGCAGACCGACACCGAGGTGGGGGCGGAGCGGCTGGTGGAGGCTGGGGGACGTGTCTGCTACCTCTCCTTCGGCAAGGGGCGCAGGAGCAACGCCGAATACATCGGCAACCTCATCGCACGTGAGCACGGCTCGGTGCTGGAGCACGCCGTTACGCCCCTTCATCATCGCCGGCGTATCCCGCAGACCGGCCACGAGCTGGTGCGCCACCGGGCCGGCTTCGGACTCGTCCAGCTCTCCCAGCGCTACGTGGACGAGTCCGACGCCGCCTTCGTGGTGCCCGACGTCATCGCCGAGGACGAGCGGGCCTACGCCGTTATGAACGCGGGCCATCGAGGCTGCCCAGGCTGCCTATCTGGAGCTGGTGGAGATACTGCAGGACCGCTTCCGGGACGTCCCCGACCGGACGCTTGCGCGCAAGCTGGCGCGGCAGGCGGCGCGGTCGGTGCTGGGGGGCGCCACCGAGACCATCATCTTCGTCACGGAGGGCGCGCGGGCGCTGCGCCACTTCATCGAGCTGCGGGGAGACGTCGGGGCCGAGACCGAGATACGCAAGGTGGCGCTAGAGATCCTGCGCCCACGTGCCGGGAGGCACCCAGCATCTTCGGCGACTACCGTATCGAGCGGCTGCCCGACGGCACCGAGGTCGCCCGTACCGACCACCGCAAGGTGTAGGGGCCGCTGCCGGCGTCCCTGAGAAAGTGTTGGCGCAAGTGTTGGCGCAGGCCCGAGACCAACACTTGCGGCAGGGCCGTATCTAGACGACTCCCCCCAGCCGTCCCGTCCCATATTCAAGCCGGCCCCGGCAAGTGTTGTATCTACCAACACTTGCCGGGACATCACCTAGGCAGCTACATGGCACATGCTACCGGCAGCAGGAGGTGAGAAGTTGTCCGGAGATATGCACCCTGCTCTCCACCATGTCCAGCAGCCCCCTCAGGAGGCGCCGCCCGCGGTGGCGCCCATGCGCTTCCTGGGCACCGTCCGGATGATGGGCGGCCTCATGCACGCCTACGACATGGGGGACGGCCTCGCCCTCCTCAGGCCCGTCTCCCCCCTAGGACTGGAGGCCAGAAGGGAGTGGGTGGTCCCCCTGAAGGGCGTGCTCAGGGCCCTCGAGCAGAGCGCCTGATGGTCCTGTCCGATGCGGAGATCGCCCGGCTCGTCCGCCGGGGCGAGCTGGGCATCGAGCCCTTCGAGCCGGCCCTGCTGGGGCCTGCATCCCTCGACCTGCGCCTCGCCTCCACCTTCCTCCTCTTCCGGACGGCGCGCCGGCCCTACGTGGACGTGCGCCTCCCGGCCGAGGGCCTCTACGAGCGGGTGGAAGCGGCGCCGGACGAGCCCTTCGTCCTCCAGCCAGGCGCCTTCGCCCTGGCCGCCACCCTGGAGCGCCTCTCCCTCCCTGCCCACATCATGGCCAGGGTGGACGGCCGCTCGTCATTGGGCAGGCTGGGCGTCCCGGTGCACGCCACCGCCGGCCTGGTGGACCCGGGGTTCGAGGGGCGCCTCACCCTGGAGCTCTCCAACCAGGCGCCCCTGCCGGTGGCCCTCTACCCGGGCATGCGCATCGCCCAGCTCTCCTTCTACCGCCTCTCCCGCCCCGCCCAGGTGCCCTACGGGGCAAGAAGACGCCGGAGCAAGTACCAGGGGCAGGATGCCCCCACACCATCCCTCATCCACCAGGACTTCGCCTAGGCCGTAAGTGGCCCATTCCGTGGCCACTCCTCTCCTGACCAGGCCGCTCGGCCTGCCCTTTCCTGTACACCGCACCAGGAGGTGAGATTATGGTCGTGCTCCTCGGCCGCAGAGGCGGCCGCTACCTGCCCACCATCGCCTTCAGGAACATGCCCGCTGCCGAGGCAGCCCTACAGAGGCTTGCTGCCTGTGCCGCCCGACGGGGCGCAAGGGCCGAGGTGGTGGGCTCCCTCCTCATCATCGACGGCAAGGAGGCCTTCGCCCTCACCATCACCCCCTGCTGGCCGCGAGGAGAGGGGGGCCGGGCCGGCGCCGCCGTGCCTGCTGCCGTGGCCGCGATGCCATGCCCCTGAACCTGTCGGTCCTCCACCCCCGCCAGCGGGAGGCCGTCACGGCGCCCGACCAGAGGCTGCTGGTGCTGGCCGGGCCCGGCGCCGGCAAGACCCTGGTGCTCGCCTGCCGGGCCGGCTGGCTTTTGGCCGAGGGCCAGGCCCATCCGGCCCACACCACCGCCCTCACCTTCACCCAGAAGGCGGCCAGGGAGCTGCGGGCCAGGCTGCGGCTCATGCTGGGAGAGGACACGGCCCTCATGGCTGCCACCTTCCACGCCTTCGCCCTCCGCCAGATAGCCGGCCACGGCGAGCCCTTCGGCATCAGGCGCCGCCCCCTGGTCTACGCCTCGGACCTGGAGCGCAGGGGCGCCCTCATGCGGGCCATCAGGGAGATGGGCGAGGACCCGGCCGCCTGGGACCTGGACGGGGCCCTGGCCACCATCTCCCTGGCCAGGCGGCGGCTGCTCAGGCCCCGCGACCTGGAGCGGGACGACCCCAGGCTCGCGCGCCTCATGCGCGCCTACCAGGCGGTCATGCGCCGGGCGGGCGCCATCGACTTCGACGCCATGCTCCTCCTCCTCTACCTGCTCCTCTCGGAGCACCCCAGGGCCGCCGAGGCCATCAGGGAGGAGGCGCGCCACCTGCTCCTCGATGAGGCGCAGGACCTGGAGGAGGCCCAGTGGGCCATCGTCTGGCGCCTCTCCCCCGACGGCCTCTTCGCCGTGGGCGACCCCCTGCAGAGCATCTACGCCTGGAGAGGGGCCGACCCCTCCCTCCTGGAGGCGGCAGCGGCCCGCTGCCGCGTCATCGACCTGGGCGTCTCCTTCCGCTGCCCCCCAGGGGTGCTGGCCGCCGCCAGGGAGGTGGTGAAGGGGCTCCCCTTCGCCGACCGGGAGCAGCCCAGCGCCGCCCCCGAGGGGCCGCCCATCGTCGTCTACCACGCCCGCGACCCGGAGGAGGAGGCGGCCTTCGTCGCCCGCGAGATACGCCGCCTCCTCAAGGAGGGCGCCATCGCCTCGCCGGCCGACGCAGCCGTCCTCTTCCGGGCCAACCACCAGGCGCGCGAGCTGGAGGCGGCCTTCGCCCAGGCGCGCCTCCCCTACCAGGTGCGCGGGGACTACGACCTCTTCTCCGCCCGCGAGGTGCGGGAGGCGGTGGCCCTCCTCGCCCTGACGGTCCACCCCGACGACCCCCAGGCCCTCGCCACCGCCCTCTCGGCCCGCCCCTACCGGTGCGACGACCTGGCCAGGCGCATCCGCTACGGCGACGGCGCCGCCCTGCCGGAGCTCGCAGCCGCCCCCGACCTCCCACCCTCGGCCAGGGGGGCCGTCAGCTCCCTCCTGCGGGCCATCGACGAGCTGCGCCGCCTGGAGGACGCCCCCGCCGAGGCAGTCCTGCGGGAGGCGGCGAGGCTTGCCGGCTACGACCCGGCAAGGCCGCCTGCCACCCTGGGCGCCATCATGCGCCTGGCCAGGAACATGCCGGGCGCAGGGCCCCAGGCCCTGCTGGAGGAGCTCTGGCTCCTCCGGGAGGAGCTGGAGAGGGGGGATGAGGAGGGAGTGTCCCTCCTCACCATCCACGCCGCCAAGGGGCTCGAGTGGGACGCCGTCTTCGTGGTGGGCCTCGCCGCCGACCTCCTGCCCCACCGCCGGAGCCTGGAGGAGAAGGGCGAGGAGGCCCTGGCCGAGGAGAGGCGCCTCCTCTATGTGGCCATGACCAGGACCAGGGAGCGCCTCTACCTCACCACCCACCGCTACCGCACCTCCCAGGACGGCACGAAGGCAACGGCCGTCGCCCCCTCGCCCTTCCTCAAGCTCCTGCCGGCCGAACTGGTAGAGGTACGGCGGAGCATCTAGCAGCACCGCGCAAGGAGGTGGGACATATGACCCTCATGAGCTGCTCCACCCGTCCTGCCGCGGCTGCCGCCTGCCCCTCCGGCAGGTAGATGCTCATGCAGCCGCTGCACCTGGAGCTCACCGTGGCGCCCATCGGCGGGCGCCACCACGGCCGCCATGAGGGCGGCAGGCGGGCAGCGCCGCCCACGGGGCCGGCCACCTGGCCAGAGGCGCCCGATATCGACCCCGGCGCCCTCGTGCCCCGCCCCGGCCGGCCCATACGCGCCCACCCGCCGCCGGTCCAGAGGCAGGAGGATGCCCCCCGGCAGCCGCCCACCGGCCCCACCTACCCCTGGAGCCGGGGCAAGAGCTTCATGTTCTGCGTCCAGCACACAGGGAGCGAGGAGGACACCGAGATCCCCTACCCCATCCTCGTCCACGACGAGGATGGCCACAGGGGCATCCCCTGCAGCGGGCCGGGCCACGACACGCCGGGCACGGCGCGCCACATCACCGCCAACTCGGCCATCGCCGCCGTCGCCTACGCCCTGGGCATAAACGAGCTCCAGGCCCGGGCCTGGTGGGAGCGGGGCTGGGTCCTGGTGGAGGGGCGGCCGGCCCGGCCGGGGGCAACCCCGCCGCCGGGAGGCACCCTCACCATCAGGCGCCGGCCCTGGCACGACCCCAGCGGCAGGGAGCTCCTGGCGCCGCCCGGGACGCCCAGGCCGGAGGAGCGCAGCTACGTCCTCATCCAGTGGTGCGTCCGGGCGCCGGGGCGGCAGGACATGCCCATCCCCGCCCAGGTCCACGCCTGCCAGGACCACATGGGCAGGCCGTGCCCCCCGCCGGCGCCATGGCTCCCTGCCCGGAGCCGCCACCTGCACGTGGTGGCCAAGAGCCCGGCAGGCGCCATCTCGCGCGCCCTGGGCATCGCCCGCAAGACGTCCAAGCGGCTCGTCCTCCGGGGGGCCGTCCTCCTGGAGGGGGAGACGGCCCGGCGCTTCTCGGCCGAGCGGCGGCGGCCGCCCGCACAGCAGCCCACGGCCGCCGAAGGAGCGCCCCCGCCCCGCCCCGAGCCGCCTCCCCCACCCGGAGAGGGGGCGCCCGCGACCCAGGGAGAGGCGTGCCTCGCCAGGGGCATCAGCGTCTCGCTCAACGTCGAGGCGCCCTGGAGCTGCCGCTAGCCGCTCCGGGGCGCCTGCTATCATGCAGGGAGGAGGGGTAGCTTGGACAGAAGGCATCGCAAGCTCACCCGACGGCAGCGGCGCCTGCTGGGCGAGGCAGCCTTCCTCTACTACCTGTCCCGCGGGCGTCTCCTCAACATCCCCCACCCCGTCTTCGTGCGGGACCGAGGGGGCTGGGCCTTGAGCGTCCGGCGCGGAGGGCAGGAGGTGGTGCGGTCGCCACTCCCGGCGGAGCTGCAGGGGATCGTCACTCAGCCGGGGAGCAAGCGGGCGGCTATCGTTAGGCGGGGCGATGACTGGCACGTCATCGTCGTGGTCGCCTCGTCCCCCGCAGGGGCCGACGACCGCATCAGGGAGATGCTGGGCCAGGACCTCCTGGAGGATCTGGGCCCTGCCCGCGCCCTGCGCCTCGCGGCCCGCTTCCGACGTTATGGCCCCTTTGCCCTCGCCTCCCCAGAGGCCCTGGAGTTACCGGAGGACGAATGAGCACAGCAGAAGGGGGCGCCGGCGTTAGCGGAGCGCCGGCGCCCCCACCTCCCGCACCGGCAGCCTGCAGGCCGGCCGAAAGATGGGGGGCTTATTTTTTTTGTGCCTTTTTCGGGGCCAGTGGACAGGAAGCACACCGTATCTCTCCCCTCCTGCCGCCCCAGAAGCCCAGGGGGAGGAAGAGGCCGACGACCACAAGGTCCTGGAGGGCATCCTCTGGGTGCTGAAGACGGGCCCAAGATGGGGCGATCCGGCCGGCATGGTGCTGCCCCATGACCCGGACCTCGGCACAGGGCCCCTGGTCGCCTGCCCGTCCGGGGATGTCGAGCACACTAACGTCGAACGGAGGTGAGCATGTGAGCACAAAGGGACAAGGTGTGCTGGACTGGACGATGCAGCAGTGGCCGCCTGGCTCTCCCAGTCGCGCCGGCCCTGGACCGATTGCTTGCTCGAACGCTCCGGCCCTATCGCCGTCCGCGGGGGTGCCGGCGAGTGCGAGTGGCGGCCCCAGGAGGTCGCCACAACCCTTCGTGAGACCGTCCAGGACCTGAGTGGACGGTCTGGATGCAGGGGGTAGGCCTCGGCAATGACCGGGGGCCATCTGGAGGCCGCCTCTCTCCACAAGATGCCTGGGCAGGCATGCCATCCTGGCAGCCTCAGGCGACGCGGTCGCCGCCCCCGTCCCCAGCGGATACCTGCTCCTGTCCGTAGAGGCGGGCTGCCGCCTCCAGGCGGCCCCGTACCCCCAGCTTGCGGTAGGCCCTCTCCAGCACCTTGCGCACCGTCCCCCCGCTCAGGCCCGTCATGCCGGCGATCTCCTTGTTGCTGAGCCCCCTCACCGCCAGGGACAACACCTGGGCCTCCCGACGGCTGAGGCGAAGGCCGTCCGTAGGGGCCAGGCTAGCGCCCGCCGCTGCCCTCCCATCCCTCCCCTCCGTCCATGCCGGCAGGACAAGGGCAGCCAGAAGCAGGCAGGCGGCCGCCGCCAGGGCCGCCTCCTCCTCCCTCCCCTGGGCCGCTGCCGCCCAGCGCTCCCCCAGGGCCATGCCGGCGAAGATGGCCATCACCATGGCCCCCAGGCCCAGCCCCAGGGAGGCGGCCGGCCTCCTCCCGCCGGCGAAGGCGGCCCAGAAGGGCACGTCCAGGAAGGCGTAGCCCCCCACCACCAGCCCCTGCGCCGCCAGCTCCCGCCCGCCCCCGCCGGCCAGGGCCCAGGCCACGAACCCCAGCCCCAGGAGGGCCGGCCCCGGCCGCAGGGCCCGGGCCCACCCCCAGCGGCCGGCCACCCAGGCGGCCAGGGGCAAAAGGGCCATGTAGGGCATCACCCCCACGTGCAACCCCAGGCTGCCCAGGGTGGGCAGCACCAGCGAGTACATGAGGCCGCCCACCAGGTAGGTGGCGAAGGCGGCCGGGACGAGCGCCGGCAGGGGCCACCAGGAGCCGCCCCGCACCCCTTCCCCCCCTGCGTCCCGGGGGAGCAGGAGCGGGACCATGAGGGGACCCAGGGCCAGGGCTGCCGCCAGGGGCCGGTCGGGCAAGGGCGCCTCGGGCAGGGCAGTCACATACAGGGGGACGTTGGCCAGGAGGGCCCCCAGGGCGATGGCCCAGGGCCTCTCCGCCCAGGCGAGGCGGGCGATGGCGCAGGCCACCACCAGGACGGCCGCTGCCGAGGTCGCCCCGGCGAGGAGCAGGAGGGGCGGCCACCACCCCGTGGGGGCAGCTGCCATCACGAGGCCCAGGGCAGCGGTGACGGGCCCTGCCCAGGGGCACAGGCCGGGAAGGGGGCGCCGGAGGGCCCACAGCCCCAGGGCCAGGAGGGAGAGGCCGTGGGCCAGGGCGAAGGCCTCGGCCGCCGTAAGGGCCCCCAGGCCGGGGGCGGAGGAGCGGGCAAGCACCGGCCCCGAGAGGGGGACCGAGAGGAGCCAGGCGAAAAGCAGCCCCAGCGCCAGGGCGGCCGAGGCGAGACGGCCCCGGCCTGCGCCCATGCGAAGGGTGGCGACGCCCACGCTGCCTGCCCCGAGACGGCAGCTACCGCGCGGTCAGGAGGGATGGGTAGCTCCGGCCTGCCCGCACCTGGCGCCATTATAGCCCACCCCTCACAAGCGCCGCTACTACTTATGGAGGCGCCCGCCCATCCCGGCGTCCTCCGGCCGGCCGCCAGCGCGCCGCCGCCATCTTCGCCCAGGTCATGTACGTCAAATTGCGTACAAGGGAAAGGGCCGATGTACGTCATTTTGCGTACAAGCGACCCCTTGCCTCGGGGTGGCCACCTGTTGCTTAGTTGGCCCCAGGGGCGCCCGCCCCGGGCCTGCCTCCGGCCTGCCTGCACCTCGGCACGGCTCGCGGGGGCGCCCCCAGAACTGGCCCCCTCGGGAGGGATGTTATGAGTTGGCGAAGGATGCCGCGGCAAGGAGTCCTGGTGGCCGTTCTGGCTGTTTTAGCGCTTGTCCTCACCGCTAATTTCGACCATCCACGGGTGGCTGCGGGCACTACGATCATGGTGAACGATTCATGCACGCTTCCTGACGCCATTCGGGCAGCCAATACTGACACGGCTGTAGGCGGCTGTCCGGCGGGCAGCGGCGCAGACGTCATCGTCCTGCCCCAGGGCGCCGTATTTACGTTTGCCGAAGGAACCTTGGGCGGGGCCGTTTACGGGCCGTCCGCGCTCCTAATCACTCAGAGCCTGACCATCGAGGGGAACGGCGCCACCATACGGAGAGTGGTCCCGGATCGGCAGTGCGGTGATATACCAGATGGCTTTCTATCCGGTTCGACAGATACAAAACAGTTCCGCCTCATCTTGATACAAGGAGGCGGCAGCCTCGGCGTCGTCGATGTGACCATAAAGGACCTCACCATCGAGGGTGGTTGCACGTGGTTCTATGGTCCTGGTCCTGCTTGGTTCAGATACGGTGCCGCGGTCGAGGTGCGTAATGCCGGTTTGAGGCTCGAGGGGGTCACCCTCAGAAATAACAAGGCGGTGGGCGGCGGCGGCGCACTTGGCATAGACAGCCTCAGGTCTGTGCAAGTGGTCAACAGCACGATAGAGAACAACGTTTCCGATGGCATCTATCAGAGTGGGAGTTCCGTTACGTTGTCCGGCGTCACCATCCGCAACAATACCGGGCGGGGTATCAATGGTGCCACGCGCTTCGTAGCCGAACGGGTGCGTATCGAGGGGAACGAGGCTGGCGGCGCGTTTGTATGGGCAGACACTCAGTTCAAGGACAGCACTATCGCCAACAATACTGGGGGCCCGGGCATCATCGCAGAGGGCCCCGTAACGGTCGTGAGGAGCACCATCGCGGGCAACTCCGCTCCCTGTGTGCAGGAGAACCCCCAGCAGGGGATTTGGAACCAGGCAGGAGGCATCCACCTGCGCTCAGGCGGGTTGTTAACAATAGTCAACTCCACCATCTCGGGGAACCAGTCCTGCGGCCGCGCTGGGGGCATAGAGCTGCACAACACCGGGAACTTGACCATGATGGTAGATATCGCGTTCTCAACAATAGTCGGCAATTCCGGCAGCCAGGACAGCGCCGGCGGCATAGCCACCACAGGGTTCGAGGCTGGCGGGCGGGCCGTCATCCGAGTCCGCAACAGCATCTTCGCTAACAACGGCGCCAACTGCCTGCTCAGCGGGCCTCCCGACAGGGTAAGCTTGCAAGTGGGCGGCGCGAACTTCTCCACCGACCAGTCGTGCACGGGATTCACGGAAGTCGCGCAAGGCAGCCTCGCTCTTGCGCCGCTCGCCGAGAACGGCGGCCCTACCCCCACTCATGCTCTCGGGCAAGGCTCGTCAGCCATCGATGCGGTCCCCCCAAGCGAGTGCACGGACTGGGCAAACAGCGTCGTCAGGCTGGACCAGCGCCGCTTGGGCCGGCCCGCGGGCAGCCAGTGCGACGCGGGGTCCTATGAGTTTGGCGCCACCGAGGCGCCAATCCCCAGCCTTACGGTCAGCGTGCCGGGCACGCCACCAGGCGGGAACGTCGCCAGCAACGACGGCCGCATCAATTGCGGCTCCGGCGGGAACGCATGCAGCGCCGCATATGACCTGGACCCGCCGGCCAGCGTCACGCTGACCGCTACCCCCGATGCCGGCTACATCTTAGTGGGGTGGTCAGGTGACTGTTCCGGCGACTCGCCATCCGTGACCTTGACCATGGATACCAGCAAGACGTGCACCGCCCAGTTCAGTAACCAGGTGACCCTCAATGTCCAGAAGCAGGGCGCCGGCTCGGGTCGTGTTACCAGCAACCCGGCGGGCATCGACTGCGGCCAAGACTGTTCCGAGGTCTACCAGGTCGGCACACAGGTCGTCCTGACCGCCACTCCCGACCAGGGGTCCGTCTTCATCGGCTGGTCGGGCAGCTGCTCAGGTATCAACCCGACCACGACGGTGACGATGAACGGCAACAAGACTTGCACGGCGACGTTCCAGACATCTGTGACGCTCACCGTGCAGATCTCGGGCGGGGGAACCGGCACAGTTTCCAGCAATCCGACGGGCATCTCCTGTCCACCTACCTGCACTGCCCAGTTTCTGTCGGGCTCCACCGTGTCTTTGACGGCCGCTGCCGGACAGGACTCCTTCTTCACCGGGTGGTCGGGCGACTGCTCGGGCAGTTCTCCAACGACGGCCGTTCAGCTGACAGGCAACAAGACCTGCACGGCCAACTTCTCGCCGGCCCAGACGCTGCTGTTCGAGGACTTCAGCGGTGGCATTCCTTCAACCTGGCAGGTCGTGGACGGCGGGAGTGGGGGTGGCAATGCGGCCACGTGGACGACGAGCAATCCGGGGGACCGCGACATCGGTCAGCCTTTCACCTCGCCCTTCGCCATCGTTGACTCGGACGCGGCAGGCGAGAGTGCCACACAGGATGAGCAGCTCATCACGCCCTCCGTTAGCATCGCGACTTGCCTGGGCCAGGGAGGCCGCATCTTCCTCACCTTCTCTAACCAGTTCCCTAGGTACGACCAGGGCCTGGACGAGAAGGCAGACGTGGACGTCTCGACCGATGGCGCCAACTGGACCAACGTCCTGCGCATGAGGGGGCAGGATGACGGCTATCCCACGCCCAACACCAAGTCGGTGGAGCTCACCTCGCACCTGCAAGGGGCCACATCGTTCCGCATCCGCTTCCATTACTACGATGCCCAGTTCGAGTGGTGGTGGGCTATAGACAACGTGCGGGTGGTGTGCGTCGGCGTGACCGGTGGTGGCGGCGGCAACGGTGGTGGAGGTGGCGGTGGCGGGCCTGCGCTCCCCCCAGAGCCTCCTCCGCCGCCTCCTTCGCCGCCCGGAGAGGTCACGGTCACGAGCCCCACCGGCAGCGGGGCGCTCACCTTCCAGGTGGCGTCGGGCGCCACCCCCGCCTCCTTCCAGGCGCAGCCCTTCACCGGGATGCCTGCCGTGCCCGTTCCCGCGGGCTATGAGCTGCCCCACGGCCTCTACAGCCTGACGGTGGGGGGCCTCCCCCCAGGCGCCAGCATCACCGTGCAGGTGAAGCTGCCCTCGCCCATCCCCGTGGGCGCCGTGTGGCTGAAGCTCCTGGGCGGCTCCTGGGTGCCCCTGCCCGTGGGCGACGACGACGGCGACGACGTCATCACCTTCACCCTCACCGACGGCGGCCAGGGCGACGCCGACGGGGTAGAGAACGGCGTCATCGCCGACCCGGGCGGCCCGGCCATACCCAGGCCCCAGCAGCAGCCTACCCCCACGCCGCCCACGGCGCCCCCTGCCGGCCCGGGCCTCGTCTCCCTCTGGCCCTGCGGTGAGGGGGTGGCCTGCATCTCCTTCCAGCCCTCCCAGGGCGCCACCTCCTACCGCCTGGAGTCGGCCCTTGAGCCCGGCTTCAGCTTCGGGCTGAACTCGGTGGAGGTGGACGCCTCGGCGCTCCTCTGGGGCAACACCATCGTGGTGGGGATGCCCACGGGCGACATGCTCTCCTTCTACTACCGCCTCTCGGCCTGCAACGGGGCGGGCTGCTCAGGGGCCGTCTTCGTGGGCGGCATGGCAGCCAGGCGCTTCCCTGCCGGGACGAGCGAGCACTGGGCCTTCGTCGTGGGCGGCTACCGCTTCCTGGGGGTGAGCTACGGCTGGGCCCAGAGCCAGGTGTCGGTGCCGGGGAAGGTCTCGGAGCTGCACCTGTATGACGGCGTGCAGGGCTACGGCGGCACTAGGGTGCACAGCTGCAGCGACGTGCAGCCTGGCGAGTCGTGCTCCTGGCAATGGGCGAGCGGCGACCCCTGGCTGAGCGGCTCCCAGGAGTTCCCGCCCTACGGCGAGGTGGGGGTGGCGGTGAGGGTGGGATAGGGCACCCATCGCCGACCAGGCGCGTCAAGTGGGCCAGCGCGCGCGGAGGCGTGCTCCAGATGCGGGTGCATGTGCTGGCCATTCACGGCATCGGATACGGACGGCGGCCGGGCTTCTCCCGCCATCTCAGGGACATGGTGGTGCGCGAGTTGGAGCGTAGGGGGTCAGGGTCAGCCCCCAGGGCACGCGAACGGATCGATCATTTCTGGCGCGAGGTGGTGTGGGATCAGGACGAGGCCGCAGAAGAGCTTTACCGAAGGGTGGGAGATCCGGTTCCCGGCTGGGCAAGAGAGCTTCTTCGGCGCCTGGGATGGCCGACGCCGCGGCAGCTGGCCTGCTACAGCGTGGGCGACATACTGGTCTACTACTCGCAGCGGCCCCAGGTGTGGGACAAGGTGTGGCGTGAGGTACAGGAGATCGTAAACGAACACCAGGAGAAGGGAACACATGAACTGTATCTTGCCCTGGTAGGGCACAGCATGGGTTCGGTGGTGGCATTTGACTTCCTGCACGTGTGGCAGCGGGAAGAGGGGCCTCATACCCGTTGGCGAGTGGCACATAGCAGACCCGGCACCCTGCAGGTGCGGGCGGTCGCTGATGAGGGGCCCACGGTGATCGCCTCGGGGCTGTTCACGCTGGGCTCTCCCCTTGCCCTCTTCTATCGTCTGAGCGGTGCGAGAGAGCACCAGTACCGGGACCCGGTGCCTTTCCGGCTGGCAGACGGGTGGTGGAACTTCTATGACCAGGAAGACATGGTGTCGTTCCCGCTGCAGGGAATCTTCGGCCCAGAGCTGGTCCGGGACGTTGTTGTCGATAACTTTCCTATGCCCATCATCGGCTTTCTTCGCGCTCATGGAGGCTACTGGCGCAGCCGCAGGGTTGCTGAGGCCATAGCAGACCACGTGCACAGGATGGAGGACGAGAAGGGGGCTTGGGCACGATGACCGTGACTGGCCGTGGACCCGACGGCAGGAGGCTAGCGTGAGTCTGCGTCGAGGCGCACTGAGGGCAGCCGTCGCTCTCGTTTTGCTTGTGGCCTTTGCCGGAGTGATCGCCTGGCGCGACATGGCCCAGGCCCAGGGACAGAACGTGGAGCTGCAGGTGAACATGGCAGACGACGCGCCCGACGTACAGCCTGGCGACCGCCAGTGCGACTCGCATGCGGCCGCCCCCGGCCCTCAATGCAGCCTGCGGGCAGCGGTGATGGAGGCCAATGCCATCCTGGCCCAAGACCCGGCGGCTGCCGTCACCATTCGCCTCCCACAGGGCACCTTCCGCCTTACCATCCCGGCCGATCCCGAAAAGGAGAACGGCAATATCGACCCCGATGCGGCGGGCGACCTGGACATCCTCGCCGGGCAGGGCGCCGAGGTGCGTATCGTTGGCGAGAGCGCTGCGACTACCGTCATCCAGGGAGGCCCCGACTTCGACGACCGCATATTTGAGGTGAACAACGGTGTGCGGGCTTCCTCTGGCTCGGGCGGAGGCACTGCATCCCTATGGCCCTCTGCCGGGCGGGCCTATGCGGAGGTGAATGGGCCCGCGCGGGTGCTCTTCCAGGACCTGACCATTGCCGGCGGCAAGCCCACCAACCAGGATCTGTATGTAGGCGGAGGGGCTGCTGGAGGGGGGATGGCCATCTACCGGGGGGCCTGGCAAGGGGGTGGCGAGACGGCCCTGGAGAGGGTGGTCATCAGGGACAACGTGGCGGAGTACGGGGCCGGCATCTTCCTGAGGGGCGGCATCACCATCCGCGACAGCGCCGTCGTCGACAATCAAGCCATGGACCTGGGGTTTCCGCCCGCTCCTGGCAACCCCCCCTGCACGCGGTGGATCGCAGGGGGAGGCATCTACATGGCCAGCGACTATGGGCGCCAGGGGGTGGACACTCGGTCGATCGAGCGCACCCTCATCGCCCGCAACCAGGCCTTGTATACGTGCAGCCAGGATGGACACGAGGGCTATGGCTGGTACGGGGGCGCCTTGGTCTCGCACGCCACCCTCGTCAACGTGACCATCAGCGACAACCACAGCACAGGGGTTGTGGGGGGCGTCTCCCTCGACGCAAATGTAAGACTCGTGCACGTGACCATCGCCGGCAATAGGGCGGAGAGGGCGACGGGCGGAGTCGATATCACTGGTTTCGGCCCCAACCGCCTCTTCGCGACCATCATCGCCGGCAACATCGCACCGCAGAGCCCCGATTGTGAGTTCAGGGGGCCCGAGGTCTGGGTCTCCCAGGGGTACAACCTGATCGAGAACCCCGGCAGCTGCGAAGGAGGCCGGTACCTTGACCCGCCCGGAGATACCGACATCTTCGGACAGGACCCGCGGCTGCGTCCCCTGGGCGATTGGGGCGGCCCGACCCAGTCGCGGCCACCCGACCCGGCGAGCCCGGCCGTCGACGCCATCCCCGCCGCCCGCTGCGACCCTGGGGTTACTACCGACCAGCGTGGCGTGCAGCGGCCGTCGGGAAGCGGGTGCGACATCGGGGCCGTGGAGCTGCAGCCCGCCGACATGCCTGTCACACCGCCCGGGAACGTGCAGGCATCCGCCGGCGATGGGCGGGTAACGCTGACATGGCAAGCGGTGGCCGGGGCGGAGTCGTACGTCGTGTATGCCTCCCGCTCGCCCGGCGTCAGCAAGGCCAGCTACGAGTCCCGCTACCCAGGCATCACGGCCACGTCTTACCAGGTCACGGGCCTCCAGAACGGGGTTACCTACCACTTCGTGGTGACGGCGGTCAGGGGCAGCGAAGAGTCGCCCGAATCGGTGGAGGTCTCGGCGACGCCGCAGGCCGGGCTCCCGCGGCTGAGGACGGCCAGCCTGCCCACAGCTGTGGTGGTGGGGCTCCCCTTCGACCTGCAGGTGGAGGCCCGCACGCCGGATGACTCCGGGAGGGCTGACCTGGACGGCCAGGTGCACCTGAGGGTGTCGGGGGCGCACCTACGGGGGGCTGACGGGTCAGGCGCCGTGGCGGCCACCATGACCGACGGGCTGGCGACGTTCCAGGGCCTCGTCTTTGAGTCGTCCCCCGTGGGCGACGTTTCCTTCACGGTGCAGGCCCAGGGAGCCGAGGCGGCAACGGGCTCTCTCAAGGTGGCCCTCCTGCTCATCACCCACAGCGTGGACCGCAGGGGCATCGCCGTCTGGCCGGTGGCGGTGCCAGGGCCTGGAGAGGGACAGGCCACTCTGGCAGGGAAGCGCTTCGCGCACGTCCGGCTGCTGGCGACCGGAGGGGTGCCGCAGGGGTGCCAGGTGGCGGCTGCCGGCTCGCCGGAAGGCACGAGTGCGCCGGAGGTGGACGACACGGTGCGCATCGTGCCCCTGCGGGGGGGTGTGGCCGAGGACGTCACCCCTTCGGATGGGCCGGTGCCGGTGTTGACGAGCGACCGCACCTGGGCGGGTATGGTCCTCCTCAGCATACAGGGGAACACCTACGGCTCCGGCGACGTCTATGCCGTCGCCCCGGAGGGGTGCCAGGTGGGGCTGCTCGGAGCGCCGGTGCTTGAGCCGGACTCCCTGCCGGCGGTGAGCCCGCATCTGACAGCGGACACCCAGGAGCGGGAGGCTGCCGAGCCGCTGCGGCTACAGGTGGCGCTGAGCCCGCCTCCAGGGGAGTCGCTGCGCTCGGCATCGCTAGAGATCGAGCTGCCTGATTCGGCGCGCCTTCTAGCAGCACAGCCCGCTGAGGGCATCTCGCTGCTGGAGACCTGCGCGCCGTTCGTAAACGGTGGGGCCCGCCGCACCTGCTATGCGTTGTCAGGGGGGCAAGAGGGCTTCTTGCCCCGAGGCGTGCCCGTGCTCACCCTGACCGTCCTGCCGGCGGAGGGCCAGTTCACGGCCCGGGCCATCGTGACGGGAGCCGCCGGGGAGCGCTTCCGGTTCCCAGGGGAGGAAGCCACCCTCGGTCCCATCACGGTCGCGCCGGGGCAGCGGGCCATCGTAGAGTCGGTGGCCCAGCACTACGCTGCAGGTGGGCAGATGGAGCTGACCCTAAGGGGCTTCAATGTGGAGGGCGTCGACCGAATCGTCCTCAGCCGCGGGGGGACCGAATGGGCGGCGGAGAGCGTCCAGGCAGGTCCGGGGGTCGTGCGCGCCACCTTTAGTTCTCCGCCCGAGATAGGCGTGTACGGACTAAGCCTCTACCGGCAGGGGGTGCTGCTCCAGACGGAGGGAGAAAGCTCCATCGCCCTCGCGCCGGCTGTGCCCTATATCAAAGTGGATGTAGGGCGCTGTGCGCAGCCGATCATCCCCCCACGGCCTCTGGCTACAGACGTAGTAGTCAGGAATGATGGCACCATGGACGCCGACGTCCTTCTGCTTGTGGTGGCCGAGCCCTGGGCGGTTAACCCCACCTTGGACCGCCCGGCCTGGTCCTGCGGGGGCGGGGCCGAGCCCGTGCTGCCGCAGCTGGTAAATTCTACGGAGCTGCGAGGCCCCCAGGGGGAACAAGGCTTCCTGGTACGTTTGAGCGTTCCGGCAGGAGGCGCCAAGACCTTCCTCGTGAGGCGGTCCCTGAGCCAGGACGCGGTGAACCGGGGTGTGGTGGCCCTGGGGAGCAGGGTTGTGCCGGTGGCAGTGCGCATAATCGGCTACGCCCCCGCGGGGGCGCCGGACGACCGCCGCTGCCCGTCTACGGGCCCATGCCCGGTCGTCCTCGACGTGCTCGAGCGAGGGTGGCTGGCTTACGTGGAGGCCATGGGCTACTTGGCTGCCATGGGGCGAGAAGAGGGTCAAGCGTACCTGCGGATGCTCTCAAGGACGGCGCCTACGTTGGCCGACGCCCTGCTGGTGGCCCACATCGGACAGGTATCCGACGAGATGGATGCGGTAGTCGCCGAGGCCAACGGCCAGGAGGTTCCCGTCTACGGGGAGGGGCCTGCCATCGTCAACTCGGTGGCATCGAACGTCGTGCAGGGCATCCGCAACTTCCTTCAGGACAACGCGGACTTGTTCACACCGCAAACCTACCTGGACACCCTCAAGTTCACAGTCCAGGGGTTCGTCGACGGGACGAATGCGAAGTACCTGACGGCAGCCGCGGATACGACTGTTCAGGCCTTCACCTTCGGCCTTGTGAACCCCAACTGGGAGCCCCTCTATGCGGATGCCCCCTTCGTCGAGTACGCCCGCGGCGTTGGGACTGTGACGGGGACCGTCTACAACTACTACGCGACAGGCGGGGCGTTGAAAGTCGTGGGGACGGCGCTGAAACCAGTCGCGCAGGCCGGGTTCAACGTCGTCAAGCGTATCCGGGGCGCTCCCGTGCTCCCGGCCCGAATCGGCAACGTGAACCTAGCCTTGGGCTATCAGGCCGACCGGGGCCTCTACTTCGCTGCGATCGGAGACAAGTTCCGCTTGTACATTGGGGCACTCAACGCAGCTCCGAGAGAGGGGGCGAGGTGGACGCGCCTGTTGGCGCTCGACATTACGCAACGTACGCCCCAGGGGGCAGCCTTCGCGGTACTCAGACGCTGCCTCCTGCGCGGATTTAACCTGGAGGACTGCCTCAACACCGAGGTATCCCAGGTCCTGACCCCAGAGGAGCTCGCCGCGTTCCGCTGGCAACTGCAGAACGCGGGCGTCACCGGCAATGACCTCAGCCCCCTGGAGGAGCAGCTGGAGGAGGCCAGGCGCCGATTCTACGAGGCCAACGACGGCTGGCGAGTCAACCTCAAGGGGGAGACGGACCAGATGTCCGTGCCTGCCCTTTCGAGCTACGACCCCAACGAGATCGCCGTCACCCCTGCCGGGCCCGACGGCTGGGTGCGTTCGCTGGACACCGTGCGAGCAACGGTGCGGTTCGAGAACGAGGGCAGCGGACCGGCCTACGACATCCGCGTGGACGTTCCTCTTCCCGAGGATCTGGACGAGACGTCGGTAAGGGTGGAGGCGTCCAGCCACCTCTCCTACCAGGTGGACCCCGACGAGGTAGACCTGTTGCCACCTGAGTTGCACCGCTCAGGCAATGAGTATGTGCAGCCCATGCTGGTCTCATTCGAGCCGGAGACACGCGTCCTCAGCTTCTACTTCCCGAACGTCCTCTTGCCGGCAGCCAGTTGCGAGGCGACGAGCGGTACAGAGTGCAATGATGGTTTCGTGACCTTTACGGTGCGACCTAAGCGTCCCCTGCAGCAGGGCGACACCATCAGCCTCTACGCCGATATCTACTTCGACCTAAACCCGCCCGTCCGGACCAATTTGGAGACCCGCAGGATAGATGCACAAGGCCCCGGCATCCAGCTGCAGGCCACGGCACGATCCGACGGCACGGCGGTCGTCACGTGGGACGGTCAGGATCCCGGCAGCGGCATTGAGGGTGTCCAGATTGCGCTGTGGCGGGAAGGCGATGTGCTGGCGCCGCTCTCGGTACAACTGCTTCCCGCAGGACAGCATGAGGCCAGCTTCATACTGCCTACGTCCGGCCGCTACAGGATCATCGGTTACGCCGTAGACCGGCTGGGCAACGCGGGACAGCCAACCTCCGTCGCGCTGGAGCTAGCGCCTGCCGGCCCTGGCGGCGGAGGGACGCCCCCGCCGCCTCCTCCCCCTACCTCGGTGACGGTGGCCAGCCCCACCGGCACGGGCAACCTCACCTTCCAGGTGATATCGGGCGCCACCCCCGCCTCCTTCCAGGTGCAGCCCTTCACCGGCACCCCGCCCGTGCCGGCGCCCCAGGGCTACAGCCTCCCCCACGGCCTCTACTCCCTCACCGCCCAAGGGCTGCCGCCAGGCGCCAGCATCACCGTCCAGGTGACCCTGCCGGCCCCTGCTCCCGTGGGCACCGTGTGGCTGAAGCTCCTGGGCGGCTCCTGGGTGCCCCTGCCCGTGGGCGACGACGACGGCGACAACGTCATCACCATCACCCTCACCGACGGCGGCCAGGGCGACGCCGACGGCACGGCCAACGGCGTCATCGCCGACCCGGGCGGCCCCGCCATACCCCAAGAGCAGCCCACGCCCACTCCTAGCCCCACGCCGCCCTCGACACCCCCTGCCGCCCCGGGCCTCGTCTCCCTCTGGCCATGCGGGGAGGGCCTGGCCTGCATCTCCTTCCAGCCATCCCACGGCGCCACCAGCTACCGCCTGGAGTCGGCCCTCGAGCCCGGCTTCAGCTTCGGGCTGAGCTCGGTGGAGGTGGACGCCTCCAGCCTCCTCTGGGGCAACACCATCGTGGTGGGGATGCCCACGGGCGACATGTGGGCCTTCTACTACCGCCTCTCGGCCTGCAACGAGGCGGGCTGCTCGGGGGCCGTCTTGGTGGGCGGCATGGCGGCCAGGCGCTTCCCTGCCGGGACGAGCGAGCACTGGGCCTTCGTCGTGGGCGGCTACCGCTTCCTTGGGGTGAGCTACGGCTGGGCCCAGAGCCAGGTGTCGGTGCCGGGGAAGGCCTCGGAGCTGCACCTGTATGACGGCGTGCAGGGCTACGGCGGCACGAGGGTGCACACCTGCAGCGGCGTGCAGCCTGGGGGGTCGTGCTCCTGGCAATGGGCGAGCGGCGACCCCTGGCTGAGCGGTTCCCAGGAGTTCCCGCCCTACGGCGAGGTGGGGGTGGCGGTGAGGCTCTCGCCCTAGCCCGAGGCAGCGGGCAAGTCATGGGGCCCGGGGGGTTAGCCCCGGGCCCCATCGCCTGTCGTGCCCTGACTGCTTGGCACCCGCGCCTGACGGCACGCGACACCGCACATGTCAGGGTCGCCGGTTTGCTGCCGATGACAGCGCCGGCTGCTGCTGGACTTGGGGACAGGCCCGTCACCTAGGGCCACAAGTCAAGGGATACCTCTCGCCGATGTCCAGGACGGCGCCGAATGTCCCTCCGGCGTCTTCTGCGACCGAGAGGGTAGCTCCAGGCCTAGGCAGCCCACCGCTCCTCGCTGCCAAGCATGCCCGCCGCCGCCCGCAGGGCAGCAGCGAGAACCACCGTCTCCCCCAGAGGGGCCAGCTTCCTGAGGGAAGCGAGGGCGTCGCCTATGGCCTTCACCGCCTCCTCCGCCGCCTCCCGGAAGGGCTGCTCGCGCCCCTCGTGGAGGAGACGGCCCAGGATAGCCAGCTCCGGCCCCTGGGCGGCCTCCTCCCGCAGGAAGGCCTGCAGCGCCTCTACGTCCCTGGGAGCGGCTGCCTTCAGCCGCTCACAGAGGCGCCCCACCGCCTCGCGGGCCACCGCCAGGAAGTACTCTTCTTTGGAGGTGAAATGCCGGTAGATGGTGGGCTCGGCGATGCCGCAGGCACGGGCGATGTCGGCGGTGCCGGCGCGGGAGAAGCCGTGGATGGCGAAGACGCGCGTGCCCACCTCCACCAGCTGCCGCCGCCGCTCCTCTGCCGGCAGCCGCCTTCTGCGCTGCGTCACCATAGTCATGCACCTCCTATGTCTTACCAAACCGATTATAACCCAAGGGTAGCATGTAGTGCTCAGACGCGGGCGCCGAAGGTTGTTCCTGTGCCCCGCTCCCTCCCGCCGCTGCCGGACCTCCAGGACCAGGCACGGATCTGTCTCAGGCGGGACGGCCTGCCAGGAGGCCGCACGCCGCCGCCCATGCCCCCCACCAGGCCGGCGGGCAGGGACTTTATCCCGACGGCCACAAGACCTGGCCTTCCAGTCACGAGCGGTCAAAGATGGGCCCATAAGTGGCTAGCCCCTTGACATATGCCCCCCCCCCCGTTATCGTGATGAATGTAACGAGGTGCCGATGGAGGAGGGAGACCCATGAGGTTCGTCGCTGCCGTCGCCGTGGGCCTGGTGGTCGCCCTGGCGGCCATGGGCCTTGCCGCATCCAACACCGTCCCCAACACGAGGGCCGGTGATGGGGCAGGCACCATCAGCGGCTATACCGTCACCAACGTCGCCTACACCCTGAACGGCACCAACCCGCAGCAGGTGGACAGCGTCTCCTTCACCCTGGACGCAGCCGCCAACACCGTCAAGGTGCGGCTCCAGTCGGGCGGCACATGGTACAACTGCACCAACACCTCCGGCAACCACTGGAGCTGCAGCACCACCGGCCAGGCCGTCCAGCCCGCTGACGAGCTGCGAGTGGTGGCCACACAGTAAGGCCCCCGGCGGCGGGAGGACCTAGGAGGCGGCCATGCTCAGGGGTGCGGCGCTCCTTGCCGGGGCAGCTGCGGCCGCCCTCGTAGCCCTCGTTCTCCTCCCTCCCCCTTTGGGGGCAGGTGTGCGCACCATCGCCGTGCAGGGGTCGTCCATGGCCCCCGCCCTAAAGGCGGGCGACCTGGCCGTCATAGTCCCCCGCAAGAGCTACCTCCCCGGCCAGGTGGTGGCCTACCGCTCCCCCGACCTGGACGGCGCCGTCCTCATCCATAGGGTGGTGGGCTACGACGGCGACAGGCTCGTCCTCAAGGGCGATGCCAACCCCTTCACCGACTCGTACCGCCCCTTCCCCGGCGAGGCCCTGGGCGCCATGGCGGCCAGGGCGCCCGGGGCAGGACGGGCGCTCCTCGCCATCATGGAGCCCCAGTGGGCCGGCGCTGCCGCCGGCGGGGCCGCCGCCGTCATGGTGGCCCTGGGCGGGAGGCGAAGGCGGGCCCTCTTTCTCTCGCCGCCCCTAATGCTCAGTGGCCTGGGCGTGGGGGTCGCGCTCCTTGCCGCCGGGGCGGGCGGCGTCCTCGCCCGGCAGGCCCTGCCGCCCACAGGGGTCGTCCGCACCCCTGTCCACTACAGTCACGACGGCGAGTGGTCCTATACGGCGCCGTCCCTCATGCCGGTCTACCAGGACGGCGCCACCGCCCGCACGGGGGAGCCCCTCTTCCTGCGACTGGTGCGGCCGGTGACCTTCACCTTCCGCTACCGGGCGCCGGCCGAGGTGGAGGGTCGCCGGGGCCACATCACCCTCTACGCCACGGCCGGCGACTACTCGCCCACCGGCTGGCGCCGCACCATCCCCCTCGCCGGGCCTGTGCCCCTGCAAGGGGACGAGACGGCCATCACGGGCACGCTGGACCTGGCCGAGGTGGCGGGCCTCTGGCAGGAGGTGGCCCGGGCCACAGGGCTCACGCTAGCGGCCGCCCGCCTGGAGGTGACGGCCCAGGTCCACCTGGAGGGGGAGCTGGGCGGCAGGCCCGTTGCCGATGACGCCTCCTTCAGCCTGCCCTTCCGCCTGGACCAGGTCCAGGCCGCCCTGGAGCCGCCGCCTGACGGCCGGGTCCAGGGCCTCCTTGCCCCCGCCATCGACAGGACGGCCATCGTGCCGGTGGAGCGGCCCCGGGAGATAGGGCTGGGCGCGGCGCGGCTCCCGCTCTCGACGGCGGGACGCATGGGCCTCTACCTCCTGTGGGCAGGGGGCGCCGTCCTGGTCCTGGCGGCAGGGGCCGCGCTGCTCGCCCTGTGCACGCCGGCGGGGCTTGCGAGCCTCCTCGGGGCGCCGGTGGTGAGGGCCGAGGGGCATGCTCCCTCCGAGGAAGAGGCCGTCCTTGTAGCGAGGGTCGGCGACCTGGTGCGGGCGGCAAGGGCCGCCTCCGCGCCGGTGCTCGCCTACCCCGACGGCTCCCTCGTCGTCCGCACACCGGGCGCCACGTACCTGTGGAGGGCGGCCGAGGATAGCCGCAAGGGGCACGAGACTGCCCGGAAGGGGGCGAGGGCATGAGGCTCCTGCTCCTTGCGACGGCGGCTGTCATCCTCCTGGCAGCCGCACGGGGACTTGCCGCCTCCAACAGCGTGCCGCCCACCCGGCTGGACGACGCCCAGGCCAGAAGCTACGCCGGCAACGACGCCCTCAAGGCGCAGGACTACGCGCCGCCCCAGTGCGCCCCCATCAGGAGCACCCTCCAGCGCATCGTCTACATCGGCGGGACCCCCGGGACGCCGGGCGCCCAGGGCGAGCTCATACTGGGTACCAGCGGCAACAACACCATCAACGCCGGGGGCGGCAACGACTGCGTCCTGGGCGGCGGGGGGAACGACTCCCTGTCCGGCGGCTCCGGCAGCGACGTCCTCATCGGCGGGCCCGGCCTAGACAGCTTCAACGGGGGTCAGGGCCTGGACACCTGTTACCGGCGACCCCTGGTGGAGCTCGGTGTCGTCTCGTGCGAGAACGTGTTCAACGACCCCTACGATCCCTGAGCGGGCGCCTGAAAAGGGCGCCGAGGGGTCACTGCCCCAGGCCCGCTCGAGCGGCCGGCAGCGCCTTCCTCGAATATAGCCTCATGAGCGCAGGCGGCCAGGAGCAGCAGGACGTGCAGTTCGCGCTCTCTCGCTCATGAGGGAAGCTGCGCGTCAAGAGCGGGCGCTATGGCCCCTGCCTTGGAGCCGTTCAAGGAGCGATCTACCCCTGGCCATCGTCCGGAGGAAGGGCCAGGGCCCTGGGCTGCTGTTCCAGGACTGGAGGCGGTTCAGGAACCTGGGACATGACTCCCATCTCGTGGAGCCGGCGCAGGTGGGGCATGAGTCTCTGCTCAAGGGAGCCCACCGCCCGGTTGTAGCCGTCCACCGTCTGCCCAAGCCGCTTGCCCAGGTCCGCCAGATGGCGGCAGAAGGTGTCGAACCGGGAGTGCAGCTCCCGCGCCACCTCCATGACGCGGGCGGCGTGCTCCGACGCCTGTCGCTGCCGCCACCCATAGGCTATAGCTTGCAGGAGGGCCAGCAGAGTAACGGGCGTGGCCAGGAGAACCCGCCTCTCCAGGGCCTCTTCGAACAGGCGCGGCTCCCACTCGAAGGCTGCGGCCAGGGCCGGCTCCACCGGCAGGTAGAGCACGGTCAGGGCCACCGCATGGCTGCCGGGTATGCCCTCCCAGTAGTTGCGACCGGCCAGGTCTCGCACCCGCTGCCTCACCGCGTCGGCGTGCCGGCGCAGCGCCTCCTTGCGGGCATCTCCGTCCTCCATTTCGCAGGCCGTCAGGTAATGCTGGAGGGGCGTCTTGGCATCAACCGGCACTGCCCCGCCATCCGGCAGCCAGATGACCATGTCAGGTCGACCGGACTCGGCGGCGACCTGCTCCGCAAAATCCACGTGACGCGCCATGCCCGCCATCTCCACCAGGCGCCGCAGCTGCACTTCGCCCCAACGGCCCCTGACGCCCGGCGAAAGCTTGAGGGCCTGCTCCAGCCTCTGGGTCACATGCCAGGCGCTCTCTTGCTGCCGGTGCAGCTCCTCTACGCTCTTCTCCAGCCTCCCGAGGGCCTGGAAGAGCGCCTGGGCATCGCTGCCACTATCGGGGCGGCGTCCCCAGATGAGCCAGCCCAGCACAATCCCCAGGAGGAGTCCCATCGCCAGAGCGAGGAAGACCATGGCTGTCCCTCCGGCAGGAATCTGCGGTTAGCATATCACCTCAGCGCTCGCCTTGGTCAGGCGGCTATTGCCCAGTGTGTCCGTCGCATGTGCAGCTTGCGCTTTCTTGGGGAAGTAGGGGTCGGCGCCGTCCCTGAGGTGCCCATATCGGCCCCACCCGTCAGGGCAGCCTCCAGCGGGGGAGCAGGAAGGCCGGGCCTGCGCCTGGTCCAGGACCTGGTGCCCTGCATGACCCCTGCCGCGGCCGCGGAATGCCTATGGCTTGTGGGCGCAGTGCCCCTGACAGTCCCCATGGCCCAGGCCGGGGTCAGGCCCCTCTGCCCCGGCAGGCATGACGCCCGGCAGCAGCCGAAGGCCCTCCGCCTGCGCCGCCCGGTCGTTGACGGGGAGCGCATCGCGCCGCTAGACTGGCCGTAGCGAACATAAGTTCCGGAAGTGGGCATGGACGACCTATCCGCCAGGCAGCGGCAAATCCTGGAGTTCATCCGCCGCTTCATCGAGGAGCACGACTACCCGCCCAGCATCCGCCAGATACAGGAGGGCTGCGGCCTCAGCTCCACCTCGGTGGCAGACTACAACCTGCGCCTCCTTGAGCGGCGGGGCTACGTCCGGCGCGCGCCGGGATGGGCGCGGGCCATCGAGCTCGTCGGGCCGGCAGGCAGGCAGAGGCAGAGGCTGGTGCCCGTCCCCCTGGTGGGCGCCATCGCCGCCGGCGAGCCCATCCCCGTGCCCGGCGAGGACGCCTGGTCCCCCTCCTGGGAAGAGGTGCTGGAGCTGCCGGCCGACATGGTGGGCAACCGCCAGAACGTCTTCGCCGTGAGGGTCAGGGGCAACTCCATGGTTGACGCCCTGGTCCACGACGGCGACATCGTGGTCCTGGAGCCCACCCCTGCCGTCCGCGACGGCGAGATGGCGGCCGTCTGGCTGAAGCGCGAGGGGGAGGCCACCCTCAAGCGCCTCTACCGGGAGGGCGACCGGGTGCGCCTGCAGCCGGCCAACGAGGCCATGGCCCCCATCTGCGTCGAGGCCGAGGGCGTTGAGGTCCAGGGGCGGGTGGTGGCCGTGCTCCGCTCCCTCGCTTGAAGGGCGCCGCCTGAAGGGCCACCACCCGCGAAAGCCCCTCCCGCACAGGCCCCCGCCGGGGGCCTCGCCTCAGGTCTCGGGGGCCACCGTCCCCACCGCCCGCCACTCGCTCCAGGAGACGCCCGGCCGCTCCCGGCGCCGCCTCATCACCACCCCCCAGCTCTCCAGAAGGAGCAGCATGCGCCCCACGTAGGCCTCGTCCATCCCTGCCACCGCCGCCACCAGGGCGGCAGGGGCGCTGCCCCCCAGGGAGAGGAGGGCGGCAAGGACCGCCCTCAAGGCCCGGCAGCGCCTTATGGCCCTCCCCACCATGTAGTCCCTGAGGAGGGAAGCGCAGGCGTCGCCGAGCCGCCTGCGCTCCCTGAGGGCGGCGGGGACGCCGGCGGGGTGCAGGAGCCTTACGCCCCGCGCCGTGGGGCGCACGCCCAGGCCGCGGCGCCTGAGCTGGCTCAAGAGGGAGCGGGCATCGCCCGGGGGCAGCACCCCGGCCCACGCCCACGACGGGGCATGGGATCGGGAATCGCGGCAAGGCGGGTGCAGAGCTTCCATCGCGATCACCTCCCGGTCGCTCGGTCCCTCGGCCCGCTGCCTGCCCTCCCGGCAGCGGGCCGGGTATGACGCCGTACGGCGTCCGGCGGGTATCGGGGCGGGCCCCGCCATGGGCCCGTGGCGGGGCCCGCTTCAGGGAGTCGCGGCGGCCCTTCGGGCCGCGAGGGGGTGAAGGCCCCGGGCCTCGGGGCCTTGCGCTCGGCGGGCCGGCACGCCGGCCCGCCTGGGGGGTGCAGCGCCCGAGGGGGCGCTTCGGTCGCCGGGCAGGGCCCGGCGCGGGAGGGGCGACCTCTCGGTCCACCCCTTGGGAGGCCGCCCCCACCGGGGCCGGCCTCTTGGCAAGGGCGGGCGCAAGGCGCCCACCCCTTGGGCCCCTGCCCGGCCTGATGACGGGCCACCTCCTTTCCGCCGCAGGGGCCCCGGGAAGGATGGGGGAGGCAGGACCTCCACCGCTTGCCTTAAGTATACAGCATCGCCGGCCGGCGCCCTGCGCGCGCCCTGCCAGACCCCTCCTCAGCTCGCAAGATAAAGTCTCCATCCAACAGGCGTTGGCTCGCGAGAACCGCCACCTGCCGCCGCCTCCCCCAATACGGGCGCCTCCTGCCCGGCGGCCCGCTGCGGCCCGAAAACTCTAGAGATAATCTCCCCACGCCCCCTTACCCGCAGCCGGTCCCGCCGGGAAAAAGAAGTCATGATATAATGGCGACAAGCAACATATAGCGACCGCTAACCATGCGCACGGTACCCACCTCGGGCGGGATAGAGCTAGGGCCGCCGGAAGGGCCCTGGATCGATATCGTGCCCCTCGCCCTCGGGGCGCCGCGGGGCGAGGCCCTCGTGGGCCTGGCCGATGAGCTCGTGGCCGCAGGGGGCGACTGGCAGGAGTGGCAGGGGACGCCCGGGGCGCCGGCGCCGCCCGAGCTTGTGGGCGTGAGCGGCGTCGTGCCGGGCCTCGGGAGGCCCGAGCTGCTGGTGATGTTCCGCCGCTGGGGCCGCCAGGACCCCCTCTCGGCCCTGCGGGCCGTCGAGGAGCACGAGGGGGCGCTGCCGCTGCGGCTTGCCTGCGCCTGCCTGCTGGCGGCACGCGCCGAGAGGCGGCCCGGCCGGGCGCCGGCCCTTGCGGCAAGGGCTGCGCCCGAGCTGGTGCGGGTGGATGCCCATGCCGCCCACATGGGGCGGGAAGAGCTGGCGACGGCCTGCGCCGAGGCGGCGGCCCGGGGCGACGAGAGGCCCAGGACGCCCTCGGCCTGGGGAGCCGCCCAGGCCCTCGTCAGGCTCGCCAGGCTCCTCTGGCGCGAGGAGGCAGCCGGCCCGCTGCGCCGGCTCTGGCGGCCCGGCGGCCGGTGGGAGGCCCTCGTGGACCTGGCGGCCGCCGCTGCCACAGCCTGGGGCATCGAGCGTGCCGCCGGGCCCATGGGCTCCGTAGCCGTCCCGGCAGGGGCCGAGGGACACGCCTGGGCCCTCTACGCCGAGGCCGTGGGGATGGGCCTGTCCCGCCGCGGCCTCCGCCACCTGCTGGGAGAGGGAGAAGAAGCGCTGCCTGGTGCAGGCCGAACAAGTCTGCCCCATATGGACCCCGACATGTGCCTCGCCATGGCCCGCTCCCTCCTGGAGGAGGCCCGCGCCCGGGCGCGCTACGCCCTGGAGGGGGCCGTGCGGGTGCTGCCGCCGCGGGAGGTGGCGGCCCTGGGCATGCGGGAGCTGCGCCTGTGGGCAGAGGGTCGGGCCGTCTGGGCGGCCATCGCCGGCAGGGAGGGCCTCCTGGGCCCCTTCAGGTGGGAGCCGGCGCCGGACTGGGCCGGAAGCCCGGCCCTACCGCAAGACATCGTGCCCCTCGCGCACCTGTTGCTGGCAGCGGCCTACCGCGACCTCACGGTGGCGGGCGAGGCGGGGATGCCGTGGCGCCGTGGGCAGGGAGAAAGGACCGCCGCTGCCTCCGGGATCGCGGCCTCGAGGGCCGCCGGCGCCGCCACGGGCCGCCCCCTGCCACAGCTGCCGCGCCGGGAGACGCTCGCCCAGGGGACGCGCCTCTGGGCATCGCCCCGGGAGAGGAGGCTCGTGCGCCGGATGGCGGCCATGGTGAGGGGGCACCTGCGCCGGCTGCCATGGGGGTGGTCGCCTTCGGCGGATGCCCTGACGGCCGCCGCCTCCTACGGCATCCCCGTGCCACCGGGCCACACCTTCGTCCGGCCCCATGCCCGCGGCGGCGCCGGCGAGGACACAGGCCCGGTGACGGCCCGGGGGCTTGCGGCCGTCATGGCCCTCTTGCCGCAGAACACTGCTACAGGGAGGACGGCGCCATGAAGATGCCGGCGCTGCTGGAGAGGCTGCTGCCGTTCCCGGTCCATCTGCCCGAGGAGATAGAAGCCCTCGACCTGGCCTCGCCCGGAGACCTCTCGGACCCGCACCTGGCCGAGGCCATACTTGAGGCCGTCATGGACGGCGCCCTGCCCCAGGGAGCAGGCCCCTGGGGGGCCGCCTGGTATGCCTCGCTCGTGGCGGAGGCGCTCACGGGGTGGTCGGTGTCGGTCGTCCCGCCAGCGGAGGTGGAGCAGGCCTACAGCCACACCTTCGACCCGAGCGGGATATTCACCATGAGGGCATGCCTCGCGCCCGAGTGGGACGTCCTCCTCTCCGATGCTGCCTTCCTGCAGGCGCTGGAAGAGGCATGGGTGGTGGCGAGGGACATGGGGAAGGGAAGGCTCCTGCCCCTGGGCGAGGCGGCGTCCCTCCTGGGCATCGCGCCGGACGAGTTGGTAGAGCTGGAACGAGGAGAGGCGCCCGGAGCGAGGCGGCTCGGAAGGACGTGGCTCGTGCCGCGAGAGGCCCTGGGAGACCTGCAGGCAACTCGTGGGGAGTAGTAGCATGACGGGCATCTCGCACCTACTGGAGGAGTGGCGCCGGGAGCTCCTCGCCAAGGGGCGGTTGCCGAGGACCATCGCGGGCTACCTGAAGGACGTGGAGGCCTTCGCCCGCTGGTGGGAGACGACGACGGAGAGGGGGTTCGACCCCCGCGCCGTCCTCCGGGACGATGCCGCCCTCTACAGGCAGCACCTGCTGGGGGAGCGACGGCAGCGGCCGGCCACCGTGGCAAGGAGGCTCTCGGCCCTCCGCTCCTTCTACCGCTTCCTCGTGGCCCGCGGGGCGGTCGCCCGCTCCCCCTTCGACGGGCTGCCGTTGCCGGCGGCGGACAAGGGCGCCCCCAGGGCCCTCCAGGCGGCCGAGCTGCGCCGCCTCCTGCGGGAGGCCCACGCCTGCGGCAACCCCCTCCACCGGGCGGTGGTCGTGACGCTTGCCTACACCGGCCTGCGGGCAGGAGAGCTGTGCTCCCTCCACCTACAGGACGTGCAGCTCGGGGACAGAAGGGGGGAGCTGGTGGTGCGGGGCAAAGGGGGGCATGTGCGCCGCGTGCCCCTTCCTGCCGAGGGGAGGCGCGTCCTCAGGGAGTACCTGGCCGTCCGGGGCGACGTGCCCTGGCGGCAGCTGTTCGTGGGCCAGCGGGGCCCCCTGACCCCAGGGGGCGTCTGGACCATCGTGCGGGCGCTTGCCCGGCGGGCCCGCCTGGAGGGGGTGACGCCCCACACCCTGCGGCACACCTATGCTACAAGGCTGCTGAGGGAGGCAGGGGCAGACCTAGTGATGGTGGCGGAGCTCATGGGGCACAGGAGCCTTGCCACGACGGCCAGGTACACGAGGCCGCGGAAGGAGGAGATGGAGGAGGCGGTGGAGAGGTTGTGAGCACTTGCCGCCCGCCGCCCGTCACCGCCATCGCCCGGGCTATATAATGGGGGTCGTAGCCACTATGGCTACCGAAGTCATGGTTGCCATCGTGGCCGCGGTGGTGGCCGCCTCTGTAGTGGCCATCCTTACCCGCCCGTGGGCAGGCCAGAGGCCCCAGGAGGACACCGCTCTCCGGCAAGGCATCGGCGAGATCCTCGCTACCGTGCGCTCGCTCCAGCAAGAAGGACGCGAGATACGCGACAAGCTGGTGGCAACGTACCAGGGGGCAGAGTCCCTTACCAGGGCCCTGGACGACATGCGGTCAGGCTTCGCTCCTCTGCGCGGCCTCCTGGAGGCGCGGGAGGAGGAGCGACGGGTCCTTGTGCAGTCTATACGCCGTGTCGAGGGCATCATCGCCGGCAGCCCCGGCCGGGGGCTTGCCGGGGAGAGGATCGTGGAGGAGCTGCTGGCAGTGCTGCCACCGGCATGGCACGTGCGCAACCACCGGGTCGGCACCAAGACGGTGGAGTTTGCCATCCGCCTACCCAATGGCCGTCTGCTGCCTGTGGACAGCAAGTTCCCCGCCGAGATGCTGGTGCCCGCCGATACAGCAGAGGACGACCCCGAGGCCCTTCGCAGGCTGCGGCAAGAGGCGGAAAATGTGCTACGGCGCCGCGCCTCCGAGGTCCGCCAGTATATCGATCCGAACACATCCATGCCGTTCGCTCTGGTTGTCGTTCCCGATGGCCTCTACCGGCTGGCACTGGCGGCACTGCCCGAGCTGGCCCGAGATGGCATCATCGTGGTCGGCCACAGCCTTTTCCTGCCGTATGTGCTCCTGCTGATGCACACCGTCCTGGAAGCGTCCCAGGACATCGATATGGAGCGGCTCGCCCATACCTTGAGCGACGTGCAGCGCCGGCTGGAGCGCCTCGAGCACGATGCAGAGACCAGACTCGCAAAGCCTCTGACGACGATTCGGAACTATTATCAAGAGCTGCGCTCAGCCCTGGCATTCCTCGCCCAGCAGGTGAGTGCCGTGCGAGCCCAGAGCCTACCACCCGGCGAAGGGCGAGAACAGCCGTCACTTCCCGATTTGAACAGGCGCGATAGCGGCGCCTGAGGCTACCCCGCCGTCCTCTGTCCCCGCTGCTCCTCACCAGCCCTGCAGGCCTGGGGCAAGACCAGGAAACCTATACGCGACCTGCGCACAGGCGAGGTCATCGTCCAGCGCTACCGCTGCCCCGCCTGCCGCCACACCTTCCGCCACCGCCCGGAGGGGGTGGACAGGCGGCACCAGGGCCAGCGCAGGGCCGCCCTCTCGGCCCTCCTCTGGGCCCTGGGCCTCTCCACCCGCGCCACGGCCGCCCTCCTGGCCGGGCTGGAGGTGACCCTCTCAGCCACCACCGTCTGGCGGGACGTCCTCCTGCTCCTCCAGGAGGCCAAGGGGCTGCTGGCCGGGAGGCGGGTGCCCTGCCTGGGCATGAAACGGCTTCTGGGCGAGGCTCAGGGGGAAGGGCAGGGGGCTGGTGGTGGCGGTAGAGATGGAGGAGGGGTTGCCCCTGGCCCTCCTGCCGGTGGACGAGAGGGACCCTGAGGCCCTCATGAGGGCCCTCTTGCCCCTCCTGCAGCGGCTGGGGGTGGAGGTGCTGGTGACGGACGACCTGGGGAGCTATCGCCTCCTCGCTAGGAAGCTGGGGCTCCGGCACCAGGTGTGCACCTTCCACCTGCGGCGCTGGGCGGGCAGGGAGCTACGGCGCCTGGAGAGGGAGCTGGGGGAGGGGTGGGCCCCCATGCTCGCCCAGGTGAGGGGGCTCCTGAGAGATAGGCCCCCAGATGGGGGTATGAGGCTCTTGGGGCTGTGGCAGGGGCTCACAAGGCTCCGCCCGGAGCCCCACAGCCCCCTTGGGAGGCTGAAGGCCCTCGTGCTGCGCCTCTCGGAGGGCTGGCAGAGCTACTGCCTGCACCAGCATGACCCCCAGGTGCCCACTACCAACAACCGCACCGAGCAGGCCATAGGCCGACCTGCATCCGGGCCAAGGCGATGCGGGGCATCAAGTCCTGGGCCGGCCTGGAGGCGGCCTTCCTCCTGCCCCACCTGAAGGTGGCCTGATGGGCTCAGCACCACAGGGGCCCTTCAGGGACAGCGCCCACCCTCCCCTCCTCAAAAAATCGCCAACCGTGCGTGTGACAGTCACGGTCAGCTTGTCGGGCTTCTGCAGCACCAGGTCGGAGATGTAGAGCTTGCCCACGTCGTGCAGCATGGCACCCTGGGCCAGCGCCTTGAGGCGCAGCCGTGGCAGGCCCATGGCCTGGCCGATGAGCACCGACAGCTCGGCCACTCGCGTCACGTGCTCGAACGTATAGCGGTCACGGGCCTCAGCAGCAGCAGCCAGGGCCAACACCGAGTCGGACAGGCCCTGGCACACCTGGGCCAGCACGTCCTCATAGGACAGCTGACGGAAGATCTGGGCTAAGGGCTTGCCCCCCAGATATTCGGTGGCCACCGCCCTCACCACCGCCCCCAGCCCCAACAAAAGGTAGACGTGGTATAGCCACCAGGCCAGCGTCCAGGGCTCCGCCACCTGCAGCGTCACCTGGGAGGCCAGCAGCAACAGGGCAGCGGCGCCGATGGCGGCCGGGAGGGGTGCCCGCGACAGCGAGTGAGAGATGGCCGCCTGCACCACGACCATCGTCAGCAGGACCACGTTCACGGCCAGCATGGCCCAGGTGAAGGCATCGCTGCCCGGTCGCCCTGCCACGGGCAGCGACTGGAAGACGTCAGGGGCACCCAGGGCCAGGCCGGCGTAGCCACCGAGAAGGGCTACCGCCACCGCCAGCAGCAGCCAGAGCCGCCTCTCCAGCCACTCGCTGGCCCCTCGCGGCAGCCCCACCGTCGACAGCCAAAGCATCCACGAGCCCACCAGGTGGGCGAAGTAGGCCGAGGCGGCGGTGATGCCCAGATAGCCGTGGTGAACCAGGAAGCCCGGGGTAGCCAGGCCATGAACGGCCATGATGGCGCCGATGCCCAGGAACCCCACCGTCAGCAGCGACAAGCGCACATCGCGGGCCGAGACCGTCACCCAGGCAGCGGCAAAGGCCACCGCCAAGGCCAGCAGGGCCAGCACCGACACCAGATAGAAGTGGGACTGGGGCGACCCTAGGAACGGGTTCCATTCCCGCCGTGCCGACAGGGTAAAGGTCAGGGCGAGAGGGGTGCCCAGCACCACCGCACCCCTCAGGAGAAGGGGCGCGACGACCATCTCGCCCCCCAAGACGCGAATAGGCATAGCGGATGGCAGTGCTCATAGAGGCTACCACCTCAGCACTTGGAAGACGTCCCCCGCTACGCCGCCGTTACAGGCCCGCGGGGCCTGATACCCAAGCAAGGCTACGGTCCCGACTGGGGAAAGGGGCCGCCCTCAGAAAGGGCCCGGCAGGAGGTCGATGATGCGCTCCCCCACGAAGGCAAGGAGGAAGGCCCGCACCATCTTGCCGGGCCAACACTGGCAAAAAGAAGCGCCAGAAGGCCATGCGCACCGCCCCGGCAGTGATGCCGGCGAACTCAAAGAAGGGGTTGGGGATGCAGGCCAGCACGAACAGGGTGGGGACGCCGTAGTGGAGCATCAGCCAGTCCACCCAGCGGGCCACCCGGGCCAGCCACCGGCCGATGGGCCCACCGATGGGGAACTGGCGCTGGGAGCTGACCTCACGCAGGCCACGGCCGGCCAGATAGGCCGTTATCTCGGCGGTGGCCATCCCCAGCCCACCCAGGACAGCCACCCCCACCGGGTTCAGGCTGCGGGCCAGGGTGGCGATGAGGATCTGCCCGCCGGCCGTGAGGCCCGGCACGGGAAAGAAGAGGGTGGCGGTGCCCAGGAAGTTGGCCAGGAACACGCCAGGGTAGCCCAGGGCCTCCAGGTCCTCCTGGTCGACCCCCAGCACCAGCGGCAAGATGGCCACCAGGCCAGCGATGGCCAGCACCGCCACGACGGCCGCAGCCAGTATCAACGGGGTGGGGACGACTGCCAGACGGTCCCGGAGGCGCCGGCCCAGGCCGACCGTGGGCGCTGGGGCTACCCTCGCCTCGTCCAGGGGCTTCTCCGCCTCGGCCACGACACCAGTATAACAGGGATTTACCCACATCTCCATCCTGAATCGGCGCGGCCTGTTCCCCGGAGGTTACTACCTCCTTCGTTGCAGGCGGCGACGAGTTCGCCTTGATCCACGGGCGCTTCGGCTTACCCCCGCAGCCGTATTGCGCCAAGAGATGTGGGTAAATCCCTGTCAGTATAACTTGACAACGCCAGGGCTGCGGGGGTAGTATGGCTCGGAAAGTTGGAAAGTCGGAAGAACCAACGTAGAGGGCGCCACAGAGCAATACGAGTGCCGCTGCCTCGGATATTTGCGAAGGGGGGATCGCCCTATGGGAACCAAAGCACGCCGCAAGGTGGTGAGGTCCCTCGCCAAGGGGCAGATCACCATTCCTGCCGAGTTCAGGGAAGCCCTGGGCATCGGCACTGACACCCTCCTCAGCGTCTCGCTGGTGGGGGATCACCTGGAGATCAGACCCCTTCCCCAGGGGGAGGAGGGCCTGCGCCGCTACACCGAGGAGGAGGTCTCGCGCTTCCTGGAGGAGGACAAGCTGGACCCGGAGGTTGCCTTGCGGGTGCGGGAGCTCCTACACAGGGGCGAGGTGTAAGTGGCCCCCTCTCAGGCTACGCCGTCGGGAGAGCCTGCCCCTTCCGTGGTCTTCTTTGACGCCAGCGTCCTGGTGGCAGCGGCCCACTCCCCATCAGGTGGCTCGGCTCTGGCCTTGGAGGTGTGCCGGGGCAGGCGCTTTCGAGCGGCCATCAGCGTCAGGGTGCTCCTGGAGGCGCGGCTGAACGTCGCCGAGAAGTTTGGGGAGGAGGAGCTTCTGAGGTTCTATCGGCAGCTGGCGAGCCTGAACCCGGAGGTCGCCCCTCCTCCCTCCTCTGAAGCCGTGGCCCGCTGTGCTCTGCTCGTGGGAGAGAAGGACGCCCATGTGCTGGCAGCGGCCCTGGAGGCCCAGGCGGACTACCTGCTTACCCTGGACCGTCGCCACATCCTTACCTCAACAGTCCTCTCGGCGGGACTTCCCCTGAAGGTGCTCACTCCCGGAGACTTCCTTCGCGAAATAGCCTCTCAGGGCTCTTCATGAGCGGCAGCCCTTTGAAGCCTCCTGTCTCGAACTCGTCAAGTCGCGAATTTTGTGATGTTATAAGGGCGGGGGCCTCCTGCCCTACAGTTGGGGTAAAGAGACAAACCCACAGGGAAAGGAGGCCCCGGAGAGATGTTCTATGCCGGGCTGGACCTTGGCAAGAGGCGTTCCTACCTGGCGGTGGTGGACGAGAGGGGTAGGACGGTGAGACAGGGGAGCAACCGTCTTAGGTCTCAAGCGTTGCGACCACGGCTTGTTGCCGCCAGGGCCTGCCCTCCCTGAGCATACTGTTGAGGAGCACCAACAGCTTGCGCATGCAGGCCACCAGCGCCACCTTCCTGGGCTTCCCTGCCAGAAGCAGGCGCTGGTAACGCTCCCTGAGCCAGGGGTTGTGCCTCACCGCCACCAGGGTAGCCATGTAGAGGGCCTCCCTAGCCCTGGCCCGGCCGCTTTCGTAATGCGCCTCCTGCCCGAGCGGCGGCCACTCTCCCAGGAGAGGGGTGCCACCCCAGCTAGACAGGCGATGGCCTTGCGCCCCACCTGCCCCAGCTCGGGCAGGTAGGCCAGGAGGGCGCAAGCGGTGGTGGGACCCACCCCAGGCACGCTCCTGAGGAGGTCCACCTTCTCCCGGAAGAGGGGGCTGCCCCTGATGGCGTCGTCCAGCTCCCCCTCCAGCTCCTTGAGCTCACCCTCCAGGAAGCGGATATGAAGCTCGATACGCCGGCGGATGGGCAGGGGCGAGCGCTCCCGCCTGTTGCGCTCGGCCACCAGCATCCCTAGCACCTGGCGGCGCCTGGTGACCAGGCTGACGATGGCCTGCTGCTGCTCCTGGGGCAAGGGCCTGGGGCTAGGGCGCACCGCCTGGGCGAAGTGGGCCAGCACCTGGGCGTCCACCCTGTCGGTCTTGGCCAGCCGGCCGGTGGCCCTGGCGAAGTCCCTCACCTGGCGGGGGTTGACTACCACCACCGGCAGCCCGCCCGTAGCAAGGGTGGCAGCTACAGCCGCCTCCAGGCCCCCCGAGGCCTCCAGCAGCACCAGAGCCGGCGAGAGCTCCCTGAGCCTCGTGAGCAGCTCCTCCAGCCCCTCCTCACTGTGGGGCAGGCTGAAGCTCGTCCCCTGGAGGCGGATGGCCACCTCCAGCCTCTCCTTGCAGACGTCGATGCCTACGAAGGCCTCCTCGCTCATGGCACCTCCTCGGCCTATGCCCTGCCTTGTGGATGCGGGCTCATGGGCCCTGGCAACCGTCCGGGCCACAGGCTGGTGGGCGTGGCGACCGGCGCTCCCCTGCGGCCCTTGCTGACCAAGGGGGATGCGGCCTGCCACACCCTTACCTGCACTTACTGTCATGATCCCTGTCCCCTGCCAAAAGATACAAGATACAAGGGGGAAGGATGGCAGGCCGAACAGCAACCGCCCCGCCTCACCCTGGGCACCTTCAGGTCCAGCTGCCCCAGGGTGAGGTACAGCTTGCGCTGATAGAAGCCACCCTCCTGTTCCCCCTTGCTCATCTCCAGGAAGCGCTGTTTCTTTCGCTCCATGAGCCTGTGCAGCAGCTCCTCCAGCAGGTGGGCGAGGAAAGGCCTCTCGCCCCGCTCCATGGGCTCGTACATCTCGTCCACCAGCCTGTCCAGCCACTGGTCGCTGGCCTCTGCCTCCTTGCGCCTCCTCGGCATTCGTCTCACCTCCAGGGGGAGTTCGTCACCGAGGTCTTCGAGCGAGGTGTGCCGGATGACGGGCGATGTGGAGGAAGCGGTGCGCAAGACGACCTGCAGGGGGTGTCGGTGCGGCGGGTGGCCGAGATAACCCGGGCCCTCTCGCGGGTGAAGGTGGGCAAGGACGCCGTAAGCCGCACCGCCCAGCGGGAAACCTCCCTCAAACTCTGAACTCGTCTCAAAACGCCGGCGGCGGTGGACTGCCCCCTGGAGAAGGGGGTACAAGGCATGGAGTTCAGGGAGCCGAGCGACGAGCAGTGGCGGTCCATCGAACCCCTGCTGCCTGCCAGGGCCCCACCGGCCGCCCCAGGGCCGACGCCAAGAGGATCCTGGACGGCATCCGCTAAGTCCTGGCCACCGGCTGCCACTGGATGGACATGCCCAAGAGATACGGCTCCGTCGTGTCGGCCTGGTGCAGGCTCAAGGGGTGGCAGGAGCGTGGGGTATGGGAAGGGCTGTGGCGCCGCCTCCTGGAGCTGGGCTAACGGGAGGGCCGGCTGAGGCCGGAGGCGGTAGCCATGGATGCCACCACCGTGGAGGCCAGGAAAGGCGGGAGGTAGTAGGGGTGGACGGCAGGCGTCTGCGCAAGGGGGGCAAGGTGCATGCCCTGGTGGCGCCGCCGGCCTGCCCCTGGCCTTGGGGCCTGAGGGCGGCCACGACGGCACCGCACCAGCGAGCTGGTGGGGCGCCTGCGGCTCGGGGGCGGGAGTGTCAGGCCCCGGACGAGGCCGGGGGAGCTGTGCATGGGTGGCGCCTACGAGGCCAGGGAGATCTGGCGTCATCTGCGCCGGCGAGCCGTCAGGAGCAGCATACCTCAGGACCCCAGGCGAAGGAGGAGGCCCAGGCTTGGCAGGCCCTACTGCCTCGCCTGGCCTGGCTACCGTGTGGGCAGGGGGGCGGCGGAGCGCTTCTTCGCCTGGCTCGAGGGATGGTTCCGCAGGCTGGCCCTGCGCTACGAGCGAAGGCTGGCAACCTTCGCCGCCTTCGTCCACCTGGCCTGCTTCCTCATCGTCTGGAGAGCTCCGAGATGAGTTCTCACTCTGACTCTAGGGCAGGCTCTCCCGCCCTTTTGACATCATTAGTTTCCACTTTCCCTGTCCTCAAACAACCTCGAAGGCGACTGACACTGGCGACTAGCCGCTCCAGAACTCGGGCAGTCGTTGCATACTCCCCTGCACTGATCCCTGTAGCGACCCGCTCGCGAATGGCCTGTTGAGTCAAGAGCGCTCTTTCGTAAAGCTCCATACCGGCCGGCGCCAAGTCGAAGCACTTCTCATCTCTAAGGGCAGGGGACGCGTCAATGCTTTCTCGGGACGCCAGGCTCTGTACAAATGAAGCTCGGGTATGCTCGGGGTTGCTGGCCGAAGGGCCGTAGGGTGAGGATGGGCCGCGGTAGCACACATCGAAGGAGGTAGAGGTTGTAGGCGCGGGGCTCCCATCTCTCGCCACGCGTACTGGCGGTCATTGTCCGAGTCGTAACCGCGTCGGCCAGCACTGCCCCCGGTCTGGCCACCCTGGCCCCTCTGCCCACCAGGGGAGGGAGGTCGGGGATGTGGGAGGAGGGGCTCAGACTCGCCCGCAGCGCCAGGATGGCTCTTCTCGTCACGTCCACCAGGAGGGAGCGCTTCAGCCAGCACCGGCCGGTGCTGGCCTGCCCCATCTCCCTGAGGCGACGCACGAACTAGTAGCTGGCCGTGGCGTCCCCAGGCCTGTGGCATTACAGGCCCCTCCCGAGGGCGGGCCCCCTGGGGGCACAGGCGTCCTGGCCGTCTCCGCCAGGCGCCGCTCCAGCTCCTCCCTCAGCCGGTCGAGGAACTCCTGCAGGGTGGTGAAGTGGGGGCGTCCTCGATAGATGCAGCGCCTCCCCCAGCTTACTATGCGCGGCCAGCCGCACCTCCGCCTCCCGATAGGCCCAGCCCTCGTAGCCCATGAGGCAGAGGTTGCCCAGGAGCTGGGGCTGGCTGCACAGGCGGCCACAAGCGGGGGTGGCTGTACGGCGGCAGGTTCGCCTTCCCCACCTCCCTCTCCACCTGGGCCAGCGACAGCAGACCTACCTCGGCCTCGCTATCCCTCCCCACTCGCCACCACCGGCCTAGCCCTCTGGCGGCCACTTTTCTACAGAGCCGCAGAGCACCAGGATCTTTCAGGCTACGTTGGTGACGCGAAAAGCTTCGCCTCTGGGCGCCCAACCGATAGACCGTTGGCGGACAAGAAGGAGTCGACGGTGTTAAACGCATTGAAGAAGAGCGGGCTTCCGGAGAACGAGAGAGGGCTCACCGGCCCGATGGTCATGAAGGAGTACTGCCGGCTCTTGACGTCAAAAGCGGAGTGCGGGTCTCGAAAGAGCTGGTAGAGATCGAGCGCGGTGCCGGAAGAACCGACCAGCTGCCGTAGGGACTGGAACTCCTGGCCCAAGGCCAGGCCAAAGCCGAAGAAGAAGATCCTGAGCTGGCCAAGGATCTCCGGGTGCAGGCTGGAGAGGGTCTGGCTGATGAACAGCCAGCCGAGGCCGTATTTCCTGGTGGTCCGAGCGGCATCGATGAGCACAGCGCGAACCGCCTTGGCGGCGTCGTCCTCGCCTGGCAGGTCGCGGGGCGCCAGGCGGTGCGCTTCGTCGATGATGACGAGGGTGTTCAAGCTTTCGCCTTCCTTGTAGAAATACTCGGCCGTCCGGGTGAGACCGTCCAGCAAGCGCTTTATCACCAGCGATTGGATGGTATCGGTCCAGAAGAGGCCCTGAGCTTGCTCTTTCGACAGGTCCACGACCAGGACGGGCCGGCGGCCTGAGTCGGCCTGGTCAGGATTCAAGAGCCAGCTGAGCGCCTTCTCGACGGTCGAGGCTTGCGGCCGGTCTGCACGGAAGAGTTCCGTGACGGGCCTCCAATGGTCCTGGTAGAATTCGTCCCGATTAGCATCGTGAAGCGCGGCAGCAAAGCGGGCGCGGGAGGCGTCGGTTCGATAGAAGACCCGCTGGACTTTGTCGTCTGCGAGTAAGCTCCAGGCCTGGTCAAAGGCTCCCTTGGATGACAGTTCGGCGAGCTTGACTCCCGCCTTTTGGAGCCTCTCGGCAAGAATGCTGCATGCCAGCTGGCGGTTCTCGCTCTTTGGGATGGTCAAGCGCTCGAAGAAGAGAGATTCATAGAGAATGCTCTCGAAGAGCTCCCACCTGTCCAGAACTAGACTCTGGACGGTGAGTACCCGCACCTGCTTGTGCATGCGCTGGCGGATCAGGTCCCCGAGAGGAAGGGGAAACTCGCCCGATGGCGGCCCGGCCCGGATGTCGCGGGCGAACTCCCCCTGTGGGTCGATGACCAGCAGCGCCATCTTGGGATAGCAGGCATAGGCCAGGAGGATCATCTTGGCGAGCACGGACTTTCCAGAGCCGGTCTTGCCAAAGATACCGAGATGATACGCCTCGCCAGCACCGTCGGGGCCGGTATCGAAATGCTTGAACCACAAGGGCAGCTTCGGCTTGGAGCCGTAGACGTGACCCAGGTAGAAGACTTGCTCACGATAGGGACGGAGGAGCTCGTCAAGGACCTCGTCGGTCACCACATGGACGGGGGTCCCGGTAGCAGGAACGGTTCCAAGAATGCTCGGTTCATACCCGGCCGTCCCTCCCGCTTTGAAGACGGCGCTTACCGACATCTGGGCAAGGTGCGTGTCTTGCCGCTCGCTCACTGCATCGATCTGTCCCCGCTGACGGATGAGGCTGCGCATTGTCGGGTCCTCGTGCCAGATGTTGCGCAGCTTGACCTCGGTGATCTGGCCCAACGCGTAGTGAGTGGCGCCATCCTGCCGAAAGCGGAAGAGCGCGAGCTCGCCCACGAGCTTCCGATTCACCGCTGTCCCTAGAACATCCACCGCCAGTTCCGTTGTTGAGGATGGCGAACCGATGACTCCCAGTCGCTCCGTCTGATCGATGAGCTGGTCGATTGGCTGTGCGTCCATCTCAGCCTCCTGACTCAGAGCGGTACCCGTGCATCCCGAAGAACACCTCGGCAATATCTCCCTCGTACTGCTCAGCGATCTGCTGGGTCGTGACCTGCCGGAATGCAGGCACCGCCCTCGCGAGCGCTCTCACCGTGCGATCGGCAAGGTACAGCGGGTAGGGTTCAAGCATGCCAGGCGTGGCGCATTGGTGCTTGATCCCCTGGATCACGATGGCGAGTCTATGGCGATTGTCGGCGACGTTAGCAGGCACCTCCAAACGAACCGCTGGCAACCACTGGTGAGGCTTATAGTAGAGCACCCTGACATTCTGCAGGGCAGACACAATCTCCTCTGCCAGGTTCTCTGCTTCTGGGTGCATATCCGAGGAAAGCGTGCTGACTGCTAGGTGCCAGGCCTGGCTGGGCTGCTCAAGGGGCAAGGGCTGAGTGAGTTCGCCGGCCTCGAGCAGCAGCGTGAGGAGGCCTCGGTCATCATGCGGTTGCGGCCAGCCAAGCCGATTCCCTATCTCCCGACGGGTAGAGTACTTCGGCAACCCTACGTACTGCTTGTCGGAGCGCGGCGCTTGCAGGATCTCGACGTACGCCCGGAGGAAGTCCACCGCCTGCGAGCGAAACTCCCGCGACGACTGTAGCTCGGGAACCTCCCGTGACTTTGAGAGGGCCTGGTTGAAGTAGATCACAGGGAGGGTGAGCGTCGCATCGAGCATGACGACATCGTGGGGCGCTCGTGTGGCGAGAAAGAGCTCGTATCCCAGCATGACTGCGCGCAGCACGGTAGCCGTGTCGGCATCGTGCACTTCTGAGCGGACGAAGGCGATGTGGTGCGGCTGCTGCCAGTGCCGCTTCTCTGACGGCGGCGTCAACCCTTCCACCGCGACGGCGGCGCACGCCGCGAGATCGGACGAAAGCAAGCGCTCGATGGCGTAGGACCCGTCCACGCCGCAGGTGGTAGGAAGCGGCGGGTACCCGAGGGCAGACTCATTGAGGATCAGGCCGCTGTCCTCGAGCTCGGCGCGAAAACGGGAGCGCTGCTTCTTGACGGCCCGAAACGCCTCGAGGAGCGACTGGGCTACTTCACTGGTCTTAGCGAGCATCTCCTCGACCAGCGCGGCCGGCAGGTCGACGAACGGCGTCTGGTCGGTTACCACTTCCGCTACCCCCATAGCCGAAGCGTCTGGGGATCGAAGTCCCGATAGGTCTGGTCTCGGCTGGCGCGCGGCAATAACCAGCGCTCCCTGAACCAACGGAAGAGTTCGGCGGCTGGCGCGCTGAACGGCTCAACGTGGTCTGTCTCGCCGCGGAGGAATGAGGCGGCGTTGTCAGCGAGGGGGACGAGGAAGATCTCGCGTCGCACGCCATGGTAGACCAGCTCTCGCGAGAGCCCTAGCTTCGGTAGCACTGCACGCACAAGTTCGCGCCGACTGCGCCATCCGTTGCCCCAGCGCTCATGCTTGGCCGATGGGGTACAACGCTCTCTGGCAAACGCCAGCAGATCGCGGTAGATCCCGTTGGAAAAGTGAAATTCTCCGGATCCGGAAGTAAAGCCCACACTCAGGAACACTCGCCTGTCCCGGAAGGTGAGGCGATTGTACAAGGAAGAACGGCCCAACGCAGAGCTCGTGGTGATGAGGACGAGCCGGCCATCGAACGGACGCTCGCTAATGAGCGAGGTGCGGCCCGCGTATCTCCTGGAGAACGCATCCCTCACCTCGTCACTGATCATCAGCAGGGCTACGAGCTTGCCGCAGAGCAACCGAGCGTAGGGTGGCACGGCTCCGAGTACAAAGGCGTCCATGACATGCCGGAGCCGTTCCCGTTTCGCTTGTGAGTCCCATCCGATCCACGCATCGCGAGGACCTAGTGAAAACACAGGATCGCCGAGGCCAATGAGACCGATGAGCTTGCCGTTACTCTCGTCGAAGACGAGGAAGCGCAGTCGTCGGCCGTACCCAGCCGACACAGGGATGCTCCAGTGCAGACGCGCGTACCTGAAGAGAAGTTCGTCCTCCGTGTCAGGCAGTACCTCCTTCAGGACCGGAGCTATGCGGTTAGGCTGGATCTCAGCGCCACTGGCGAAGTATCGGAGCAGCCTCTGTTCATGGCGCGCCAAGCCGGGCCGCGCCCGTTCGATGGCAGCTCTTCTCGCCTCGCCATGAAGCTCCCGTATCGCCTGTTTGTGCCCGTTACCCGATGCAGTCAAGGACCCGGTAACGTCGAGAACAAAACCCTGCCTCCGGAGAGACTCAATGACTCTTGACCGCAGAGCGGCAGCGCTGCCGTCGAGAACCAGCCCAGTCGGCCAGATGATCGTGAAGGCGTCGGCTGCGTGCTCCTGCACGACTTCCAGGCTCTGACGTGCAGCTGTCGAAGGCCGTGCGTCCTTCATGTCACGCTAGCCAGTTTTCGACGGCGAGCCCAGGGACAAGCTGGAAGTGGCGCACGTTGCCTGTCACCACGGTCAGGCCTCGGGCCAGGGCGATGGACGCGATGCGCAGGTCGGCGTCGCCGATGGGCGTACCCCGTCGCTCCAAATCCGCGCGCAGTTCACCGTACCGCCGGGCCGCCGGAGCATCGAACGGGAGCACCGGCAGGTTGGGGAGGAGCGACTCATCCAGGCGCCGCAGTAGGGCGGCGGTACGCTCCTGGAGGCGATGGGCGCCGTAGATCAGTTCTCCCAGGGTGATGCTGGAGGTGAACTGCCACTCCGGCGGCACCGAGGCCAGCTTCGCGACCAGGGTAGGAGAGGGATCACGCCGCAGCAGGTTACTGAGCACGTCCGTATCCAGGAGGTACATCAGGCTTCGAGAGAGACCACTCGGCCGGTGTCTCGCGCCCGTTGGGCGTAGATGTCGGCGATGAGCGCATCCAGGTCCCGCTCTTCCACCTCGCGCCAGGCGCCGACGAGAGCGAGGGCACCCCGTGGTCGGGAGAGCGCGCCCAACTCCTCGAGGCGCTGCAGGTCGTCCACGCTGACGAGGGCGGCCAAGGGCTTCCCCCGGCGCTCGATCACGTAGTGTTCGCCGCCGTACGCGACCTGGGCGACGAGGGCGGAGAAGTGGGCCTTGGCCTGGGCGGCGCTTATCCTTTTGGCCACGGAATCACCTCCTGCAATCGGTCATCGTGACCATTTTAGCACGGCTTGCTGGCAGGATGCGACGCTTGGGCCCGGCGGTGACTGTCACACGCACGGTTGGCGAGTTCTTGAGGAGGGGAGGGGTGGGCGCTGTCCCTGAAGGGCCCCTGTGGTGCTGGGCCCATCAGGCCACCTTTAGGTCGGAGAGGAGAACCGGACGTGGGCGTGGCCTACGACCTGATGCCTGCATGGCCCTAGCCAGGATGCAGAGAATCCGCGACTTCCCGGAGGCGCAGGCATGCCTGGCACAGGCCATTCCAACGAGCGGGTGCATAACCGCTTTGCCTTTCTGCAGCGAGAGCGGACACGCGATGGCGCCCCGACCAGGAGGGCGCCAACAGCGCCGGGTCATCGCCGGAGGCAGCAGCAGCCCATCGCCGCCGCTAGCCAGCAGGTCCAGACGCCGCCCGCTGCAGGTCGGCGATGTGCTGTGCCAGCCGCTGCGCCACCTCGACGCTGCGCCAGTAGCCGCTATGAGAGAAGATGGCCCCAGCCAGGGGCAGCCGGCAGTTGTCCACCCGTATGTCCTCCACCAGAGCGCCGAAAAGGCCCCTCAAGGGGAAGGAGACCACGTCTTCCTCGTCGTAGAAGTTGCACCATACGCCGCCCGGAGCGAGCCGGAAGGGAGGCCCGCCTTCGGCCCGGTAGTGGTGTCGCTCCTCTCCCTGCAAGAGGGAGAAGAGGGCCAGGGGAGAGCCCATGGTGAAGAGACCGGCAGCGACCAGCCCTTCCACTCGGCCCCTATCGGTGTCGATGGCGAGCTGAGGCTCTTCGGCCCACAGCTCGCCGTACCGCCCTGGCGACCGCTGCGCCTCGTGCAGAAAGTCGAAGGCGACCACCGAGCCCATGCTGTGGCCCACGACCGTCAGATAGGCCGACGACGGGCCGTCCCGGAGCTGTTCGTGCTCCTTGACGATCTCCGCCGCTGCCTGCCTCAACTGCCCCAGAATCTGCCCTTTCTGCGCATAGTAGCCGAAGATGTCGCCCAGGTGATAGAAGGCGAACTCTCGGTGCGTGGGCCAGCCCAGACGGTGAAGGAGCCGTCTTGCCCACCCGGGCATCGGGTCCCCGCCCGGATAGAGTTGCCGGAAGAGGAGTTCGTTGGGCAGATGAACGTCCCACACCACCTCGCGCCAGAAGTGGTCTGGGGGCCGTTGCCTGATCTCCCAGGCGACTCCCGGCGCGAGCTTCTCCAGCTCGGCCATAACCCTCTGTCGTAGGGGCTTCGAGAAGCCCGCCCGTCTCCCCTGGCCGATGCCGTGGACGGCGATGATGTGGACCTTCATTAGCGGCGTCCCCTCCATAGATATCTCTGCCCAGCTGCCAAGGACATCATACGCACCCCAGGCGCGATCCGCCGAGATGCTGCCCCTCTCTTATCTTAGGGGTGATGCGAGGGCCTTCCAGGATGTGTTGCCCAAGCGCACTCCGCCTACCAAGACAGGCTTACGGTGATGCCCACATCGGGGCCGGCCACGGACAGGACCACAGGGCCCGGCAGGACCTGCGCGTTCGAACATCCGGCGCACCTGCCGGGTTAGGATGCGCCACGGGCATTCGCCGTGCAGCGGCCTCCCCATAGATGGACCGGCGTACCCATCGGTGTGGTCCGCATCTCGCGCCACCGGCCGATGACGCCCTACCTGCTTCTACAAGAGAGATGCCTGGACCTCCAGGCGGCCTGCCCCCTTATCGCGGCTGCGGGCCCCGAGCCGTTCGCGTCGCCGCCGGTGTGGGCCACTGCCGGCCGGCGCGTCGCCACCCTCTGTAGTCTCCCCATCGGATGAGGCAAGGGAAGCCACCCTCGCCAGTCGCTCCCGGTAACGCTCCTCCTCGTCACGGGAACAGTCGGGACAGCACGGCACCAGCTCCAGCGGGTGGTGCCGGTGCCCCTGGGGGCAGGGGCGTGGCCCCCAGAAGGGGCGCACCAGGTCTGCCTTCCGCACCGGCTGCCCGCACAGGCAGCAGGCGCTCCTGCCGGGGAGGGTGACAGCCCTTAAGGACGGCGTGTGAGGCGGCACTGTAAGCATCAGGCCACTCCCTCGCACACCTATTCTACAGCTGCGGCGCGATCGCCGTCATAGGTCTGCTCGTTGCCCTCTCGCCAGCAGGGAATGCCCTCCCCCTCCCGCCACATGCCCTCCACACCTGCCCCCCAAGAGCGTGGCGGTGAGCAAACTCCTCCATGTCGCCGCGCCTGAAGAGCGTCTCGCCCTTGCGCCCGGCCCGGGTGCAGGGCAGGAGGCCCCGGCCGGCCCGGTGGCCTACTCAACGGGGCGACGGCGTTGTGTGTATTTGACCCCCCTTTGTAATCACACATCGTGATGCGGCAACCTCGTACATGAGCGGACTTTTGGGCTTGCAAGTGATGCTCGAACCGGAAATCGGAAAGGAGGACGCATGGGTGTTAACGAGTGGCTGCAGGGTATAGGTCTTGGCGAACTGTGTGGCGCCTGGGAGGACTATGCCCGGGCTGAGGCTGCAAACGACTGCGAGGGGATGGACGGGGCCATGGAGCTGGCGCGGCTTTACCTGAGGCAGCTCCGCTCGGGCAGTAGCCCCCACGAGGGGGAGGGGGTGCCGGCAGTGGTGGGCGCCATCCTGGGGGACGTCATCAGGGACCTGGACGAGGTGCGACGTCTCCAGGAGTGGGCAGGGGTGTGGGAGCCAAGATGGGCGCTGGCGCTGTTGCAACACGACCTCTGGGCGAGAGTGCCACCGCAGGCCTATGAGGACGCCGGCATTACCCCCGCCCGGATAGGGCACGAGGTGGTGCGGCGACAGCGGGCCCTGGACTGGTTGCTCCAGGGCCCGGGCTGGCGGCGGCGGAGGAGGTTGGCGGAGCGGTTGCGGGCCGGGATAGAGGGCTGGCTGGAGGAGAGGGACGGCGCCTACCTCGTGCATCTCCGGGAGCGGCAGGTCGAGTTGCCCGTCGTGGCCGATGCGGAGCTGCATGACCAGCTGGCCTGGGGGGAGGCGGTGGTGGGCCTGCGCTACTGTCGCGGGAGCGTCACCCACCGTCTGCTGGAGGCGGCCCGGGACCTGGCGGCCCGGCTCGGTGCACCCCGCACCTGGCAGGCGGTGCTATATGCCATCCTCACTGGCCAGGTGCCCAGCATCCCACTTGTAGAACGTATAGCCACCCGTGGCCCTGTCAGGGATGGGTGGCAGGAGCTGGAGTGGCGGCTGCTGCTGCCGGGCGGCAGGCCAGCACGGGCGCTGGCTGACACCATCCTGAGTCATCTGGCCGCAGCTCTGGAGGCCCACCTGCTCCTTATCGGGCGCCTCTACCTGTTGGAGGGGGAGCGTGCGACCGCCAGCGCCCCTGAGGGGGTGGCGAAGGTCGAAAAAGAGCTGAGTCGCTGCACCTTGGAGCTGGCCCAGGCCATCCTGGAGGCGGCGGCGGAGATGGTGCGGTGCCGGGCGGGTGAAAGGGGGCGGTGGATAAAGGTGGACAGGGCGCGAGGGATGGCGACCGCAATCATCGAGAGGGAGATGACCGGAGCGTCCAGGCGCCGGCAGTGGCTGCGGCATCACCTGGGCCTCGCTTATCAACAATACCTGTGGTGGGAGCGCCTGGTGGCGGCGTCGCTGGCGGCGCTGCGGGGCCAGCCTATTGATGGCGTCTCACCCTAGCGCCCCGTCCCGCAGGTCTGCCGCCCTTCTGCCCGGGGGAGGGGGTGTAGGTGGAGATGTCCAGGATGGCGAGGCGGAACGCCTCCAAACCCGGGCCGATGTTGGCTTGGGGATAGCGCTGTCACCAGGCGGCATCCTTTAATCGGCCGGAGCAAGCGTTCGGCAACTCATAGCCTGAAGGACCGGCCAGCCCCGTTACCGGCACAGCCATCTCCAGAGAAACATCCCCGCCCACTCCCGGACGCCACACCACCCCTTCGGGGAATGCCTGCCGGTAGAGGCCATTAGAGCATGCCTCGGGCGCGATTATAAGTTGCATATCCTAAATTCCCGCACCCTTCAGGGTTTGCTGCGGCCGTTGAAAACCGGTTGGCCATGGTCACGTCCGCCACACCTTCGGAAGAGCCCCTGGAAGTTTCGGCGCTTCTGGCAAAGTTGCTTGTCCTGGAAACCTCTCTTCTAACATCAGCCGGCAACCGGTGTGCCTGGCCAGGAGTGACGAGGGCAGTTAGCCCCTTACCTCTCTCGCCCCGCGACTTCACGGTCGTCCCCACGGTCGTCCCCCTCCTATGCCGGGCTACCGAAGGCCGGACAGCTACCCCACAGGCCACGGCCCTGCTCCCGTGCCTCCCGCTCCAGCCGCCGGAAGAGGTCGGCATACTTCACGTCGGGCGGCACGGTGTAGGCGCGAGCGTAGCCCTCCTCCACCAGCACGGCGTTGACCATGCGGCCGTCGGCCCAGACGTAGCGCAGCAGCCGGCCATAGCGGTCCGTCTCCGAGACGTCCTTCTCCAAGAGGATCGTCTTCCCCTCCACCAGCTCGGCGTTGCGGCGGGCCGCCTCCTTCCCATAGCACATCACCGGCCGGCGGGGATCCACCGTCTCGGGCGTGTCGATGCCGATGTACCTCACGGTGAAGCGCCTCCCGCCCATCTCCACCTCGATGGTGTCGCCGTCCACCACCCGCACCACCCTCGCCGCCGGCAGCATGCCCGGCAGCGCAGGCGTCGCTCCCGGGGGCGTCGTCCCCTTCTTGCCCCCACCGACCCCGGCAAGGATGGCGTCGCCGCCGCTGCAGGCGACTGCAAACAACAGCATGGCGACCGCCAGGCTTGCCACCGCCCACCGTCCCCGTGCGCGCAACTGCCTCACCCCCTCCGATCGGGAAGCCACGCCTCGGGCAGGGCAGCGAGCTGGTGGTCCAGCCATGTCCAGCCCGCCCACACGGCCAGCCCGGCAGCGACGGCCGCCAGCAGGCCCGTGCCCGCATATCCCGGCAGCATGTCCACCGCCCGCCACACGGCGGTGGCAAGGCCCAGCGCCAGGCTGCCGGCCGCTGTGAGGAGCGAGCTCAATAGGCATCCTGCCCAGCCGGCCACCATCACCGGTCGCCCTCCCCCATGAGCAGGCGCCGGCAGCCCGCCCACAGCGCCGCCACCGCTATGAGGGCGATGCCTGCGGCAATGCTGCCGGCGGCAAGCCCCAGGGCGACGCGCGCCGGCGCCCACCAGGCAGCGTCAGGGCCGGGCATCGCCACCCCCGCTCCTGCGCCGGCGCCGATGGCAAGGTAGGCCACTGCCGCCAGGAGCCCACCCACGGCGGCTCCGTCCTGGTCCGCCCCCTCCGGCCCTGCACGCCTTCCTGCCACCATGGCCCGCTCACCTCCGCCATGAGCGCCCCGGCCGCATCCTATAGGGCGCCTGCCTCCTCCTATGCCCCTCCCGGGGGCGACGTGCCTGCCCCCCGGTGCCGAAAGCGGCTGCCACCAGGGGAGGGGGCGGCGGCAGGCTGCCGGGCCGTCCCAGCGCCCCCTTGTCCGTCCTTCGCCGCCCCGGCCGCTTCTTTGCCGGCATGATGCCCCCATTAGCCCACGAACAGCACGCCCCGGCCGCACTCGGTCTCGTCGGGGACGGCCCTCCCGTCCTTCAGGACGAAGAGCTGGGCCGTCACCTTCTGGGGCCGGGTGATGATGTCGGTCCCCGGCAGGGCCGCCTTCTCGGGCGGCAGCTCCCTCGCCACCACCGCCGCTATGCGCACGCCTATGTCGTCCGGCCCCAGCTCCACGCCGTAGCGCCTCTTGA